>Ga0055462_10000094_pt1 | contig 12783 bp, 9 predicted proteins | sample Joice_ThreeSqC_D_2_FD_57689 | JGI IMG/M metagenome (GOLD analysis project Ga0055462, IMG submission 57689) | Wetland microbial communities from San Francisco Bay, California, USA, that impact long-term carbon sequestration - Joice_ThreeSqC_D1 | ecosystem: Environmental > Aquatic > Marine >...
CAAAGCTGGGAAAAAGAAAAGATCCCTTACAATGATTTAAGTCACATCTATATGTTAAATCCTGCTGTTACTTGGTTGTCAGGTTATAATGGACGAATCGTTAAATATAATAACACTTTAAACTTAACAGAAGTAATTACAGTACATGAAATAGAAAACTTTCAGCTTTTTCAAAATTTCCCAAATCCATTCAACCCAGTAACCACTATCGAGTATCAAATCCCTAAAAGTAGTAACGTAAAATTAAAAATTTATGATATTCTGGGAAGTGAAATAAAGATACTTGTTAATGAGTTCCAGAGTGAAGGAAGATATAAAGTACATTTTAATGCTTTTTCTCTTTCCAGTGGAGTTTACTTTTACACACTTTCCTCAGGCAACTTTTTCGCTACAAAAAAGATGATTCTCATCAAATAAAAAAATATTTGCGGCTCACAGGAAAGTGAGTCGCATTTTATTCCGAAATTTTTATATCTTTGCCAATCATTAACAAACACAAATACTTGATGAAAGTAAACTACGTTTTATCATTTCTGTTTTTACTATTTATTTCTGTTGTTGTAATTGCCAGCATTGATGATACTGATTTAATTGGTTGCACAGAACTCAACGGCAACGGCTGTGTCTGTCATTCGCTTGACAGGGATTATTCAGTTCACGTTTGGGTGGAAGGTCCTGAATCACTTTACGTTGGACAGACAGGCTACTATAAAATGTTTATGTACGGCGGTCCCGCTGAAGCCGGCGGTTATAACGTTGCCGGAAGATTCGGGCAGATGGTTTTAGTTGATTCATTGTCATTCCAGCATCCGCTTTCAATGAATGAACTGACGCAGGCATTCCCGCTTCCTTTTCCCTCACAACAGGATACAATTTACTGGGATTTCGGTTATACAGCATCTGATACTTCTGCAGAATGGGATACAATTTATTCCTGCGGGATTAGTTTGGTGTGGGATTCCATTCCTGATTTCCTTGACAGATGGAATTACGGACCTAAATTTCCTGTCCATATAGTTGATGATCCTACCGGGATTAATAATTCAGAAAATTTTGTAAATGATTTTCAACTTTACCAGAATTACCCGAACCCGTTTAATCCGGATACGAAAATAAAATATCATATCCCTTCAATAGGAACACAGCAAGATATGTCGGTACAATTAAAAATTTATGATATTCTTGGAAATGAAATTGCAACTTTAGTAAATGAAGAAAAACCGGCTGGTATTTATGAAGTAAGCTGGAATGCTTCGGGATTAACCAGCGGTATTTATTTTTACAGATTAAAGTCGGTAAGTAATGCTGTTGTTAAGAAAATGATTCTGGCTAAATAGGGGAAACCTTCAAGGTTAAAGTTGCATTATGCAATGCTCTAACCTTGAAGGTTAATATTGTTAAAGAGATGTTAGAAAATTAAAAGTTAAACTTGTCGGTAAATTAGGTTGGTTTGCAAATCCTACTGAAAAATTCCAGCTAACCTCTTCCTCCAAACTATTATTATATGATGTTACCAGTCTTGCAGCATTTATAGCACTTGCAATCCTGTTCAGTATCAATCCTCCCACAACAAACCTGATATCGTTTTTTGTCTGTTCACTTGCAGACCATATGTCCCTGTAAGTTCTTCTTTCTTCAATAGAATTCCATTCCCATGAATAAGATTTATTCAAATACATTTCATCAAAATTTCTTTCCAGGGCTTTTTCGTTATTGTACGATTCCAGGCTGTTATACTCGCCAATTCTTGCATAATATGTTGCGTCTTTTTCAGTATTATCTACTCCTGCTTTCGATTCAGCATACGATTTATAATTTGCTGTTTTCCAATCGGTATAAACATTCATACCGATTAAAGTTCCCCATAAAATACCATCTGCAATTGTAAAGTATTTTCCTGATCCGTAAGAATCAGCGTACAGTTCACCCATTCCCGGCAGCAATAACGAATATACAACTCCAAGCCCCACGCTTTTTTTAGATTGAACGGGTAAATCTATGATCGGGCTTTGAGAATTGATACTAATATTCTGTTCGTTTTTTATTTCACTTTTTAATTGTTGTAATGAATTGTGGTTAGATTGAGCTGTAGTTACAGCAGTGAGCAGGATGAACAGGATTATAGAATTTTTCATATTTTTTATTTTAATTTTAGTTTTCTTCTTTAACTAAATCAACTGAATTTTTTGTGGATAAAACTTCTACATTGCACATCCCGTTTTCATAATTACCAATTAAAACATTGCAAATTTCATTAGTCAGCTCCGGATTAAATACGGTTTTAACCTTTATATAATTTGAAGTGAAACCGTACATAAAACCATCATGATCAGCACCTTCAAATATAACCTGCTGAACCGTGCCTGTCATATTTTGATAGAATGGAATTTTTTTTTTGTCACTTAAATTCCTGAGAATATTATTTCTTCTTTTACGTTCGATAATATCAACATAACCGGACATATTTATTGCCTTTGTATCTGGTCTTTCTGAATAAGTAAAAACGTGCAGATATGAAACCGGAAGATCTCTTAGAAAATTATGAGTGTGTATAAATTCTTCTTCGGTTTCACCGGGAAAGCCAACAATTACATCCACACCAATTCCGAGTTCCGGAATTAATTCTTTGGCTTTCAAGATCAGTTGTTCATAATATTCTGATGTATATCTTCTTTGCATTGCTTTTAATACTCGCGGGCTTCCGCTTTGCAGCGGTATATGAAAATGTTTGCACATTTTTTCCGATTGTGAAACCAGGGTAAGTATATCATCTGAAAGCAGATTAGGTTCGATAGAACTGATTCTGATTCTGAAATCTCCGTTTACATATATCATTCCTTTAAGAAGATCGAACAGGTTTTTGGAAATATTCTTGCCGTAATCTCCAACATTTACACCTGTAAGAATAATTTCTTTGTAACCCTGATCAATCAGAATTTTAAGCTGATCAATAGCTTTATCTAATGCAAGACTTCTGCTTGAACCGCGTGCTAAAGGAATTGTACAAAATGAACAATTATAATCACAGCCGTCCTGTATTTTTAAGAATGCTCTCGTTCTGCTGTCAGCTTCTGTTGAGTAAGCAGAACCGAAATCGTTCAATCCTGATAAGGTGCCGACAGAAATACAAGTAAGTTCTTTTTTATTAAAATCCTGCAGGATGGAGAAAAGATTAAATTTTTCATCGCTGCCTAATACTGCATCAACGCCTTCAATGGATGCAATTTCATATGGGCGAAGCTGTGCATAACAGCCTGTTACAATTATGTAAGCAGCAGGATTTTTTCTTAATGCTCTTCGTATAAGCTGCCTGCATTCTCTTTCTGCATTTTCAGTAACTGTACAGGTATTAAATACATAAACATCAGCATTGTCTTTAAAATCAACCACAGAATAACCGTTATTTATAAATTGGTTTCCTATTGTTGATGTCTCTGAAAAGTTGAGCTTGCATCCTAAAGTATGTAATGCGACTTTATTACTCATGTTGATTCATAAAAGAAAAGCGGGAGAGTATCCCGCTTTCAATATAAAGAATTAAAAGGAGAGAATTTATTTATCTTCCTCTTTTTTCTGATCATCACTGTTCTGAATTTCAAAAATTGGAAATTCAGCAAAATCAATTTCAGTTTCATCGGCAGTTTTAATACTGTCAACTGAAACTCTTTCAAGTTTGTGATTGTTCAGATAATCCTGGATTTCATTTTCCGGTTTTTCCTTCAGTGCAGCAATTGCACTTAATACAATCTTCTTGCTGCTTTTATCGAATTCAATTACCTTAAGAGGCAGTGAGCTGTCAATAGGAAAATGGTTTGCGAGATTTTTCAGCTTGGATGTTGACAACTGGTTTGCAGGAACAAACCCATCTACATCGTCCGGTAATTCTGCAATCAATCCTTTTTCAATAATCCTTACAACTTTGCCGTCTGTTATGATTCCAACAGTATATTTCTTTTCAAAAATATCCCACGGATTATCTGTTACCTGTTTATGACCGAGTGAAATTTTTCTCTGGTCAACATCAACAGCCAGAACAATTACATCGAGTGATTCACCTTTTTTTACAACCTCACCGGGATGTCGTATTTTCTTTGTCCAGGAAAGATCAGAAATGTGAACAAGTCCGTCAACACCAGGTTCTAATTCAACAAAAACTCCGAAGTTGGTTAGATTCCTGGCAATACCTGTATGCTTTGATCCGACAGGATACTTTGTCATAAGCGTTTGCCATGGATCCGGTTCCAACTGCTTAATGCCGAGAGAAATTTTCTTTTCTTCTTTATCGAGACTAAGAATAACTGCTTCAACAATCTGTCCCATAGCAACAACCTGGGATGGATGTTTAATATGTTGTGTCCAGCTCATTTCAGAATTATGGATAAGACCCTCGATACCTTTTTCAATTTCAATGAATGCACCGTAGTCAGTTAATGAAACAACTCTTCCTGAAACTTTATCGCCGACTTTATATTTATCATCAATATTTTCCCACGGATGCGGCAGAAGTTTCTTAAGACTAAGCGATATTCTTTTCTTAGCTTCATCAAAATCTGTTACAACAACTTTTAATGTTTCATCTAATTTTACAACTTCATTCGGATGGTTGATCCTTCCCCAGCTTAAATCTGTTATATGGATTAGCCCGTCAACTCCGCCGAGATCAACAAATACACCGAAATCTGTAATTGCTTTTACAGTTCCTTCAAGTATCTGTCCTCGTTCGAGACTTTCAAGAATTGCTTTTCTCTGGTCGGCAATTTCTTCTTCAACAAGAACTTTGTGAGAAACAACAACATTTTCGGTTGGGATGTTTACTTTTACAACTTTGAAATCCATTGTCTGTCCAACGAGTGCGTCAAAATCGCGGATAGGTCTTATGTCTATCTGTGAACCCGGTAAGAAAGCTTCCATACCCATCAGGTCAACTACCATTCCGCCTTTAATTCTTTTTATAATTTTACCCTGAATGATATCTCCACTCTCGTGAGCATTGGTTACTCTGTCCCAGATCCTGAGGAAATCTGCTCTTGATTTGCTAAGAACAAGGTTCCCTTCCAGGTCTTCAACACTTTCAAGAACTACTTCGATTTCTTTACCAACAGCGAGTTCTGATTCATCTGCAAATTCACTTTTAGAAATTGCTCCTTCAGATTTGAATCCAACATCAATAATAACGTTGTCGCCCTGTATACGAACGATTTTTCCTTTAACGAGTTCGCCTTCTTTTACATCTTTAAAGGAATCAGTATATAAATTTGCAAGTGAAGCAAATTCATCCTGTGAATATTCATCCACATTGAATTTATTCTTTGCCTTCTCATATTCTTCTGCAACGGCAAAAGTCTTTTCTTTAACCACGTCGGTCATTAATCCTCCGGTCAAATTGTAATATCTTAATTGTAATAAAGCCGGTAATTACAAAAGATATTATTTGTTTAGTTAAACATTTATTATTTGCGGCTTTTCTTTCAGCTTATTTTAAGTTTAATTTTTTTTCATCAGCCTTTTGTTTTACTTTTTCTAAAATCAGGCTGACCTGTTCATCAATTGTTACGTTCGTTGTATCAATTACAAAAGCATCGGGTGCTTGTATTAAAGGGCTATCGTCCCTTCCGGAATCAATCGCATCCCTGGTAGAGATATTTTTTTTAATGTCATCTAACGCGACTACTTCACCGTTATTCATAAAATCTTTTACTCTTCTTTTTGCTCTTATATCGAGTGAAGCAGTAAGGAAAATCTTAACATCGGCATCGGGAAAAACAACTGTAGAAATGTCTCTTCCTTCCATAACAACGCCGCCGGAATTCCTGCTCATCTCTCTCTGTTTTTCAACCAGAATTTTACGGATCTCTTTAATCTTACTTACGTCGCTAACGAATTGGTTAACTTCGGTAGACCTGATCCGGCTGGTAATATCTTTGCCGTTAAGCTCAACTCTCGTATTACCCTCAGAGAATTTTAACTTAAGATCACATTGCTTTGCCGATGAAACAATTTCATCGTCTTTTCCAATTAAATTATTTGAAAGAGCTAAAAATGTGATCGCCCTGTACATCGCGCCGGTATCAATATATAAATAACCGAGCTTTTCAGCGACCATTTTTGCCGAGGTACTTTTACCCGATCCTGCAGGACCATCAATTGCAATGATAAGTCCGTTTAACATAGACGGCAAAAATATTCATAAATAGTGGAAAATCAAAAAATTACGGGGATATTATGCAGGTCATTTATATTGGACATAACGGGCGGCAGCCTTAATTTTTACTCTATTTTTTCACCTCCAAGTTCATTAATGATGAAATTTTCATATTCATTACCGGAACTCTTTTTCACGGGTATTTCCTTATTGTGTTTTGATTCAACTATTTCCTGCGAATCTTTAAAATTTAATTTCAGCCTTATACCGAAAAATTCGTCCGATTTATTTTCTAAATATTTTTGATGCATTTCGATTGTATTCTTATCAAGTTCGTCGGGAATGGTATAATGCAGGTTGATACCGTTTAATGAAAGTAATTTTAATTTTTCAAGTGCTGGAGCAAGCACCAGTCCTTTTTCCGATGTAACTACATTTACAAAATCATTCCATTTATTAATTATACCGTCGAAGTCTGTTTCAGTCCGGTCAGCCGGAATTTTATTTGGAGCTTGCCGGATTTCTTCGACCGTTGTTTTTTCTTTAGAAGTACTAAAATTATTACCGCCGGTTACTTTTTTTTTTGATTGCTGAACCGGAGATGGAATATTTGCCGTGGTTTTAAACGATTGATTATCTGCAGGAACAGAATTAATATTTGAAATGATATCGGAAATAGTTGCTGTTTTTTCGAATGCAATTAAGTGGCTGAGCATTATTTCGATCTTTAGTTTCTGGTTTTGGGAAAATCTTAATTCCTGCTGCGATTTATTTATGAAGTTTAACAATCTCAGTAAATCACTTTCATCAAATTTACCGGCGTAATCGAAATAACGTTTCTTAAAAATATCTGCTGATTCAATAGCATCAGATGAATTAGTAATTATTACTGTTAGTATATTTCTGAAATGTTCAGCAAGTCCCTCGATAAAATCAATGAAGTCCCATCCGTTCTGGTAAATAATATCCGAGACTTCAAAAACTGTTTTGAAATTCTTGTTAAGAACAGCATCTGATAGTTTAAAATAAACTTCTTCATCAATAAGGTTTAAAATATGTGTAACAGTGTCCGGATCAATTTTTCCCTGGCAGTAGGATACAACCTGATCAAAATAACTTTCAGCATCACGCAAAGCGCCGTCAGCTTTCTTCGCAATTATAGTCAGTGTTGTGTCATCAATTTCAATCTTTTCCTCTTTGGAAATTTTCTTCAGCATCTCTTTTATTTTATCAAGCTGAATTCTCCTGAAATCGTATCTCTGGCAGCGCGAGATTATTGTAAGAGGAACTTTGTGCGCATCGGTAGTTGCAAAAATAAATATTGTATGTTCGGGAGGCTCTTCAAGCGTTTTTAGAAATGCATTAAAAGATTCTTTCGTAAGCATGTGAACTTCATCAATAATATAAACTTTATATTTACCGCGGGTCGGCGCATACTTTACAGCTTCTCTTAAAGATCTTATTTCATCAATGCCGCGGTTCGAAGCGCCGTCAATTTCAATAATATCCATCAACTGGTTGTTCCGTATTGAACGGCAGGTTTCACATTCATTGCATGGTTCGGCATCTTTAGGATTCTGACAGTTTAAAGCTTTGGCAAGAATCCTGGCAGTAGTTGTTTTACCAACTCCTCTCGGTCCGGTAAACAAATATGCGTGCGCAATTCTGTTTTCTTTTATCGCGTTTTTCAGTGTGCTGGTAATGTGTTCCTGCCCGACCACTTCATCAAAACGCTGCGGTCGCCATTTTCTTGCTGTAACTACAAAGTTCATTTAAATGATGAATTATATTTCGGGTTAGTGAATCTATTTTATTATTTCTTCAACTAAAAATCTGCTAATATCTTCAAGATATTTTTGATCTGTTTCATCGAAAGAATTGTATTCATAACTGTCGAGATCGAGCACACCAAATAGTTTTTCATTTTTAATTATAGGAACCACAATTTCCGATCTCGATCCTGAATCGCATGCAATATGCCCGGGAAATTTTTCTACATCGGGAACGATTATACTTTTACGGTTTTGAGCTGCTGTTCCGCAAACACCTTTACCCAATTCAATTACAGAGCAGGCAACTTTTCCCTGGAATGGACCGAGATAAAGTTTTTTATCATCGAAAATATAAAATCCCACCCAGCTTATTTTATCGAATGTTTCTTTTAAAGTTGCAGTTAAGTTTGAAAGATTAGAAATTAGATTTTCATCTTTATTTAACAGCGATCTTAACTGTTTTAAAAGCAGCTTGTATTTTTCTTCAACAGAAAGGGAATTATCTACAATTAAATCTTCAGACATTACTGAACAATAAAAATTTATTTTTTAGTTTTCTTTTTGGAACTTTTTTTTACTTTCATTCCTTCGAAGACATATGGAATTGCTTCTTCTACTTTTTCTATAGGGACAATATTAATTCCACTTTTAACTTTGTCTGGAATTTCTTTCAGATCAATTTCATTTTCCAGTGGAATGAGTACAGTTTCAATTTCGTATCTTTTAGCTGCAAGAAGCTTTTCTGTTAAGCCGCCGATTCCCAGTATCAATCCTGTTAAAGTAATTTCTCCTGTCATCGCAATATTGTTCGAAGCCGGTCTTCCGCTTATTGCAGAAAGCATAGCCATTGTCATTGTAATTCCTGCAGATGGACCATCCTTTGGAATTGCACCTTCCGGAAGATGTATGTGTATCTCTTTTCCTTTAAAGAAATCAGGATTGAGATTATACTTTTTAGCCGATGATCTCAGGTAACTCAAAGCAGCCTGGGCAGATTCTTTCATAACGTTGCCTAGCTGCCCGGTTAAGTTCAGCTTACCTGCGCCGTTCATTATTGTAACGTCAACTGTCAAAAGATCGCCGCCTGTGCTTGTCCATGCCAAACCTGTAACGCTTCCAACTTTATTAACTTTGCTGTGACGCTGAAATCTGAATCGTGGTGTTTTCAGGTAATCTTCAACTTTCTCTTCGCTTATTATATGTTTTGTTTTCTTTTTCTCTTTACCGTTGGTTGATTCTTTAACAACAATATCTTTTGCAAGCTTTCTTAATATTGATGCTGCTTCTCTTTCTAGATTTCTAACCCCGGCTTCACGTGTGTATTCACGGATGATTTTTTTAATAGCCGATTCTTCAAAGATCACATTTTTCTTATCGAGTCCATGTGCTTTAAGCTGTTTAGGTATAAGATGTTTTTTTGCTATTTCCAGCTTATCGAATTCAAGATAACCGGGAAGCTCAATGATTTCCATCCTGTCCTGTAAAGGAAGAGGAATATTGTATCGTACATTTGCAGTTGTAATAAACATTACCTGCTGAAGATTATAATCAACTTCCAGGTAATGATCGCTGAAAGTGTGGTTCTGTTCTGGATCGAGAACTTCAAGCATTGCAGATGAAGGATCACCGCGGAAATCCATGCTCATCTTATCAATTTCATCTAACAGGATAACCGGGTTGATTGTTCCTGCGCGTTTCATTGATTGGATAATTTTACCAGGCATAGAACCGATATATGTTCTTCTGTGTCCGCGGATTTCTGCTTCATCTCTTACTCCGCCGAGACTAATCCTTACAAAATTTCTACCTATTGCTCTTGCGATTGATTTACCTAAAGAAGTTTTTCCGACTCCCGGAGGTCCGACAAAACACAATATCTGTCCTTTCATCTGTTTTACAAGATTAAGTACAGCTATATGTTCTATTATTCTTTCTTTCGGTTTCTCCAATCCGAAATGGTCTTCATCAAGAATTTTCTGAACATGGCTTATATTCAAATTATCTTTTGTCTTTTTACTCCACGGAACCTCGATCAGCCAGTCAAGATAATTTCGTATCACGGTTGATTCAGGCGACATAGGCGGAGTTTTTTTCAGCTTGTTCAGTTCTTCTAATGATTTGTCCTCAACCTCCTGAGGCATCTTTGCTTTTTTAATGTTCTGCCTCATCTTGGCAAACTCAGGTGATGCATCTTCTTCATCACCAAGCTCATCCTGAAGAATTTTTATCTGTTCCTGGATTATAAATTTGCGCTGCGTCTTTGCTATATTTTCCTGGACCTTATTATCAATTTCTTTTTCAATTTTAAGTATGTCAATTTCCGAATTAAGAATTTTTATTACTTCGTAATACTGTTCTTTCAAAGTATATTTTTGAAGAATTGATTGCTTGACATCTATTGACTGGTTAATGTTTGCTGCAGCATAAAATAATTTTCTATCCGGCTCCTCGATATTATCGAAAGCTGCAATCGTATCATTGGGAACGTTTCTGCTAATTTTAACGTACTCTTTAAAAAGCTGGGTCATCTGCCTAATCATCGCATTCATTTCATGATCTTTATCAAGGTAAGGAAGAATTACATCAACTTTCCCTTCAAAAAATTCTCTGCGTTTTGAAAATTCTATTATTCTTGCCTGGAATAAACCGTCTACCAGGATTTTCATCAAACCATTCGGCAGCTTTAAAATCTGGACTATCTTTGCAATTGTTCCGTCAGCATAAATATCATTTATGGAAGGATCTTCAATGTTCGATCTTTTCTGCGTAGACAGAAAAATGAACTTTGTATTATCAACCGCATAATTTGCTGCTCTTATAGATTGTTCTCTTCCGACGAGCACAGGAAAGATCATATAAGGGAAAATTACAATATCTCTAAGGGGCAGGATGGGCAGAAGCTCGGGCATTTTTTCAACAATCGAGTTAGCATCCTGTGTTTTTAACTCACCCTCTTTAATTTGATCCAATTTTGAACTCCATTTTTAACATATATTCGAAACGAAATATATCAAATTCACTTTCGGCTATCAAGGAACTATAATTGTAATGATAATTCAGGTGATAAAGGGTACATAAATCATTGCATCCTCTTTCAAAAGTATGTCTATATTTACAAATCATTTAGTAAAATTTAAAGATGATTGAAGATATAATAAATATTTCCCGCGAAGCCGGTAAGATTATTCGTGAAAATTTCGGAAAAACTCACAGCATTGAATTTAAAACAAATGAACTTAATCTTGTAACCGAAACAGATAAGGCTTCAGAAAAGCTGATTACTGATTTCATTCGTAAAAAATATCCTTTGCATGGAATTCTTGCGGAAGAGGGGAGTGAAAGCAATAAGAATTCGGAATTTAAATGGGTTGTTGATCCTCTCGATGGAACCACAAATTTTACACTCGGACTTCCTATTTTTTCTGTTTCTATTGGAGTAGAAAGAAACGGTGAAACAATTGCCGGGGTTGTTTACGATGTTAACCGCGATATTATTTATTCGGCTGAAAAAGGATCAGGGGCTTTTGCAAATGGTGAGAAAATATTTGTGAGTAAAAATGAAAATATCGGACACAGCATGATCGTTACCGGGTTTCCTTACAACATACGGGAGAATCCCGACAAAGCTTTTGAAAGATTTGTTGCGGTATGTAAAGCTTCAAGAGCAGTAAGAAGGCTTGGTTCTGCGGCAATAGATTTTTGTTACGTTGCAAACGGGGTGTTCGATGGATTCTGGGAAGTGCAGCTTCATCCCTGGGATATTTGCGCGGGAAAATTAATTGTTGAAGAAGCTGGCGGAATAGTTACCGACTTTGATAACAAGCCTGTTAATATTTTTTCAAAAAGAATACTTGCATCAAACGGAAAAGTTCATAACAGAATGGTAGAAGTTTTAAATAATTCCTGATGAATTATTTATCTCGCAATACCCTCATACATCTGTTCAATAAGCTGGCTATATTTTTCTTCAACAACTTTACGTTTAATTTTCAGGCTCGGGGTAATTTCGCCGGTCTCTATTGAAAAAGGTTTATCGAGCAGGACAAACTTTCTTACCCGTTCATAATTTGCAAGCTTGCGCTGGAGTTTTGCAATATCTTCTTCAAGAAGCTTATAAATCGTTTCATTCTTTGCAAGATATTCTTCATTTATATAAGGTATTTTATGTGAATCAGCATATTCTTTCAGCGCTTCAAAATCAGGTACAATTAAAGCACTTAAAAACATTCTTCGGTCGCCGATAAGCATAAACTGATCTATATATTTGCTTGCGAGAAATGTATTCTCAATCGGGGTAGGTGCAATATATTTTCCGCCGGATGTTTTGAACAAATGTTTTTTACGGTCAGTTATCATTAAAAATCCTTCAGCATCAAAAACTCCGATATCACCTGTATGCAGCCAGCCGTCTTTAATTGCTTCTTCGGTTTCTTTCTTCTTCCGGAAATAGCCCTGCATAATGTTCGGACCACGTGCAAGTATTTCTCCATCCTGCGCAATTTTAACTTCAACGCCGGGTAGCGGCTTGCCAACTGTACCGAATTTATAATCATCGAGCCTGTTTGCACATATAACCGGAGACGATTCTGTTAAGCCGTAACCTTCAATAACTTTAATTCCTGCAGCTTCAAAGAATTCGCCAAGCTCTCTTGCTAATGCAGCTCCGCCGGAAATAAAAAATCTTAATTTACCTCCGGTTCTTTCCTGCAGCTTTCTGAAGACGAGTTTATCGGCAATTTTATTTTTAAGTAACAGAGCCATTGATGGTGAACCGTATTTTTTTGCTTCCGAATATTGTTTACCAACTTCAATTGCCCAGAAAAATATTTTTTGTTTTTTAGCAGGCTGGCTTTCAACATTTTTAATTAT
>Ga0055462_10000100_pt1 | contig 12612 bp, 8 predicted proteins | sample Joice_ThreeSqC_D_2_FD_57689 | JGI IMG/M metagenome (GOLD analysis project Ga0055462, IMG submission 57689) | Wetland microbial communities from San Francisco Bay, California, USA, that impact long-term carbon sequestration - Joice_ThreeSqC_D1 | ecosystem: Environmental > Aquatic > Marine >...
AAAATCGCAGCCGGCGGACCCCTGTTTACAAGCAGTTATGAACTTTACCAAAACGTTAACTATCTGATCTTGAATGAAGCTGAAATTACTCTTCCTCAGTTTTTGAATGATCTGGGAAATGGAATTCCAAAACATATATATACCACTGAAGATTGGGCAGATATTACTACTACTCCTCTGCCTCTTTGGGATATAGTTCCGATAAAAAATTATACTTCTATGAATCTTCAGTATTCACGGGGGTGCCCATATGACTGTGACTTTTGTAATATCACCGTTCTTTATGGTAGAAAACCACGTACGAAAACAAAAGATCAGGTAATCGCCGAATTAGATGATTTATTTTTTACAGGCTGGCGTGGACCTGTTTTTTTCGTTGATGATAATTTCATTGGCAATAAAGTAAAACTAAAAAGAGAAATTCTTCCTGCAATAGCTGATTGGATGGGAAAAAGAAACAATCCTTTTTACCTGAATACAGAAGCATCAATTAACCTGGCAGATGATGAACAGCTTATGCATTTGATGGTGAAGGCTGGTTTTGAAGCGGTGTTTATTGGAATCGAGTCACCGAATGAAGAAAGTCTTGTTGAGTGTAATAAAACTCAGAACAGGAACCGTGACCTGATTTCGAGTATAAAGAAAATACAACAAGCCGGGTTGGAAGTGCAGGGCGGATTTATTGTAGGGTTTGATAATGATCCGCCCTCAATCTTTGAAAAGCTTGCTAGCTTTATCCAGGAAAGCGGGATAGTAACAGCAATGGTTGGCTTATTAAACGCACCAAATGGAACAAAGCTTCAAAAAAGATTAGAAAAAGAAGGAAGAATGCTTAAGGATTTTACAGGTAATAATACTGACTATTCAATTAACTTTATTCCCCGGATGGATTCAAAAGAACTTCTTACTGGCTACAGGAAAATCCTTGATAAAATTTATTCGCCAAAATATTATTATGAACGCGTCACACGTTTTCTAAAGGAATTTGAACTAAAGAAGAAAAAAGCTTTTCATGTTAATCCAAATTATATTCTCGCTCTCTTCCGATCAATAATTAAACTTGGTATTATTGGTGAGGAAAGAATATACTATTGGAAATTATTCTTCTGGTCACTATTCAGAAAACCGCAGATGTTCTCTTTAGCAATCCTGTTTACGATTTATGGATTTCATTTTAGAAGAATATCCAATAGCTCTAATGAATTATTAGGTGAGTGAAACTGGCTAAAGATGTAGTCCCTTTTTCATCCTTTTGCCCTATTGAATACGCTTAGATATCTGCATACTTTAAACGAACTTGAAAAATAGCGTTTAATAACATAGACACAGAATTTCATTTTAATTTTAGATTGGTTTTAATCTTGAAACAAGATATCAGTAATTCACCACTCAATCGTATTGCCTTCATTGGAAATTATTTACCACGGCAATGCGGCATTGCTACATTTACAACCGATTTGTGTGAAGCCATCGCTGAGCAATATGGCAATACATCTTGCATTGCACTACCTGTTAACGATGTAGCATCCGGCTATGCTTATCCGGCAAGGGTCCGGTTTGAACTTACAGAGAAAGATATAGATTCTTACCTGAGAGCCTCGGACTTTTTAAACATCAACAATGTTGACCTTGTATGTTTGCAATTCGAGTATGGAATATTCGGCGGGAAAGCAGGAAGCCACATCCTGACACTCCTGCACGGATTACGCATGCCGATCGTTACAACTTTGCACACAATATTAAAAAGTCCTGACCCTGATCAACGGAGAGTGTTGGAAGAAGTTGCAGCATTATCAGACCGCCTGGTTGTTATGAGTGAACGCGGCTCTGAATTCCTGCATGATATTTATAATGTGCCTATGGAAAAAATTGATCTGATTCCACACGGTATTCCCGATGTACCATTTGTCGATCCAAGTTTTAATAAAGATCTATTTGGAGTGGAGGGTAAAATTGTTTTATTAAGTTTTGGTTTACTCTCATCGAACAAAGGAATCGAAACTGTTATATCCGCACTACCCGATATTATTTCCCGCTATTCCGACATCGTTTATATTGTTGTTGGTGCTACACATCCTCATGTTATTCAAAATGAAGGTGAAACTTATCGTCTTTCTCTGCAATGGCTCGCTCAACAGAAAGGTGTGGAAAGTAATGTTATCTTTTACAATCGCTTTGTTAGTCTGGAAGAGCTTGTTGAATTCATAAGTGCTGCAGATATTTATATTACACCATACTTGAACGAAGCGCAGATTACATCCGGAACTTTGGCTTATACTTTAGGAGCCGGTAAAGCAGTTATTTCTACGCCATATTGGTATGCACAGGAAGTGCTTTCAGAAGGAAGAGGTGTGCTTGTTCCCTTCAAAGACCCTGCAGCATTAGCTGAGCAGGTAATTAACTTACTGGAAAACGAAGCTGAACGGCATGCAATGCGAAAACGAGCTTACAAGTTTGGACGAGCTATGATCTGGTCTGAAGTAGCAAACCGCTATATGGAAAGTTTTAAACGAGCACGTACAGAACGCCGGCATTACATTCCTCCCAACTTTAGCGTTAAAGCGTTGGATAAACATCCGTGGGAGCTGCCGCTGATCAAACTCGATCATTTACAAAAGATGACTGATGACACCGGTATGTTTCAACACGCACTTTTTACCGTACCTAATTATTCTCATGGCTATACCACGGATGATAATGCGCGCGCGCTTTTAGTTAGTATCCTTTTAAACGAACTAGGTAACTCAGATAGTCTGGGATTAGCTTCCCGCTACCTTGCTTTTCTTGGGTTCGCATTTAATACTCAGACTAAACGTTTTCGAAATTTTATGGATTATCAACGCAATTGGTTAGAGGATACCGGTTCAGATGATAGTCATGGTCGAGCAATTTTGGCATTGGGAACAGTATTGAGTCATTCTCATTTCCCAGCATTCAACAGTATGGCAGGTTGGTTGTTCGAGCAATCCTTACCAGCAATCATAAAAACCACAAGTCCTCGGGCCTGGGCTTTTGCGCTTTTAGGTATTCATGAGTATTCTCAAAAATTTGCCGGTGACCGTAGAGCAAGCAATGTGCGTGACGAATTGGCAGGAAGGCTTTTAACATTATATCAGGATAATCGTTCAGATGATTGGTGCTGGTATGAAAATGAACTTTCATATTGTAATGCTGCACTACCTCATGCATTACTCACATGCGGTAAATCAATTCCGAACGAAGAAATGATTGATGCCGGATTGGAGTCAATGAATTGGCTTGCTGATTTGCAGCGTTCAACTGCCGGTCATTTTGTTCCGGTTGGATCAAACGGATTTTATCAGAAGGGTGGAGAGCGTGCTCGTTTTGATCAGCAACCTGTTGAGGCTCAAGCAATGGTATCAGCGTGTCTTGAAGCATACAGGATTACGGCAGATAAACGCTGGCACAAAGAAGCCCGGCGTGCATTTGAGTGGTTCCTCGGACGTAACGATTTAAATCTTCCTATTTACGATCCCACAACCGGCGGCTGCCGGGATGGATTACATCCTGATCGTCCAAACAATAATCAGGGGGCGGAATCAACATTAGCTTTTCTACAATCATTGTTGGAACTGCGTTTATCAGAACAGACACATGTATCATTGGAGACCCTCCTAGTAAAATGAAAAATCAACATCCAGAACTTTTCCATCGTTATAAAAAGAATCCAATTCTAAGCGCAGAAAATTGGCCATATCCAATCAACAGTGTATTCAATGCAGGCGCTGTATTAATGCCCGATGCTACAACATTGCTTTTGTGCCGGGTTGAAGATCGTCGTGGACTTTCTCATTTATGTGCTGCCCGTTCTGCAAATGGTATTGATGATTGGAAGATAGATCCGCAACCAACCTTAATATCTAATCCTAATAATTATCCGGAAGAATTATGGGGCATCGAAGATCCGCGCATTACTTTTGTTCCGGAATTAAAGAAATTTGTTATAGTTTATACTGCATACACGCACGATGGCCCTGGTGTTGCTTTGGCTTTTACGGAAGATTTTAAAAACTTTGAACGCTATGGAGTTATAATGCCTCCTGAAGATAAAGATGCTGCGTTACTACCTTACAGAATAGATGGTCATTGGGCTTTAATTCATCGTCCGGTTAGTGCGCCGAGAGCACATATGTGGATTTCCTATTCATCTGATTTGAAACATTGGGGAAGTCATAAATTGATGATGCAGGCACGTAAGGGTGCATGGTGGGATGCAAATAAAATCGGTCTTTCACCACCCCCAATTGAAACGACGGAAGGATGGCTTGTGATTTATCACGGTGTTAAACAATCCTGCAGCGGATGTATTTACAGATTAGGTCTTGCATTGTTTGATTTGAAGCAACCTGATATTTGTCTTAAGCGAGGCAGTGAATGGATATTTGCACCATTAGATCCCTACGAAAAACATGGTGACGTTGGAAATGTAGTGTTTCCCTGTGGATATACTATCGGTACTGACGGCGATACAATTAATATTTATTATGGAGCAGCAGATACATGCATAGCACTGGCTACCAGCAGTATTAAAAAGATGCTTGAATGGCTGGAAGAAAATAAGGAATAAGAAATGATAATAAATAATACTATAATCCGGGAAATTATTTCTAATCATAAGGAGAAAGTTAAATGAGCAAAGGTCTGAACACTAAAAAAGGATCGAAAAAAGAACCGCAGAAAACCATGAAGGAAAAGAAGGCGGCCAAAAGAGATAAGAAAAATGATAGGAACAGCAGTGGGAACCTTAGTCAGAAATTCAATTAGCTAAATTCTTGTTTGTCTTTTCATAGAAAAAGCCAGGATTCATTTTTCACGCAGGCTACATTCTATCCTACAAATTTATAAAGTCCTGCAACTAACAGGTAATTAAAAAAACCGCCCCTTAGAAAGGTACGCTGGCGATTGTTACAGACAAATAATTTTATTTCATTAATAACATTTTTTTTGTTTCTATAAATTCCCCGGCTATAAGCTGGTATACATAAATGCCACTTGTAAGATTAACTTTATTGCCGGAGTGGCTGTTAAATTCGACTTCATATTCTCCCGCAGGTTTTTCTTCATTTACAAGTGTTGCAATTTCATTTCCTAAAATATCGTATACTTTAAGAGTAACAAATTGACTGCTGCTTACTTTATACTTAATACTGGTAACCGGGTTAAACGGGTTCGGATAATTTTGTGCAAGGGAATATGACGCTGGTTTAATTGTAAAGCTTTCATTAAGATTTATATACTTATAATACCCGTTATAATCTATTTGCTTTAAACGATAAGAGTAAGTTCCCGAATGCAGATCATTATCTGAATAAGTATAAGAATGTGAATTAGTGCTCGTTCCGTTACCCTGAACAAACCCTATCTTATTCCAAGTCTTTCCATCCTTAGCTCTTTCAATATCAAATCCAAGGTTATTAATTTCTGTTGCTGTCAGCCAGTTTAACAATACCTTATTTTTATCAAGAGATCCTGTAAAAGAAATTAATTCAACAGGAACGGCTTCAAAACCAAGTGTTCCATCAGGATTAATATTCTGTGCATAAATCCCGGCATTACCGCTACGTCTATCTTCCCACGCAATTATTGCAACATGGTCAGTAGAGATTGTTGTAACAGAATGAAGTTTTTCCTGTGTTGGATCAGACATATCAACAATGTTAGGATTCCATGAAAAATTTCCGTTTGAGTTAACCATAAAAACATTTATTCCCTGATTAAGTCCCGAAGCGTTACCCTGAAGATAAATAACATATACAGAAGTATCAGTTGGTAATGCATAAGGACCAAACATACTGTTTGTGGTCATTGATGTAAAAGATATTCCATTACTTGCCCATTGCCTTGTTCCTGCTGCATCAAATTTCTGCCCGTAAACAGCAAACTGACTCTGTGTTGAATTTTCTTCAAGCCAGAAACAAAACAATTCGTTTGTATTTGATTTGTAAGATATGGTTGGGTTTAAATGATGCATTGTACTTAATGTAGAAACTTCTGCACCATTCGTCGGAAATGTAACTGTACCGCCTGACGTTATATGCTGAGCAAATGCACTGAAGAAATTATTATTATCCCTGTCATCATACCAGCCAATAAAAGCACCGTTATTTTTATCACTGATTACTACCGGATGTTCATAGAAAGGAATGCCCGTATTTTGTATGGACACTCCGCCTGCACCCCAAACCGGGTTTCCATTGGTATCAAATTTTTGAGAATATATTTTATAAGGAGCTGTAAAAGTACCAGTATAACCGGAATGCTCAACAATTACACTGCCATTATCGGATGCAACAATTGATGGATACGTATAATTTTCAGATGTACCACTTGAGTAAACGATGGGATTTGTCCCCCACATTTTTTGTCCTGCTAAAGAAATTTTTTGCAAAGCAATAACCTGTGGCGAACTTGTAACGATCCATGCAAACACATAGTTACCATCTGATGTTTGCGTTGCTACAGGGTTCGGTTGGAAATCTCCCGCACCTGATAACCTTACTCCGTTAGCTCCCCACAAAAAATTTCCCGACGTGTCAATTAGATATGCAAATGCATGAAGACTGTCATTATCTCTAATATCTGTAAAAGTCACAATAGCATTATTGTGATTGTCTGAGGCAATAGCCCAATCTACGAGAGATGAATTTTGAGGATTATTGCTTATAAGAAGTCCGTTTGTTGCCCAAAGTTTATTTCCCATAACATCGAGCCGTTGTAAATAAACAGCATAGCTTCCGTTCCTGTTATCGAACCAGGATATATAACATCCTCCATCGGAAATCGAGGCAATTTTAGGTAAAGCCTGTTCACCGTTAACATCGCAAACCTGCAGATTAACTGCCGGGTCCGTTGACCATTGTGCGGTGGAAATTCCCACGAAAGAAATGAGTAGGGTAAAAACAATAACAAAGGTTTTCATCTTATTATTCCTTAATAAAAATTTTAAGTTATATAAAAAATTTAGCTTAACATACAGGATAACTTACAAATTAGATAGGGACAAACAATGGTGAATCGAATATTTTTTGCATTTTAATAACAATGAAAAAAATAATAAACTATGAAAAACAAGAGTAGCTGTTAGTGGAATCTATTTCTTTTTCTGAACCGCCCGCCAGCCGGTTGGGGGAATCATTGTAGGTCTTCGTATCTTGCTTATAAATCCTGCCTGCTCTGCAATGTAGAATGCATCGGGCTCTATCTCTTTTACTAATTTTATTAAACCAGGAAGCGCTTTTCTTTCGCAGGCAACATAAACTTCTGTAACTCTTCCCTCTTTGCCTTCACCTTCGAAAGTTGTCACGGCAAATCCTTTTTCTCTTATCGCTTCAGAAATTCTTTTTGCATTTTGCATTGTAATTATTCTGAAATTAGCATAACCCATTGCAAGTCTTTTTTCAACAAGAATTCCGACAACGTTTCCTGTTGCAAAACCAAGAGCATAGAAAAATCCCAGCAACGGTGATTCGATAACTTTCGGCAGAACTGCACTTAATACCAGCAGCCATACACTTATTTCAATAAACGCAAGGAAGAATGCAACTTTAGTTCTTCCCTGTATTATGCTTATCGTTCGCAGTGTTCCAACAGATACATCAACAATACGTGCGAGAAAAACGAAAATGCCTAAAAGCCAGATGTTCATAAATTATTTTTTCTTCCCGGTTTTAAATTTAGTAATTAAATAAATTTCTTTGATGCATTATAAACCATATCAACCGTCAATTCTTTTATGCATTTAAATTTTACATCTGTCCTGATGCAGGTCAATGGTCTTGGTGAATAAAAAAAGCATGGGGAACATTCAAGGTTAAGCGTAACAATTTCATGAGTAGTTTTCCAGGGATGAATGTAAGCCGGGTTGGTCGGGCCGATGATCGCAATTACATTTAAGCTAAGTGCCGAAGCGATGTGCATCTGGCTGGAATCGTTAGTTACAAATAAATTGCATCTCTTCATTATTGCAGCGCCCCGGTTTATAGAATCTGCATTTACAATAAAAACATTTTCGGAATTAATTTTATTAAAAATATTCTCTTTCAAATCCTGCTCATCAGGACCGCCGAACAATAAAATCTTTGCTTTATAGTTTTGTATATATCTTACTGCGAGCTTTACAAACTTTTCTGGTTCCCATCTTCTTTTAATATGATTTTTTAATGTTGCACAGCCGGGATGAAACCCGATCACAATATGCTTTTCTTCAATAGAATGTTTTATAAAAAAATCAGTTGCTGAAGATTTGTCTTCACTGTTTAAAAATAATTCGAGCGGCGGTTCTTCACTAAAACATTTTTTAATAAGCGCTTCACAAAGTTTTATGTTCGTCTGAACGTTATGAACCGAATCATTTTCCTCGACCGTTACATTATTCAGAAAACCAAGGTTTGAAATATTTCTCCGTTTATATTTTACCCCTGCTCTTTTCCCCGCACCGATCAGAAACCCGATAATATTATATTCTTTCCTGTTCGAAGGATAAACATTAATCGTTGCATCATATTTTTTCTTTAATGAAAATATGAACCCAAGAGATTTGTAAAAACCTTCCTTAATAAAATCGAAACGGATGATCTTATTTATGTTGGGATTGTTTCTGTATATTTCCTCAGCGCCATTAAACATTACAAGCACATCTATCTCTGAGCCGGGAAGGCTGGTTTTCAATAATTTTAATGCGGGCGTAAACATCAGGGCATCGCCGATTCCCGATAACGCTATTATAAGTATTTTCATTTATCAAAATTAATAAAAAAATAAGCGGCAAAAGAGCCGCTTATTATTAACAAAGAATCTTATTTTCTTATTTGGATGAAGTATCTTTATTTGCTGAAGAATCATTAGGCATTGTTAGCTGCCTGTACTTCTGAATATTTGCCTTCACATTAGGATCATTCGGGAACATAGTTTCTAATCTTTCCCAGATACCGAGCAGCTTATCATTGTCATTAAGATTTTCATAAGTTTCAATCAATATCCTGTAAGGATTATAATAAGAATTAACATCCGAAGGATTGTTTTCAAGATCGGTAAGCGCCATTTGTTCAACATCTTTGGAAAGCTCCCTGTGCTTTTCTTTGTCACCTGAAATCAGGTAAAGATTGGCAATCTCAAAAAGCAGCCCAGTATCAATGCCAATAACTTTGTAAGGAAGTTTCTCATTCATATTATTTAATACAGAAACAACTTTCTTATTATCACCATTATTCCTGTAATAGACAGCCAGTCTCATAAAAGCATTCCTGTAATTCTGCACCATCCTTTTATGGTTTTCATCAAGGAATATATCAGGGTTATTCAATCCCCTGAACTTGAACCCGGGCTGGTATTCCTTACTGTATCCGTCGGTGCCTTTTAACTGTTCTTTTAGGACCTCTTCATCAACAAATTCTTTCCCCGGTGTTCTTTTTTCCGGAACCAGACCAAAGGACATACCCTCCATTTTCAGATAATCCTGTAATCCTATTTTGCTGTCATCCGAACATGTAACTGCAAAAAAGATAGGGCGTTCCCAGTTGTTTGCTTCAATAATTTCTCTAACCATAATATCCTGAACACGTATTGCTTTAACATTACCGAATGTTAACGTGTTCGGCATTTTCCAAGTTATCTTTCCTTTTTCCAAAGCTGTCGTGTCATCAATCGAATATTCCTGGACTAAATCAGCCAACTGCTTTTGGTTTCCAATCTTCGGAGTTGAAATTGTTATATCTTTCGGATCCCACTGTACGGGACGAAGCTGATCAATCTGCGAATCTGTAAATCTCATCTTTACTGTACCAACGTTGTAAGGGTCATTATCTTTAAGCTGTTTGATATACCAGTTAGTATTAAGCAGGCTCAGGTTAACTAATTTTACATCTCTTCTGACTCCTTCAACATCCTGCAGGTACCATAATGGAAATGTATCGTTATCTCCGTTTGTAAAAAGTATTGCACCTTCCGGGGCGCTTTGCAGAATGTTGTATGAATAATCCCATGGCACCCAGTTTTGTGAGCGGTCGTGTTTAAAATAATTTGCCTGCATCATTCGAACCGGAACAAGAATAAAGCTGAATAGCAATAATGCTACAACTGAGGCTTTTCCTAAAGCAGGATTTTTAATTTTCTCCCGTGCAAGGTCAATCAGTCCGCTAACACCAATTGCAATCCAGATTGAATAAACGAAAAATGCACCGACATAGAAATAATCTCTTTCCCTGGGCTGCGGCTGCTGCTGGTTCTGGTAAAAAGCAGTAAGATAGCCCATAAGTATAAACATCACCATAAATACTGAAGCCATTTTCCAATCGCGCCGGAAGTGATAATAAATTCCGAATAATCCCAGCAGGAACGGTATACCGAATAAAGAATCTGCAACATTGCCTGCAAACTTAACTGCGAAAAGTTTTCCGAAAAGATTCCCGATATCATTGAACGGGGCTATATCCGCACCATCATCCTGAGCCCATCCTTCTCTTCCTGCATAATTCCAGAGAAGATAACGGGTCATCATATGGTTCATCTGGTATGTATAAAAGAAATCCAGATCGCTTGAATAGTTGGTGTAAATTCCCTGCTGATGCGGTTCCGAAGAAAATCTTCTTTTAAATGTTGGAAAATCTCCGTACTGTTCACGGTTAAGATATTTTTCAAGTTCAGGGAAAGTATCCGGATTGTTCTCATTCATCGGCGGATTCTGATTCGCACGGATAATTACCATAGCAAAAGTTGTAAACCCGATAAGAATAAAAATTGCAGATTTAGCCATAAGGTTCAGCGTAGCTTTATTATTCTTTATTGAATAATTAACAAGGTAACCAAGACCTGCAAATACAACCAGAAAAATAAACACTTCAATATAGATGTTGTCTTTCCCAATAGCCGTCATCAATGCAGGAAGGAATTTGACAACACCGGGGTATGTTGCAAATAAAGCGATACCTCCTATAATCAAAGGCATATAAAATGAATTTCTTGTAAAAATCTTTTTCCAGTAAATACCCATTATAATCAAACTTATACCGAGCGCCATCAATTTAAATTTTGTATCGAAATCCTGGTACTCCTCGGGAGCCGGTGCGGTTGTAGATGTTACTCCGGACCACCAGAAAAGTGAAATGACAACAAGTATTCCGGCATGAACCAGAAGAATAATTCCTGTTTTCTTAAGTGCTTCTTCGTCATCCAGATATTTTCTGAAGAAAATAACCATAACAACCGGGACTGCTGCGAGAACGCTCATAAGATGAACTCCGGTTGAAAGACCGACTAAGTATGCAATAGCAAGAATATATTTTGAACTGTCCGGCTTGTCTGCTCTTTCATTCCATCTTATAATTAAATAAGTAATAGCTGCAACAAGAAATGTACTGAATGCATAAACTTCGGCTTCTACTCCGTTGAACCAAAACGTATCGCTGAAACAAAAAGATAGAGCACCTATTGATGAGGCTGTATATATTATTATTGCATCAAAAAGATTTTCCGGTTTTTTACCTTTGTATGCATTAATGAGTTTTACAGCAACCAAGTATAGGAAGAACACTGCAAGTGCACTTGATAAAACCGAAATAAGGTTTACCCTGAATGCAACATTGCTGAAGAAAGGGATTTTTGCCAGCACATTACCAAGCAATAAGAAGAACGGTGCACCCGGAGGATGAGGAACCTGGAGGTAGTAGCTTGCAGCAGTAAATTCACCGCAATCCCAGAACGAAACCGACGGCTGTACAGTTGAGAAATAAACAATAAAAGTTATTATGAAAACTACCGCCGCATATATTCTGTGTAACAGCTTTAAATTCATTTGTTTTCCTTTAAATTAAGAGAGGACAAAATTAATCACAACCTGATTTTTACGCAAAGAAAAAGCTATCAGCTTTGCTGATCTTCAGAATTTTTCTTAAAAAATTTATCATACCTGGAAGCGTCAACCGGTTTATTATATTTATCATAGAGTTCTTTTAAACGTTTCATCGAAACCGTATCAAACTCCTCATCGTCTTTATGCCTCTTGACGAATATTTTATATTCATCGTATTCACTGTGCGTGAAATTTCTTTCGTGTTTTTTAAGCTCTTCAAGAAATTTAACCTGTTCCCTGTATGAAGACATTAAACTGGTTCCTTAAGGTATTAATTTAACAAGCATCAAAATAACCAATCCCGCATTACAGGACAAAATAAACTGCATTTTATAGACGGTATAATTTTCAATTAGTTCTGTTTATTTATTATGATATTATAAAAATTAACAGAAAAGATAAGATCACTTGAAAACACTCCGGTATTCTTCACCCCATTCCAATAACATCTCAATTACAGGAATTACTGATTTCCCCAATAATGTAAGGCTGTATTCAACTTTTGGTGGGATTTCAGAATATACTTTCCTAAGTATTATTTCGTCCCGTTCAAGTTCTCTTAATTGTTGGGTAAGCATTTTATGGGTTATTTTAGGGAGAGATTTCCTCAACTCCCCGTATCTTTTTTCACCATCTTTTAATTGCCAGATCATAAGGATCTTCCATTTACCCCCTATAATATCTAATACTAGCTCTATAGAATTATTATATATCTTGCTTTTAATAGTTAATCCCGGCACGTTATT
>Ga0055462_10000102_pt1 | contig 12489 bp, 9 predicted proteins | sample Joice_ThreeSqC_D_2_FD_57689 | JGI IMG/M metagenome (GOLD analysis project Ga0055462, IMG submission 57689) | Wetland microbial communities from San Francisco Bay, California, USA, that impact long-term carbon sequestration - Joice_ThreeSqC_D1 | ecosystem: Environmental > Aquatic > Marine >...
TAAGGAACACCGAGGACCGTAATTACCCGGCCTCCGGGAATCGGCATGACCGCGGTTGGGATGTGCTGACGAGGACCGCGCCGCAGTGAATCGGGCATCTTTTCTTCATCTAGCATGTCCGGTCGGCGGTTCGCGGCAAAGACCCCCAGGGCGGTATGTCACCGGTTTGTCCTTGCCAGAGGCGGCACGACATCCACACATTGGCCCGCTGTCCTGTTTCGAGGACGCAATGACGCGCGAGGGTCCAGCGATGTTCTCTGGCTTGTGTCTGCTCGACCGCGCTATGCGGTGGCATGGCCCAAATGCGCGGTCGTCCCCGTGGAAAGTTCACCCAGCATCGGCGACTCGACCAGTTACGCGAGCTGCTCGAGCGTCATCCCAAGGGGCTTGCTCTGAACGACCTGTCCTTGGCCCTTGGGGTCAGTTCCAGAACCCTGCGCCGCTACTTGAAGGAGGTCGGGCGTGAGTACGATCTGGAGCCCAGCTGCACGCGAGGCGGCGGAAAGCTGCTGTGGCGGATTCCCCTGCGCGACATTCCGCGGCGCGTCGAGCTGAGGCGCACCCAGGCGTACGCACTCCTGGCTTCGCGACGGCTGTTCGAGCCCATGCGCGGAACTGCCCTGTTCGAGGAGATCGAGCTCGTAATGCACAAGATCCTCTCGGTAGCCAACCGACCCGGGCGAGGCCCGAATGCCGGGCTCGCCGAGGTGAATCTTGAAGAACGCTTCCTTTATTTGCCCTCGGAGACCAAGGTTTACTCAAGCAAGACAGAAGAAATCGACGAGTTGTTCCAAGCAGTCTCGGACTTACGTCCCATGACGATGCAATACAACAGGACGGGTCGCGCCAAGGACGAGCTCGTCACGGTACACCCGTATGCCCTGGTTTGGTTTCGCGACGCCATCTACTGCATTGGCCTTGACGTAGGGCGCGACGAGGTTCGAGCCTTCTTGCTGGACAGAATGCGAGATGTCCGCTGCTCCACTCTGCAGCGATTCGGATTGCCTGAGAATTTCCGGGTCGACGATTATTTCCAGGGAGAGCTTGGGATTTGGCGCGCTACCAGTCGTCAGAAGATCGTGCTCGAATTCGACGCCGAAGCAGCTCCGCAGCTTCGCAATCGACGCGTTCATCCAACGCAGAAGTTGGGTTCGCTGCCTTCTGGCGGTCTTCGGTTGACGATGAGCGTTGGCGACCTCGAGCCCCTGGTCCGTTGGGTTCTGCAGTGGGGCCGGCACGCGCGAGTGATCGAACCAGCCGAACTCGCCCAGCGTATTTTCGACGAGCTGAGGGGCACGCTTGCCAACTACCGCTCGCCAGTAACCAAGGGATCACGTCGACGCGTCTCCGGTCGGAAAAAGCCATCCTGACCGCTCTGGCTGTCAATCGAAGCAAGTTGCTGAACCGCACATGGCCGGCCATCCGCCTACTTTGAGCTGGATAGCGGACTCGCGCTCGGGGCTCGACAGCCCGCTATCAGGGGAACAGATTCAGGCCACACATGAGGCATACCGCTCGTCCCCAGGCGCTGTTGTTCGTCGCCCTATTCAACAGCGTGCTTGGGCTTTCCATTCTATTTCCGGTCCTTGCCCCTCTGGGGCGCCAGCTGGGTCTCGGGGAAGTCCAGATTGGTTGGCTTTCCACCGCCTACTCATTGATGCAGTTCCTCGGGAGCCCCCTCTGGGGAAAGCGTAGCGAGCGAGTCGGTCGTCGTCCCATACTGTTGTCGGGGATCTTTGGATTTGCGTTGGCGTTCGCCAGCTTCGGAGCGGTTGCAGCGGCGGGGCTTCGCCACCTGATCCCGCCGATGGGGCTGTTCATCGCCCTGTTGGCGACGCGAGCGCTTGGAGGGTTTCTTTCCTCGGCAACCCTTCCCACCGCCCAGGCGTACATTGCCGATCTCACCGAGCGCAATGAGCGCACGGCCGGGATGGCGTTGGTTGGGGCTGCGTTTGGATTGGGCATCGTCTTCGGTCCCGGTATCGGTGCGCTGCTTGCCCCTTTCGGTCTGCTGGTGCCCGTCTTCGCCTCGGTCTCGGTTGCAGTCCTAAATGGGGTCTTCGTGGCGATTTGGCTACCCGAGCCCAAGCGGCGAGCCGCGGTTGGAGGTGTAACCGCTACGGGTCACTTGTTCGTTCGCGCTTGGCCGGTGCTGGCGGTGGGGTTCGCCGTGACCCTGGCGTCGGTATCGATGGAGCAGACGGTGGCATTTCTCTTTCAGGACGTCCTGCATCTATCCGGTGAGCACACTGCACGCACAGTTGGCACCGGACTGGTGTTGTATGGGGCTGCAGCGGTCATCGCCCAGGGTGTGGTGGTTCGACGCGTCAAGCTGTCTCCGGCGCGGTTGCTCCTTTTTGGAATTCCCACTTCCCTGTTGGGCTTCGTCTTGATGTCGCTGGCGAGCAGCCCACCACTGTTGGACGCGGCACTCGTCTTGCTCGGCTTCGGTCAGGGCCTCAGCATGCCCGGAATTTCGGCGGCCTTGTCCCTGAGTGCACGGGACGACGAGCAGGGTGAAGTGGCTGGCCTCAATAGTGCAGCCTTGGCGCTCGGGCGCACGGTTGGTCCCGTGCTCGGAACGGGACTGTACGATTATCGTCATCGCGCGCCGTTCGAATTCAGCGCCATGCTCTTGGGCGGTCTCTTCGTGGTGGTCGCCGCCACCAAATTGGGACTGCGCCGTGTCGACTCGGCGTGACCGAGTGCGCCTTCGGTGACGCCCGGGGAGAATTCAGTACCCCACCGCCTGATAGCGTCGATAGGTCGAGACGACTTTGGTCACGTATTCGCGGGTTTCCCGGTACGGGGGCACGCCGCCATAGCGCAATATCGCAGCCTCACCGGCGTTGTACCCAGCCAGAGTCAGTGTCAGATCGCCGTTGAACAGATTGGCGAGTATTCTCAGATAGCGGGTTCCCCCATAGATATTCTGGCGGGCGTCGAAAATGTCCGAAACCTGCATCCGCTCTGCAGTAGCCGGCATGAGCTGCATCAGGCCCCGGGCATCTGCGGGGGAGACCGCCCGGGGATCGAAGCCGCTCTCCACGCTGATGACGGCCAAGATGAGAGCTCTCGGGATTTGGTAGAGCGAAGCGGCGCGATCGACGATGCTTCGATATCGATCTATTGCTGGGTGCCCCGTCGTCCGCGCATCGGGACCGGACGTGGCCCGAGCTGGTGAGCTTCGACGGCCGCTGCTGGTATTGCGCAATGTAACCACACCGTTCTGGTCGACGCTGCGAACGATGTCGGCGTGCGCCCAGTACGGCACCAGCAACAGGAACGAAAATAGCCCCAGGGGCCGTGCCGTCGCTCGCAAAACCAGGCGAGTCCGATCGAGCATAGCTCGAGCCTACGTCCATTGGTTGCCGTCGGCCAGCGCGGCCGGGCAACCGTGTCCGTCGCGACTGGAGGCCGACTCAGGCCCCCAGCGCGATCTCTGCGTACGCCGGCTCGCCGTCGGCCGGCGGGCGAATGACGAATTGGTGCTTTTCGCACAAAGACTGCATCTCGACGTTCTGTTCCAGGAACGCGGCCCGCAACAGGGAGACCTTCTCGGCTCGAGCCACCTCGACCAGCTTTTTCAAAAGCAAAGTTCCGATTCCGCGGCGCTGCCACTGGTCGTTGACGATAATCGTGAACCGCGCCTGATCAGTGAAGAACGCCTTTTGCATTCGGACTATTCCGGCGACGGCGCGGGTCCCATCGGACTTGCGCGCAATGGCGACCAGAGCCATTTCCCGGTCGTAATCGATGAAGCAGATACGACGCAGCCGGTCGTGATCGATTCGATCGTTGAAGCTGGTCGACTGGAAGTATCGGAACATCACGCTTCGCTCGGACAGGGTGGCGTGAAACGCTGGCATCAAAGCCTCGTCCTCTGGTCGAATGGGGCGAATCGTAAGGGGCGTCCCGTCGCGGGCGGAGCAGTGCTCCACGTACTGGCGGGGATACGGCATGATGGCCGGTCTTGGGGGCCGGGTTGCGTCTGCTTCCGAGTCGCACAACACCACTCGAGCGTCGAGAGCGACCAAGTGAGATCCCTCACCGACCAGCAGCGGATTGATGTCGCATTCCTTGATACACGGGTGCTCGACCACTAGCTGGCTGAAGCGGACCAGCAGTGTCTCGAGCTCGAACATGTTGACCCCCATCCGACCACGGATTCCCTTCAGCGCCTTGTAGATGCGTGTCCGCTCCATGAGACGGCGCGCCAGAGTCGTATTGAGGGGAGGTAGAGCGATGGCCGAATCGCGGTAGACTTCGACCATCTGACCGCCGGAACCGAACAGCAACACCGGCCCGAACTGCGCGTCGATCGAGGAACCCAAGATGACCTCGTAGCCATCGAGGCTAATCATGGGCTGTACGGTGGCTCCCTCGAAGGCAGCGGCGCCAAATTTCTCGGTGACACTCGAGCGCATTCGCTCGAAGGCCTCTTGTACGGCTTCGGCATTCTTCAAATTGAGCACTACTCCGCCCACATCCGTCTTGTGGGTAATGCTCTTCGAGTTGATCTTGATGACTACCGGAAAGCCGAGCTCTTGGGCGATGGCGGCAGCTTCCTCGGCGGAATTGGCGAGTCGAGTCTTGACCGTAGGGATGCCGTAGGCCTCGAGCACCTGCTTGGACTCGAGCTCGGTCAACAGGTTACGACCCTCCGCGCGTACCGCGTCGAAGAGCTTACCCACTAGCGCCGTATCACCCATGCCCTCTTCGCCTTGATCCGACAATTCGGGGGTCTCGTACAGGGCGCGCAAGTTGGACTCGTACCGCCACATGTGATTGAACATGCGGACCGCAGCGTCCGGGTAGGGGAAAGTCGGAATCCCAGCGTGGCTCAGGATTTCGTTGCCTGCCGCCACTGCGGCTCCTCCCATCCAGCTGGCGAGCACCGGCTTGCCCGATCCCGTGCCGTACTCCTTCAACTTGTCGGCAGTCAGGGTCGGATCGGTCATGTCCTGCGGCGTCAAGATCACCAACGTACCGTCAGTTTGCGTATTTTCGGATGCGATTTGAAGCGCACGACCGTAACGCGCCGCGTCCGCGTCGCCGAGGATGTCGACCGGGTTATTTCGGCTCCAGTGAGGCGGCAAGCAGTCGCCGAACGCGCGGAACGTCTCTTCGGGCAGCGGAGCAAGCTCGCCTCCTCCGCTGACCAATTCGTCGGTGGCGAGCACCCCGGGTCCTCCCGCATTGGTCACGATGGTGAGGCGCTTGCCGCGGGGAAGTGGCTGTTTGGCGAGCACTTCTGAAAGGTAGAACAGGTCTTCTATGGTCGAGACGCGGATGACGCCGCATCGGCGGAAGGCGGCGTCGAGTACCGCGTCCGAACCCGTCAACGCGCCGGTGTGTGAAGCGGCGGCCTTGGCCGCGGCGTCCGTACGTCCCGCCTTGATGACGATGATGGGCTTGCTGAGTGCAACCTCACGGGCGGCGGAGAGGAACGACCGCGCATCGCCCACGGATTCCATGTAGATGACGATGCTCTTGGTGCGCTGATCCTGTCCTAGATACTGGATGAGGTCCCCCCAGCCCACATCGAGCATGGAGCCCACCGAGATGAACGCACTGAACCCAACCTGCTCCTGTACGCTCCAGTCCAGAACCGAGGTGCACAGGGCTCCCGATTGCGACACGAACCCGATGTTGCCAGGCCGCGCCATTACTCCGGCGAACGTGGCGTTGAATCCAGTCAGAGGATTCATGACACCCAGGCAGTTGGGACCGATGATTCGCATCGAGTGCTTGCGCGCTGCGGCCAACAGACGGCGCTCCAGTTCCACTCCTGGCGCGCCCATCTCCTTGAATCCCGCGGAGATGACGATGAGCCCGCGCACCCCATTCTGTCCGGCCTCCTCCGCCAGGTCTGGGATGGTGGCGGCCGGCGTGGCTATCACTACCGTTTCGACGGGTTCGGGCAACTGGGCCAGCGACGGGTAGGCGCGGACGCCAAAGATGTTGGAGCGCTTGGCATTGACCGGATACACCGTCCCACCAAAGGGATTGCTGATGAGGTTCCAGAAGACCGTTCGCCCGACGCTGCCTGGCCGTTCCGAGGCACCGATGACGGCCACACTCTTGGGGGCCAAAAGCGAGTCGAGCGCATTGCGCTCGTCCAAACCAAAGCGCTGTCCCTTGATGGGGGGGAGGACCAAATGTTCCATGTGTCGAACCTATGAAGTGGCACACCCGCAGCGTGCCGATGGGCAATCACCAAAGAACCTTGGCGAGCGATCTCTCGCCGAGGAAATCTCCGAAGACGGGCAGCCACTGCTCGCCGGAGAGATGTCATACCGGAACCGGCGACGTTGGCCAACCGATCCTTCCGAGATTCGTGTCGCGGCGTTGTGCTTCGTTTCCGGCTGGTAGCGGGCGAAGTCTGCGCAAAACTTGCGCCAAGGAACCATGAACAGTGCGGCCTTGCGCAGGTCTCGATCAGTCGCTGGTGAGATAGGTGTAGCCGCGCAGCGCCTCCTCGTAGTGCTGCATCAACGTCTTGACTTGCTGGTTGGTGAGCATGCCAGCAGCCACTGCGCGTTCGGCCTGATGTCTCACGGCTTCGACCATGCTTTCCGGATCGTATCCGACGTAGCGGAGCACCTCGGAGACGCTGTCTCCCTTGACCACGTGGCGGACCTGGTACCCGTCTTCGGTCAACTTGACGTGCACGGCATTGGTGTCGCCAAATAGATTGTGCAAATCTCCGAGTATCTCCTGATAGGCGCCGTTGAGGAACATTCCAAGGTAGTAGGGCTGTTCTGGATCGTATACGTGTAGATCGAGCGTTTGACGCTCGTCCTCGACGTCGATGAAGTGATCGATCATGCCGTCGCTGTCGCAGGTGATGTCAGCCAGACGTGCCTTGATGCAGGGCTGCTCGTCCAGGCGATGGATGGGCATGATGGGAAATAGCTGGTCGATGGCCCAGATGTCCGGCGCCGACTGAAACACGCTGAAATTGCTGTAGTAGATCGCGCTCAGCGTTTGCTCGAGATGCTGCAGTTCTTCCGGAACGCTCTTCATCCGGCGCAGCGTCGTTTGGAGTTTCTCGCAACAATGCCAGTAGACGCGCTCGGCCAGAGCCCGCTCCTTGAGAGTCAAGTAGCCATACTTGAAGAGGTTCTGCGCCTCCTCCTTGGCCTGGCTGGCATCGTGCCACGACTCCTGGACGTTCTTGGGGACGATACCCTGGTAAGTCTCGTACATTTCGCGGACCAACCGATGGGCGTCGCGGGGAGGCTCCGTCGGTTCACCGAAGCGCACCTCGTTGACTCCAACGACTTCGAAGACCAGAACCGAATGGTGAGCGGCGATGGCTCGTCCACTTTCGCTGACGATCGTGGGCGGAGCTACACCGCCTTTGGCGCAGGCGGCCTGGATGTGCGAAACGACGTCGGAGGCATATTCGTGCAGCGTGTAGTTGCGCGACGCATGAAAGTCGGTCTTCGAACCATCATAGTCGATAGCCAGGCCACCACCCACGTCGATATAGCCCATTTTGGCACCCATTCTCGCCATCTCGACGTAGATGTTCGAGGCCTCCTGCATGGCGTGCTTGATGGGAATGATGCTCGATATTTGGCTGCCGATGTGGAAGTGCAACAGCTGCAGGCTGTCGAGCATGTGGTTTTGGCCCAGGCGTTCGATAACATCGACGATTTCTGCCGTAGTCAGCCCGAATTTCGCGCGTTCGCCGACCGACTGCGCCCAGCGTCCGACGCCCTTGGTCGTGAGCTTGGCCCGAACCCCAAGTTGCGGTGAGATCCCGAGCCGCTCGGAGGCGCGCAACACCAGGTCCAATTCCTCGATGCGTTCCAGGACTACGATGACGGTCTTGTCGAACTTCTGCGCCACCAATGCGGTTTCGATGTACTTGACGTCTTTATAGCCGTTGCAAATGATGAACCCACCCGCATCGTGCATGGCTGCGAGTGCCACCAAGAGCTCTGGTTTGGATCCTGCCTCGAGACCGAATTGCCAGGGTCGGCCGGACTCCACGACCTCCTGGACCAGATGACGTTGCTGATTGACCTTGACGGGATACACACCACGATAGGTGCCGCCATATTCGTATTCGCCAATGGCGCGGCGAAAGCATTCGTTGATCCGGCGAATTCGATCGCCTACGACGTCGGAGAATCGAATCAGTAGCGGTAGATCCAACCCGCGCATTGTGAGATCCCCGACCAGGTCGTGTAGGTCGATGGACAGATCCTGGCGGGGATCGGGGCGCACGATCACGTGGCCCGCATCATTGACGGAGAAGTAGTCGCTTCCCCACCCTTGAATCTGGTAGAGCTGCGAGCTCATCTCGGGTGTCCAGATCGCGGTCTTGCCGGGCAGTGCTTCGTTCACGCGCTTCCTCCGGTGTCATAGCCTCGAACCGGGCCGAGTCTGCCACGAGCCGGCAAACCTGCACGACAATCCGCTGCCGGCGTCACGTCCCGAGGTCGCCCGATTGAACCAGGCTGTGACAGCTCGGTGAACTGAACGGCCGTGCACGGACGCTACGGCCATACCGGCCACAGGTGGGTTGGCAGGGCCCCGCGATGGGACAGGGCCAGGAAATCCATGAGGAAGGCGACCGTAATGTGGACCAAGAATCCCGCATAGACGCTGCGGGTTCGTGCCGCCAACGATCCCAGAACCACTCCGGCCACGATGGCCCCATTGGCTTCGAGGTACGGTTTTCCGAAGTGGATCATGCAGTAGGGCACGGCCATGGCGAAGATGGCCGCCGCTCCCATGGAACGACGAAGTACCCCCACCATGAAACCACGGAAGAACATCTCGAGCCCGAGGAATTGCAGAAAGTACATTCCCTCCCAGGCCGCGAAGTCCGCCCAGCTTCGGGAGCTCAGCTTGTAGAAAGGATAGTAGCTTCCGAAATCGGGCTGAGCCGCCACCAGCAACATGCTCGGAACCACGATGGCGAGGCACAGGCCATAGATCCACAAGTGGGACGTGAATCCTTTGATCCGAAAACCCAGGTCGAGCAGGCTGTCCTTTGGATACAGCAACTTCCAAACCGGAAACGGAATCAGGACGTAGCCGATCAGCCGCGCGGCCACCCACCACCCATATCCGTACAGCTCGTCGAAACGCTCCAGGTGAAGGAAGCTCGATCCTGAGCTTTGCAGCTCGACCAGCCAGGGATGTATCGAGGTATCGTAGAAGATCCGGCCCCCATAATATTGCTGGAGCGTGAGGACCAAGGCGACGATGACCAGACAAGCGAGGGGTCGCGTGTCGAACTTTCCCTTTTGAACCAGCTCACTTCTGTAGGCCGCGGCCTCGACGTCGAGTTCCCTCCAGGTACCTCGGAAAAACCACCAAATGGCCGGAAAAATGAGGGCGAGGATCGGTATCGGCAGGAGCGCCTTGACGGGCTCGAGCGCTAGCCAACTATCGAGGAGCGAAGGAGCCGCGAGCTTGGTCAGCGGCAATTCCCGAAATGGCCCCGACGGCACCAAAGGGCGTAGCTCCGCGAGCGCCGCGACCTCGGGCAACCAGTACAGGGACGCGGCGCTCATATGGCTCGCGAGGCTAGATCCCGAGCGTGGGCAATGCGGCGCAGGCTCGCGCTACGCCCGAGGATGACCAAGACGTCGAACAGCGGCGGGCTTGCAGTTCTTCCAGTCACTGCCACCCGAAGTGGCTGCGCCAGTTCCTTGAGAGCCAGCTGCTGGCTCTCAGCAGCCCCGCGCAGTGCCGCTTCCAGAGGCTCGGCTTGCCAGGTTTCGATCGAATCGAGCGCGCGGTGGGCCGCTTCGAGGCGAGGAATGACTTCCGGCGTGAGGAATTGCCGTTGCGCCGCCGGATCGATCTCAGGAGGCTCACGGAAATAATAGTCCAGCGCCTGAGCTGCATCGGCGTAGCTGCGAGCCCGTTGCCGAATGGTCCCCAGGGCCGCGCGAAATTGCTCATGGTTGTCGACCGTTAGTCCGCGTTCCTCCAAAAACGGCAACGTATTGTCCATGTATGCGTCGTCCGAGGTCAGTTCCTGCCGCTTGAGATGTTCGAAAACGACATCGGCGAACTTACGTTCATCGAACCTTCCATCGCTACGGCTGACCCGATCCCAGCTGAAGGCCTGTACCAGTTCGGATTTGCCGAATATCTCCTGGTCCCCGAGGGACCAACCGAATCGCGCCAAGTAATTGAGGACCGCGTCTGCCGGATAGCCTCGCTCCTGGTACTCGCGAACGCTTACGGCTGCATGGCGCTTGGCCAACTTCTCCCCTTTTTGGCTCAGCATCATGGGAAGATGCGCAAATTCGGGGGGCTCCCATCCCAGCGCGCGGTACAGCAAGATCTGCTGGGGCGTGTTGCCGAGGTGGTCACGTCCGCGCGCCACTAGCGAGATACCCATGGCGTGGTCGTCGACCACGGCGGCCAGATTGTAGAGCGGCAAACCGTCGCGTCGGACCAACACGAAGTCTTGGAGTTCCTTGTTGGGCGTGCTGATGGGCCCGAAGACCCTATCGACGAAATCGACCGAACCCTCGCGCGAAGCCAGAAATCGAACCACGTGGGGACGTTGGGCGTCGTCCTTGGCGTTGCGGCAGGTCCCCGGGTAGACGAACTGAGCTTTGGGATCCTTCTGCTTGAGCGCTTGGCGAGCCGCGTCGAGATCTTCCTTCGAGCAGTAGCAGCGGTAGGCTTTGCGTTCGCGGATCAACCGTTCGGCGCTTTCGCGATACAAGCTCTTGCGCTCGCTTTGGAAGTACGGCCCGAACGGGCCCCCTACTTCGGGTCCTTCGTCCCAATCGAGACCCAACCAGCGCAGGGACTGCAAAATGGCCCGCACGCTCTCGAGGCTGCTGCGTTCCTGGTCCGTATCCTCGATACGTACGATGAAGCAGCCCCCCGAGCGTCGAGCCCAGAGCCAATTGAACAGGGCGGTTCGGGCACCGCCAATGTGGAGATAGCCGCTGGGAGACGGGGCGAATCGAACTCGGGGAGGCGCCATGACCACCAGCCGCGCCTACCACGTTGGCTCCTGTCGCGTCATCAACACCAGCCCAGGGAAGGCCAAAGGGCCGGCCTGCCTGGTTGCGGCGCCTGGGGTCGGCTGCTAAACACCGCTCCCTTGCGCCAGGCCGTGATAGCCCGGTGACGCCCTTCGGAGCGCTTGCATGAAACTCTCACCGTCCAAGTCCATGAAGGACCGATTCGAGTCCAAAGAAAAGCTCGTTGCCGCTGTACAGGCGCTCGCCACTTCGGAGCTGTGGCTCGATCGAGTCAACTCGGTCAAGGGATTGTCGCGAGTGTCCAACGCGAAGCTGCTCAGGCTGCACCGATTGCTCAGCGACGCCAAGCAGCGGTTTGGAACACGCGACAAGCTGATCTCCAATATCGCCGAATTCGTCGGGCCGAAGGACGCTGACTATCGCCGACGCCTGCAGCGCTATCCCCTACCGCGCCTCTTGGATCTGCACGCGTCGCTCGCGCGCCGTCATAAGGCTTCGGCCGCACCAGCGTCGAAGTAGTCTGTCGACAGCGCTTGGAACCAGTCCAGGTCAACACGCTGCGAGGGAACCGGTAGCCAGTTCCCGTCTAATGAAGTTTGCGCTCTGATCGTAGCTTCGCTGCAGATCGGACAGAATACGTCGCTCGAGCGTGGTGCCAAGGCCGAAGACTTTGGCAGCAATCTCGACGTCGAATACTCGGCAACAGCGCTGGTTGCCGGCAGCGCCGCACTCGATGAAGCCAGAAATCGAGAGCCGTTCAGCGAGGCGGCTGGGGATCGCCTCGACCTGATACCGCCTGGTGCGGCGGTCGAATCGACCCCGCTCACGGTAACCGAGCCCCTCGCCAACCAGTGCCTTGAGCGGCGCAGGTAGGTCGCCGACCGCCGGTATTACCTCCACGACTCGAACGATGGCGTCGTCTCGTTCGTCCTGGCTGACGAGCGTCCATCGAGAGAAGCCAAGGTGCTCCAAAAAAAGGCGGCGATTGAAGGCTTCGTCGAAGAATATGCGCCGCCAGAAGGTCTCCTGGTCACATTCGAACTCGTGTTCGATTCGGGCCTTGAGCATGAGCCGAGCTTAGTCCATCGGCGCGGCGGTTGCCCGGCTCATCGCCACAATCTTTTGCCGAGCTCTGGTCCCCTGTCTAGGTCGAGTCTAACATCGACCCGTGGCACTGCTACCGGTCGGGACACTCGCACGACGCCCCATGGAATGGTTTCGTCAGGCCCTGGTGGTTGCCAGCAAAGATCTCCGCATCGAGGCACGAACCGGCGAGGTTACTACGACCAGCGGATTCTTTGCCGTATTGGTCGTGGTGCTTGCATCGCTCTCGTTCCACGGTGGCCAGGTCAGCGAACGCCTAGTTGCCGCCGGAACCATCTGGCTGACGGTGGCCTTTGCTGCCGTCTTGGCGCTGTCGAGGAACTGGCAGAGGGAGCGCGAGGAGTCGGCCTTCGTGGGTCTTCTGGCGACCCCCATCGCGCGAAGTGCTCTGTTCTTCGGAAAATTC
>Ga0055462_10000108_pt1 | contig 12151 bp, 7 predicted proteins | sample Joice_ThreeSqC_D_2_FD_57689 | JGI IMG/M metagenome (GOLD analysis project Ga0055462, IMG submission 57689) | Wetland microbial communities from San Francisco Bay, California, USA, that impact long-term carbon sequestration - Joice_ThreeSqC_D1 | ecosystem: Environmental > Aquatic > Marine >...
CGCAGTGTTGTACAGCGTGCGCAAGCGCTCCTGATAGCGCTCGAGGACCGCGCCTCGGCGTATCTTGAGCGATGGCGTCAGAAGGCCGTTCTGTATCGTGAAGTCCTCTTCGAGCAGCAGCAGCCGCTTGGGACGCTCATAACTCCGAAAGTCCCGGGCGAACCGGGCTACTTCTTCCTTCAGGAGGCCTTCGATGCGGGCTCTGGCGCCCGGATCCCAGGGATCGATCCCGATCCGCTCGCGAACCGCGGTCATCTCGGGGAATATCAGCAGCACGTTGTAGGGCCGATCGGCGCCGTAGATCATGCAATTGCCGATCAGCGGAGAGAGCTTGAGCTGCTCCTCCAGCGGTGCGGGCACGACGTATTTGCCGTTCTCGAGCTTGTACTTTTCCTTCAGGCGTCCCGTGACCACCAGATAGCCATCCTGGTCCAGATAGCCGAAATCGCCGGTTCTGAGGCTGCCATCCGGCATGAGCACCTGGGCGGTATCCTCTTCGGACTGGTGATAGCCCTTCATGACGTTTGGGCCCCGCACCAGTATCTCGCCGACCAGTTGATCCGACGGGGCGTCGCCTCGCTCGATGTCGATGTCTCGATCGATGGTGACCTCGACCCCAGGCAAAGGCTTGCCCACGGTTCCGAAACGTCGAGCCGACGGACAATTGACCGAAACGATGGGACTGGCTTCGGTCAGCCCGTAGCCTTCGTAGACGTCGATACCGAGCGCATTGACGAACTCGGCCACTTCGCGGCTCAACGCCGCGGATCCGCTGACGGCAAATCGGAGGCTTCCGCCGAAGCGTTTTCGTATCTTGGAGAAAAGGAGTCCGTCGGCCAGCGCCAAGGTAGCGGCGCGGAGCGGCCCAAGCGATTCGCCACGGGCGCGTCGGGTGGACGCATCGATACCCGCGGCGAACAATGCTCGGACCGGCGCGGGCTTGGCGTCGATTTGGCGGCGGACGTTCTCGTAGATGCGATGAAAGACCCGAGGCACCGCGATCAAGACCGTGGGCCGGACCAATTGCAGGTTCTCGAGCAAACTGGCAACGCTCCCATTGATGCCGATGGCAACGCCCAGACGGAATAGAGCGTGGAGATCCGCCGTCTGTCCCATGGCATGCGCCCAGGGCAGAAATGACAGAGACCTGTCAGTGGGCCCCATGGGAAAGAGCGACGCTGCCGAAACCGCGTTGGATACGATGTTACGGTGCGTCAAAATCGCCCCCTTGGGTACGCCGGTGGTACCCGAGGTGTAGACGAATCCCGCAATATCGTCTGGCGCTGGAGACTCGGCGGCCATGGTTCGCATTTGCAGGCGGGCCAGCCGCGCCTCGATACCGTCCGGGTCCGAGAGCGCGTCCGCGAGCGCAATCACGTGGCGCAGCTGGGGCAGTACGCCGCGCATGGCCTCGATCGCCTGTCGCGTTCTCTGATCCCCGACGAAGCAAACCGTGGCCTGGCTGTCGCTCAGGATGTAGCGCCAGTCTTGCTCCGACTGCGCGGCGTACATGGGCACGAACACGGCGCGCCGCCCCACGGTCGCATAGACCAGGTATGCCCACTCTTGCCCGTTGTCCGCGATGATCGCCACTCGCTGCCCAGCCTCGACCCCGAGTTCGGCGAGCAGCGCTCGGCGAGCGGCCACTTGAAGGCTCACCTCGGCATAGGTCAAAAAGCGAAATTCGCCGCCCACCCGGATGCCCAAACTGGGGCGTTCCGCGTGGCGCCGGCAGGCTTCTTCGAACAGTTCGACCAGGGTCTCGGAGACTGACATTCGAAGTTCTCGGGGCCACCGACCCCGACCGGGGCCAGGGTCGAACTTAGGCAAGCACCAGCGCCGGGTCAACGTCGGTTCGCATCGACGCCGTGCTAGGCTGCGTCGAGCCCCCATCGTGCCGTCGTTTCACGTCATCACCTTCGGCTGTCAGATGAACCAGCACGACTCCGCCAAAATGGCGAGTCTGCTGGTCGAGGCGGGCTTTCGTGAAGTACCGGAACCCGAGTCGGCCCAGGTAATCGTGGTCAATACCTGCAGCGTTCGGGACAAGGCCGAACAGAAACTGCGCAGCGAATTGGGCCGCCTCGGAATCAGAAAACACGCTCGCCCGGACATGGTTCTGGTCGTTGCTGGATGCATGGGCAGCCAGCACGGCGACCAACTGCTCAAGGCGGTTCCCGAACTCGACCTGGTGATCGGACCCGATAACATCGCCGCGCTTCCAGGGCTACTGGCCGATCTGGAGCTTGGTGGCCCGCGCCGCGCAGTCACCGAGCACGACCTGAGCCAGCCTCGGTTTCTGACCACCGAGGACGCCGGGCAGCCCGCCCCCCCGGTCGCTTGGGTCACCACCATGAAAGGTTGCGACGAGCGCTGCTCGTTCTGCATCGTGCCCGAGACGCGGGGACCGGAACGCTACCGTCCGAGTGGTCAGATCTTGGATGAAATCGCGACTTTGGTACGAGGCGGCTGCCGCGAGGTGACCCTGCTCGGACAGACCGTCAACAGCTACCGAGATCCGACCGGCAGTTTGCCCAGCGCTCCAGAGGCGGGCAGGACCGATTGGCGCTCGACGACCTCCGCCGCCGCAAGGCAGGACGAAAGCGAATTTGCAGCGCTGCTCTTTGCGATCGCAGAGCGCTGTCCAAACCTCGAAAGGCTCCGCTATACCAGCCCGCACCCGCGTCACTTGACCCGGGCGCTGATCGCCGCCCATCGAAGCCTGCCCATGCTTTGCCGGCACGTGCATCTTCCTGTCCAGTCCGGCAGCGATCGAGTGCTCAAGCGAATGATCCGTCGATACCGGGTGGACGAATACCTCGAGAGGATCGAAGCGCTCCGTGAGGCAGTGCCGGGCATCAGCATGTCCACCGACGTGATCGTGGGCTTCTGCGGTGAGACGGAGCAGGACTTCCGGGAAACGCTGGCACTGATCGAGCGCGTGGGTTTCGTGGGCCTGTTCGGATTCAAGTATTCGCCGCGACCAGCCACTGCGGCCCTGCGCCTATCCGACGATGTCCCCGAACCCGAGAAGGCAGCGCGACTGCACCGATTGTTCGAGCTGTCCGATCGGCAGCGCTCGCAGCACCTGCAGCAGCTGGTGGGTAGCCGCCAACGGGTATTGGTCGAGGGGAGGAAGCCCGACGGTGCCTATTTCGGGCGCACCGAGCGCAACGAAATCGTCCATTTTGGCTCGCGAGTCGACGTGGTGGGCACTATGGTCGAGGTGGTGATCGAGCGAGCGTTCAAGAATTCTCTCGCTGGCGAACTGACCGACGCGGCAAGCCGAATGGCGGCGAGCTCTTTGCCGCGTCTCGACCCGTCTCGGCGCGCGCGGGTCGAGGCACCGCGCCAGCTCACGGTATTAAGATGGCCTTGATTCAGAGCTTCGGCGAGTTTCGACCCCAGATCGCCGAGGACGCGTTCATTGCTCAAAACGCTACGCTGATCGGCAATGTCACCGTCGGGCAAAAATCGAGCGTCTGGTACGGCGCCGTGCTCCGAGGCGACGTTGGGGCCATTGTCGTGGGAGCGCGAACCAATATCCAGGACCTGGTCATGGTTCACATGACTGGGGGACGGGATGACGCCCTGGTCGGCGACGACGTGGTAGTCGGTCACAGCGCCATCATCCACAGCGCCAAAGTCGGCAATGGCGCCCTGATCGGTATGGGGGCCATCCTGCTCGACGACTGCGAGGTGGGCGAGGGGGCGGTGGTCGCCGCTGGCTCGGTCGTGCCCCCCGGGATGAAGGTTCCGGCCTACACCCTGGTAATCGGCTCGCCCTGCAAAGTGGTCCGCGAGCTCGGTCCAGGGGAACGCGGCCTGGGTCGCAACGGGGCCCAGGGCTACGTGGAGCTCGCCGAGAAATACCGGTAGGCTTGGGGCTAGCCCCCACCCACGAAATGGACCAGCTCGAGCACGTCGCCGTCGTGCAGCTGGGCCGTGGCATGGGTGGCGCGGGGGACGATATCTCGATTGAGCTCCACCGCTACTGGTCCCTCGGTCAGACCGAGATGCAACAACAAAGAGCCAACCGTGGTTACCTCGTCGGGCACGGCCGTGGATTCACCATTGACGGTCAGCTGCATCGACCATTCAAATACATCTGGGCTCGTCCTCTGGCAAGCGCCGGTCAAAGAAGCGACATTTGACGCGCTCCACCCAGATGGGATACCGCCCGGCCATGGCTGACAAACCCAAGGGTCGTGGTCTCGGCACCCTCCTGGTGCATGCGGGAGAGCGCGCCGTTGCGCTGCGAGCTCGACCGACCGTCACTCCCATCTACGGCACCTCGACCTATCTCTACCCAACGGCCAAGGAGCTCGATCAGGCGTTCGCTGACGGCAACCAGCCGGTCTACTCGCGTCACGGGAACCCTACCTTGGATCAGCTCGAGGGCGCCCTGTCGGCGGTCGAGGCAGGGAAGGGGGCGGTGGCGTATGGCTCGGGAATGGCCGCAATCTACGCTGCGATCTTGGCGGCGGGCACACCCAAGGGCGAGAGCGTCCCGGCGGTCCGACGGGTCCTCGTAGCCAACGATCTTTACGGTGCCACGCTGCGGCTACTCGACGAGCAATTCCGAGCGCAGGGGGCCGAGGTGAAGTTTACCGACGTTTGCGATCTCGATCGGGTCCAGCGCGACCTGGAGAGCCTCCGCCCCGAGGTGGTCTTCTTCGAACAGATATCCAACCCCTGTTTGCGGGTCGTGGACGTCGAGACCGTCGTTCGACTCGCCCACGCGGTGGGTGCCCGAGTGGTGGTGGACAACACCTTCGCGACTCCGATTCTCGAGCGCCCCCTCGGATTGGGGGCAGATCTGGTGGTCCACAGCGCCACCAAGTTCATTGCCGGGCATGGCGACGTCACCGCAGGAGCCGTAGTAGCAAGAACCAGCATGGTGCTCGATGTGCTGCGCCACCAGGCGCGCCTGTTGGGTGCGATCCTGGGGCCCTTCGAGGCCAGCCTGGTGGCCCGAGGCCTCAAGACCTTGGAGCTTCGGATCCAGCGTCAGTGTTTCAACGCCGCTGCGCTGGCTAGCTGGCTTTCAGAGCAACCCAAGGTTGCGCGGGTCTTGTACCCGGGCCTGGAATCTCATCCCCAGCACCTTCTGGCCAAGGAGCGATTCGGCGGGCTTTTCGGCGCGCTGGTCGCAATCGAGCTCGACGTGACGGGCCGCGAGCAGATCTTCCGATTCCTCGACGCCCTCGGTCTGGTGCTTCCCGCCACCACCCTCGGCGACATCTACACCTTGGTCACCGCGCCGTTCATATCTTCCCATCGAGAGCTTAGCTCTGAACAGCGTCGAGAACTCGGTATCAGCGATTCCCTGCTGCGATTCTCGGTGGGCATCGAAGAGCTCTCGGACATCCAAAACGACTTGGCCCAGGCCCTCGAGGCAATATCGGATACTCAGACCTGAAGCTGAGCTCCAATTTCCATGATCCGATCGGGGGGAAGATTGAAGAACCGGGTAGCGCTGGCAGAATTGCGCGCCAGGGCACCGAAGACCCGGAGCCGCAACGACTTCTTTCGGTAATGCTCGGGAACCACCGCCTCGCGCCCCAAGAAGAACGTCGTGTATTCGGGGCTGGCGCCGGGCAAATTCGCGGCAGAAAGCAGCTTTGGCACGTCCGGCGTTTCCATGAATCCATAGCGCCCCTGGATCCGAAAGAACCCTTCGGCCAGCTGCTCCACACTGCAGCGCTCCGATGAAGGTGCCCGCGCCAACTGCAACGTGGAGATGGTCAGCAGGATTACTCGCTCGTGGACCACGTGGTTGTGCATGAAATTGAACAGGAGCGCCGGCGGCGTGCCGAAGGGATTGCTGGTCATGAATACCGCGGTTCCGGGGACGCGTGCCGGACGCTCCACCCGCAAGAGTTCATAGAAATCCTGAAGGGGAACCAGGTTCTCGCGAGCCCGGACCGCGAGCAGATCGCGTCCGTACTTCCAGGAAGCCATGAGCAGAAAGACGAAACCGGCGATGCCGAGGGGCACCCAGCCGCCCTGCTCGATTTTGACCAGATTGGCAGCGAAAAAAGCCAGATCGACCACCAGCAACCCAACGGTCAACAGCGCGGTCCCGAGCAGCGACCAGCCCCAAAGCCGTCGGGCGACCACGCTGGCCAGCACGGTGGTAATGACCATGGTGGTCGTGACTGCGATACCGTAGGCGGCTGCCAGATTCGACGAGCTCTTGAAGGCGAGCACCACCAGCAAAGTCGCCAACATCATGCCGGTATTGGCGGACGGCACGTAGATTTGTCCCACCAGCAGCGGAGAAGTGTGCTCGATCTTCACCCGAGGCCAAAATCCCAACATGGTGGCCTGTCGCGTCAATGAGAACACACCGCTGATGACCGCCTGTGAGGCAATGATGGTGGCCGCGGTGGCAAGCACGATGAGCGGCACCAAGAGGGAGCGTGGCGCCAGAGCGTAGAAGGCGTGGTCGATGGCAGCCGGATCGCGGAGAACCAGGGCGCCCTGACCGAAGTAGTTCAAGAGCAGGGCGGGAAGCACGTATCCGAACCAGGTCAGGCGGATGGGGCGCCTGCCGAAGTGGCCCATGTCCGCGTACAGAGCCTCGCCTCCGGTCACCACCAAAAATACCGCCCCGAGTGCCACGAATCCGGCGCTGTGATTGCCGGACAAGAAACGCATCGCCCACACTGGGTTCAGTGCCACCAGCACTGACGGATTGCCGACGATCTGGACCGTACCCAAAGTGGCCAGCACCGCGAACCACAGGATGATGATGGGACCAAACACGATGCCCACCTTGCCGGTCCCGCGCCGCTGAACCCAGAAGAGCCCCACCAGAACGCACAGCGTCAGCGGCACCACCAGGCGGGAGAATGCCGGCGTGGCGATCTCCAGGCCCTCGACGGCGCTCAAGACCGATATCGCGGGAGTGATGACCCCGTCGCCGAACAACAGGCCCGCGCCCAGCATGCCGAGCGCCGCCACCACCCCGATGCGTCCAAGCCCCGTGCTCCTGGAGGCCAGGGCCATCAGTGCCAGGATTCCTCCCTCACCGTTGTCGTCGGCGCGCATGACGTATTGCAGGTACTTGAGCGAGACTACGACCATGAGCGACCAAAAAACCAACGAGAGCACGCCGAGGACATTCTCGCGCGAGGGCATCAGGCCGTGGGCTGGGTTGAAGCATTCGCGCAACGCGTACAGCGGGCTGGTTCCGATGTCGCCGTAGACCACGCCCAGCGCCGCGATACACAGCTTCAAGAGCGGTTGTTTCCCACCTTGCGGGGTACTGGAAGATCCGTCCGTCATCGGTGGGTCGGGCTGATTGCTAGCGCAGCGGCGGGCACGAGTAAACCAGGGGAGATTCGATCTCGGCGATCGATTTTCAATTCGGGTCCTCCGAGCTATCCTCGTAGAGATGCCGCGGGGTTCGCCCAGGCCGAAGAGGCTCATTTTGGCACTCGGGCTGGCCGCGCTCGCGGTGACGGCGGCCCTCACTTCAGGATGGTGGTCCGGTACGCTGATGGCCTCGGAGATTGCACCGGGCACGACGTTGGACGGACGTCTGCCCAACGCCAGGCTCGATTTCCGCGACTGGCTCGCTCAGCACCGAAACCGCTCGGGCCGAACCGAAGTGCCGTTGCTGGCCCAGGGGGAGACCTTCGTGGTCCGTGCCGAGGAGCTGGGAATTGGTGTCGATGTCACAGCCACGCTCGAGCACACGCGTCGAGTCTTCCGAGACGCGTCGGCATGGCGCCGAATCCGGCTGCTCTTCGATGCATGGCAAGGTAACCTCGATCTTCCGACACTTTTCGGATTCGACGACCGCGTCGCACTCGAGACGCTCCGAGGATTGGCGCCCTGGATTCGCCGACAACCCGTGGACGCTCGGTTGGATCTCGCTACCCACCAGAGGATTCGGGCGGTCTTGGGGAGCCGCCTGGACGTCGAGTCCACTCTCCGCTGGTTGACGAAGCACTACCGGGACCGGCCCCTGGTAGTCAGGCTCGTCGAGCGCCCGATCTCCCCGGAGGTTACCGACCAGATGCTTTCGGCGGTCGACGTAACTCGGGTGCTCTCGCGCTACGAGACCAGCTTCTTGGGCCGAGCCGGGCCAAGGGCGGTCAACATTCATCTGGCAGCGCGGGCCCTGGATGGCTGGGTGCTTCTGCCGAATCAAGTCTTCAGCTTCGACCACACGGTGGGCACCCGAACCGCTCGGCGCGGCTATCGCGAAGCCCCGGTCATCGTCAATGACGAGCTGGAGCCTGGGGTCGGTGGGGGAGTCTGTCAGGTGGCGACCACGGTTCACGCGGCAGCCGTCTACGGTGGCATCGAAGTGGTGACGCGCCGCAGCCATAGTAGGCCGAGCGGCTACGCGCCGCTTGGCCTGGATGCGACGGTCATCGAGGGCGAAGTCGACCTGAAGCTGCGCAACCCCTATGACGTTCCCCTCATGATCCATACCTCATTTCCGGCACCCTACCGCTTGCGAGTGGAATGGCTGGGCCGCGACCCGGCGGCAGTGATCGAGCACGCGGCCGTGATCAAGAAGCGAGAGCCGTACTATCGCCGGCTGGTGAGTCATCCCGAACTTCTGCCCGGCACAATCGAGCGAAAGCAGAAGGGAATCCTTGGATACGAAGTCGTCAGTTTGGTCCACGCCCGCTTTGCGGACGGACACGTGACCACCCATCGTTACCGAAGCAAGTACTGGCCGGTACCAGAAATTTACTGGGTGGGTCCAGGGGTTTCGTCCCTCAGCCTGCCACGATTGTCGCAAGACGCCAGTCATGTCGAGTGGGACGGACGGAAGATCGAAGCGACCGAGACGAGCGCGCCGAAGGACCAGCTCGAGACGCTCGATCCTCCAACTTCCGAGCCGAAACGTTGATCGACCCAGATTTTTGACTAGATCCGATCGAGCTATGCCGACTCGACGACATTTAGTTGTCCTGGCCGCCTGTGCGCTCCTCGGGTTTGGCTGTCATTCGAAAACGAAACCGACGGACGCCACCCCGAAGGCGAGCGGATCTGCCGGGAGCATTCCGCGTCCAGTCTCCTCGGTGATCGTCAGCCACGGCGAGCTCGACACGGTTGCACCCGAGGAATCCAAGCAGCTGGCCGCCACCGTCATCGCCGGCACCATCTACAAGCTCACCAACGTCGAGTCTCGACGCTTGGGTTACGTGCGCCTGGGTCGCTCAGTTCGGCGCGACGACAAGCCGGCGGCAGGTCCAAGCGGAGGCTGCAAGAGCGAGTGGTATCGCGTCTATCCCATCGGCTATGCCTGTACCGACGAGTTCACGACGGACCTCTCTGCGCCCTTGGTCCGGGCAGCGGGCCCCGGTCCCGACCTCAGCCGTCCGCTGCCGTATCACTACGGTTTCGTACGAGCCACCTCACCCCAGTACCTGCGCATCCCGACCAAGGAAGAGCAGGAAAAGAGCGAGTTCAAGCTGGACGATCACCTGCAGTGGTACGCGGCGCACAAGGCAGAGGTCCAGTCGGTCATCCTGGGCGCCAACGACGTCCCCCTCGACGAGCACGGCATCGCACAGCCCGGCCTCAAACCACCCCCTTCCTTTCGGCCGTCCACCAGCCTCAGTCTGGGCGAGCTCACCGGCGGCAAGGGCCCCAACGACCCCATTGCGTTTTGGCTCGCCGACGGCAAGCGGAGCATCCCGAACGTGTCGGGCTTCGACGTGCCCGACTACGCGGTGTTCGCCGATCGTGTCCGGCGCAAGACCGGGCTCAGTCTGATCGGTTCGTTCAACACCAACGACCACGGGTTCGAGCGCCGCTTCGCCATCACCGTCGATCTCAGACTGGTACCCACCAGCAAGATCAAACCCGACACTGGTTCTCCATTCCACGGCCTTTCCCTGACCCCCGAGATCAAGCTTCCCTTTGCCTGGGTGCTGTTCGACAGCGTAAACTGTTATCGGTTGGACTCCGCCAAGGACGAGGTACACACCGCCGAACCGCTTCCCAAGCGAGCCATCATCCCGCTCACCGGTCGCGCGCAGATCGCCGCTGGGCATCGCTACTACCAATCCTCCAAGGACGAGAGTCGATGGCTTGCGGCCGATCAGATCGGAATCGTCGCTCTACCCGAGACCTGGCCCGAGCCCGCAGACAAGGGACAGAAGTGGATCGATATCTCGTTGCGGCAGCAAACCTTGGTGCTGTACGAGGGCAAGAAGCCGGTCTACGCCACCTTGGTTTCCACGGGTCGCGATCGGTTGGGGGATCCGGAGACCACGCTGTCCACACCGCAGGGTTCGTTTCGAATCAAGAGCAAGCACATCGCCGCGGCCATGGACTCCGAAGAGAACTCCAATATGGCGGGCGGGACCCGCGCCAACACTTCTTCGTCCACGGAAACCAGTGCCGAGCGCAAGGCGACCGTGGAACGTCTGCTTGCAGCTGAGCGCGCGGGCAAGACCCTGAGCTCGGACGACCAGCGTCGATTGGCCAATATCAAAAAAGGACGCGACCCGGAATACGGCGTAACCCGGCGCCGTGGCTCGCGAGGATTCGAGCTGCGCGACGTTCCGTGGATCCAGTATTTTGCGTCGGGCTATGCAATTCATGGGGCCTACTGGCACGACGCCTTCGGAATTCCGAGGAGCCACGGCTGCGTGAATCTTTCGCCTATCGACGCTCACTACGTCTTTTTCTGGACCGATCCTCCGGTACCGGACGGATGGCACGGAATCAACGTTGGCTCCGAGATGGGCGAAGGCACGGCAGTCGTCATTCACGAGTAGAGTCTTCCAGGCCGCGCGACTGGCACGGCCGACGCTCTCACGCTATCAACAGAGCGACCGGGCATGGTTCGTTTCCACCTTTTGGGATTTCAAGTGCAGATACGGCCAGGGTTCTGGTTGGTGGCGTTGCTCTTGGTGGCTGCGGTCCAGGCGCCTTGGCCCACCCGATTGATGCTGATTGCCGTGGTGCTGCTCTCGCTGCTGGTCCACGAACTGGGGCACGCTCTGGCAGCTCGTCGGGCCGGTCAACAGCCGTCGATCATCATTCATGCATTCGGTGGAGTGACCAGCTGGCTGGCTACGAAACCGATTACCCGCCGTCGCGCCATTGGGATCGCCCTCGCGGGACCCGGCGCTGGCCTCATGTTGGCGGTGGTCAGCTTGATCGCGGTGACCCAGCTACCCGAACATTGGTTGTCCGTCGCGCGCCCGGTGGCGCCTCGAGACGTGCTGATGGCACTGGTCGAGGTCAATGGCTTCTGGAGCCTGGTCAACCTGCTCCCGGTCTTGCCCTTCGATGGCGGACAGGTTCTGGCGTTGGCCCTCGGCCAAGAGCGGCGCCTGCTGGCGGCGACCATTTCCATGGTTGCGGGGTTGGTGGCGGCTGCCCTGTTAATCTGGATGCGACTGCCGCTGGCCGCATTGATCTTCGGGGCTTCCGGGGTGCTGCAGTACCTCGCGGTCCGAAAGATGCGTGCCATGGTTCGGGCAGTACCAGACAATGAGCTCCGACGGCTTCTCGAGGAAGCCGAGGGGAACTTCCACGGCGGCCAGCACGAGCGAGCCCAAGACATTGCGCGGACGGTCTCGCAGATCGCCCAAGATCCGGAGCTAAGGCATCGAGCTCTCGAACTCCTGGCATGGGTAGCTCTCGAGCGTCGCGATTTGGCCGACGCCCGCGACTTGCTCAAGGAGCTGCGTTCGTATCGAATCGATCCGCTGCTGCAGGCGGCGGTGCTCGAGGCCGACCAGGACCATGACCGGGCGTTGTTCTGCCTGCGGCAGGCCCGAGAAAGCGGCGATGCCCGACCGCAGGTCGCTGCGTCGCTGGTGCGCCTGCTGCTCTTGGTTCACCGGTACCGTGAGGCAGCGCAGACCACCGCTTCGATCATCGACACCGTCCCTGCATCCGAGGCCCGCCAGGTCGCCGACCAGGCTTTGGGTGCAGGGGAGGCCGAGGGAGCCGCTCAGCTCTATTTTGCACTCTTTGGCCAAGCTCACCAGGCTTCCGACGCCATCTCCGCGGTGCGTGCCTACTTGGCTTCGGGCCACCGTACCGAAGCGCTCAGCACGCTCGAGGCCGCGGTGCAGGCGGGCTTGGCCAAGGAGGAAATCGAGGCAGATCACACGCTGGACGCGCTTTCGAGCGAGCCTCGTTTTCAGTCGCTCATTGC
>Ga0055462_10000109_pt1 | contig 12099 bp, 11 predicted proteins | sample Joice_ThreeSqC_D_2_FD_57689 | JGI IMG/M metagenome (GOLD analysis project Ga0055462, IMG submission 57689) | Wetland microbial communities from San Francisco Bay, California, USA, that impact long-term carbon sequestration - Joice_ThreeSqC_D1 | ecosystem: Environmental > Aquatic > Marine >...
CTGGCAAAGCTCCAAACAGACCGATCTGGCGCAATTGCGCAGCGGCCAGATGGGGAGATTGCTGCGAGTTCGGCTCCCACATCATAGCGACTTCGAGAAGACTACCCTGGAACGACCGGGGCCAGCGTAGTGCTCCTCGAGCGTCGACGTCCAGCCGAGAGAGTGCAGAAAAGAGATGACGGTATCATTGCCGGGCGTGGCTACCGACTTCAGCCGGTCGCATTGGCGGGTGCGGCAGTCCTGTTCGAAACTTTCAAGCAATGTTCGCCCGACACCTCGGCGTCGAAACTCCGGATCGATTCCCACCAAATGGACGTAGCCGACGCGGCGCTCACCATTGACGGCGAAGCCGAGCAAAAATCCGATCACGCTCCCGTCGCGCTCGGCCACGCGAGCCAGCTCGCCGAGCTCGTGAAAGAAGACCGGGTGGACGAGAACCGCAGTGGGGCCTCCAGACCACCTGTCAATCACTTGGACGATATGGTCGTAGTCCTTCTTGAGCAGCGAACGCGCGATCATCGACAACTCGACCCTGGCCTCGACGCCGCAAGATTCATGGCCCTACGGCGGAACCCCCCGACGTCGACGTCCCAGGGTATCACGAGGCGGAAACGACCTGAGAGGGAATGGCGATCCTCCCCGCTGGTTTCCCACGCAGCCGGGGTCGTGAGCGGCTGGTGAGCCGAGATTCTGTCCGGGACACCCGGCAGTCCCTGGCGCTTCCTGGAGGTCTCGGCTATGTCGCGCTCCCATGAGCAGGCCTATCGGCATCGCACCGTCCATCGTGGCTGCGGATTTCGGGCACTTGGCCGAAGCGATACGGCAAGTGGAGCAGGCCGGCGCCGAAGTCTTGCACGTGGACGTCATGGACGGACGCTACGTGCCCAATATCTCCGTGGGCACCATTTTCGTTTCCGCGCTGAGGAGGCTCACCACTCTGCCGCTTGACGTGCACCTGATGGTCGAAGATCCCGATCGGCATGTCGACGCGTTCATCGAGGCAGGTGCAGATCTTCTCACGGTGCATCTAGAGACCACGCCGCACCTGCATCGAACTCTCCGCCACATTCGCGGTTTCGGCCGGCGTGCGGGCGTGGCGCTAAATCCCACCACACCCGAAGATCGCCTCCGTTACGTGATCGACGAATTGGATCTGGTGCTCGTGATGACGGTCGACCCCGGTTCGAGCGGGCAGTCACTGTTGCCTTCGGTGCTGCCGAAGATCGCAGCAGTTCGAGCATTGCTCGATGCTCACGGCGTCGCAGCACGCCTCGAGGTCGACGGAGGCATCCACCGAGGGACTGTGGGATCGGTAGTGGGGGCAGGCGCGGATCTTCTGGTGGCCGGTTCGGCCATCTACGATAGTCCTGACCCGACCGCCGCCGTCGAGGAGATCCGCCGGCTGGCCTTTTTGGGATGAGACCCAATGAAAATGCGCTTTTGGCAGGTACTGACCTTGGTGTCGGTGGCTGCCTGCCAGCGCAGTCCTGCACCGCCCGCGGCCGTTGGTTCGGGCGCCCATCACGCTCGAGCGCGCTCTACACGGACGCCTCAACGGTCCGAGCGTGAGCCCGGACAGCCCTTCTCGGGTCCATTGGCCAAGAAGCTACGGCAGCTTAGCGACGAGATCGCCAAGATGCGCGGTTGGCCCTTGCTCGATCCGGTACCGGTCGAGCGAGCCAGCAATGAGCAGGTGCGCCAACTCATCGAAATGGAGACGCGCTCGCAGCTTCCAGAGCCAGTCACGCAGGCTACCGATCGCCTGCTCTTGCTGCTGGGAGTGGTGCCCGCCGATTTCGAGGGAATGGACGCCGCAGCCCAGGCCCTGTCCCCATCGCTCGGCGGGCTGTATCTGACCTCGGAGCACCGAATCGTGGTCAGTGATCGCCTGCGGGAGCCAGAGCTGGATGTGGCACTCGAGCACGAGCTGGTGCACGCATACCAGGATCAGCTGTTTCACGTCGCCAAGCGGGTGCGCTACGTCGACGATGGTGGCGATCGGGTGGCTGCCATCCACGCGTTGGCGGAAGGCGAAGCGACCTGCATCAATTTGGACAAGACGCTGTCCACCGCCGGACGCTCTTCGCTCGATCTGGATCCCGCGACCGTGGCCCGGACCATTGTTGCTGCAGCACCAGCGCCTAACGTCCCGGCGCTCATTTGGCGCTCGGTGCTGGCTGCGTACCTGGACGGCCTGCGCTGTGTCGTCGCTCTTCGGCGTGCCGGCGGGTGGCCCGCGGTCGACGCGGTTTGGAAGCGTGGTCTCAACGGGACTGACGAGCTGCTCCACCCGGAGCGATTGAATTGGCGAGCGTGGGGCAGAAGGACAGCCGACAGCGCGACCAAATCGGCTTTGGCTCGTGGCACCGAGTCAGCCGGCGATCGAGCCCGAGTCCCAATCGATGCACCCCCGGTGCCCGAACTGGTCCTGCGCTATCACGATGTGTTTGGAGAGCAGAGCCTGCGGCTGATTCTCGAGCAGGTACAACCATACGAGGCTGCTGCTAGCGACGCGTCCGTGTGGCGGGCGGACAGGATCGCGCTTTTCCAGGGAGCAACTGGGCAGGCCCTGGTCTGGCACCTGCGGTCTGGCGATGAGGCGGGAGCTGCCAGGCTCGCTGGCTCCCTCACCCAAGCACTGGGACTGGGTGAGCCGGACCAGCTGGAACAGCTTCGCTGCCGGACGCGCAGCGATCATCCTGCATTGGCCGTGGGCTACCGAGGCAAGCAGGTCGTGGTCGTGGCAGGAGCTTGGAACCTGACCGAGGAGCGCGACACCGGGTCTTCCGGTAGCGCCTGTTCTCGACTCGAGCCTTGGGCGCAGGCAGCGCTCGGGGACTGATGCGGCCACTAAGCCGGATCTGGCAGTGATTCGCCGGCCCATGCGGTGGATCATCGACCTGCCAAGACATCCAAGTCGCTGTGGTGCGCCCGGGACACACTCAAGATGATGGCCGGAGGAGATTGCTGACAACGGGTCGCCAACAGCGATCCCAACCAGCCAACTGGCGAGATGTCGGCAATTGTGCCGATTTTTCGCAACCGAAGAGAGAAACCTACCGATCTCGAGTTGGTCGGCGCGAAGTGCCGATGCTTTTTGTAATTGGCATGAAACATGCTTATGAGATAGTGGAGATCGAAACGCACCTTGTGCGACAACCGTACTTGTCAATGTCTGGCCCCATGTCCCGCCCCCAAACCCGCCGAAGCCACCGAAAGCGACAGATCAGCCAGATCGTTCCCGCTGGCTCGAGCTGGCTTTCTTTGGTTGCCGCCACTACTGGCGACATCGGCCCCATGGAAACGTTGCGGGTGCGCGTGCACGGGCGCGTGGCAGAAAACCTGGAGCCCTACCGCTTGGTGGTGCAAGCCTACCGCTCTGAAGTCGGGCCCGCGCCGCGAATTCCGAGTCGCGCGGCTCGTGCCCACGGCTCTACGCAGCGCGAGGTCACCGCGGAGCAGCTAGCCCGCGGGATCGTGGTCGAGGTGGTCTTGCCACGCCTAGCGGCGGAATCTGGCCGGTCCGAGCACGTACTTGCCTGGATTGAGCCCGGGCGACCCGATCTGGATTTCGATGCTCTCCTGGCCAGACCTTCAAAACAGGCCCAGGTGGGGGTCGTGCGTGCTCGCCTGTCCCAGTCGGGCTCCGGGCTCGAGGTCGAGCTGACTGCCGCCTAGGCACTTGGGCGCGACGGGTTCGGCCGGGCGCATCTGATCCAGCACTAGGATTTTTCTGCTCCCGCCGCTCGGCTACTGCGGCGCAACAGCTGAATCCTACGGGTCATTGCTGCCATCTCGTGGGGCAGCAGGGGCTCGTCACCGAAGCGGGCACGCAGATAGCGATTGGTGAGGTCCTGGACATCGCCGGCCAAGGGATGACCCAGCTCCGAGAGGGAGCGTGCATGTGCATAGGGAGGGGTGGCCGGGGGGCGAGGCGCTCCGCGCTCGGACATGAGGCGCTCGAGCGACCGATAGAGCTGCACTGCCTGATTGGCGTCCCCTCGAGGGTCGCCGCGACGATGCTCGGAAGGTTCGGCCCGTTTGCGCCGGCGCCACCACAGGATGACTGCGATCCCGAAGGTCGCGACCGCTGCGCCGATCCACCACCGGCGGTGGGAGGTGCCGGTGCCAGAACCCAGATCCAATCCGAGGTCATGCATGGTGTGGCGAACACTGCGAAAAAGTCCCAGCTGCTGGTGCAGGTCGTAACCTTCGACATTGCGTCGCCATCGTTGCGATGCGGCTTCGACCAGATCACGCGCCACTGCCAGCCATCCCGTCAGCGCGCTTCTGGGTACCGATGAGGCGGGCGGCGTTGGGTCGAAACGCTGCCACCCGCGGCCGTCGAGCCACACCTCGACCCAGGAGTGCGCATCGCCCTGTCGAACCACGTAAAAGTGTCCGAATCGGTTGTAGCTGGCTCCGACGAATCCGGTGACGCTCCGAGTGGCGATGCCCAGGCTCCGCAACAGCAGCGCCATGGCCGTCGAGTAGTATTCGCAGTGCCCCCGCTTCGAACGAAGCAAGAAATCCTCGACCGGGTCCGCCGCCAAGCCCGAGGGGGACTTCAAATCGTAGGTGTAATCCGAACGAAGCTTGGTTTCGACGCGGCGAGCTATTCGTGCCGGATCGCGCAGTGCCCCCGCCCAGGTTCGCGCTAGCTGCTGCACTTTCGGTGAAAAATCCCTGGGAAGCTGCAGGTACCGCTCGCGGTCCAAGGCACCGAGCCGTCCGGGCTGGGGTTCTGGTCGGGTGGATTGAAAGACGCGGTAGCGGGGGCCAGAGCGGTCATCGAGCTGCGAGTACCGGACTTCGCCCTCGGGGCCCCGTTGAAGAGCCGGGGCGAGACCGAGGACGTTCGAGGTTTTCGGGAGCAGCTCGAGAGCGACCGAATTGGCAGGAAGGAACAGCACCGGCGGCTCGATGGGCGACAGATCGATCGTCAAGCTTTGGTCTCGCATCGGATCGGGCAATCGAGTGATCGGGTAGATCAGGCCAATGTGCTCTGCTGTCGATCGCTCCACATCAGTACGCCGCCAGGCGCGTCCATCGTACTGGTCGAACGCGGTCCCACGCAGATACAACGCCAGCCGGTGCGGGGGATGCTCGGGCAAGTGACGATAGGTGATACGCATCGCCACCGTGGGGTCCGAGCGCAAGAGTCCGACGCTCCCCAGGTCCACGCGATCGGAGAATCCCACCAGGCGGGTGGGCTGCGTCGGCTGAAGCAGCAGCAGCGAGAGTCCGACCCGAGGGAATACGGCAAACAACAGCGCGGTAAACAGCAAGATCGGCAAGGAGAGCGAGGCGGTGAAGGCGAGAAAACCGCGCCCAACGACCCGCCGACTTCGGAGGATCCGAGGCACATCCACCGGCAACCCGGTTCGATCGCGCGCCCCCTGCCGGTAGTTGCCCTCCACCTCACGCCGAAGATGGCTCAGGACCAAAGCCGGTGGCGTCACCACGATGAACGCTACGAAGCAGAACGCGAACAGCAGGCCACCGCCAAGCATCGTTGCGGCGATCATGTGCAGTAGGGCCAACGCCACGATCTGCGTGTCGTGGGCCGCGCCGCGCCGGGTCGCGATCCTGAACAGCTGCAACACGGCGGCAAATTCGATCGCCAATGTCAACGGGTTTGCCCCCAGCATCCATCGGACAATCTGCACGAAGAACAGGGCTACCGGCGCGTAAGTGCCGAGCGCGCGGGCCAGCGGACGCTCCTGCCAGGCGCGAGGGACGGCGAGGGCAGCTGCAAAACAAGCGAACAGGGCAATCAGGGCGGGCTTGTCGAGCTCTCCGGTGGTGGCCAATCCCAACATACCCAGCGCGGCCAACAGGTCCAGAAGGACGCGATGAATTTGGCCGAACCTCATGTACGGACTCCGATTGACTCAGGCGCCAGCTCGCCCAGCGCGGGGCGAGTAGAGGGCGGCGCGATACTCGCGGTCTGTCTCCGGGCTCCGCCGGTCGAACGCGCATCGGCCGGCTGCACCAGCGCCAGGAACTTGAGGGCCGTGTCCGCCCCCGAGTGTGAGGTGGCAACCACGCGGTCGCCGACGGTCGTCGATAGTCGGACGGTGTCGCCCCGACGCAAATGGGCAACCGCTCGTGAGGCGACCTCGCGAACATGGCGCTCGAACCGCTCCAGGAACTCGCTGTCGGATCCGGCCTCCGGGGGTGCGACGTCGAGCAAGAGATCCACGTCGCGCCGAGTCTCACGAGTCCGTTCCCGCAGTACCATCTGCTCGGGATGCGTGCTGCGCCGCCAGTAGATGTCGCGCGGGTCGTCTCCGTCGCGCATGGGACGGATACCCATGATCTCGTCGCTCTGACCGCGGACCAGCGCGCTGGTTGACCCCGACACGTTGCCCGCCAACGGAGGGCCGATGGTGATCGGATCGACGGCGGGATAGATGATGAGCTCACCGGGCAGCTCGATATCTCGGGATTTTTCGAAAAATCCAAATGGAAAACGGGTGGCGATGCGAAAGCCGGTGTGCTGATCGAGGCCGCGCCGCGCGGGGGTCCGGCGGTAGGCGGCCACCTGCATCGAGTGGGGGCTGATTTTCAGGAAAAAGCAGCGTTTGTCCGAGGGTTGGCCGGCGCGTAGGTCCTCGACCTCGATGGCATAGGACGGCGCATGTTTCTTCTGGTTGAAGACCTCAATCTCGACCACATGCGGTCGTCCCACCTGAGCACGTCGGGGTAGACGGCGCCGAACTCGCAGGTGTCGCAGACTCAGCTCGCTCAATATTCCGGAGACGACGATCAGCGACAGGAGCGTGCCGAGCAGGAGGTACAAAAGGTTGTTGCCGGTGTTGATGGCTGCGAGCCCGACTCCGACGGTGATGCCCAGATGATACTTGCCTTCGCGGGTGATTCGCAGCCGTCGCCACCAGGGTCGTGGACGCCGGAGTCGGCTGAGCCAACCAGTGCGGGTACGGTCGGGTTGGGCAAAGTTGGTGGTCGGTGCCGCCTGGTCGGACACGGCCGCGTCGCCTCCTAAAGGGGAACCGGGATGCGCGCGACGATCTCGCGCACGGTGGCCTCGGCTTCCTCACTGTCCACGACGTACCCCTCCACCTGTGAGGCGAGCCGAACGCGATGGGCGAGAAGCGGTACTGCCAGGTCGTGGATGTCGTCCGCGATGCAGTAGCGCCGACCGTTGAGCAGAGCGCGCGCGCGAGCGGCATGAGCCAAGTTCATCCCGGCTCGGGTGGACGCGCCGAGGGCGAGCGCCGGTGCCTGCCGCGTGGCGGTGATCAAGGCCTGAAGATAGGCGCCGAGCGCGGAGTCGACATTGACCCGGTCGACTGCACGCTGCAGGCTCACCAGAGTCTGTGGATCCAGGACCACCGGCACGTCCTCGACGTGGTCGGTGTGCGGGCTCAACATCAATCGGGTTTCGACCCCGGGGGAAGGGTAGCCGATGCGAGTTCGAACCATGAAGCGATCGAGCTGGGATTCGGGAAGCGGAAAGGTGCCTGCGAAGTCTTGGGGATTTTGAGTGGCGGCCACCAAGAAAGGCTCGGGCAACGGAAGGGTTCGACCGTCGAGCGACACCTGCCGATCACTCATGGCTTCCAACAACGCGGACTGGGTTCTTGGCGTGGCGCGGTTGATCTCGTCGGCAAGAAGCACGTTGGTGAAAACCGGTCCGGGCCGCAGCACGAACTCGCCCTGGCGATGATCGAATACCGAGACGCCGACCACGTCACTCGGCAAAAGATCGCTGGTGAACTGGATGCGCCGCGACTGGCCGCTGATGGCTCGCGCCAGCGCTCTTGCTAGCGTGGTCTTGCCCACGCCGGGGATGTCTTGCAGCAGGATATGACCACGGGCGAGCAACGCCGTCAGGGCGAGGTCCACTACGGCCGGCTTGCCGTCGAGGGCGGTTTCCAGGGCACGCCGAAGCGCCACTAGGCGTTCTAGCCCTTCGTGGGTCTGCGTGGCGGCAGAGCTCGACATACCGAGCATCGTAGCATGGGGCAAAAGGAACCGAAAAAACCGGCAAAGAGCCGGGAAACGGGGGGTTCGGGGACCGGACCACGCCGGGGGGCGGACCCGAGGCAGCTCTGAGCGATCGTGGTACAAGGGGGCGGTGGTCGGCATATCTCGTGTCGAGATACGGAAGGTGACGCGCCGGTTCGGTTCGACCTGGGTGCTTCGCGGTGTAGACGCGGTGCTGGAGGCCGGGTCGCTGTACGTGCTGGAGGGACCGAATGGAGCAGGCAAGAGCACGCTCTTGTCAGTACTCGGTGGGCAATTGCGTCCAACCGCGGGACAGGTGGAGTACGTCCCTTTCGGATTGGATGTCGCTGTCGCCCGCGGGGAGATCGGCTGGGTGGGACACGAATCGTGTTGCTACCGCGATCTGACGGCGCTCGAGAACCTGGAGCTTGGCGCGTCGCTTCATGGTTGCGACAAGCGCGCCGCACGCACGGTTGCAGAGCGGGTTGGTGCCACGCCCTTCATCGAGCGGCGATTGGGCACCTTGTCTCGCGGGCAGCGGCAGCGCGTTGCTTTGGGCCGTGCCCTGGTACATGGTCCGAGCTTGCTGCTGCTCGACGAGCCGTTCACCGGGCTAGACAAGAGCGGAAGTGAAGCTTTGAAGGACGTGCTGGCAAGAGAGGCGAAGACGGGGGCAATCGTGCTGGTGGTCAGTCACGATCACAGCCTGGCCGAGCGGATGTCGGCGAGGCGGCTCGTGTTGCGACGCGGAAAAATGGCGGAGGGGTAGGGCTAGCTGGTTGGGCGTGGCGTGGTTACGGCCTCTCGATCGCGTCCGAGCATCGAGTCGAGCCAGCGGTCGAGCGCGGCGCCGTTGGGGAACTTGCCGGTGGTTGGTAGGATGCTCGCGACGTTGCAGAGCCCAAGTTGGCTGAGCTCCTTGGCGTTGGTGCCGGTGGAAAGATCATTGGCGAGGGGGGAGGTGAGCACGAGGTGGTCCGGACGCCGGGCATGCCGCTCCATGGCAATGATGGTGGAGGTGACGTCGTGCAGCACACCGAGGCGGTCCGGGGCAACCAGTACCCATACGGCGGGCTCCAGGGCGCGAGCTAGATCGAGATTGGTGCAGGCATAGGACAGAGGGGTGAAGGTACCTCCCGCAGTTTCGACCAAGGTGACCACCGGGGAGGTCGAGGGATTCCGGGCGGCGGTCGAAGCTGAAGAGGCCTCATCATCTGGGCGGGAGCCCGAGGAATGCGACACGGCGTGTATGGTATGGCAGTGCAATCTGTGGGACTGCTCCTGACGCTCGACCCATTTCACTATCGCGGCCAAGTGGAGTTCGTCGCCAGCCGTAACCGCCGCAAGATGCGGGGAAATTCCCCAAACATAGGAGCGGTAGTGCTGAGCGGCTCCAGGTTCGCCCCCAGCCAGTACAGCCGCGTCGCTCGGGCTTGGTGATTGGCCTTGGGAAGACGGCGCCAGAAGAGCCGGATCGTGCGGATCGACGCCGGTCTCGACGGGCTTGAGCGCGAGCAGGGGGGAGTGAGGTGCCCGGCGTTGGAGCGCGGACTTCAGCGCCAGAGTCACCCGGGTCTTGCCGACATCCGTACCAGTTCCCAGGACTACGACGCGTGGCATGCAATCACGAGCTCCTGAGCGAGGCGGTCGACGGTCGCGTCGCTCATGTGTGCGTTGAGGGTGATTCGGAGGCGCGAGTGGCCGGGGGGAACCGTGGGAGGGCGAACCGCTTGCGTCAAGATCCCTCGGGATGCCAACTGCGAGACTGCCGCCATTGCCCTCTCCGGTGCGCCGAGCACGATTGGGACGATGGGGCCATGGGAGCAAGGCGCGAGGTTGACCCCAGCGCCTGCGAGAAGGCTTCGGAATCGTAGGCAAGCAGAGTGAAGGCGCTCGCGAGCTGGATCCTGGGACTGGGTGCGGCGAACCTGCAAGGCTGTGAGGGCTGTCAACAAGGGTGAGGGGGCGGTGGAATAGACGAAGCTGCGGGCGCGATTCCAAAGATAGGTTCGTAGCGAACTGCTGCCCGCGACGAAGGCGCCTTGCGCCTCAACCGCCTTGCCGAGCGTGCCAACCATCACGTCGGGCGCGATCCTCTGCTGGCTGCAAAGGCCCGCCCCCTTGGGTCCGAAAACTCCCAAGGCATGGGCCTCGTCGACAACCAGGAACGCGCCGTGGCTGGTGCACAAAGATCGCAGTCTGGCCAGGTCCGGAGAGTCGCCGTCCATGCTGAAGTAACTTTCCGTAACCACCCACTTGGTCGCTTCCTTGGGGGTGCGACCGAGCTGTTGCTCGAGGTGACCAAGGTCGAGGTGTGGGTAGACCTGGACTCGACCCTTTGCCAGGCGGCAACCGTCAATGATCGACGCGTGATTGAGCTGGTCCGAAAAGATCAGGTCGTCGCCCAAGGCCAGACAGGCATTCAATCCCACGTTTGCCGAGAACCCCGATGAGAAGAGCAGGGCGTCAGGAAGCCCGACCCAATGGGCCAGCTGGCGCTCGAGCTGCCGGTGGGCGGTGCGAGTGCCGTGAATCAGGCGAGACGCCCCTGCTCCCATGGACAGGGGGAGCGTAGTTTCACGTGAAACTCGTTCCTGTAGGCAAGATTCAGCCGCCCGCGGTCTCCCCGGTTGATTCAGCCGGCCCCGGGAATCATCCTCAGGGGCTTCTCCAATGGCCACCTCACCCGAGGCAGCGCCATCGAACATTTCACGTGAAACGAGCTGGCAGCCCAACCCCAGGTAGTCATTGGAGCTGGCATCGATGAACTGAACGCCCAGCAACTTCGCACGGTGCCACGCTGCTTCGCGCTCCCGTCCGTCCTCCGCGTGGCGCAGCAGGCCTTGCGATTCCAGATCAGCCAGTCGGCTGTCCAACAGCTTTTCCAGCATCGGTCCATGATCGCACATCAGTTCTGATTTGGCATCCCATGCTCCCGAGGCGCCAATCAGTGCAGCTCAGCCAAGGGATCGAGATCGCAGATAAACAAGAAACCGGCCAGCCGTTTTATGCCACACGAGTTCTCGCGTCCCCTCCAGCGCCTGCACGCGCGAACAGCCTGACCATTTCCATAGCCACGCAGCAATGATAGGTTGCCAACGTGAGCCAACAGCCAGTGGAGCTGCGCGTAGGCGGCCAGACCTATCGGGTCCGCTCTTCCGCAACCGCGCCTGACTTGCTTCGCGCCGCCGACCTGGTCGACCGACGACTCAGGGAAGTCGCTGGCTCGGGGCGCGCCGTGACCTCGCAACAGATGCTGCTGGTTGCCCTGACCCTGGCCGACGACGTCACCCGAGAGCGCGAACGCCGCCAAAGTTACGAACAACGCGCGCGACGCTCTTTAGGCGCGCTGCTTGAACGCGTCGACGCCGCGCTCGAAGACACGGCGAACGTGATGGCCGCCGCTCCGGGTGCGCCCCCGCAGATTGGCCGCTAGCCGCGACGGTCAAGGCGGACTCAGACAAATCTCCGGATAGGACGCCACGCACGCGGTGCAGGGGAGGACGTCATCCTGTCCCACTTGACAGGGAAGCTCGGGCTGATCGGTGCTGGAGCTGTTGCACTCACCCGTCGCCGGATTGATCAAATCCTGGGAAAACGAAACCAGGCATCCCCGACAGACATCGATGGGAAATCGGAATACGTCCGATTCCACGTCGCTGCCCCCCAGGGTGTGACCAAAGGCTCGAAGCTCGGCGATCACGAACCTCCCTTGCTGACTTTGGACCAGCGAAGGCGAAGGAATAATGCTGGCGCCGACCACTCCATATCCGGACTCCTCACCGCTGCCAACGTCGACGAACCCCGCTCCGGGTGAGGTAAAGAAGCTGATTTCCGATTCGTGGTTGTCGAGCAAACGGACCTCGACACCCTCCAGCGTCACGCGGGCGGTTTCGGTGCGAAACCGCTCGCGCTGACCCCGATGCGCGAGCTGATTGCCGATCAGCAACCCTGCGTAGTAGCTGTGTCCGAATCCTATGTCGTAGGTGCCGCCAATGAGGCTCGTCGAGGAGGGATCGGGCTTGTAGACACAGTCCGGCGCCTCGGCGTGCAACACCGCCTCGATGTACAGAAGCGATTCGTTCTGGGCGCATCCGCTGACCGCAAACCCCAGAGTCAGCGCCC
>Ga0055462_10000111_pt1 | contig 12039 bp, 16 predicted proteins | sample Joice_ThreeSqC_D_2_FD_57689 | JGI IMG/M metagenome (GOLD analysis project Ga0055462, IMG submission 57689) | Wetland microbial communities from San Francisco Bay, California, USA, that impact long-term carbon sequestration - Joice_ThreeSqC_D1 | ecosystem: Environmental > Aquatic > Marine >...
CCGCCGCAAGCAACAGCGCCATGCCGACGGGCACAAATAGGGCCAAGGCCCCTAGATCGATGGGCGACGCAAGAGACATATCGTCGGGTTCTCAGTGCCGGAGCTGAGTTGCCTCGTCAAGGGTGGTGTGTTGCAGAGCGCGGTAGAAGAGAATGACCAGGGCGAGGCCGACAGCAACTTCAGCGACGGTAATGGTCATTACGAAGATGGCAAAGAGTTGACTCGTAGTACCACCGAAATAGCGCGACATGGCGACAAGGTTGACGTTCACGGAGTTGGCCATGGCTTCGACGCTCAGAAGAACGCCAATGGCGTTCTTCCGCGTCAATACCCCGTAGATACCGATACACAGCAGAGCGGCACCCAGATACAAACACATCGACAGCGTCATCTCGCGCGCCCCCTCACGATACGACTCCCCGCCCCACGCAGCGGGCGTGCGGGCCCAGCGTCTCCGAAGTCTCGACGACGGGCAATGACGATGGCACCAATGGTTGCCGCCAGCAGAAGCACGCTCAGGACCTCGAACGCCAGGACGTGGTCGGACAAGAATGCAAACCCCAAATCGCTCGTCTGAATCGGTACTTGAGGCTCGGTCGGAAGCCCTTCGGTTCGATGAATTGCCCAAGCCATGGCCGCGAACAACGTCCCGCTCGCCAGCAACGCCGGAAACCGACGCTGGGGTGCGGTCTCGTTCTCCACCCCGACCCCTCCGCGTCGACGAGTCAACATGATGGCGAACAACATCAAAGTCACGACCCCGCCGGCGTACAGCATGATCTGAATTCCTCCGAGAAAGGAGGCTCCGAGCAAGATGAACAGCGCTGCCGTGGCCAGGAGCAGTACGGCCAACCAAAGCACCGAATGGACGAGATTCCTCCAGAGAACGACGGCCAAGGCAGCCACTATCGCCACGCTGGCAATGACACCGAATCCAACGAGCTCAAGCATCGGGCTCGTCCTTACCCTTGGGGCTAACTTGTTGAGCAGCCGGTTGCTGCATGGCGGCCAATATCGAGGCAGTGGCCCAGGAGCGCTTCAAGGTTCGCTCGTTCTCGTATAGGCGTGCCATATCGAGACATAGATCTTGCCGCGAGAATTGTGGCTGAGCCGCTGACGTCGTCATGACAATGGCGTCTGTCGGGCACACCTGGACACAGAGCTCGCAATAGATACAGGCGTTCGCATCCAAGGTAAATGCCTTCGCGTATGCGCGCTTCTTTCCGGTAATCGGCGACTCTTTCTTCTCCAAATCGACCGTGATCACCTGTGAAGGGCAGATACGCTCGCAGGCCTTGCAGCCTACGCACGCTTCGTCACCCTGTTCGTCGTGCACCAAGGCAAAGCTGGCTCGAAATCTCTCGGTACGAGGACGCTGCACGTCTGGGAATTGCACCGTCGTCGGTCGGCGGAACACGTTGCGCATGCTGGTGGCCAGCGCGCGAATCGAATCGACGAAGTAGAGCATCAGGAACCGCCTTCCACGAAGTGAACCCAAAGCGCGGCGGACATCACCAACAGCAGCGCCAGCGGAACCAGATACCGCCAACAAATAGCCATCAGTTGATCGGAGCGAAACCGGACCAAGCTCCACCGAACCCAGAAAATGCCGCCGAAGAGCACCAGGGTCTTGATGACCATCCAGTGCAGGCCCGGCCGAAAGGGCCCGTCCCAGCCACCGAAAAACAGGACCGTTGCCACCGCAGAGACGATGAGAGTGTGCAAGTACTCTGCCAGATACAACAGTCCGAAACCCATTCCGGTGTATTCGGTCGTGACCCCAGCGATGAGCTCGCTCTCCGCCTCGGGAATGTCAAACGGGATGCGGTTGGCTTCCGCCAAGGATGCCGGCAAAAAGAACAAGAACGCCAGAAATCCGGGACCGGGGGGCCAAAATGCAAACCACCCGTGTGCGATTTGGTAGTTTACGATGTCCGTCATGCTCATGGACCCGGCGAGCACTACCGGAACCATCGCCGCCAGCACCAACGGAATCTCATAGGAGATTCCCTGGGCAACTGCCCTCATGCTTCCTAGAATCGCATACTTGTTGTTGCTTGCCCATCCCGCCGCCCACACCGGCACGATGGTCAAGCTGCCGAGAGCGAGGATATACAAGACGCCAACATTCAAGTCGGCGGCAACCACGTCCGCACCAAACGGAACCACCGCGGCCGTGGCCAAAGCCAAGAGCACGGTCAGAGGCGGAGCCACGATGAAGAGAAAGCGATCCGCGCTTTCGGGAATCAGCGTCTCCTTCTGCAGGAGCTTCAGACCGTCGACTACCGGCTGCAACAGCCCAGCAGGGCCATAGAACGTCGGGCCCAGGCGGCTCTGCATGCGCGCAGAAAATTTGCGTTCGAACCAGAGGGACCATGCCGTGACGGTCATCAGCAGAGTAACGATCACGACCGCGTAAATCAGCGCTCGAATCCAGGGGTTCATCGGTCCACCTCGCCCATGATTGGGTCCACCGAACCGAGAATTGCAACCGCGTCGCTCACCGAATGCCCCGGCAGCACGTACGGCAAACACGAAAGTGCATGGAGGCTCGGGGGACGAATCTTCAGACGATAGGGGCTGGCGCCGCGGTTCGCCCCGCCTCCGATCACGTATATCCCCAATTCGCCACGGGGCGACTCGACGCACGCATATGCGTGTCCGTGATCGATCTTCTCCGAAATTGCCGTCTTTACGGGCTTGCGAGAGGTCAAAGGCCCTTCGGGAACTCCGTCCACCATCGAGGTGACGATCCGAATGCTTTCACGTATTTCGGCCAGCCTCACCAAGCTGCGCGCCTCGCAATCGCCCGCCGTCTGCACGGGCACTCGGACTTCGATTTCATCGTAGGCGTGGTATGGAGCATCCCGACGCAAGTCGTGATCGACGCCAGCAGCCCGCAGAATGGGTCCAGTAATTCCCAGCTCCAGCGCGAGGTCTCCGTCGACGACTCCAATATTGCGTGTCCGGCCGAGGTAGATGTCGTTGGTCGTCAGGAACGTTTCGTACTCGTCGATACGGCTATTGATGGTCCGAAGCGCGCGATGGACGCCCGCAGCCCAGCCGGAAGGCAGATCATGTCGATTCCCTCCAATGGTATGGGTGTTGTAGTGGAATCGACTTCCCGTCACCTCCTCGAACAGATCGAGAATCAGCTCTCGCTCCCGAAAACAGTACATAAAGAGCGTCGAACCACCGCCGAGCGCACCCCCCAAATCCATGGCGAAGGCACCAAGCCACAGCAGATGCGAGGCAACCCGTTGCATCTCGGCCAAAATGGTCCGCAAATAGCGGGCGCGGCGCGGAACCTCGACCTCGAGTAAGTTCTCGAAGGCCATGACGAGCGACTGCTCGTTCATCATGGGCGAGACGTAGTCATTTTTGTCGAAGATCGGCACGAGCTGCAGATAGGTGAGCTTCTCGCACAATTTCTCGACGCCGCGATGCAAGTAACCCATGAACGGGACGGCTTTGACGATGACCTCGCCATCCAGGTACAGCTTGAGCCGGAAGACTCCATGGGTAGATGGATGCTGTGGTCCGAGGTTCAGGACCATCAGGTCCGCCTCTGGGTCGTACTCTTCGATGTCCAGGTAGGGATCGCCGTACGCTTGCTTTAAGGCCTGATTCACCGGCTCCACTACCTCCAGGGAGGGACTTGAGTGTCGATTGCGTAATCCTTACGCAAAGGATGTCCTTCCCAATCTTCGGGAAGCATCAAGCGCCGCAGATCAGGATGACCCTCGAAGCGCACCCCCACCAAGTCGTATTGTTCGCGCTCCTGCCAATCGGCGCCGGCAAAGAGATGAGCCAAGGTCGGCACCGTTTCGCCGAGCGCCACCTGCACTTGCCACGCCGCAAGCTCACTCGAAGGGCCTACGGTTCTTAGTCCGTAGGCGATCCGAATTTGATCAACCCCATCCTCCTGGGATTTCGACGCGGGATAGTGAGCCGCCACCACGAAGCCAAATATTCGATACCCGAGTTCGTCCCTCAGCGTGGTTGCCAACTCGACATGCCGTGCAACGGCAACGAGGGGCGGCCCCCCGGTGTCACAATCGCGGGGCTCGAAGCGATCCCGCAGGAGCGCCTGACAACGTTCGCTCGGCACTTGTCCCAAGATCGTCACGAATTTCTCCGTGCCCTGGGGTCCTCGCCCGAGGTCGATTCTGCAGAATCCGACTGCCGTTCGGAAGGCTCGGCAGCCGAAGCGTCAGGTTCGGCGTCGCCGATGTCTTGCGCTGCTTTGGCCAGTGCAACATCGAGATTGAGCTCATCCCACCATCCCAGGGACGCGGCGGAAGCGATCTGCTGGCGATTCAGGAGCGGCGAACGCGCCGGGTCGTTGTATATGGGCAACCTCGGCAAACGCTGGTACTGGACTGGCTGGGGACGCTGCTCACGTTCTCGCCAACTTCCGTCGCGAACGCTCCGAATCTTCTCTTGTAGGCGCAGAAGCCCGTGCATCATGGCCTCGGGATTCGGCGGACATCCCGGGACGTATACGTCGACCGGAATAAAGGTATCGATGCCGGGGATCACCGAATAGATATCACGGTAGAAATCCCCGGATATTGCGCAGGACCCCACCGCGATCGCCCACTTGGGCTCGGGCATCTGATCCCAGAGCTTCTTGACTCTGGGGGCCATCTTCACAGTGATGGTGCCAGCCACCATCATGACGTCTGAATGGCGCGGACTGCCGCGAACGATGGCTCCCATACGATCGACGTCAACGCGACTCGCAGCCATGGCCATAAACTCGATTCCGCAGCAGCTGGTTGCAACCGGAAAGATCCAGAGCGACGCCTCGCTGCTATAGGTCAGCACCTTGTCGACCGTGGTCGTCATGATGTCGAGACCTGGAACGCGCATCATGAAATCGTAAACCGGGTGGGCAAACGTGCGGTCGGATTCGTCTACTGCCATCGTAGCGCCCCCTTTCTCAGAGCGTACAGCCACCCCAGTAGAAGAATTCCGATGAACACGAACATGTCGACGATGGCAATGGTGCCGAGCTGCCGCAGGACCAAGGCCCAAGCGAATAGAAAGACTGCTTCCACGTCGAACAGAACGAAGACCAGAGCCACCACGTAATAGCGAGGATGAAATTTGAGCCAGGCCGGTCCCTCCGGCTCCTCGCCGCACTCGTAGGTAGTTCGGGTAAGGATGGTACGCCGCTTCGAGGTGACTCCCAGAACCTTGGCGCCGACGACCGTGCTGGCGACGACGGCCGTGCACACCGCGACGAAGACCAGAACTGAAATCCAGTCGTCCATCAATTCCCCTCGAATGGCTTGCGGAGTGAGCGCCGTGAGACCGATCGGTGCGGGAGATGTCCGAGCGGCAACGGCCACACGGCGACGCGCCCGGGACACGCAGAACGCAATCTCGGGCCAGGCTTGGCGGCGGTTTTGGTCGAATTCAGCAACATGAACCATGCCCTCGGTGGGGCTATGCTTCCTTTGGGGGGATCTGCCGTGATCGACTGGGGCGACGGGACGTGCCCAACAGGAGACGACCTCGGCAATCCGAAAGGCGCAAAGCTCATTTTAGCTCGATCGAACACTCGGAGCTTTGGTCTTTTGTTAGACGTGCGACTGGCTGTCAAGACAGTTGGAACTGCGGGGGTCGAAACCCCAACACAAGGGGATATTGCCCACAAAATCCTGGAGAGGACACCAGCAATTGGCCGCGGGCCGGACCGGATTTTCTACTCATACGCCCCGTGTCGGTCCGATCGACGCCGAGTCAACGACGACCACGGCCGAGAATCCGGTCCCGCCCCACCCTGAGTCAATGCTGCCATGACATTCGCCCAGGTGCTGGGCTCCGGTATTTGGCGTCTTCGACACAGTGACCATCCTCGGTCACGTTCGTAGAAGCTGCTGCGCAAAACTTCACACTTGGTCATGGCTCTCGACGCGGACCGGCACAGTGGATCCTAACCCCGGGCGACCAACCACGACCCAGAGTCAAACCGCACCTGCCGTTGTATTAAAGACAGCGAAGAGCTCGAGACAATCGGCAGGCGCAATCGTCGGGCGGGCCTCAGCTGGCATTTGAAAATGCACGACCGAAGCCATCAGGCAGTGCTCCTTCAACCACCTGAATCACACCAAGCCATTTGTCGCGGTTCAACCGAACAGCCGGGTCAAGACGAATATCCGTGCTGGTGTGCTCACGTATTCGAACAATTGCCAACAGACGAGAAGTCCTGCGAGCTCGAACATCAGATTGCCGCGTAAACGTCCATAGATCGGTCCGAGATAGCGCGGCAAAAATCCCTCGAGGATACCCGCCCCGTCGAGAGGCGGCACTGGGAGGAGATTGAACAACCCCAAGAGCACGTTCAGATCCAGTAGAACGTCCAGCGCCAGCACCAGCGCTCCGCTCGGCGAACGTTCGGATGCCGCCGAGGCCAATTTGACGACCTCGCCGAATTGCAGCTGGCCCGAGGGTACTACAATCCCGGCATCGAGCATGAACTTGAGGACCGAGAAGGCAATCGCGGCCAGCAAGAAGTTGGCAAACGGGCCCGCCATCGACATCAGCGCTTGAGCCCTAGGATGCTGCTTTCCCCAGGAGGGATCGAAGGGGACCGAAGCCCACCCCACCATCCAATGCCAGCGTAGATAGGATACGATGGGCACGAGTAACAGCCCAAACGGCGAACGGCGCACATGCGGCGTTGGATCCAAAGTGAGGTGCCCACCCTGATAGGCGGTGTCGTCGCCCCCGAGGCGCGCAACCAGTGCATGAGCATATTCGTGAAACGTGATGCTGAAGAGAAACACGAGATACCAGACGACGAGATGGGCGAGCATCGAAGCGCTCGGTCGTAGTCCTGAGGAGCCCGCTCGACAAGCCAGCTCGAGAGGCAATTCGTGACCCGGGTAGCCGGACCCCTTTCCTTTCGGCCGCTTTGGTCGTATCAGCAGGACATAAAATGTCGGATTTGCAGGCCGGTTTTTTGTCACTGCTCGAAACACATGACTACCTCGACGAGCTATTTGGGCTCCATCAGCAAGCGGTGCTGTTGATGAATTGGGACCTCGCTGAAGAGCTGCTCAGTGCCTATCGAAAACTGCTGGAGCTCCATATCTCACACGAAGAAAGCGACCTGCTTCCGTTGTTTGAAAGGGCAGGACAGGTTCCTCGTGCTCCCAGCATCTTATTTACCGGACAGCACAAGAAGCTGCTCGGACAGCTGCAAGTCCTCGCCTCGCGATTGGCTCACGCACGGGAGGACGGTATCGAACCTCGGCGTCACGCCATCGCGCTGCTCGATCTGGAGACGACATTCAAGCACCTGTCCGAACACCACGACGGTGCCGAAATGGAGAGTTTTTATCCAACCGTTCAAAGGATCGCTTCCGAGCAGGAGCATCAGACTATCTTGGTGCGCTGCCGATCCGAGTGGTGCCGAGCGCGTGATAGTCTCGTCGACCTAGTCGCTCGGGCCCACCGGGTCCTTGAGGCGTCCGCGAGCTGAACGTCGCTTGGATGGGTCGGCGGCGAAGCGCTCCAACGTATGGGAGTTGCCGATGACGACGGGACGCGTCGAGGCGATGGCGCCCGCCTCCCGAAGCTTCGCCAAGGCGCGAGACATGGTCTCTGGCGTCATGCAGAGCATGCGTGCCAGGACCCGCTGAGATACCTCGAGCCGACCCTTCTTGGTCGTTGGGCAGCGATACAGTAAGAAGCGAGCGATTCTCTGCAGCGACGGTCCCCCGGCATCAAAGCGGTCCAGAATCGTTCGGTTTGCTTCGTCGATTTGAGCGCGGAGCACGGTACCCAAGGGCGAGTCGAGACTGCCAAGTCCTTGAAGCATGCGCCACGACGGCGCCCGACACAGCACGACGTCGGTCAGTGCCCAAACGCCGTAAGGAGATTTCAGTCCCGCCAATGATTCGAGGCCAAGGAGTGCCTGCGGGCCGCGCACTGTGCAGCCGAGCTCGCTGCCGTCACTACCAACCACACTCAGACCAGCAAGCCCGCGCTTGACGAGGAGAACTCCCGGGGCGAGGCTCCCCTGCGCGATGAGCTGGGCTCCATGGGTGATGTCAATTTCCTGGCAGGGACAACCATCGGGCCACTGTGCATCCGCCAGCGGACAGCCGTCGCACCGAGTCCCCTGGGCCTTGGCCGGTTGTACCGAGGTCCGTTGCGCACCAGTCGTCCGCGAACGCACCACCATTTGTGCACCATAGCACGCTCATGCCCCGGAGCCGGGCGTTTGCCGCTCGAGAGGGTCCGTGTTTGAATCCCAGAGTGTCAGCCGGTTTTAGCCGTGCCAGTTGAACCCGACAATCATCATCTCCGAGGCAGCCAATTCGATGCGGCCTATCCGGCCCTGTCCGCTCTGCGCCACGGCGACGCCAAGTTGATCGGCGAATGCGAGCACGCCGTTCGTCTGATGTCAGAATTCCGTGACGAGGTGGCCGCTCCCGGAGCCCTGGGGTGGGACGCCAGACTTTTCGACACCCCGGCGTCAGACATCTCCGAGCTCCTCGAACAGGCATGCCGCCGCGGGCTCTTGTCCCTGGCCATCCCCCACGGTCTCGGGGGCGCGGGATTGGGGATGTTGGCGCTTTCTCTCGGGCTTGAGCACCTTGCCGCGGGATGTCTAGGCACGGCCAATCTGTTGGCGGTTCACGGTTTGGCATTGGCGATCGTGGGCGCGACCGGAAACATGGCCCAGCTGCAGCGTCTGGCTCGACGCATCGTGGAGGGCGAGCGTTGCGGAGCTCCGTACCTGGTGGCGACAGCGGGGACCGAGGCGGCGGTCGGCAGCGATCTGGAAGACTCCGAGCTGCTCCGACATGCCAGGTTCGACTCCCACGTCGAACCCGAACGCGGCGGTTTCCGGGTGTACGCACGGAAAGTATTCGTCAGCAATGGCAGCTTGGCCAGCTGCTTCGTCGTGTTGGCTCCCCTGGACCGGGAACGCCCGCGTGAAACGCTTTTTGCATTCTTGGTCGATGCCGAGACACCGGGCGTAATGGTCAGTCGAGTCGAACACAAGCTCGGGCAGCGCGTCTGCCCGGCCGCCGAGGTCCTGTTCGACGGCTGTCGGATCCCGGAAAGCCATCGGCTCGACACCAGGCCTCTCACGGGAAGGACGCTCGACTTGGTCCTCGGCGCTTCACGCTCGGTGGTCGGGGCTTTCGGGGCCGGGGTCGCTGTCGGCGCAGTCGAAGAAACTGCACGCGACGCCACACGGCAAATGGTCGATGGCAGGCCGCTGCTCGATTGTCGGTGGGCACAGGATCTGCTGGCGCACATGTGGGAAAACGCACAGCTGGCACGGGCCAGCTACGTCCAGGCATTACTGGCCAATTCGCGCTTTGGTCTCTTGTCGCTGATGGAAGATGCTCGAATACGTCTGGTCGACCGCTGGGTCCCCTCTCCCCTGATGGCGCTGAAACCGGCGCGGCGCCTACTCGAGTCATCTTTCGTGAGCCATGAAGCTTCACGGTTGGTGCGGCGGTTACCAAGCTCGTCGATCGCAGTGGCGTCGGCACACGGATCGAGCAGCAAGGTCTCGACCAGTCGTTTGGCGCAGGAAAATTGCGAGCTGGCTCGGCAGGTCCTCGGAGGCTTTGCGTTGCGCGAAAGCTCCGGTCACGCGAAACGCCTTCGTGACGCCCGACTGTTGTCCATCTACGAAGGTACCAATGAAATCAACGACCTTGACGTGTTCGCCAAGATCTGGACGAGTCCCGGAGTCGAACCGTGGTGATCTCAAATTCGTCCGTCGGGACAATGCTATGCGACTCGGCACGCGGTTTTCTGCGCCGTCACGGCGAATCGCTCCGTCAGCTCGACGCCCTCGCCGCTCCGACTATGCCCCAAGAAATAGTCGATGACGTGGAGCAGCTCGGATGGCTCAATCCGATCGTTCCGGCGGGTGCCGGTCGAGACGACTTCGATGCTTCGATGCTGGCCGATTTGGTCTGTTGCGTCGCGGGCACGAGCCCTGCGCTGGCGTCGCTGGTACTAACCCATCACTTTGCGAGCTGTGTTCTCGGAGCGCTTCCGTGTCCCAGGGCAAATGGTTGGCTGGCCCTGGATCCCTACTCTGAGCCAGACCATATCGACCCTAACCTGCGGATAGAGGTGACCGACCGCGGAGCAATTCGGTTGACGGGCGAGGCTCACAATGTCGTCGGTGCTCTCCACGCTCGGCATCTATTGTTGACCGCGTTGAAGCCCGAGGGGACCAAGGTCCTGGTGACACTCGACGCTGCGCGGACAACCATTGGCGAGCCGATTCCAACCCTGGGTTTCCGTGGTGCCGGGACCTGCGACCTTCGAGTGGCGATCGACGGCGAGAGCGATCCCGAGAGGTTCAACGGACCGTTCGAAATCGGTTGTCGATTCGACGAGGCGCGCGCCATGCTGGCTCCCTCCGCGGCTGCCCTGCTCTTTGCCGTCGTTGTTGAGAGCAATCGCGTTGCCGAGCACTTCGCGCTGACGCGAATTCAGGGAGGACGTCCCATCGGCGAGCACGATGCAATCCGACGCCTGCTGTTGCGCCAAAGGTCGGCACTATTGGCTTGCCGGGCGGGCCGCGACGCATGCCTGGCGGAACCTCAAGCTTGGCTTCCCGCGCTTCAATTGGCGCGCCAGGCGGCTTGCGAGGGCACCGATCTGGGGATTCAGATCCTGGGCGGTGCTGGATACCTTTCAAATTCAGGCGCGGAGCGCTGGTACCGGGACGCGCGGCAGGCCTCTTTGCTCCTTGGTCGCTCATCGGTATTGGCGGAGCCTCCGAAGGTCGGCTCCGGCCGACCCGCGTGACACGGACCAGGACGGCCCCAGGGGATGTCGGATCTCACTCACGCTTGCGCGGACAGGGCACCCGGTTCAAAGCTCCGAGCCTGCGCTCCTAGCTTTGCCATTTTCGAACATGACCGGTCCACGCACGCATGACGAAACCCGCGCCCCTTCGGGCGGCGCGGGCCAATTTGCTTTGCCGATCCATTATCGCGACGGAACCGTGGCGTCTCTGGTATATCCCATCTCTCGCGAGCGAGCCGAAGCTGCGCTCGAGGGGACCTCCCTTCGACCGGTACAAATTCCCAAAGTTGGTTGCGTTGCCAGCATCACTTGGTTCGAGTACGGCGCCACCAGTATCGGGCCCTACAACGAGCTCGCCGTGTCCGTGGCCGCTCGACTTGGAAGCGAGCATCGCACGGGTTCACTGCTGGACTGGGCTCGCGGTGGGTTCGAGGTTGGAGGCTGGGTCGTGTCGCTGCCCGTGGACAGCGAGGTGGCACGGGTCGGCGGCGTGGAACTTTTGGGCTTACCCAAGTGCACCCTCGAACTGACATCGAAGAGCTCAGCATCGTCGCTGTCCGTCGAAGTCAGGGACGGCGGACGAAGCATTTCTGCTCTGCAGGTACACAAGAAGCGAGGGATCCGACTGTCCGTTCACCGCATCGTCATCTATTCCAAGCGCAGCGGCAGCCTATTGCGGACCACCATCAAGACCTCCTGGCGGCCGGAGCTCACGCTACCCGGCCAGAGCGCTTGGAGGCCTAAGGCCCCCGATCACCCCTTGGTAGAGGCTACTTCAGCCCTGGGAATCGAAGGTAAGCCCCTCGCCATCGTCCACGGCTCTGGGTTCGAAGCTTGGCTCCCCGAGCCCGAGATTTTGGATCTACCTGCTCATCGGTAGAGCACCGGCTTCTAACGACCCAGTGCCGAGCCAACATTCCGCGCCAACCCATTTCCACCCAATTAGAGCTCTAATACAGCGAAATGTAACACCAATATTGCATGTATTTGCAACCTGCAATATCCGTGCAATAAACTGCATTTCTACTGCTGGACAAGAGAGCAGCTGATTCTGCCTCCCTTGATCGAGTTGTCTGCTTCGACCTATGGGCTGGATCAGAGACAGGATGGCTGGTGTCGGGTTGAGGAGCTTTGATGCCCTGGCCCGAAGGGCTATTGCCCACCGCGCCTGGCCTGCAGAGGTACGAGCACAACCTCGATCGCTGGCGGCGGTGTTTGGGCGCCTCGACCGCG
>Ga0055462_10000112_pt1 | contig 11996 bp, 7 predicted proteins | sample Joice_ThreeSqC_D_2_FD_57689 | JGI IMG/M metagenome (GOLD analysis project Ga0055462, IMG submission 57689) | Wetland microbial communities from San Francisco Bay, California, USA, that impact long-term carbon sequestration - Joice_ThreeSqC_D1 | ecosystem: Environmental > Aquatic > Marine >...
GTCAAGGTGGTCGAACCGCGTTTGGGCAAAGCGTATCGGCGCCCGCACTTGGCGCTCGAACGCATCAAGGCTCTGCTCGCGGCCAATCCGAGGACGGCGGCCTTCGCAGAAGATTTCATCCTCTGGCGAGAACCCGACGCGGCAAACACCGTCTTGGAACGCGGCAGCGGAGACCGCCGCGGCTTGACCTTCAGCGTCGCGCCCGTGATCTGGAATCCCGTGGCTGGCGCGACTTATCTGGTCATAACCGGTCGCTCCGGCAAGGACACCTCCATGGTACTCGCGTACTACGTCCTCGGCCGCGATGAGTACCAACTCGCCTCCAGCTTCATCATGAAGAGCGAGACGGGTCCCGTGGCTTTGGCCTACGACGACTCCATCCGTCCGCGGTTGTTCTTCAGCACCTGCTGGCAGTGTTTGGGCGAGACTGGAAAGGTCATTTATCGCGATCCGGATTCGGTCGCGATTGTGCAACCCTGACAGTGACGGTGCGCCTATTCGTCGACCAAAATGGTCAAGACGAATCGCGCGCCCTTCTCACTCGCTTCGGCGACCAAGGTCGCGCCGGCGGCAGTCGCCGCTGCGGACGCGACGAACAGACCCAAACCTCTGCTGTAGCGGCCCCCTTGAACGCCCTTGGTATCGAGCTGGCCGGACAACGAAAAGGTTCTTTCTCTCAGGGAATCCGCCAACGGATAACCAGAATCGGTCACCGTAACCCGACAGTATTCGGCATCGTGGCTCAACCCAATCAAGATATCCGTCCCGCACCCATATTGAATGCCGTTACAGATCAGGTTGTCGATAGCACGGGTCAGAAAAGTGCGATTGGAGTGCACGTGAATCGGGGACGCGTCGACATCTGCCAAGGGCACGATACGGCAGCCATGACTCTGTGCGAGGCGTGAGCACCGGCTGATGGCATCGGCAACTACCGGAGCCATACTTAAGCGAACGCACGCCGCCTCACGCTCGCCTGCAAGGTAGCGAGCCAAGACGTCGATATTCTCGGTGATGTGCGCCAGCGAATCGCAAGAAACGACGGCGTCATCGAGAACCTCGAACACTTCCCCGGACTGGGTCTTCAACAGACCAGCCAGAAAATCGAGGTTGGTACTTAGCGCCGAGAGTGGATTGCGCAGATCATGGGCAAGAAGAGCCAGGATCCGACCCACGAGCGCCGAGTCGACGTCCCGAGTCTCAGCCGGGTCCAGGGCCATTCCCGAAGGTCCAACCAGCGTCGGGCTCAACCGGCGTCGGCGTCCTCGTCGTCAGCAATGTCGTTGACGCTCGGGATCTTCTTGACGTCCAGCCGCGCCAACTTCCAGGCACGCTGAACCACCCAGGAGAGCGAGCGATCCAGACGAGCTGCCTCGTCCTTGATCTCCTGGAGCATAGCCTCGGGGAAATAGAGGCTCTGCTTGCGCTTGTCGCTACCACCTTTGGTACTGGGACCGTTATCCGCCACGCGAGCAACCTCTCGTATTGGGCGCCAAGCGCCGATGTAAGATTCTGGACGTTTATTAGCACTGATGTGGGTGAGCGATCAATCGGCCAAACCAATCCCCTCTAATCGGCCTTTGGGCCGCTCCAGGGGCAGCCCCTCCGTGCAGAATCAGCGGACGCCCAAACCAAGACCCGGGGGCCTCACCGAATCCCCCGGGTCGAAGACCGGAAGCGCCGGCCAATCCCGGAACGGCTAGACTGAGCGACCATGCGCCCTGCCGCTGCGCTCGTTATCTCGGTGATGATCTGTGGCTGCGCGGCGAGCCAGAAATCGGCAGCGCCTCCGGACCAGCCCTACGAGGTGGTCGATCGACTGGGCACGGTTCTTTCCATCGTCGAACGGGCCCACGTCGATCCGGTCGACCGCAGTCGGCTGATCGAGGGAGCAACCGCGGGGATGGTCGACGGTCTGGATGCCCATTCGGAGTATCTGAGTCCGGAACAGTACGCGCAGTTTCTGGACGACACCGAGGGCAAGTTCGGTGGGGTTGGTGTGGAGGTCGACTTCCGAGACGACGAGGTCACCGTCGTGTCCACGCTTCCTGGTACGCCTGCCGAACGCGCCGGGCTACAGAGCGGGGACCGAATCGTGGCGTTGGATTCGATGCCCCTGGCGGGCATGAGTGCCGAACAGATCGTGCAGAGCATGCGCGGTCCGGTCGGGACGCGGGTGCGGCTCACGGTGCGTCGAGATCAGCTGCCCGAGCCATTTTCGGTGGTTTTGGTACGTCAAGTGGTCTCAATCCACAGCGTCGAGGGGCGACGCTTGGACCGGGACGTCGGCTACGTCCGGATCCATCTCTTCCAGGACGGCACCCATCACGAATTCCTCGAGACGCTGGCAAAGTTGAGCTCTCAAGGCCCGCTCCGGGGGCTGCTGCTCGACCTGCGAGGCAATCCAGGAGGTTTGGTAGAAGAAGCAATTCAGGTCGCCGACGAGCTGCTTCCCGAGGGGCTCTTGTACACCGCGCGCCACCGAGGTCAGGTCGTCGAAGTGGTTCGGACCAAGAGCGGCGACGTTCTGGAGAAGACGCCGCTGGTGGTCTTGGTCGACGCGGGCACGGCCAGCTCGGCGGAGATCGTCGCGGCCGCCGTCAAGGATCGAGGTCGAGGGCTTCTGGTGGGCTCGCGTACCTTCGGCAAGGGCTCGGTCCAAAATATCATCGATCTGCCCGGTGGGGCCGGCATGCTCCTGACCACCCTCAGGTATTTTACCCCGTCGGGGCGCACCATTCAGGCTCGAGGATTGTCACCCAACGTCGAAGTCGACAGCCAACGCGACGCCGACGCCACTCGGGAGGCCGACCTCGATGGACACCTGAGCGCTGACGATGGCGGAGGAGAGGAGCCTTCGGCGTCGTCCCCGGAGACAGCAACTTCGGACTCGGAGACCCCCGCGGACGAGCGCGCACCACTGGACACCTTGGCGGCCGATCCGAGCAACGGTCCCGATCCGGTCCTGGCGGTCGCTTATCGGCGTTTGGTCGAAAAGCTCTGAGCTTTCGGCTCAACTCGCCGACTGAGCTCCTCTGAGCTCGCGCAACACGTAGTTGAGGATGCCTCCGTGGCGGTAGTATTCGAGCTCCACCAGGGTGTCGATGCGCGCCCGGACCTGGAACGTGGCCTTGGTACCGTCGGGACGCCGTACCGAAAGCGTCACCGTGGCCCCAGGAGCGAGATCGCGTTCGAGCCCACGGATATCGAAGAATTCTTCCCCGCTCAGGCCCAGGCTGGTCCGGCTCTGCCCGGGGAGGAATTGAAGCGGCAAGACACCCATTCCGATGAGGTTGCTGCGGTGGATCCGCTCGAAGGACTCGGCCACTACTGCGCGCACGCCGAGCATGCGTGTGCCCTTGGCCGCCCAGTCGCGAGACGAGCCGGAGCCGTATTCCTTGCCGGCGATGACCAGAAGAGGGGTTCCTTGCTCGGCGTATCGCATGGCCGCGTCGAAGATGGACATCACGTCACCGGTCGGCAGATGCCGCGTAAATCCGCCCTCCACCCCGGGCACCAGCAGATTGCGCAGCCGCACGTTGGCAAAGGTGCCGCGCATCATCACCTCGTGATTGCCGCGACGTGAGCCGTAGGAGTTGAAATTGCGCGGGGAGACGCCGTGCTCGATCAGGTATCGGGCAGCAGGTGAGTCGGTCGCGATGTTGCCGGCGGGCGAGATGTGGTCGGTGGTCACGAAATCTTGCAGGACTGCCAGGGCACGGGCGCCTACCAAGTCGGTCACCGGACTGGGAGACGGCCCGATGTCGTCGAAGAAGGTCGGGCGCCGAACGTAGGTGCTCTTCGGGTCCCAGCTGAACTGGGTACCCTCCGGCACCGGCAACGAGCGCCAAAAATCGTCGCCCCCCACGTGCGCCTGGTATTCGGAGCAAAACAGCTCCGGCCCCACCTGAGCCACGACTGCATCCCGAATCTCCGCCGGGCTGGGCCAAAGATCGCGCAGATATACCGGTTTGCCCTGCGGATCGACCCCAACCGGCTCGGACTCGAAGTCGATGTCGATCCTGCCGGCCAGGGCATAGGCAACCACCAACGGAGGGCTCGCAAGGTAATTGGCGCGCACGTCAGGGCTGATACGACCCTCGAAGTTCCGATTCCCGCTCAAGACGCTGACCGCCACCAAGCGTGCGCGGCGGATCGCCTCGCTGATTGGTTCCAGCAACGGTCCGCTGTTGCCGATGCACGTGGTGCAGCCATAGCCCACCACGTAAAATCCAATAGCCTGCAGGGACTCGAGCAGCCCGGCGCGCTCGAGGTAGCGCGTGACCACCCGAGAGCCCGGAGCCAGACTGGTTTTCACCCAAGGCTGCGCCGTCAGCCCGCGCTTGGCCGCGTTCCTGGCGACCAGGCCCGCGGCCATCATCACGTGGGGGTTCGAGGTATTGGTGCATGATGTGATGGCTGCGATCACGACCGAGCCGTGGCGCAGCACGAACTCACGCTCTCCGACCCGCACCTTGGAGGTGGCTTCGAGGTCGGCAACCGGTGCCGAACCATCGGCACCTTTCTTGGCGGCCGCCTGGGCCAGCTCGCCGACGACGGCCTTCCAGGCCCGATGGGCCTCGGTCAGGGCCACGCGATCGTGGGGACGCCGGGGACCGGCAATGGTCGGCACCACCGAGGCAAGGTCCAATTCGAGCACTTTGTCGTAGCGTGGAGCCGGCGCCCCGGAGAGGCGGAACAGCCCCTGCGCGCGGGCATAGGCCTCCACCATTTGAACCTGGGCTTCATCGCGCCCGGTCAAGCGAAGGTAGCGAATCGTCTCCTCGTCCACGGGAAACAGGGCACAGGTGGAGCCAAACTCGGGGCACATGTTGGAAATGGTCGCTCGGTCTGCCAGCGGCAGAGAGTCCAGCCCGTCTCCGAAGAACTCCACGAATTTTCCGACCACGCCCTCGGCGCGCAACAACTGGGCGATGGTCAGCACCAGATCGGTAGCCGTGGCGCCCGGCGCGAGCGTGCCCGAAAGGCGGACCCCCAACACCTCGGGAATCAGCAGATTGATGGGCTGGCCCAGCATGGCCGCCTCGGCCTCGATGCCCCCCACCCCCCAGCCGAGCACACCGATGCCGTTGATCATGGTGGTGTGGCTGTCGGTGCCCACCAGAGTATCCGGGTACGCTACCCCCTTCCGCTCGAAGACGACGCGCGCCAAGTGCTCCAAATTGACCTGATGGATGATCCCAACGGACGGCGGAATCACGTTGAAATTAGCGAGCGAACGCTGCGCCCAACGCAATAGCTGATAGCGCTCCCCATTGCGCTCGTACTCCTTGTCGACGTTCCGAGTCAGGGCGTCCAGCGTTCCGTAGTGATCGACCTGGACCGAATGGTCGATGACCAGGTCGGAAGGAAATAGCGGGTTGATTCGTTCGGGTTCGCCGCCGAGAGTCGCCATCGCATCCCGCATGGCCGCAAAATCGACCACCGCCGGGACCCCGGTGAAGTCCTGCAAGACGACCCGGGCCGGGAAGAACGCGATTTCGCGTTCGGTTCGGGCGCCGTCTGCGGCCCGCACCAGGGCCTCGATGTCGCCCCGAGACACCCGTACGCCATCCTCGTTGCGCAGGAGGTTCTCGAGCAATAGCCGAAAGACCACGGGACATCGACCGAGGTCGCCACCCGTACGTTCGAAGAGCTCGGGTAGACTGAAATAGGTGAGCTGGCGTTGACCCACCTGAAGCGTCCGTCGAGTCGCAAAACTGTCGAGAATCCGATCTGTCATGTTCAACCGTACCGGCGGCGCCTTGGCCGCCCGTGCCGGGGAAAGCCCGACTGCCCTGTCGACCTAGCGCAGGGTGGTTGCCACGGCAATCGGTCGGCCGCGGAGCTCCCCGGGGCTTCTGCTATGCTGCCGGCGGCACGCAGCCCATCCATACCCACTCGGGGGTGTGCCAAGTCGAACCCATGACCGCAGAGTCGAACCGAGCCCAATCCGAAGAGACCTCCTTTCCCAAGAGCCAGATCCGAGTTCTTCTGCTCGAAGGCATCCACCCGAGCGCGCAGGCTCTGGTGCGCGAGCAAGGTTTTCAGCTCGAGGTGGTCTCGGGCGCCTTGTCCGAATCCGAACTCGTCGACCGCATCCGCGACATCCACGTGCTCGGAATTCGAAGCAAGACGCAGGTAACGGCGCGGGCCCTGGCCGAGGGCCGGCGATTGCTGGCCTTGGGGGCTTTCTGCATCGGGACCAACCAAATCGATCTTGAGGCGGCGAGCCTTTCCGGCGTGGCCGTATTCAACGCGCCCTTTAGCAATACCCGCAGCGTGGCCGAGCTGGTCATGGCAGAAATCGTCGCTCTGTCGCGAAAGCTGGTGGATCGGAGCCAGGAGATGCACGCCGGGCGCTGGCACAAGGTGGCGTCCTCGTGCCGCGAAATCCGAAATAAGACCCTCGGCATCATCGGCTACGGACACATTGGGACTCAGGTGGGAGTTCTGGCCGAGACCCTCGGCATGAACGTGGTTTTTTACGATGTCGTGGCGCGGCTCCCCATCGGCAACAACCGTCCCCTCGGGTCCATGCAAGAGTTGTTCGAGGCCTCGGACTTCGTGACACTGCATGTGCCTCAGACCCCTGAGACCCGAGGGTTGATCGGCGCTCGTCAGCTCGAGCAGATGAAACCAGGCTCGTACCTGCTCAACTTGAGCCGGGGTACCGTGGTGGACATCGAGGCGCTGGCTCAGGCCCTGAAAGCCACGCATCTCGGCGGGGCTGCGGTAGACGTGTTCCCCGAGGAGCCCGAGAGCAACGGCGACGGATTTACGAGCCCGCTCCGGGGCCTTCGGAACGTCATCCTGACGCCGCACGTGGGAGGCTCCACCGAAGAAGCCCAGGAGGCGATTGGACGGGAGGTGGCCTCGGCACTGGTGAAGTTCGTCAACACCGGGGCTACCACCGGTTCGGTGAACTTCCCCGAGGTCGAGCCGCCCGCCTTGCACGGCCGACATCGCATCCTCAACGTCCACCAGAACGTGCCCGGCGTCTTGTCGAAGATCAATCGCATCGTCTCGGACGTGCAGGCCAATATCGAGAGCCAGATCCTGGCGACCGATCCACGGATTGGATACCTGGTCATGGATCTCAATCGCGAGGTCTCCGGCGAGGTGCGCGCCAACATGTCCCGCCTCGAGACCAGCATCCGCACTCGCGTGCTCTATTGACAGGCCAAGGGCATGATCCCCATTCTCGATGAGCAGCCGGGCATTCGCCCCGAGGTCCTCGGGTACCTCGAGGAGCTTCGCTCCCGGGATTTCGACGGTCAGATCGAGACCCACCTGGCGGCGCGCCTGGCCGTGGCCACCGACAACAGCGTCTACCAGGTGCTGCCCGATGCCGTGGTGTTTCCGCGCAGCACCGCAGCAGTCGAGCAGCTGGCCCAGCTGCTCGGCGAGGACCGACACCGGCAGGTAACGGCTGTCCCGCGCGGGGGCGGCACTGGAACCAACGGCCAGGCGCTGGCGCCCGGCGTGGTCGTTGATCTCTCGCGGCACCTGAGGAAGATCGGGCCGCTCGATCTCGAAGCCGGCTGGGTCGAGGTCCAGCCAGGGGTGGTACTCGACGAGCTCAACGCCTATCTCAAGCCGCACGGCTTCTTTTTTGCTCCCAATCTTTCACCAAGCAACCGCGCCACCCTGGGCGGGATGGTGGCGACCAACGCCAGCGGAAAGGGCTCGCGCGTCTACGGACGCACCGCCGACCACGTACGATCGGTGGATTTGGTTCTGGTCGGTGGCACGCGGCTGACGCTCAGCGAGACCACACTCGAGCGCGCCGAGCACACGGCGACCATCGACGCCCCCCTTGGTCGCATCACCCGTACCGTGCTCGACAGCGTGTGCAATCACGCCCGGGCCATCTCCCAGGTGTGGCCCGACATTCCGCGATCGTTGACCGGCTACGACCTGTCGAGCGTGCTTCGACAGGACCGATTCAGCCTGATTCCCGTGGTCTGCGGCTCCGAGGGCACTCTCGGTTTCGTGGTCTCGGCCAGACTCAGCCTGACTCCCATTGCCAAGGCGCGACGCCTCTTGGCCATTCGCTACGCGAGCTTCGAGCATGCGCTCGGTGCGGCCGAGCTCTTGGTCTCGAGCAATCCCACGGCCATCGAGACCATCGATGACTGCGTGATCGATCTGGCCAGAAAAGATGCGATCTGGCACAAAGTCTCGGATTTACTCGGCACCGGAGAAGAGCTCGGAGGGGTCAACTTGGTCGAGTTCACCGGCAACGATGCTGTCGCGCTCGACCAACGGCTCGAACGTCTAACCAAAACCCTCGATGCCGAATTGGCGCGTCCCGATGGTTGCATCGGCTACCAAGTGGTGACCGAACCGCGGCAGATGGACGCGCTCTGGGAGCTTCGCAAGAAGGGGGTTGGCCTTCTGGGCGCCATGCGCGGACAGCGCCGGCCAGTTCCCTTCGTCGAGGACACGGCAGTGCCTCCAGCCCGGCTCGCCGAATACGTGCGCGATTTCCGAGCGCTGCTGGACGGCGCGGGTCTCAAATACGGCATGTTCGGCCACGTTGACGCGGGATGCTTGCACGTGCGCCCGGCGCTCGACCTGCGCGACCCCGAGGACGAGGCGAGATTGCGGTGGCTGAGCGATCGAGTCCTGTCCCTGGTGCGTCACTACGGTGGGGTGTTTTGGGGTGAGCACGGCAAGGGCTTCCGCAGCGAATACGTACCGGAGGTGTTCGGCGCCGAGGTATTTGCCGAGCTATGCCGAGTCAAGGCAGCCTTCGATCCCACGGGGCAGCTCAACCCCGGCAAGCTGGCTGTGGTGCCGGGCAGCCAGCAAAAGCTGGTCTCCATCGATGCACCCAAACGCGGAGCGCTCGATCGCCAAATCCCACCTGCGTCCCAGGCGCGCTTCGACGTGGCCATCTACTGCAACGGCAACGGCCAGTGCTTTTCCACCAACCCCGATCAGGTGATGTGTCCATCGTCCAAGCTGCGAAGAGACCGGATCCACTCGCCCAAGGGTCGAGCAGCCCTGTTGCGTGAGTGGCTCCGCCTGCTCGGCAAGCGGGGGGTGGATGCAGGGCAGCGCCTTGCGGAGCTCGAGATCCAGAGTGACCCGCTGCTCGAGTGGGTGGATCGATTCGAGGCCGCGACTTCGGCCAAGCCCGCCTACGACTACTCTCACGAGGTCTACCAGGGCCTGGATGGGTGCCTGAGTTGCAAGGCCTGCGCCACGGATTGCCCCATCAACGTGGACGTGGCCCGCATGAAGTCGGACTTTCTCGCACTCTACCACCAGCGCTATCTCAGGCCGCTTCGCGACTATTTCGTGGCCGGCCTGGAATGGGTGCTCGCGATCATCGGCAGGCTGCCACGCTTTTTCGACTGGTGGATGTCAATTCCGTTGATCAAGCTTGCGCTTGAGCGGCAGGTAGGCATCGTGGACGCTCCCCGGCTGGCCCCGAAGAGCCTGGAACGCGCGCTCAGCGAGCGCGGAATCGAGCGCTTCGATACGCGGGAGTTCGCGCGAGCGTCCGAGACCAAGCGCAAAAAGACGGTGCTGGTCCTGCAGGACGCATTTACCACCTTCTACGAGCCCAACGTGGTGCTCGACGCCGTCGAACTGATGAAGATGATGGGCTACCGTCCCATGGTGGTGCCGTATTTCGCCAATGGGAAGGCACTGCACATCAAGGGGTTCTTGCGCAGCTTTCGACGCCTGGCCGCCCGCAACCGGGCGTTCCTCCATCAGCTCTCTGCCCTCGGCGTGCCCTTGGTCGGAATCGAGCCGGCCGTGACCTTGACCTACCGCGACGAGTACCGGCAGGTGCTCGGCGAGGATTCACCACCGGTGAGGGTAGAGCTGCTGCAAGACTGGCTCGATGAGCACCGCGACCAAATCGAGGCACTGGCCCCCCGCGATCGGGCCGGCTCTGGGCAGCGGTACCTGCTTTTCGGACACTGCACCGAAAAAACGGCGGAGCCCGCGGCCCAGGGCGCCTGGCAGAGAGTATTTGCCGCGGCTGGACTCGATCTCGATCTGGCCGAGGTCGGTTGCTGCGGCATGTGCGGCGTGTTCGGCCACGAGGCGGCCCACGCCGAGGAGTCGCGAGGCATCTACAAGATGAGTTGGCAGCCAAAGCTGGCCGCAGCCAAGGCCTCGGGCACCCGCGTGGTAGTCCCCGGGCATTCCTGCAGAAGTCAGGTCCACCGGGTGGACGACACCATCGAACAACATCCCGTACAAGCCCTGATCGAAGCCCTCCGAGGCTGAAGCGCTTGGCAGACGCCGGAACTTACGTATTCTTACCTCATGCAGCTGTTGGCCGAGCCAGTCATCCGACAGATCATCCGCCGCACCGCGGCTCTTTTGGCGCAGCACCCAGCAGAATTCGACCAACGCCCCCTGGTCTTACCGAACGGTAGCTTCTTCCCCGACCTGTTTACGGGGGACGCCGACTCGGTCGAGCGCATTCTATCCAGAATGCAGCATCACTCCGGGATGACCGACATTCCGATACAGCTGCGGCTGATCGATCCCGACGGCAACGAATCGGGCCGTGCCCACGACGACACCGACCAAGAGAAAAGCCAATGCTGCGGCGAGCATGGCGACTGCGGCAAGGACGGGGAGTGCTGCGGCGAGCATGGCGGCGGCTGCGGCAAGGATGGAGAATGCTGCGGCGGACAGCATTGCGACGACCATCGACAGGCCGAAGCCAATGCGCCGAGCGCGGGTGGCTGCTGCGGGGGCGGCTGCGGCATGCCCGAGGCACCGGACCCGGACATCCCGCGTCTGATCGATCTCGGTGACGAATGGCGATTGCAGGTGCCAAGTCTGGAGCTTTCCCATCCGGTGGTGCTGACCACCAACCTGGCTCGGGCTTTGGGACACATCTTCCTCATGGAGACGCAGCAAAGCGACCGACCCATTGCCGAGCCGGTCGAGGTCACGGCCGACATTGCCGCGAGCTTGCTGGGATTTGGACCGTTGCTTTTGTGCGGCAGCCACATCTATCAAAAGAGCTGCGGTGGGCCCCGCATCGGGCGAGTGACTGCGCTCGGATGCAGCGAGCTCGCCCTGATCACCGCTCTGTTCATGGCCAGAAACGGGCACGACGGATCGGGCCTGCCGCGCGTGCTCGAGGCCACTCAGCGCGACGCGGTCACGCAATTCCGCCGCTGGGTCCGCGCCCGGCCTGCGCTGATTGACGCATTGCGTCAAAATCCGGAAAAGCTGGCTCGCGGCGAGATCGATCTATCCGAGGCACGCACCTCGGTGTGGAGACGCTGGTTCGGTCTAGGAGCTCGCGGTGAAAAGATTCGGGACGACGAGACCGCTGAGCTCGACGAGCTGGAGAGGGCCCTTTTGAACAGCCCCGCGGCAGCCCAAAGCAAGGGTACTTCTGCGGGATCCTCGCCCTCGGACGATCTCGGATCGCTGGTCGAAGAGGCACTGGCCGAGCCAATGGCAAGCCAGCAGTAGGCCAAACAGGAATCCATGCTCTCTTTGCTGCTGCTGGGTGGGGGAGCGGCACTGTTGTACGTGGGAGCAGAATGCTTGGTCAGCGGCGCTGCAGGCCTTGCGCTTGCATTCGGAGTCCGTCAGCTGGTGGTGGGCTTGACGGTCGTGGCCTACGGTACCTCGGCACCCGAGGTGGTGGTCGGCGCGCAAGCGGCACTTTCAGGTCACGGCGGCATTGCGCTCGGCAACGTCATCGGTTCGAACATCGCGAATCTCGGCCTGGTGCTGGGCCTGTCATGCCTGGTAAAGCCGGCAACGGTGGACGGCGCGCTGCGTAAGAGCGAGCTGCCGTTGCTGCTGCTTTCGACCGCGGCCGTCCCCGTGGTGCTGTATGACGGCGTGCTTTCCACCTGGGAAAGCGCGCTTCTGGTCCTCGGCGCGGTCGTGTACACGACCGCCATGGTCCAAAGGGTGCGCCGACATCGCAGCGAACGGAGCATGGTGCCCTCGCCCGAGTCGGTGCAGATTCGAACGACTGCCAAACAATCGCA
>Ga0055462_10000113_pt1 | contig 11932 bp, 9 predicted proteins | sample Joice_ThreeSqC_D_2_FD_57689 | JGI IMG/M metagenome (GOLD analysis project Ga0055462, IMG submission 57689) | Wetland microbial communities from San Francisco Bay, California, USA, that impact long-term carbon sequestration - Joice_ThreeSqC_D1 | ecosystem: Environmental > Aquatic > Marine >...
TCGGCCACGCCTACGAATACGCGGGCACCTCCTTCGATGCTCATGTTGCAGACCGTCATCCGCAACATGAGCATCGAAGGAGGTGCCCGCTGCGGCTACGTCAATCCCGACCAGACCACCTACGATTACCTCCGTGGCCGGCAATATGCCCCGGTGGACGAGGCTTTCACCAGAGCCGTCGAGTATTGGGAGAGCATCAAGAGTGACCCGGATGCCGACTATTTCGACGTAGTGCGCTTCGACGCTGCAGACATCGAGCCAATGGTCACCTGGGGGATCACTCCGGGACAATCGGTCGCGATTGGAGACCGCTTGCCCGATCCCGAGGCATTCGCGGAGGCTGAGCGGGAGGGAATCGTCGAGGCCTACCGATACATGGATCTGAAGCCGGGCGCGCCGATGCTCGGACAGCCCATCGATGTGGCATTCATCGGCAGCTGCACCAACGGCAGGCTGAGCGATTTCGAAGCGGTGGTTCGGGCCATCGAGGGCAAGGAACTACACGTCGCACCTCACGTGCAGGCCCTGGTGGTTCCCGGTTCGCAGCTGGTTCGCCAGCAGATGATGGAGCGCGGTTGGGACCAGGTCTTTACTCGGGCCGGCTTCGAGTTCCGGGAGGCCGGCTGCTCCATGTGCCTTGCTATGAATCCGGACAAGCTCCAAGGCAATCAGGTGTCGGCATCCTCGTCGAACCGCAACTTCAAGGGGCGACAGGGGTCTCCGTCGGGCCGAACCTTGCTGATGAGCCCGCTGATGGTGGCGGCCGCTGCCTTCGAGGGCAAAGTGGCCGACGCGCGTCGTCTGTTCGACTTGCACAATTGAGGAATCAGGAGAATAAGCGCCATGCAAGACTCAAAGCGCGTCAAGGTAACCGGTTGCGGCATCTCGTTGCGCGGCAACGACATCGACACCGATCGCATCATTCCTGCACGCTATCTGCGCACAGTCGTCTTCGACGGCCTCGGCCAGCATGCATTCGAGGACGACAGGACCCAGTCCCAGAAAGAGGGCAAGCTCCATCCCTTCGACGATCCTCGATTTTCCGAAGCCGAAATCCTGGTCGTCAATCGCAACTTCGGCTGCGGATCCTCGCGCGAGCACGCGCCCCAGGCGCTCGCCCGCTGGGGTCGGGGTATCAAGGCAATCATCGGCGAGAGCTTCGCGGAGATCTTCTTCGGAAACTGCGTGGCCCTCGGCCTCCCTTGCGCCGTGGTCAGTGCCGAGGACGTCTCTCGGTTGATGGCAGCGGTCGAAGCCGATCCGAAGTCGTCACTCTGTGTGAATATCGAAGCTCGTCAGGTCGAGCTCGGCGCGCAAGCATTTCGGTTCGAGATGGGCGACGGGATCCGCCAGCAATTCCTCGAGGGGCGCTGGGACACCACCGCCGAGCTGCTCGCCAATCGACGGCTGATCGATGAAACCGCGGCCCGCCTGCCGTATTTGTCGGAATTCCGCTGAATCGCGCCGGGACGCGCCGCCCAGTCCGCTGGACGCGCATGAATTGCGTCGCCCCGCAGCCAACCCGGGTCCGCTCCTGGACGGTTCCGCGGGCGACCGAAAAAAATGGGGAATGTGACACGGCCGGGCGTTCGCCACACTGGCGCATTCGTTGCGGCTGCGCGACTCGCACGAGACTGGCACGAGCGTGCATATAATCGGCGTCGCATGACAGCGACATCGGAGCAGGTCCCGAAGGTGCGTCTTCGGGCGGCAGGGCACAGCGACAAGGGACGCAAGCGAAAGCTCAACGAAGACCGCTTCGCCGTGCGAGACGACCTCGACCTGTACGTCGTCTGTGACGGCGCGGGCGGACACAACGCCGGTGACGTGGCGGCTGCGCTCGCCGTGCGCTCCATTGTCAACTATGTCGGAGCAACGTTGCGCTCTGCTCGTGAGAAGCCGGAGTTTGACCGATTCGGGATCCCCAATGGAGCGCGCCGCATCTCGGCGGCGGTCCACAAGGCCAATGCCGACATCATTGAGATATCCCGGACCTCGCATCAACACCACGGTATGGGAACCACCGCGGTAGCCGCGCTGTTCACGCCTCGATCCGGCCTGATTCACGTGGCGCACGTAGGGGATAGCCGCTGTTATCGTCTCCGCGCCGGCCATCTCGAGCAGATTACCCAGGATCACTCGCTTCTGACCGACGTGGTCGAAAACCGGCCCGAGCTGGACGAAACCATGCTCGATCGCCTGCCCCGCAACATCATCACCCGTGCCCTGGGGGTCGAAGCTGCGCTCCGCGTAAGCGTCCGTTCGCATGCCTTGGTGGCGGGGGATCGCTATCTTCTGTGCAGCGACGGCCTGTACACCCCGCTGGCAGCCTCCAGCATCGCCCAGGTTCTCGGTGCAACGAGCAAGCCGGACGATACCGCTGCCGCGCTGGTCGATGCGGCCAATGCGGCTGGCGGCCCCGATAACATCGCCACGGTCGTCATCGACTGTGACGGAGGGCCCCATCGGGCGTTGCCGTCCGGTCTGAGCGCTCCACCGCCGGCCCCGCACGAGCAGATGATTCCCGATCCGGAGCTCTTGATCCTGGGGATCGAAGACATCGATCTGGACGACAGCGCCAGCGACGAGCTTTTGCAGAGCCTCGGGGCCATCTTCGCGAAAAAGTAGTGAAATGAGCACCAGCGCCCAGGTTTCGACCCCAGTGGAGCCACCCCTGGTCGCCTGGGATCTCGAACCGGTCCTGGGGCACTTGGGGTCGAATCCGGAAGATTTTCGGGTCGACGAGATCCCCGCCTACGCTGCCAGCGGTGACGGTGAACACCGTCTAATACGCCTCGAAAAGGTGGGGATGACCACGCTCGACCTGGTTCGGGTAGTATCGCGCGCTGCCAAAATCCAAGAGCGCGAGGTCGGCTACGCGGGGCTCAAAGACAAGCACGCGATCACGTCGCAGTGGCTGAGCGTGCCCTTTCGTTCAACGCCGCCGGAGCAGTGGGAGCTCCCAGACTCGATACGCATCCTCGAGGTTGGGCGTCATCACAACAAGCTTCGAACCGGTCACTTGCGAGGTAATCGCTTCGCATTGCGGCTGACCGGCACCCACCCCGAGAGCCGCGAGCGGCTTGCCCCACTGGTCGAACGGTTGCAGCGGGGGATCTGGAACGCGTTCGGGGCGCAGCGTTTCGGCCACGGCGGGGAGAACCTCGGCCGGGCGCTGGCTTGGATTCGCGGCCAAGAGCAGCTGCGCGGTCCACGCGCTCGCTTTTTGACCAAGTTCTACCCCAGCGTCATTCAGTCCGAGCTCTTCAACCGCTATTTGTTGGTGCGTCGCGACCACGGCATCAAAAGCCTCTTGCCCGGCGAGGTGGTGCGTCTCGACGGCAAGCGAAGCTGCTTCGTCGTCGACGACCTGGCGAGCGAGCAGGCCCGGTACGACCGGGGTGAGCTGCACCCCCAGGGACCTCTGTTCGGCAAAAAGATGCTGGCGTCCGCGAGCCGGGCTACGGAGCTCGAACGTGAGGTGCTTGCCGGCCTGGGCTTGGGCGAGCCTGAGCTCGAGGCACTGGGTCGAGTGGCGCCCGGGACTCACCGCGACGTCTGGCTTCGGCTCGAAGGGCTCGAAGCAACGGTCGAAGCGTCGGGAAACGTTCGGTTGAGCTTCTCGCTCGGAGCCGGCAGCTACGCCACGCTGGTGGCGCGCGAGCTCACCCGCGAGCCGTGGCTCAGCGGCTCGGCCACCGCAAGCGGTTGATCCGGCCGCGGCACGCCGCCATCGGTAAGATGGCCAAGCAACCACCGCTACATTCGGGGAACCACTTGGATGCCGAGCAAACCCAGGCCACGAAGCAGATGTCGGCCCGCAAGGGCCGCGAGGGCGAGACGGCTCTGTCGCGTCGCGCCTTCGGCGCGAAGCACCGGGCAGGCCTCGTAAAACGCGCTAAACGCCCGGGCCAGATCGTAGAGGTAATCGGTGACCAGATGCGGCAGGCAGCCTTCGGCGGCCTGATGCACCACCTCCCCGAAGCCAAGCAGCGTACGCGCCAGTTCCAGCTCCGAGTCGTGGCCGATTTCCACCGGGCCGAGCTGGTCGCTCATGGACAATCCTCCTTTGGCAAAGAGGCTGCTGATGCGGGCGAACGCGTACTGAATGTACGGCCCCGCATTGCCCTTGAAGCTGACCATCTTGTCCCAGTCGAATTGATAGTCGCTGCTACGATTTTGCCTCAGATCCGCGTATTTCACCGCGCCGATACCGACCACGCGGGCCACCTCGGGGACCTCGGATTCGTCGATCTGAAGCATCTTCTCGGCGATACCTTCGCGGATCCTGAGCTCCGCGCGGTGCTCGGCCTCGTCGAGCAGGGCCGCCAGCGTCACGGCCTTGCCCTCCCGAGTCTTGAGCGGCTTGCCGTGCTCGTCCAGCACGGTGCCGAAGGTGATATGTTCGAGACGAATTTCGACCCCCATCAGGGACAGTAATGCGAAGAGCTGTCGAAAGTGTAGCGCCTGGCGGGCGTCCACTACGTAGATGACGCGGTCTGCGTGCCACCGCTCCTTGCGGTACAGTGCCGCCGCAATATCCGTGGTCGCGTACAGATACGCGCCGTCCGTCTTTCGGACGATGAATGGTTCCTTCTGCCCGGACAACTCTTCGGGAACATTCGATTGCTCGTTCCAGAACACACACACGGCGCCGGCATCGTTGCGCGCCAGCCCTCGAGCCAAGAGATCCTGGACTACCGCGGGCAGTCGATCGTGGTACGCGCTCTCGCCCATCCACTCGTCGAAGGTGACGTCGAGCCGCCGGTAGACCTGTTCGAGCGCGCGCCGGCTGGCTGCGACGAAATGTTCCCAGAGAGCTCGATTTTCGGCATCCCCCGCCTGGAGCCGAGCCAGCTCGGCGCGGGCACTAGCCGCGAAATCGGGGTCGGTCTCGCTCCGCGCCGAGGCGAGCCGGTAAACGCGCTCGAGCTCGGCAATCGGGTCCGCATCCAGCGCCGCCTCATCGCCCCAGGTACGCATTCCGACGATCAAGAGCCCAAACTGTGTCCCCCAATCGCCCAGGTGATTGTCTCCGATGACACGATGGCCGATCAATCGCAAGAGTCGGACGATGGAGTCCCCGATGATGGTCGAACGGAGGTGTCCGACATGCATCTGCTTGGCAATGTTGGGACTGGAGAAGTCCACGACCACGGTTTCGGGCACATCCACGGCGGGAACGCCGTCGCGCTCCCGATCCCGAAGCGAGTCGATCAAGCGCTCCGCTATCCAGGACTTGGACAAGCGCAAATTGACGAACCCGGGTCCGGCCACCTCGACCTGATCGAATTCCGGATGAGCCTTGAGCTCGTCGGCGAGCTGGGCCGCGATTTCACGCGGGGGTTTTCGCAGGCGTTTGGCCAGCGACATTGCCGCGTTCAACTGGTAGTCACCATGACGCCGATCCGTGGTCTTGCGCACCATGGCGGAAGCTCGCTCCCCGGTGATGGCAAGGATGGCTTGGCTGCCGAGCTCGTCTAGATACCGTTCGATTCTCATGCAGCGCCCGTACTAGGCTCAATGTGACTCGTGGTCGAGGGGGCAATCGCTGCGACTGGGAGTCCGGTCGGTCAACGCCTCGAGCGTCCTCGTAAACGGGTCGGTTCCGCGGTGTCCCCGGGCAACAGATAGTGTTCGCGCAGGATGCCCTCGGTGAACCGAGCTCGCAGGTAAAATCCCCTGGGCAGCTGGAGCACTCGAACCCCGTCCTCATCAAGGCCCCAACGGCGATCGGCCGCGTTGCGCCCCTTGGGTCTGACCTGCAGCACCGCTCCCAGATGTCCCGTTACGCGCTCGATCTGTCCGGAGCCAATGAGGCCGGCCAAGGTGTCCCAATCGAATTTCAATGCTGCGTCCTGCTCAGGCGACGGGCTCCACAACAGCGGTTCACCCACCAAGCGCTCGGCGATCGGACGCTCGGGGTCTGCCTGTATCGGGACCCAGAGCACCCGGGCCAGCTTGCGGTGCACTCGCGACTCTCTCCATTCGGAGCGCGCGACGTCCAGAAGCGGGATGGTACACACGAAAGTCGACTCGCTGGGACGCCCCCCGGTACCGACGGGTACGGTCTTGAGCTCCACGCCGAGCTGTTCGAAATCGGGCTGATCGCGCGAGCCCGCCGTAGCCCCCAGGGCAAGCTCTAGAGTTTGTCCCACCCATCCCTTGGCGTGAACCAGATCTCCCGGAACCGAACGATTCAACCCCAGCGCAACCTCGGCAAGGGTGCTCCCGGCCAGGTCGCGCGCACGTGCCAAAAGTTCCGATTCTGTGAGCGGTGGCGGGGAGGCAACCACGGTGAGCCCGATATTTACGCGCTGCCCCGGGGCAGGGCCAGGGCGACCCTCGCCTCGACCCGGCTTGGAAGATGGGCAAGCTGCGCTAGCTTACCGCCGTGCTTCGCCACCTCGCCTGTGCAGCGTGCCTGTGGCTGGGATGTGTCCCAGGGTGCAAATCGAAGCCGCGACCAGCCCCTCCGCCCCCGGGCTCCGAGCATCCGTCACCCTCGGCACTGCCAATCCCAAAGGCCGACGCGGCACCGAACGCGCCCGAGACCCCCCGGCAGGCGAGCGTGCCCAGCCCCCCCGATTTTGGCCTCGAAAGCCTGCGTCAAAGGCGCATCCCCCGCGATGGACCTCGCCTCTACGCCAAGACACGTCACGTCTGGATCTACCCCACGGCGGATGCCACCCAGCAATGGATAGGATTTTTATGGACCGGGGGCAGCGTGCGGCTCAAGTCCGAAAAGCCCGTCATGGGAATCGGGTGCGCCCAATTTTACGCCATCTTGCCCCGTGGCTACGTCTGCGGCGACGGGCAGCGGATCACGCTCGATCCCGATGACCCGGTCCTTGTGGCACTCTATCCTTTCTCTCCCATCACCGATTCGCCCTGGCCGCATCGCTACGGGGAGTCGCGAGGCACCCCGCGCTACGTTTCGCTGCCATCGGAGCCCGTACAGCGGGCCCAGGAGCCCGGGCTTTCGGCGCACCTCGCGCGGGTGCAGCGGGCTCGAGACGAACACGTCATCCCGACCGAGCTGGTGGGAGTCGATCTGGCGCCTTCTCCCGAGGCAGATCTGACTCTGCCATCGCTCTTGCCGAGCGTGCATGAGCCCTATTTGAGTCTGCGCAATCGCTCGACCATTGCGTACTCGGCGGAGGTACGCCACCAAGGTCGAGATTTCTTGCTCACCTCCGACTACGAGTGGGTACCCAAGGACAGGATTTCCGTCTATCCCATTACCCGGTTTCACGGCGTGCACTTGGACGACCGGACACGATTGCCGATCGCCCTTTTTCGCACTTCCACGGCAGAGCGGTATCGAAGGAGCGCCTCCGGTGATTTCGAACCCACGGAAAAACGCTTCCCCCTGCACGGTTGGGTATCGTTGACCGACCAGCGTGAGCACCACGCCGGACAGACCTACATCCAGACCGTCGATGGCGACTGGCTGCGGCAAGACCAGGCGGTTGTCCCCACGGCCACCTTGTTTTCCTCTGCAACGGATCGACCGGATCATCTTGAAGCATCGGATGCGCGTACCGGCGGGCGGCGCACCTCGATCGAGATCAGCGTCCACGGCGGATGGTTCATCGCCTACGAAGGCGACCGTCCGGTGTTCACCACACTCATCTCCCCAGGGCGCGGCGGCACCCCCTCCCCCGGTCGAGAGCCCATAGAGACTGGTGCAACGCCCACCGGACGCTTCGTGATTACCGGCAAGTTCGTGACCGCCACCATGGCCGCTCCCAACGAATACCTGCATTGGGACGTGCCCTACGCCCAAAATTTCTCCGGGCCCTATGCTCTTCATACCGCGTATTGGCACGACAACTGGGGCCATTTGATGAGCGGGGGCTGCGTCAATCTCTCACCCATCGATGGTTACTTCCTATTTCACTGGACCGAGCCAGAGATCCCGGACGGTTGGTACGGGGTCCGTTGGCTGCCGCATCTCGGACCTGCCACGCAGGTCGTCATTCATCGCTAGCTTTGGCCTCCAGATGGCTTGCGTTGCAGCGCGGCTCGTGTGAAACCCTTCGGGTATGTCCGGCAAGCGCCTGTTGTTGTTCACGTGCCTCGTCTGGGCGTCGTGCACGCGCAACGACTTGAGCTCGCGCCCACTAGGTCAGGGGCCGCGGGCCAAGGCCGAGCAAGCCCTGGAAGCTCGCGCAGCCGAGATTGCCCGCCAGCACTCCCTGGAGCAGGCGCGGTTGGCCGAACGGCAACGCGATTACGATCGTCAACATCGACGCAAGGACAAGCCCAAGCGCCAACTCCTAGCGGAACACGAACGGCAGCGATCCAAGATTGCCGCTTCGAAGGACAAGGATTCGAGTCTGGCTGTGGTAAGTCCTGATGCTGGCGTCCAGAGCGACAAGAACCAGCCCATTGCCGCCAAAACCAATCTGGCGGACTGGATCGGCCGGTGGCAAGGCAACGATACGACTCGCTACCTCATCGAGGGCCTCGACGAGCGCAAATTCGACGATGACCAGGCCGTGGTTCGGGTACAAGAAAAGAGCTCCGATGCCGTGGCGCTGGTGCTCGTCGATAGCTCAAACGGCGAAGATCTGTGCGCGCTCACCGCCGAAGTCACTGGAAAATCCGCGGTCATCCAGCCTGGACAATCCTGCTTCTCGGCGGCGGATCAGGGTATCGAAGCGACCGTCACCGAGGGCACGGCGCGTCTCGAAGACGAGCACCTGGTCCTGGATGCGTCGCTCGACGCGACCCTCCAGGGCCCCGGTCCAACACAACGCGGCACCATCGAATATCACTTCGAAGGATCGCGCTGAGAATTGGCTCAGTCGCCGTCGTCGACGACACGTTTGGTGACGGCTGGCTCGCGGATCGCTTCGCTGAGCTCGGCCAGCTCCTGGGTATATCCGCCCGACAGGATAGGGAACCGGCACCAGGTCTTGGGATCCAAATTGGCGTCGTCCAAGTGCAGCGAGGGTGCGTAGCGTTCACGCTTCCACTGGTTCTTGGTCCACAACAGGAAGAACCGCTCTATCCAGGCGTGGAGCTGCTCGCCGGAAAGCTCGGGAAATCGGACCCGCAAGAGCCTATAGACGTCCAAAGGGCTCCGTTTGTCGAAGATGGCCGCGCGCTCGACCGCGTCGAGCACCACGTAGGGCATCAGATCGGCCTCATCGGTCTGTCCGGCGTCCGCAGGCCTGAGCTCCGCGGTGGGCGCCTGCGCGTTGACGCAGGATAGTGCCGAAATTGGACCTATCCCCTCCGGACCTTCTTTCTGCAGCCAGAGCAACCAACGCCGCAAAAACGCCTTATCGACGCCGGCGATCGGACTGAAGCCCCCGGCGGTATCGCCATCCATGGTTGCGTACCCGACCGCCGCCTCGCTCCGGTTGCTGGTGGCCAACAGCAAGGCCCCTTTGAGATTCGCAATGAGCCACACGCCCGGCGCTCGGACCCGCGCTTGGATGTTTTGGCGCGCCGCGTCGTCCGTCGACCAGTCCAGCCGGCGACCAAGAGCGCCTTCGACCAAAGATTCGTAGCGGACAACCAGCTCGTCCACGTCGATCTCGATATGAGTTGCTCCAATGGCAGTGGCTACCTCGCGCGCGGCGCTCCGGGTGACCTTGGAGCTGTGCCGAGTGGACTGATAGACGGTCGTCAAAATGGCAGCTGTGCACGCCGCGTCGTCTTCGGCCTGCTCGAGGGCACGAATGTGAGCCAGCCGAGCCCTGAACCCCTCGCCTCCCAGCTCGGCTCGGGCCAGACGGACCATCAGGGAGACCAGGCAGGCGACCGCGGAAGAATCCGCGCCTCCGCTGAGCGAGACCACGAACCCCTGCGCACTCGACTTGCGCAGATAGTCGAAGAGCCCGAGGGCCACGGCCCGGGTGAACTCCTCGTGTCGCACCGATTCGGAGCTCTCCCATGGGGCCAAAGCCGAAGCATGAGGCGACGGATCCAAATCGGGCCACGCAAATCTGGCCTGAACGCGCGCGGCTCTCAGTTCCGGACGCGATCTCATGCTGCTCTGCACCCCTCGACGAGTGCGCACCAGCTCCACGTCCAGCACGGCACTTGCGAGCACCACGTCACAGAACGAAAACCGACGAGAGGCCGCCGCAATCTCTCCACCCGCGGCGATCTGCGCGTCGCCGTCGTACACAATGCGGCCTGCCTCGTTGCCGAGTAGATTGGCGTAGACGTAATGTACCCCGTAGGCACGAGCGCCCTCCAGGACCAGTCGACGGCGAATCGACGCCTTACCGAAGGCAAAGTGGCTGGCGCTCGGGTTGAGGATAATGTCCACCGCGTCGAGCGCGAGCTCGGCCGCAGGCCGTTCTGCGGTCCACGCATCCTCGCAGATCTCGAAGCCGATCCGCACCCCACCTACCTCGAAATGGACGTCCCCCAAGGGGACCTCGAGCCCCTCGAACTCGATGGGCACTCGGACTCCAGCCGGCCACGGCTTGAACCACCGTGGCTCGTAGTGCACGCCGTCACCGGCCAGCACCCGCTTGGCGACGAAGCCGAGCAAACGGCCATCAGCGACCAGGCAGCTGGTATTGTACAGTGACTTGTCCAGGGCCAAAGGGAGGCCGAAACAGACCACCAGCCCGGCAGTAAGCGGCAAAAGCTCAGACAAGACTCGCCTCGCCCGCTGCTCTACACCCAGGGAGAGAAACGCGTCTTCACAGCCGTAGCCAGTGATGCAGAGCTCCGGCAAGCAGAGCAGGCTCGCCTCGCAGCCCTTGGCCTCCTCGATGGCAGAAGCGATGCGTCGGGCATTGCCCTCCCAGTCGAGGGGCGTCTGATTGAGGCTCGCAGCAGCAACGCGAATGGCCTTCATGGTGCCGTGACCGCGGCCGAACCTGGCCCAGAACTGGGTTGAACCACGAGGTTGGAAGTTAGCCAGCGCGCGGCCTGCTCCACCGACTGGCCGCGGCGACGCGCGTAGTCCTCGAGCTGATCCCGATCGACACGACCAACGTTGAAGTAGCGAGCCGAGGGATGCCCCAGATACAGTCCGCTGACACTCGCCGCGGGCGCCATCGCGAAGGTTTCGGTCAGCTCGATTCCGACCTCGCGGGCACCGAGCAGATCGAAAATATCGGCCTTGAGGGAATGGTCGGGGCACGCCGGATAACCGAACGCCGGACGAATCCCCCGATAGGCCTCGGCCCGCAATTGGTCTTTGGACAAGCTCTCGTCGGGTGCATACCACTCACGGCGCGCCTTTTCGTGCATCATCTCGGCGAACGCTTCGGCAAAACGGTCCGAGAGCGCCTTGACCAAGATGGCCGAAAAATCGTCGTGATCCTGCTGGAATCGCTGCACGATCGGCTCGAGGCCGATGCCCGCTGTCACTGCAAAGGCTCCCACGTAATCAGACCCGGGTGTACCGGCGGGAAGCACGAAGTCGGCAAGCGAGCGGCACGGCATTGCCGGATCCTTGACGGACTGCTGGCGAAGCATGGGCAGTCGACACACCGCCTGGCTGCGGTCTTCGCCGGCAAAGAGCACGATATCGTCGCCTTCGGCGACTGCTGGCCAAAATCCGTAGACACCGTTGGCCACTAGCTCCCCGTCCCCAGTCAATCGATTCAGCATCCGCCGAGCACTGTCGTACAGATCGCGGGCGGCCGCTCCGCGCTCCGGATGCTGCAGAATGTCGGGAAACTTTCCGCGCAGTTCCCAGGCGGTAAAAAAGAACGTCCAGTCGAAATACTCGACCAGCTGCGCGAGATCCGCTCGGAGAATCCGACGTGTACCGATGAAGCCGGGCTTCGGGTGGTCACCGGACCACTCGACCACGCTTCTGCGCCCTCGGGCCTCCGCGACGGGAACCATGGGCCGGCTGCGCCCGGCACCGTGCAGTCGCCTCAAGGATTCCTGTTCCTTCTGGTTCTGGCGAGCCATCTCGATTCGTCGCTCGGGCTCGAGCAAAGCG
>Ga0055462_10000115_pt1 | contig 11894 bp, 10 predicted proteins | sample Joice_ThreeSqC_D_2_FD_57689 | JGI IMG/M metagenome (GOLD analysis project Ga0055462, IMG submission 57689) | Wetland microbial communities from San Francisco Bay, California, USA, that impact long-term carbon sequestration - Joice_ThreeSqC_D1 | ecosystem: Environmental > Aquatic > Marine >...
TCAACTGTGAAGCTTTTATCTCAGCTTCTTTAATCATTAGTCCGGTTTGTTTTTTTGTAGATTCAATACTCTTTGAAGAGGATTCGTGAGCTTTTAGCAAAGTGTCCTGCAGGTTTTTTTCTATTCGCTGGAATTCGGCAACCTTATTATTCATTTCTTCAAGCTGTATTTTCAATTCCTCATTATTATTTATCAATTGTTCAACATCATCGGAGAGCTTATCTAAGAACGCCTGCACCTCCTCGATATTATAACCTCGCATTGCTTTCGCAAATTCCTGCTTTTTAATTAATAGCGGGGTAAGCTTCATTTTTCCCTCCAATCTTTGGAATAATCTCTCTGACCAAAGATAGCAGACCCAACCCTAAGCATAGTTGCTCCTTCTTCAATTGCAATTTTATAATCACTTGTCATCCCCATTGAAAGTTCTTTCAGGCTGAATCCATCTTGATTTAATTTATCTTTCAATTTACGCAAATCGCTGAAACTTTTCCTAATAATATTCCCGTCTTCGGTGAACGGAGCCATTGTCATTAGTCCGATTAATTTTACATCCTCTAATGATTTACAATGATGCGCGAGTTTTTCCACTTCTTCTTCTCCGGCTCCGGATTTTGTTTCTTCCTGTGAGGTTTTTACTTCAATAAGTATGTTCTGAATTTTATTATTTTTTCCTGCCTGTATATTAATTTCGTTTGCAAGTTCAACCGAATCTACCGAATGAATAAATGTGGCAGCCTTTACCGCATATTTAACTTTATTTTTCTGTAGTGTTCCTATAAAATGCCAGGTAACTTTATCACCGAGAATATCATATTTGTCTCTGAGATCCTGGGCTTTGTTTTCACCGAAATCGTTTACACCCAAGTTGTTAGCTTCATTGATAGAATTAATACCAAAATATTTCGAAACTGCAATCAGTCTGATATGATTCGGATCCCGACCGCAATCGTTACATTTCCTCTCTATAGATTCCCTTAAAAGTTGCAGATTTTCAGCAATCATAAAAAAATTAAGGTTGTGAATGTATATTATTAACTATCAAAAATCAATCTAAATCTGCCTGTTTCGCAATTATTAACTTTTATAAAATATGAGCATGATGCTGCTGTATTTTTACATCATATTGATTTACTGTATTGTGATTAAAACACTCAGTAATCACTTAAGTTTTAGTAATTTTGGTTACTAAAATAGAAAATTATGGAGCCTGTTATGGATATAAAATTAATTAATGAAATAAAAGATAAATCTGCAAAATTGCGTAAGACAATTATACTACCGGAATCGCACGATGAGAGGGTTTTGAAAGCTGCAGAAATTCTTACTAAAGAAAAAATCGTTTCTGTTATAACAATAGGTGATAATGATAAAATTGAAAAAGATGCTAAGAAACTGGATGTCGATTTGACCGGTATCAGAATAATTAATCCTCTTACATCAGATAAGCTTAGTGATTTTACAAATATCTTTTTCAACCTGCGCAAACATAAAGGCGTAACTATCGAACAAGCAAGAAATACGGTTCAGCAGGATTTGTTTTTTGCTGCAATGATGGTTAAAGAAAATTTGAGTGACGGAAGTGTTGCAGGCTCAGCTTCCGCAACAGCAGATGTAATGCGCGCAGGAATTCAATGTATAGGAATGCCGGAAGGAATTTCAATTGTATCCAGTTTTTTTCTGATGTTGTTTCCTGATAAGAATTATAGCTTTGCAGATTGCGCAGTTGTTCCTGATCCTGATGCAGAACAGCTTTCCGATATTGCAATTTCCACTGCAGATAACCATAGAAAATTAACCGGCGAAGAGCCCTTTGTTGCTATGCTTTCATTCTCTACAAAAGGAAGTGCAAAGCATGAAAAGATTGATAAAGTTAAACAGGCAATTGAGATTATCCGTTTAAAAAGACCGGACATTAATGTTGACGGAGAGCTTCAGTTCGATGCGGCGGTTATTGATTCTATCGGAAAAAAGAAAGCGCCCGGAAGCAGCGTTGCAGGTAAAGCTAATGTACTTGTCTTTCCGGATTTGAATGCAGGAAACATTGGTTATAAAATTGCACAGCGATGGGGAAAAGCGGAAGCTGTCGGTCCAATGGTGCAGGGATTAAAAAAACCATTCTTCGATCTGAGCCGCGGCTGCAGTGTTGATGATATTGTTAATACAACGGCAATTGCAGCGTTGATGAGCTGAGTTATTTCCATCCCTCTAAATTATCAGACATAATTAAACGTATTTCTTATTGTTAGGTCTGATCATTTTTATTATGTTATTTCCAATCAATTATATTTCATTCGATGAATCTTATAGTTTTCTGTATAATAGTTTTTATACTTACTATCCCGTTCGGGTACTGGCGTGCTAATGTTAAGCGGTTCGGCATTCTATGGTTTTTAGCTATACATGTTCCCATTCCGTTTATAATTCTATTAAGAATATTTTCAGGTGTTGGTTTTGAATTTATCACTTATCCATTTACAATTGCCGCATTCTTTACGGGACATTTTATAGGAAAGAAAATTTATTCATTAAGAAAAGAAAGAGGTTTACAGCCTTTGTCTTCCTGCCTGGTAATGGATCTGTTCAGAGTCAGCAAATAGATTTTTAACTTGCAATTGATTTCAAACCTTATGAATTTGATTAATGTCAGATCATTTAAAGTAAAAAGGTGATTTTATGAAACTCAAAATAATAGTATTCTTAACCATTTTAATTTCATTAATTTTCTTTTGTAATTCATTTTCACAAACTTTTTCAAGCAGTAACAATTCAGGGAGTGGACAATTGAATAACAACATAAGCGACATTACAGTTCTGGATATGAATAAAAAAGAAGTGCCTTTATCATCCTTCAACGGGGATGTGCTTTTAATCGTAAACGTTGCAAGTGAATGCGGCAATACTCCGCAGTACACCGGTCTCGAAGAGATATATGAAAAATATAAGAACAAAGGATTCCAAATCCTGGCATTCCCGTGTAACCAGTTTGGTGAGCAGGAACCGGGAACTAATGAAGAGATCAAAGAATTCTGTACAACAAATTATAATGTTCAGTTCAGGCTTTTCAATAAAATAGATGTTAAAGGTAAGAACCAGATTCCCTTATATTCGAAGCTGACTGATAACAGTGTTACAGGTAAAAAAGAAATACCATGGAATTTTGAAAAGTTTTTAATTGCAAGGAACGGAGACATAGTAAAAAGGTTTAACGATAAAGTACAACCAACAAGTGATGAAGTTATCAGTGCGATTGAAGGAGAGCTTGTAAAGTAATTATTCTTTGTTTTGATCAGTTTCATGTTTTGCAAGGAGTTTTGAATTAATAATTTCTTTATGATCTAAATTGAGAGTAGCCCCGATAATTTTTATCAGCCTGTCTTCATTCATATCGAGTCTTCCATCCTGGTAAATAACACGCCAGAGATTGGTCATCAGTTCAGTTTTTTCATTATTATTAAAATTCTCATTTATTATTGAGGCGAACTCATAAATGCTGATGCTTTCATTAACTTTTTCTTCTGATAAAGCCATTAGTTCCTCAATATATTCCTCATCAAGATTATAGCCGGATTTCATTATATCTATTATTCTTTTTCTTTCATCCTCTGAAAAATTCCCGTCGGCTTTTGCAATCTCAATAAACAAAGCTGCCGTAGCCATTTTAATTCTTTTATTTTGATTTCCGGTATTTCCTGGTGCTGGATCAGTTCCTTCCATCAATAAAACTTTTTTAAGTTGTCCGAACATTTTTACTGCTTATTATTATGAAATATCAATACAAAACTTTACTTATCTATCCATTTGTTGATAAAAAAACAATGATATAATCAATAAACGAAAATGTTTAATAATTATTTAGTTCTGATAGCAAGTCGGGGAGATCGAGAGGTTTGGTAAACAAAACCAGGTTTCCTTCATCATCAACCGGCCAAAGCTCAGGAAGTCTGTCGCAATATAGTTCAATACCGTTACCATCGGGGTCTTTAAGATAAACAGATTCGGAAACACCGTGGTCCGAAGCGCCGTCTATCGGGTAATTATTTTCCCACAAAATTTTAAATGCTTTTGCAAGCTCTTCCCTGTTCGGGTAAAGGATAGCAAAATGATAAAGTCCTGAATGTCCGGGAGGCGGCGGGGTAATATTTTCACCTGCCCAAGTATTTAGCCCGATGTGATGATGATAATTGCCTGAAGATAAAAACGCAGCGCTTTTTCCAAACCTTGCTGAAACTGAAAAGCCGAGCAGATCAGAATAAAACTTTATTGATCTTTCAAGATTGGCAACCGTAAGATGCACATGCCCTATTCTTGTTTTAGGATGTATTTCGTAATCCATACTTGTGTTATCGTTTTGTATAAATGATAATTAATTTTCTTACTTCAAATTTAAGTAGAATTAATGTTAACTGATTCTACCTTCCAGATTTTTTCAGCATATTCCCTAACTGAACGATCACTTGAAAATTTACCTGCTCGGGCGACATTCAGCATACATTTTTTTGTCCATTCGTCTTTATGTAAATACAATTCGCTAACCTTATCCTGGGTTTCAATGTAAGATTGATAATCTGCAAAAAGACAGTAATAATCACTATTCATTAAGCTGTCAATAATCGGCTTGAAGATCCCGCGTTCTTCTTTGTTAAAGAAATCAAGCTTTACCTGGTCAACAACTCTTTTTAAGTTATCATTCTTGTTATAATAATCTTTCGGATTATAGCCTTTCTGCCTGAGACTCTCAATTTCTTCAGCAAGCAAACCGAAAATAAAAATATTATCTTCACCAACTTCTTCTCTTATCTCGATATTTGCACCATCCATTGTACCAATTGTTAATGCACCATTAAGAGCAAATTTCATATTCCCTGTGCCTGAAGCTTCCAGCCCCGCAGTAGAAATTTGTTCAGATAAATCAGATGCCGGGATTATTTTCTGTGCAAGCGTTACTGAGTAATTTCTAATGAAAACTACTTTTAGTTTGTCACCTACATCCGGATCGTTATTTACAATATCAGCCACAGAATGAATAAGCTTAATAACAAGCTTTGCCATAAAATATGCAGGTGCTGCTTTACCGCCGAATATTATTGTTCTCGGGACAAAATCTGCAGAAGTGTTATCTTTTATCCGGTTATAAAGAGTAATAATGTGAAATACATTCAGAAGCTGCCGTTTATATTCGTGAAATCGTTTTATCTGTACATCAAAGATTGATTCTGAATTTATTTTAATGTCGCTTTCAGATTTAATATGATCAATCAATAATTTTTTATTAATCCATTTTGCATTCCGCCAGTTTTCCCGGAATGCAGGGTCATCAACAAATTTTTCAAGCCCCCTCAGCTCATCCAGATTCTTAATCCACCCCTCACCGATTTTTTCAGTAATAATTTTTGATAGAAAAGGATTAGCACTTTTGAGCCATCGTCTTGGGGTTATCCCGTTTGTAATACTGATAAATTTTCCGGGATAAAGCTTATCAAAATGCTTAAAGATTTTCGTTTTTAAAATCTCAGTATGAAGTTTTGCAACGCCATTAACTGCGAAGCATGCTACAATTGCAAGATTAGCCATTCTAACCGATTGCCCATCAATTATAGTCATCTCAGAAATTACGTGTTCATCGGTCGAATAATTTTTCTTAACGTATTCAATGAATCTTCTATTAATCTCGTAAACAATCTGCATATGTCTCGGCAGTAATTCTTCAAATAGAGAGGTTGACCATGATTCAAGAGCTTCGGGAACAACAGTATGGTTTGTATATGCAAATGTGTTAGAACTGATTTTCCAGGCTTTCTCCCAGCTTAACTCTTCATCATCAATCAATATTCTCATTAGCTCGGGAATAGCAATTACAGGGTGAGTATCATTCAACTGAATGGTATTTTTTTCTGCAAACTTATCGAAGGTTTTGTGGTTTATTTTGTACTTCCTGATAATATCCTGAAGGGTTGCAGATACGAAAAAATATTGCTGCTTTAACCGTAAAAATTTTCCTTCAACATAAGAATCGTTCGGATAAAGAACTTTCGATATAGTTTCGGAATCTGTTTTAGCCGCAACAGCCGCAACATAATTACCCGAATTAAAATCCTTAAAGCTGAATTCTTTGGCTGCCTTTGCCTGCCAGAGCCGGAGATTATTAACAGTATTATTTCTGTAACCGGGAACAGGAATATCGTATGCTAAGGCATGAACGTCTTCCGTATCAATCCATTCAAACCTGAAAGTTCCGTCCGGATTCTGAACACGGTTTGTTTTACCGTAAAATCTAACCCGGTATTCCAGTTTCCTTCTCACAATATCCCAGGGATTTCCTCCTTGCAGCCAGTTATCAGGATATTCAACCTGGTAACCGTTCTCGATTGCCTGGTCGAATATTCCGTATTCATATCTAATCCCGTAACCGAAAGCAGGCAGCTCGAGTGTTGCCATCGAATCGAGATAACAAGCAGCAAGTCTTCCCAACCCGCCGTTTCCTAAACCCATATCGTGTTCGAACTCTCTAATTTCCTCAAGACTATAGCCGTCTTCTTTTAAAATATTATAGCATTCATCATAAAAATCCATGTTGATTAGCGCATTGCCAAGAAGTCTTCCCATAAGATATTCAAGAGAAAGATAGTAAACCCGTTTTACATCTTTCTGATTGTATTGATGCTGTGTCCTCAGCCACTTTCTTACCAGCCTGTCACGAATGGATAATGATAAAGCATAGAATGCATCATCCCCGGTTGCAGTAATCCGGTCGCGGACTAATCTGAATTCAAGGTGTTCAGCAAATTGGTTGGATAATGAATAACCGGAAGGTGATTCCGAATCAGTAAAAAATATAGATGATTTTTGATTTGTTTTCTCATTAGGATTTTGACTCATAAAACCTTTAACATACTTCTCTGAAATTATTCCGGGTTAAATTTAAGGTAGTATATAGTTTTTACAAAATATAAAATCAGGCAGAAAATATTAAATTGATTTCAATAAATAATATAAAATATTTTCTTTTTTACATGGAGTTTAATCATTCAGATTTTTCCCTGCAAATATTTCTTCCTTTTTGGTTCAGGGAATTTTTCTATTGCATAACGCAGCATAGTTCTGGGCATTTTCTTATAATGTGATTTGAGAAAAGCTTCTTCTGTTTTCAAATTAATTTTGCCTGTTTCTCTCAACATCCAGCCGACTGCTTTATGAATGAGATCATGTTTATCGTTAATTAAAATATCAGCAATCTTTAGTGTTGTTTCAAATTTTGTTTCTTTAATAAACCTGAAAGTTGAAAGGATTGCTATCCGGCGTTCCCAGATATTTTCTGATCTTGCAAAAACAAAAAGAATTTTCTTATCTCTGTTTAATAAGTGTTCACCAACAATTTTAGGTGCTGAAAGATCAACAAGGTCCCAGTTGTTAATACCTTTCCTGTTCTTAAAATAAAAACCGAATATTTTTTCTTTTTCTGTTTCCGCTGCTTCGGAATATTTATCAACAAGGATAAGCAGCCCGATCAGCCGTTCTTCATGAATTTTTGAACTGATAAGCTTTTTAATTTCAGCATAAGTAAGATTTTCAAACTCTCTGGCAAGTTTTCTCTGTATGGGAACTTTAATACCGGCGAATATATCACCTTCACCGTATTGCCCTTTTCCTGTTTTAAAAAACCATTTCGAAGATTCAGCAGTTTCAGGATTTGACAAAAGTTTTATTTTCTTTCGCAGTTCTATTAAGCTCATATTATACCGTTAAGAATAAGGAAATAGTTTTTACAAAATTAATGAATGAAAATAAGAAATGAATAAAATTGTTCAGCGGTAAAATCAGGTACCGGAATTTTCAGGATGAGAAACCAGCTTATGTACAACATTCAGAAGATCATTCTTTGCAAACGGCTTAACAAGGAACTGATCTGCACCGGCTTTATAAAACTGCTGGATTTTTTCGCTCAGGAATTCACTGGAAAGAATAAGCACAGGGATAAACTGTTCATTTTTATCTTTTAAGCTTTTACACATATCAAGTCCTTTGTCCCAGAAGTTCTTCGTAACATCGAATATTACGGCGTTATATTTCTGCTCACCGAGCAAAACGGGATTGAAGTCACTATATTTTACCAGTTTAATTTCATATTCATCTTTTAAAAAAGCTTTTATAAGATCATAAGATTCGCCTGCATCATCGAGCATTAATATCTTACCCGTCCCGTTCAACTTTCCAACTACCTGTTTTAACCTTGAAGCTTTAACACTTTTTGACAGCGGAAAAGTTAATGTAAAAGTTGTTCCTACACCTTTGATGCTGTCAACGATAAGAGAGCCGCCCATTTTTTCAATATATCTTTTTGAAATTGCAAGACCCAGCCCATTGCCTTCAAATGTTCTTCCTACCTGCAGATCTTCCTGGCTGAAAGGTTTGTATAGATGATCCAGGTACTCGGTTGAAATACCGATTCCAGTATCTTTAATTTTACAGATAGCAATGTCTCTTTCTTTAAGTGTGTTTATTTCAATATCAATAAATCCCTGCCTAGTAAATTTAACTGCATTATCCAGAAGATGGTTTATTGCAGTTTCCGTGCATTGTAAATCTATTTCAACAAAAATACTTTCTTCTTTATAGTTGAATTTAAAATCAAGATGCTTTTCTGCGGCTCTCGTTTTATGGGGAACTATACAATGCTTGAAAACATTAATTATATCGAAAGCATCTGTGCTCATCTGGAAACTGCCGGCTTCAATTTGCGCAAACTCAAGCATCTGGGTTATGCTTTTAAAAAGTCTTTCGCTCCCCGAATATAGATTATCCAGATAAATCTTGTCTTCACTGCTTATTTTATCTTTTAAATTTTCCTTAATAATAGTTGAGTATCCAAGAATAATATTAAGAGGGGTTCTCAGTTCGTGAGACAACACATTTAAAAATGTTCCTTTTAATCTTTCAGCTTCTTTATTTGAATCGCGTGCTTTTTTTACTTCTTCTTCAGAAAGAAAAATTTCTGTCTGATCGTTATGAAATAATATCAGGAAGTTTTCATTATCCACTGTTACCGGGAATACTGTAGTTTTAAAAAACGGTACGGCCTTTTCGCTGTTTAATAACAATGAATCGCTAAAATTCTCTATTACATTTGTAATACCGCTCCCTAGTGTGTTTTTCAGTTTTGCAACAGTTCCGTTTCTAAGCAGTTCGTTGTCGTTGAATGCCGAATATTCACCTAATTCATTTATATCATAACCCCATTTTTCAGAAAAAACGGTGTTTATATAAACAACAAAACCTTTATCATTCAGAACCTGAACGGGAAGAGGTATATATTCATAAAACCGATTGAAGTATGTAGATATATTATCGCTCATTTCAAATTACACGGGAATTGAAAATTGTACACAGGTACCCTGCAAGCGTTCAAGAATTTTTATTTCACCTTTATGACGTTCAATAATGCTCTTGCACAGGAATAAACCATAGTGACCTTTATTAGGACTGAAAGTGGCAGGGAAGTTTTTTAACATTTCCCTCGGAAAACCAGGTCCGTCATCTTCAACTTCTATAAATATGTTTTCGTCTCTTGAATAAGATTTAATTATAACAGTTGCATCTTTTTTTGCATCGGCAGAATTTGTAATAAGATGTGTAAGAAGATGCTGAATTTGTTCTGAGTCAAAATTACAAAGCGGTAAATTATTCAGTTCCGTTTTAAATGTTAATGAGTTAAACTTTTTCATCGGTGCCAGGTACTTAATAACAGACTGAATAGTTCTGTTCATATCTCCGCTGTCTTTATTTAAATCCATTATTGATGTTTCAAGAAGCACCTGTGCATATTTCTGAATATTCCTTATACTGTCTACAGCGACTTTTGACTTAAGTTTTAACCTGTCAAATAATAATTCGTCATTACTATTATTATGATCTTCAAAATCTGTCTGAGCTTTTTCAATATTCCTCATAAGGCTTTCTGTTTCAAGCAGAGCAAGGTGAACAAGTCCCTGTAATGACTGACCGATCTCAGCATCAATACCGGATTTTAATGTTTTTCTTTCAGACTGAATAATCTGAGCATTTGCTTCCTGCAATGCAGTGTAAGCATTTAACTGCCCATCGTATAATTGCGCATTCCTGATTGCTGTTGCTGCCTGACCTGCAAGTATTTCAAAAGTTCCGGTTATTTCCCTTACTTTGATTTTCTGCAGATGCTTGCTGTCTACGTAAATTACTCCTATTTTTTTACCGTTAGTAATTAAAGGCGAGCAGAGAATGGTTTGCAGATCGAGCTTTAAAATACTTTTTGTAGGATCGTATGTTGCATCGCTTTGAGCGCCTTCAATAAAAATTGACTGACCGTTAAAAAAAACATCTTCAACTACTGTGTTGCTTATGTCAAAAGATTTTTTTGAAAGTGTTTCACCTGAAGAACTCAGTCCAAGTTTATATTCAAGTTCGCCGATAGAATTTTGAAGCACAATAAAACCACGTTCCGAACTTGTAATCCTTATTGCATTCTTAAGAACCAGTTCAAGCACATCTTCAAGTATAAGAGAACGGTTAATCGTGTTTACGATATTAAGAATTGCTTCAAGGCTTTTTAAACGTTCTGTTGATTCATCTTCAACAAGAGTGTTTTTTATACCGTCATCTATATTTTTTTTGAACTCAGTAAACTTCATAAATCCATCAATATAATATTAATCTTTCAGCAACTTTATAGAAAGAAACCATTCCCAGTCATTAATTTTATCAGACCATGCTTTGGATATACCAGCAGAAATTGTTGATTCAAGATTGTACCAATGTTTCAGCTTTATATCCAGCTGCGCACCAACATCAATCCAGTAATCTCCAATATCCGAACTTGTAGCAAGGCTTTGTGTATAAATGGCAAAATCTAAATGATTTACAAAATGATGAAATAATGACCAATTAGAAAGTCTGAGAGGTGGTAAATCATTTTCAAACATAACTTTAATAAATTTATCTGTATTTAAACTATAAATAGGTATTCCGGGATACCTGAATATTTTTCTGAATTGTTTAATTTCATCATTATCAATACCCCTATTGCCAAAACCACCGAAAAAGAACCTCGCTTGTATTAAATCGTCATTATTCCACAAATATCCGCCTGCAAATTTTACGTGTAAAACGTTATGATTAAACAACCACGTCGAAAAATTGCTTATTTCGGCATAAGTATTCAATGCAACTTCAGGAACTTCAAATTTTGTACCGTATAGCGTAATTGTCCAGTTAAAATCAATCCCCTGTTCATAGTCAGAACTACCGATACTCTTTCGAAGATTTCTTACATTCAGGTTTGTTGCCAAAACCCCGAAATCCGGTTGCGATACTCTTACAAGGTTATCGTTAATATATTCAACACCTTTGAAGAAAGTTAATGTAGATGCCTGCTTAATTTTTTGCGGGTTATCATATTTCCAATAATGAGTATGACCGAATTTAATTTGTGTTCCGATCATTCCTCTTTTCCTGTCATTAAACAGATCAAAAAATTCCGGACCATTATATGCAATATCAATATAAAATAATTGCTTGTAATCATATTTAAACTTGAGATGCCAAAACGGATAACTTGGTGTTTCATTAAGTGGAGAGATTGCTGCTTCAAATACAAAATCGTGCAGCAGTAACGGATCAGATATATGAGTAAAAATGCCGAAAAGAATTTGTTTTTGAAACCCGCTTATAAGCGGAACGAATGACTGCACATTTAAATTTGAGAGACCACTGTATTCTTTTTCTTTTGAGAACGTTAGAGGATCAACAACAGTTCTGGAATCCGGTAATGCCCAGTTATAAAGCTGCGGCTCCTTTTCTATAATTCTCTGTCCTAAATAATTTATAGCAGGAAGATGTTCTGCTGATTCATTTTTAAACAT
>Ga0055462_10000116_pt1 | contig 11830 bp, 10 predicted proteins | sample Joice_ThreeSqC_D_2_FD_57689 | JGI IMG/M metagenome (GOLD analysis project Ga0055462, IMG submission 57689) | Wetland microbial communities from San Francisco Bay, California, USA, that impact long-term carbon sequestration - Joice_ThreeSqC_D1 | ecosystem: Environmental > Aquatic > Marine >...
GTCAACTTCGTCCTGGAAAAAAGATGGTTTATTATAGGCGGGGCTTTGATTTTAATGTTAGTTACCTACATTCCTTTTTCAAAGCTTGGCTCTGAATTTATGCCGCCATTGTATGAAGGTGATCTTTTGTATATGCCAACAACCCTTCCCGGAATTTCAATAACGAAGGCAAAAGAATTACTTCAACAAACAGATAAGATCATTAAAACTTTTCCGGAAGTTAAAACTGTATTTGGAAAAATCGGAAGGGCAGAAACCCCAACCGATCCTGCGCCGTTAACAATGATTGAAACTACAATCCAGCTTGAGCCGCGTAATGAATGGCGTCCGGGAATGACTGAAGAAAAATTAGTTGATGAACTGAATGAAGCTGTTCAAATTCCGGGACTAACAAATGCGTGGACAATGCCCATCAAAACAAGAATTGATATGCTTTCAACCGGCATAAAAACTCCGGTAGGTATAAAAATAGCCGGACCCGATTTAAATATTCTCCAGGATATCGGTAAACAAATCGAAGAAGTAGCCAAAACAATTCCCGGAACACGTTCAGTTTATGCTGAAAGATCGGTAGGTGGTAATTTTGTTGATTTTAAAATTAACAGGGATGCAATTGCACGTTACGGAATTTCGGTAGCAGATGTTCAGAATGTTTTTATGTCTGCAATTGGCGGAATGAACATTACAAAAACAGTTGAAGGACTCGAAAGATATCCAGTTAATTTAAGGTACCAGAGAGATTACCGTGAAAATATTGATGCATTAAAAAGAGTTCTTCTAAGCACCCAGTCAGGACTCGTTCCACTTGATGAGTTAGGTGACATTGAAATAGTTAAAGGTCCGCCGATGATAAAATCTGAAAATGCAAGACCTAATACGTGGGTTTATATAGACCTTGAAAATATTGATGTGGGAACCTATGTGGATAATGCAAAAAAAATAATTAACGAAAAAATTAATCTTCCGGCAGGATATTCAATTAAATGGAGCGGGCAGTACGAATATATGGAAAGAGCTTCGAAGCATTTATCATTAATAATTCCTCTTACACTTCTTGTTGTAATCGTTTTGCTTTATATGAACACAAAGTCGGCAGTAAAAACTTCAATTGTTTTACTTGCTGTTCCATTCTCACTTGTTGGAGCTGTGTGGTATTTGTTTTTTGCAGGATTCAATTTAAGCGTTGCTGTCTGGGTCGGAATTATTGCTCTGCTCGGTGTGGATGCAGAAACAGGAGTAGTAATGCTTTTATATCTCGATATCGCTTATGAAAAATTTAAAAAGAATGGAATGATAAAAAGTTTTGCCGATCTGAAAGAATCAATTTTCGATGGAGCTGTTAAAAGAATAAGACCAAAGATGATGACTGTTCTTGCATTGCTTGCCGGTCTTTTCCCGATTCTTATCAGCATAGGAACAGGAAGTGATGTAATGAAAAGAATAGCTGCACCGATGTTCGGCGGAATAATTACAAGCTTCTTTTTAGAGCTGACAGTTTACCCGGCAATATTCTACATCTGGAAGAGAAGGGAAGTTAGAAAAATGTTGAAAACAGAAAATAAAGCTGAATCAGATAATTGAAAGGGAATATGATGAAAGAGATCAAGGCGTATATTCGTCCGGATATGGCTGATAGAGTTTTATCAGCATTGGAAATCTCCGGTATTAAAGGAATGACTGTAATTGATGTTTCAACGCTTGGTGGTTGGATTGATCCTGAAAAATCTAAATTATCAATCGAATATTGTGAGAAATATTGCAGTGCAGTAAAAATAGAATTGGTATGTAGTGATGAAGATGTTGAAAAATTTACTAATATCATACTAGTTAAAGCCCATACCGGGAATCACGGTGATGGGAAAATTTTTGTTTCTGATATAACAGAATCAATCAGCATCAGGACAAAGAGAAAGGGTGTTGAAGCACTTTAACATAAATATGCAACTAAATAACTAATTTCTAATAAATAATTAAGGAGATAGTAAAATGGCTCAACTAACAAAAATCTTTGCAGCAGCTTTATTTACATTTTTCGTTTTCGGGACTTTTGCACAGGAAAAACCAGAAACGGAAAAGAAAGAAACTCATATGAAAATGGAACACATGCAATCAGACAGCACTATGCATGGTATGAATCACACTATGAATATGAAAACGGACTCGATGAACACAAATATGATGGTACACGAAGGAGAAATTGATCTTCAGGCAATTGATAAAAACAAAGACGGAAAAGTTTACCAGGATATGATGGATTGGAATGTTATATCAGATGAACCAGGTAAATGCCCGTTATGCGGAATGACATTAAAGGAAGTTTCACTGGATAAAGCAAAAGAAAATCTTCTTAAGCATGATTTTAAAATAAAAGAGAAATAAAAGTTATGGAAATATTAATTGGCCTGGGCTTCATTGGAATATTAGCATTCGCTGGCTATTTAAAATTCAGAAAAGCGTCAAAGGGAAAGGACTGTTGTAAATAAATCGGGGATAGAAATAAATCGTTTTATTAACAATTACAAATGAGGTTTATATGAAAGTCTTATTAAGTGTTATACTAACATTAGTAGTTCTGTTTGTTGTCTTCCTGATCTTTATATATAGCGGCTGGTATAACGTAAGCGCAATGAATGAAGAAAGCGGAATTATGAAATGGGTATTAAATACTACAAGTGATAACTCAATTGAATCCCGTTCAAAAAATATTTCTGTTCCGGATTTAACTAATGCTGAGATGATAAAAGAAGGATTTGAACATTACGATGAGATGTGTGAAGGATGCCACGGTGCCCCTGGTAAAGAAGAAAGTGAATTATCTAAAGGATTAAATCCTCACGCGCCTTATCTGGTAGAAACTGCTGAACATATTGATCCGGCTGAATTATTCTGGGTTACAAAATATGGAATTAAAATGACGGGAATGCCTGCGTGGGGCAAGACTCATTCAGACGAGCAGATATGGAACATTGTAGCATTTATGAAAAAACTTCCTGAGATATCTGCCGAAGAATTTGAAAGTATGGAAAATGAATCTACAATGATTGATGAAGATCATGATCGCCAAAGCGAAAATGATGGAACGGAACATTCACATAATGATGGAAATCATCATCATTAATATTTTGTAAAAAGATTTAGGAATTATGTAACGCTTCAGCTTTTGAAGAATTTATTTTTGTTTCGGAATAAAATTGCTAAAATTTTAAAGGATGTTTAAAATGAATAGCGAACATCAACATCACAATCATCATCACCATGATCATAAAATTGATCATACAGAACATGCTCAGCATAAAATGAGCGGACACAACCATCACGTTCATTCAGGACATCACGGGCACATGATCGAAGACTTCAGAAAGAGATTTTGGATTTCACTGTTTGTAACAGTTCCGATTCTGATTCTTTCACCAATGATTCAGCAACTTCTTGGAATAAGAGAAGCTATAAGTTTTAAAGGCGAAGATTATTTACTCTTTGCTCTTTCATCTTTTATCTTCTTTTACGGCGGCTGGCCTTTCTTAAGAGGTTTGATAGATGAGTTAAAAAACAAGCAGCCGGGAATGATGACCTTGATTGCACTTGCAATTTCGGTTGCATATTCCTACAGCAGCGCTGTTGTGTTCGGTGTGCAGGGTGAAGTTTTTTTCTGGGAGCTTGCAACACTTATTGATATTATGCTTCTCGGTCACTGGATAGAAATGAAATCTGTTATGGGTGCATCAAAAGCACTCGAAGAACTTGCCAAACTTATGCCGGATGAAGCACATAAAATTAATGTTGACGGGAATATTACTGATGTCCCTGTTTCCGAACTTAAGCACGACGCTAAATTATTAATAAAACCGGGAGAAAAAATTCCTGCTGATGGAAAAATCTTTGAGGGTAAAACTTCAATCAACGAATCAATGATTACAGGTGAATCAAAACCTGTTTCTAAAGGTGAAGGTGATACAGTAGTCGGCGGATCAATTAATGGTGAAGGCTCGGTTAAAATTATTGTTGAGAAAATTGGTGACGAAACTTTCCTTTCGCAAGTTGTAAAGATGGTTAAGGAAGCACAGGAGAGTAAATCAAAAACTCAGAACTTTGCAAACAAAGCTGCTTTCTGGCTGACAATCATTGCAATTTCTACCGGCGTTATTACAATGTTCGTATGGCTTGTATTCACAGGACAAAGTTTCAACTTTGCATTATCCAGAACTGTTACCGTAATGGTAATTACCTGTCCTCACGCTTTAGGTTTGGCGATTCCATTAGTTGTTGCTGTTTCAACTGCATTATCCGCAAAGCATGGTTTATTAATAAGAAACAGAAACGCTTTCGAACAGGCAAGGAATATCCAGGCAATTATTTTTGATAAGACAGGAACATTAACCAAAGGTGAATTTGGTGTAACTGAAACAATTTCTTTTGATGAAAATTATGATGAAAAAGAAATTCTGAAATACGCAGCAGCAATTGAATCCGAGTCGGAACATCCAATTGCTCGCGGGATTGTGGCAACCTTCGAGGTTAAATCGCAGGAAAGTGATGTGCAAACCTCGAAAGTTAAATACAAGTTAAAAGATTTTAATTCTATTCCGGGTAAAGGTGCTGAAGGAAAAGTAAATCCCGCAGACGGGACAGGTGCAAAAGATGTAAAAGTTGTAAGTCCCGGTTACCTTGATGAGAATAATATTGAGCTGAAGGAAAAAGAAAAAATTGAAAAATTAACTGCCCAGGGTAAAACCGTAGTGTTTGTTTTGATTGATAATAAACTAAAGGGCGTTATAGCATTAGGTGATATTATTCGCGAAGAATCTAAAGAAGCAATAAAGCAACTTAAAGAAATGGGAATTAAACCAATGATGCTTACAGGAGATAACAGGCAGGTTGCAAAATGGGTTGCCGATGAACTTGGGCTCGATGATTATTTTGCCGAAGTGCTGCCGGATAAAAAATCAGAAAAAGTAAAAGAAGTACAAAGCAGGGGAATGGTAGTTGCGATGACAGGCGACGGAGTTAATGATGCGCCTGCACTAGCACAGGCTGATGTAGGGATTGCTATCGGTGCAGGAACTGATGTAGCTGTTGAAACTGCGGATATCATTCTTGTAAAAAGCAATCCTAAGGATGTTGTTTCACTGATAAAATTTGCAAAAGCAACTTATAAAAAAATGATACAGAATCTATTATGGGCAACCGGCTATAATGTAATTGCAATTCCTCTTGCTGCCGGAGTTTTGTATTCTGCAGGGATAGTTTTAAGTCCGGCGGTTGGTGCAGTGCTTATGTCATTAAGTACAGTAATCGTCGCAATAAATGCAAAACTGCTGAAAGTATAACAAAGAACTATGAACTGTAATATCATTAAATTATTATAACTCCGTTTTTCTTTCGTAAAAATTCAGCTATCCGGACTGAAATTACTCTGATCAACCAATAGAGGATAGGATTCTGACCAGAACAATTTTGCAGTTGACACAATACCCGCCGATTTATATAATGCTTCCAGAAATTATGAAAATTGATTTGATTACTAATTCACTGATCTCGTCACAATATAATGGAGCAGAACGATGTTAAACAAACTGGGAATCATTCTTTGTCTTGCAGTATTTTTCAGCGCATTATCACTCGCACAGGATAACCCCGACGGAAAAATGCAACAGCAAACGAAAACATGGAATACAATAGATCCTGTGGACGGATCTACAGTTGATGCAGATGTTTCAACTGTTCAATATAATGATAAAATATGGGGATTCAGCAGTGAAGATAACGCTGCGGCATTCAAAGAGAAACCTGTTATGTATGCAGCAAATTTAAATGAGGACGGAACCAAGTTCATTGGTAAGAAAGATAAACAAGAGTCCGATAAATATTAAATATATTAAAAATGAAAAATGCTGCAGGGGCGTTCAATTGAACGCCCCTTTTTGTATTAATAAGTTAATTCCTATAAATAACAACTTATGACAGATTACTAACTATGTGATATATATTAAAAAACTTGCTTTTAAGTTTTAATAAATGAGAAGATTTTATGACCAGAAACTTTTTACAGTTGACACAATAGCTGATGAATTTTATACTTTAAAAGTATTAATGTATTTGACTTTGATGACCAATTAACAGATTTCGTTTTTATATAAAAGGAACAGTGCTATGTTAAAGAAATCCATAAACACTTTTTGTCTAGTTCCCTTCTACAAAACATTCGCATTATTTCAGAATAAACGTGGAAACTGTATCCTTTATAAATATATGAAATAAGAGAAAGAATATGTTAATATTAATACACGTTACGTATAAGTAGGGATGTCATATATTCAGTAAATAATATAAGGAGATAGTTATGTTTAGCAAGATGATGTTATGTTTATTGGGGATGTTGCTTATTACAGCAATATCAAATGCACAGGAGATAAGAAATCCTACTTCACTTGGTCCGCATTTAGGTTGGTATAAAGCTGCAGATGCAGATGATGGTAATGTAATGTTCGGAGGAGCGATAAGAGTGAAATTAACTAATTCAGTTGGAGCTGAAGCTTCTGTTGATTACAAAACCGAAGATTACGGAGATGGATCTATTGTAGTAAGAAGCTGGCCGGTAATGATAACCGGGTTGTTTTATCCTGTTGAAAATGTCTACGGTGCAATAGGCGTTGGCTGGTATAACTCTGAAGTGGATTTCGAAAAAGACCTTGGTATCCTCGGTACAAAAAGCAACCAGGACTTCGGATGGCATTTTGGTGCAGGTATCGAAGTTCCGTTAAGTGAGAAATTAATTCTTAACGGTGATTTCAGGTATACATTCCTGGACTATAATTTTGAAGAAGTACCGGGCTCTGATAATATAAGCAGCAATATGTTTGCTCTTACTGCAGGATTATTATTCATAATTAATTAGCATAGCTGTGATTCACTTCCAGTGACTGACTTGCCTGTAAAGTCAGCTTCTGAATGCCGTCGCTGATTCTTTAATGAATTTGAGACGGCATTTTTTTTATTCCATCAATTAAATTATCCAATAGTTTGTAAAGAAGATTTTGTGTAAGGCTGGCTAATATATATTTTTCGCCTCATATTACAATCGAATTAAACAGTAAAGCATTATTTAGTTAAAATTAAAGATGACGGCTATTTATCAAATTTTCCTGGGAAGCTTAATTTTGAGCATCATTCATGCATCAATTCCAAATCACTGGCTGCCTCTTGTTGCAATTGGAAAAGCCGAACGATGGAGCAGAAAAGAAACAATTAGTGTGGCGGCAATTACCGGTGCGGCTCATACATTAAGCACAATTATTATTGGGATTATTGTCGGACTTCTCGGTTATCAGCTTTCTTCATCTTATGAATACATTACAAAAATAGCTGCACCTGTAATTTTGGTTGCACTGGGATTGATATACATTGTATTGGATTTCAGGAAAAACAAAATTCATAATCATCACCATCATCATTTGGATGCAGAAGAATTAACAAAATCGAAAGGGAAGAGTAAAACAGCAATTATTTTCACGTTAGTAATCGGTATGTTCTTTTCACCCTGCCTGGAAGTCGAAGCATACTATTTTACTGCAAGCAGATTGGGCTGGACAGGTATTGCAATTGTTTCATCAGTCTATTTCTTTATTACTGTCGCAGGAATAATGTTACTCGTTTACTTCGGTCTTAAAGGAATTGAAAAAATAAAATCTCACTTTATGGAACATCACGAATTTCTGGTCTCCGGTATTGTACTTGTACTTTTAGGAATAATTGCATTTTTTATCGAATAGATTTTTATGTCGCATCATAATCACAGACATACAATTATTCACGAACAGAATTTTAATACTGCATTCGGTATTGGAATTTTGCTTAACGTAATTTATATAATTGTTGAAATTGTTTACGGGGTTATTATCAATTCAATGGCATTGCTTGCAGATGCCGGACACAATTTCAGCGATGTGCTTGGTTTGCTCATGGCATGGGGTGCGGCTTATCTTGCCAAAACTGCAGTAACTGAAAAGCGGACTTACGGCATGCGTAAATCAACTGTGCTTGCGGCATTGTTCAATGCTGTTATTCTTATGACGGCTGTCGGTGCAATTACATTTGAAGCTGTGAGAAAAATTCTTTATCCGGAACCTGTTGAAGGATCAATAATGATGATAGTTGCGGGAATCGGTTTTATTATTAATGCTGTTACTGCTTTTTTATTTATGAAGGGAAAGGAAAATGATCTGAACATCAAAGGAGCTTTCCTGCATATGGCTGCTGATGCCGGGGTTTCACTGGGAGTTGTATTTGCTGGATTAATAATTTATTATACAAACTGGCTGTGGGTAGATCCTGTGATAAGCTTAATTATCGTTCTTGTTATTACGATAGGAACATGGGGTTTGCTAAGAGATTCATTTCAACTTTCGATGGATGCCGTTCCTAAAGATATAAAACTCAAAGATGTTGAAAATTATTTCAGGCAATTGAATGGAATTTATGATGTTCACGATCTTCACATTTGGGGAATGAGTACTACCGAAACAGCACTGACTGTTCATCTCGTAATTCCTGAAGAACAAAAAGATGATTTCTTTCTTAAAAAAGTTTGCGGTGAGCTGCAGGAAAAATTCGGAATTGAACACTCAACAATTCAAATCGAAAAATCGTCTCAAAGCGCAAGCTGTGAAATGGATAAGGTTTAATTCTCCGGTTTAATTTTAGAATATTTATTTTTGTCTTCCTTTATTTACTAATAATGCCTCTACTACATTCCGGTATTTCACCTTCAAATCAAATTTTTCCTTTCTAATAATTTCTATTAAATGAGAATAGAATTTTCATTTATTAAAATTGATTAACGCAATCAAAAGTGTTGATTGTTCCCAATAGTTGCATAAAGTCAAATAATCTCACAAAATTGAATGTTTTTAAAATTACCTGGAAATACATTCTTGGAACGATATTGGTCTTCCTAAACAAACGGGGCAAATTAAAGTTTTACGGAACATCTAAAATATTTTTTAATAACCTATCGGAGGTTTAATAAAATGCTAAAATTGAAATTCTTATTTTTTTTGATTCTTGGGAGTTTGTTCTCGCTGAGTTTTGCACAGATGCATCACGGTCATGGCGGTTTTTATAACCCTGATTCTCTTGAGCTGATTACTGTTGAAGGATACGCAATTGTGGATACTACTTATATGCACCCGATGTATTTTCTTGATGTAGATAACGATGGAACTGCTGAGTATTTTATCAACTTTGGTCCATATTGGTATGAACCCGACAGCAGTAATGCAACCAGACCAAACAACGGCGATTACATAACAATTAAAGGCGGACTTGTTGATACAACAATGTGGAATATGCCTGCTGTAGTAGTTTACGAAATCAACGGTGAATTCTGGAGAGACCCGTTCGATCCTTTTTGGAATGAAATGGGGCATCACGGATTTAACTGCGGACATCAAATGGATAGTTGTCACACAATCGGATTTGGCTGGCAGCATGATCCTCCCCAGACTGTTTCAATTTCAGGTTACGCTATGGTAGATACAACTTTTATGATGGAACATTTTTATCTCGATGAAAATAATGACGGCATACCTGAATTCTTCCTGAATTTCGGTCCACCCTGGTATGATCCGAATTCCGGTGCTTCGAGACCATCAAACGGAGATCAGATTGATATCGTGGGCGGATTAATTGATAACGGGAATTTCCCGATGGTTATAGTTTATGAAATCAACGGACTTTTCTGGAGAGACTCATCATTTTTTGGCGGACACATGGGTGGCGGCTGGATAAACAGGTATATGACTCAGCCTGTACAGCTTAATACTTCTTTTGATGAAAACGATTGGATGCAAATGAATCCCGGCTGGTGGAATATGGGCGGTGGACAAGGTGGAATGCACGATTCACTCTTCTGCCAGATGTTTGAGATATTCCCGGGTCAGATTGTTGAGTTAGAAGATGAAAATGCTTTTGCTGGTTACGAATTTGACTTCTTCTTTGCAGGAATGATGGGCGGTGGAATGGGAGGAATGGATTGCGGTGAGCATATGCAGTTTGGAAGTGAGTCTGATTTTCAATTACATTACACTGATGAACAAATGGCTCAGTACAATATTGATGAATCTACAATACAGGTTAAATATTGGGATTCTAATCCGGGAAGTTGGGTTCCGGTTGCTAATAGTGTTCTTAATACTACTGATAATTCAATTTCATTCAGCAGCAATATAGTTGGAAACTTCTTCATTATAACAGGCGACAACCCAACTTCGATTGAGCCGGAAAATAATTTAGTTGTTAAAGGCTTCAGTTTATTACAGAATTATCCTAACCCGTTCAATCCATCTACAATTATACGGTTTTCGGTTCCGGAAAAATCAGAAGTTAAATTAAATGTTTACAATTTGCTTGGTGAAATAGTTGCAGAACTAGCAAACAGCAGCTATGAAAAAGGTAGTTATAAGATTAATTTCAACGCAGACGGGCTAGCTTCCGGGGTTTACATATATCAATTGCAGACGAACAGTTTTACTATAGCAAAGAAGATGCAGTTATTAAAATAATCAAAAATCATTTTACATTTAATTGTTAAAAAAAAGGCGACAAAACAAAGTCGCCTTTTTATCGTTTAAAATAATATACAGTATTAAAATTTTATTTGAAGTGCGATGCCTGCACCGTTTGAACCGAGTGAAGGCATAATATCAACTTTATTTAAAAAGTTATTTTTGTTTTCACGCTCTTCATCAGAATTTGCAACAATAGTTCCTATAAAATAACCGATTGCTGCACCAACAAACACATCCGAAAACCAGTGCTGGTTATCATAGACTCTTTCATAAGCTGTTAAACCTGCAAGGCTGTAAAGCCCGATTGTTGCAAACGGGTTATCAATTTTCCTGGAAAGAATTGTTGAAAGAGCAAATGCTGTTGCTGTATGACCCGATGGAAATGATACATCGCCTTCGGTAAAAGTATGATCGAAAAAATCTCCCGGGCCGTCATTTTCATAAGGTCGCCCTCTGCTTATAGTGTATTTTAAAACTCCTACAACAAGACTTGTATAGAAAACAGATTCAACTATCATTCTTCCTGTAGAAGAAATATCTTTATTATCGAAAAGATTTCCTGTTAAATATAATCCGCCGCCGAGCAAACCTGCATAAAGTACTTTCCCATATTTTTCACTTACTGCGTTAAGATTATTTATTGACGACGAATGATTTTCTGCAACTGTATTTTTTACAATAGGATCTGCATAAAAAGATAATCCTGCTGCCAGTAAAAATCCACCGGTATAAATCAAATCAGTTGAAGTAAAGTTAGCAGGTGCATTCACAATTTTTAAACCATCCTGCGCAAAAATAGAAATATCGTTTTTCAGGTTTGGAGAAGTTTGTGAATTAAGTTTAAAAGGAATTTTTTCCTGCGGGAAAGATTGTGCTGAAAGAAATAAGCAGACCAGCAAAGTGAGTGCGTATTGTTTTCGCATTGAGCGCCCTGAAATTGTTTAAAATGATTTTTTAGAACATATTAACCGGCAGAATCAACTCCCGTGCCGGGCAGTGAAAAAGGTATGCTATTACTCGATTTGCTAAACTCTGTCTTTTTGATAAAAAATGATAATTGATTATACTAAAATTTTTTTAATTGGCAAATAGAAATAATGAGGTTTTTATTAAAATAATGCAAAAAATATAAAAAATTTTAATTCCATTAAGCAATATTATCTATCGGCAAATGAGGATAATTCTACTTAAATTTGTGCGGTTATTTTCAATTGTACTTACTATGGAGATTAATAATGAAATATCCGGCTGTTGACGAAATAAAG
>Ga0055462_10000117_pt1 | contig 11817 bp, 7 predicted proteins | sample Joice_ThreeSqC_D_2_FD_57689 | JGI IMG/M metagenome (GOLD analysis project Ga0055462, IMG submission 57689) | Wetland microbial communities from San Francisco Bay, California, USA, that impact long-term carbon sequestration - Joice_ThreeSqC_D1 | ecosystem: Environmental > Aquatic > Marine >...
CTCCGGTGCTGATATTTATGAAGCTTCTTTTCTTGCAAATTATGCTGCCGGTGTAGTTTGCGGTGAAGTTGGAATTGTACCGATTGAAAAAGAAAAATTATTCGATGTGATTTTGAAAGATACATTATGAGCGGATTAATTTCAGTTGAAGAATTTAAAAATATAAGGGAACTTTTTAGGAGTGAAAACAAAAAAATAGTTTTTACAAACGGATGTTTCGATCTTATCCACGCTGGTCATATAGATTATCTTTCCAAAGCAAAATTACTTGGCGACTTTTTGGTTGTCGGTTTGAATACTGACGAATCAGTTACAAGGATTAAAGGCGATAAAAGACCAATTCTAAAACAGGATGAAAGAGTTTTTATTCTCTCCGGATTAAAGCCTGTTGATTACATTTTACTTTTTAATGAAGATACACCGGCGAAGCTGATAAGCAATATTATTCCGGATGTGCTTGTTAAAGGTGCCGACTGGGCAATTGATAAAATTGTTGGAAAAGATATCGTAGAACAAAACGGCGGCGAAGTGAAAACAATTAAATTCACCACAAACCAGTCTACGTCAAAAATTATTCAGTTGATAATAGACAGATATACGAAGTAAAATATCAAGCGATGTTTTCACGTAATAAAGAAAAAATAAAAAGACCCTTAAGCCGCAGAATAATTAATTACTTCATTTATACAGGTGTTGGAATAATTATTCTGCTTTTGATTGCATTCGGCATCACACAAACATCCACTTTCAGGGATTGGCTAAAAGATTTTATCGTTGAACAGGTGAACACCTCAACCAACGGTAAGCTAAACATAGATCGTATTGACGGAACCATATTTACATCCATTATTCTTAATAATTCTGTTTATATTTTTGATGACGATACTGTTTTTTCGGCTGAGAAAATCGGAATAAAAACAAGCCCGTTAAAAGCAATATTTAAAATTATTTATTTCCGTAAAATAGAAATTGATAATGCACATATAGCTTTTCTGAAAGATGAAAACGGTGAATTAAATATTTCGAAGATATTTCCTCCATCCGAAGAAACAGCAGATACTACTACATCTTCTTTCGATTGGAAAATACAGGCTTCCGATCTTTCGCTTAACAATGTAAATTTTAAAATTCAGAGTGGCAGACTTAAAAACAGCAATGCATATTATGATCATCCCGACTTTAATGATTTAAGGCTATCAAATCTGAATTTAAATCTTTCTGCTTATGCTGATATTGCCGGCAATGAGTTTTCATTATTAATAGATAAGCTTAATGTTCAGCCTAACATTTCAGGATTCGATGTTAAAAATTTATCAGGAAATTTCATACTGCTGAATAACCAGGCTGCAGTTACCGGGTTGAAAATAAAAACTTTAAGATCAGACATTTCAATAGATGCAGCAATTTCTGATTTTACTCCTTTTTCTGAAAAAGGAATTGATATTGAAAAATCTCCCTTAAGACTCGACCTTGATGCATCTGATTTTAACTTTGATGACCTTACAACTTTTGTCGAGGCTACTGATCTTTTAAAAGGAAATGTTAATGTAAAAGTTAGTGCTTCAGGCACATTGTCTGATCTCGGGCTGGAAAATCTTTCAGTAAGATTAAATGAAACAAACCTGCGTGCAAACGGATGGCTTAAAGATATTTTATCGGGCGGTGATATGTTAATCAATACAAGGTTTAGTGAAGTTACGATAAACCAGGATGAAGTTAACAACCTACTTCACACAATAGATATACCGGTATATAAAGATTATGGCGTCCTGGAAATTGATTCGCTTTTCTTTGAAGGAAAACCTTTGGATTTCAAAGCAGGACTGCTGCTTAAAACTTCAAAGGGCAGTTTAAATACAAAAGTAAATATGGATCTCAGCCGGGATACAACTGCATATAACATTAACCTGTTAACAACTAAACTTAACCTGCAGCCGCTAATAAATATGAATACAAATCTTAATTGTTCCGGAGTTATAAAGGGGAAAGGTTTTGACCCGCAGACTCTTAATACAGAAGTACAGTTAAGTGCCGATGGCTCTTCATTTGAAAATAAAACATTTCAGACTCTTGATATCAATATTGCCGGTAAAGACAGCGTGATCAGCTCTGATATAAATTATGTTTCAGCGGAATCTAAAGGTAAGCTTCACACGGCATTCGATTTTTCTGATACAACAAATAGCAAATATAATTTTAATATGGAACTTGCCGGGCTTAACCTGCAGGAGTATATACCCGGAAGTAATTTCCGAACCGATTTGAATTTTACTTTAAAGGGAGAGGGCGAGAGTTTTGATCCCGACGAACTCAATCTTTTTGCCGTTATGGGAATAGACAGTTCCGATATAAACGGTGCTGATGTTGACAGTACAAGAATAATAATTGATATCCGCAGTGGTGAGAAAGAACGCGTCATAAACGTAATTTCAGATCTTGCGGATATTACGCTGACTGGCAGTTTTAATGTATCTCAGCTCATTAATATGATAAGTTTTGAGGCCGGTTCTATTGCTAAATCTGTTGAAGATAAAATTGATAGCATCAAACCGACGCAGGTAACTTCAGGAGATGTAAATATTGTTGATGATCAGGCTGTTGATAGCAACCATTTAAAATTAGATAAAAATATAAATCTAAAATACCTGCTTGAGTTTAAGAACTTTGAACTACTGTCTGCCATTCTCGGCTCTCACGAAATTGAAATAGATGGAAATATTGAAGGCGAAATAAATACTTCAGGTGATTCGCTTTCCTTAAACATGGATTCTAAAATCAGCTATCTGAAATTCTGGGATGGAACTGAGCTTATTTATTTTTCAGATTTTTATATGAAGCTTGGAATCAATGACAGGATTTTATCAACTGCTCTCGAGGAATTATCTGCAGATGTAAATATGGGTGCAAAAAGAATTTTTGCCGGGGGCGAAATAAAAAATTTAAACCTTGATCTCGAATACGAAAACAGCATTGCAAAGATTCACGTTAGATCTGAATATGAAGATTATCTGAAAGGCGGGATTTCAGGGTCTATAGATACACGCCATAATTCTGTATCGGTTATCCTTGATACATTAAGAATAAGATATAATAATTATTATCTGAGGAACAAGGAAATAGTTAACTTTTCTTACACACCCGATGAAATTATTATTAAGTCTTTTAAGGTAGGTCATGGCAACGGGATTATAGATCTGAATGGAAATTTTTCTTTTTCGGGTAAAGAAAGTTTAAAGTTATCGGTTACTGATCTTGATACAAGGGAACTTAGTACAAAACTTTTAAAAATATCTCCTGAGAAAAGTCTTGATGGAAACCTGAATGCTGCCCTGGATTATTCCGGGACTGCTGATGAACCTGTGATAGACCTTAACTGGTCTCTTAACAATTTACGTTTTCAAAAAATTAATCTCGGGGAAATGGAAAGCAAAATTAATTACGAAAACAAATTACTTAGCGCCGATGTGCATTTTAACAGGTTTGGCGAAGCGGAATCTAAACCAAGACTTGTTATATCCGGTACAATGCCGCTAAACCTATCACTTAATGCAAAAGAAACATTAGTAGTAAATAAAAACCTTGATATGAAGTTTTCTGCGAATGATTTTGATCTGCGTGTAATCGGAAGCCTTATACCCGGTATTAAAAGTTTACAGGGAAAGGTAGCGGCAGATATAAACCTTAACGGAACTTATGATAACGTTATTGCAAGTGGTAACCTGAAATTAACAGAAGTTTCATTTGTGGCGGAAGCAAATAATTTGTCTTATGATTTTTCTTCAGCAATTAATTTTAATAATGACGAAATTAACATTTCACAATTAACTATAAAAAACAGCAGCGGCACACAGGGAGGCGGAACTATAACAGGCTCAGGCTTGATTGTTCATGAGAATTTTCAACCAACCGAAATAAAATTAAATGCCTCTGGTGATCTCAAGATCCTGGATGAAAAATCTAAAGCTGCAAACCCGTATTTGTACGGTGATATTTCAATCAGAACGCGTGGAGATATTGAGTATTTTTACAATACCAGTCAGAATTATATAAATGCCGATCTCATTCTTGAAAAAGGTGCAAACGTTACATTTATTCCAAAGGGATCTGCTTTAACAAGCGAATCGGATAAATTTATTTATACTTATGTTCCCTCAGTAACAGTGGATTCAACCGAACTTAACATTGACAGCCTTATAAGCGTTTCGGAATCGAGGAGTGAATCAATAAAGCCGTCAAAAGAAATTCCTTTCGATCTGAATATTAAAATTCAGGTTAAAGATGAAGTTAAAATGATACTTGTATTATCCCAGGAATTCAAGCAAAACCTAACAGCATATCTTGGCGGTAATTTTGAATATAAAGTAAAAAATAATGTTCCCGAAGCAAGCGGCGAATTAGAATTGCTTGAAGGTTCAAAGCTACAATTTATAAAAACTTTTCAGGCGCAGGGAACAGTGAAATTTTATGATGAGATTGATAATCCTTACCTTAATGTAGTTGCAACATATCAAAGTTTTTACCAGGCAGATTCAGCAAATACAAAGGAAGTGCAGATCAGGATTAAGTTAGAGGGACCGGTAAAAAATATTAATACAGATTTTGCGAGAAATGAAAGTAATATTGAAGTGTATGCAAGGACCAGTAGTTTCGGACAGTTTGAGCCTGATGCTACAAAATCATCAGAAGATGCATTGTTTTTTATAATAGCAGGAAAATTTCCGGAAGACGCAACTACAGAAGAGACAAACTTTGTTGCCGGATATGCCGCTTCACTTGCGGGTTCGCTGCTTGGTGGTTTTTTAAATGCACAGTTCGGTGATTTTGTAAAAACCGTAAGTGTTCAGCAGGTTGGAGCCGATACAAAAATTAACGTGATAGGTAAAGTAGGAATATTCCGTTACGAAATAGGTGGTTCTTCACAGGTATTCCAGGATCTTGGTCGTGCGAATATCAAAATTGAATTGCCTGATTTTATTATCCCTAAATTAGTCCTACGCCTTGAAAGACACGAACCTTCATTTCAATCCACATCCTATAGCGAAATGATTAATGAACTTGGATTAAAATACGATTTCGAGTTTTAATGAAAAAAAAAGTAAAATTATTTTTTAAAAAAAACAGCGACCGTTCTTTTAAAAGCAAAGAAATTGCAAAACGGTTAAAGATAGCTGATGATATTGAGTACAGTCTGTTAAAATCAACTCTGCACGCACTCGTCAATGAAAATTATTTAACCAGAACAGGTAAAAGATACAGGCTCGGTTCTCTGCCGGATACAAATAAGATTGTGGGTCGTTTCGAGCTTAATCCCGGAGGCTTTGGTTTTGTAATACCAAAGAACTCAGAACTCAACGATATATTTATTGCTGGCAGAAACAGCGGAAGTGCATTTCACGGCGATCTGGTAGAGGTTTCCTTGTTTGCAAAGCAAAAGGGAAAAAACCTGGAAGGACAAATTACCAGTGTGATTAGAAGAAAAAGAAAAGAGATAGTAGGTCATTTGAAAAAATCCAATTCATTTTATTTCGTTACTCCCGACGATACCAAAATTCACAGGGATATTTATATAGCAGAAGAAGATTTGCTTGGAGCACAGCCTCACGATAAAGTTGCTGTAAGTGATATTTCCTGGGAAGACAGGATGCAGAATCCTGAAGGTAAAATAATAGAAATTATCGGTAAGGAAGGATCGCCTTTAACAGAAATTATTTCGCTTGCAAAAGAATTCAATTTAGCAACAGCCTTTAAACCCGCTACCATAAAGGAATCTTCAGAAATAAATATTGATGTGAACAATGATGTAATTAAACATCGGCTGGATTTCAGGGAGAAAAATGTTATTACGATAGACCCGGTTGATGCAAAAGATTTTGATGATGCACTTTCTATCGAAACGCTGGAAAACGGTAACTACAAAGTTGGCGTTCACATTGCCGACGTAAGCCATTATGTTGATCCTGATTCAAGCCTTGATCACGAAGCATTTGAACGGGGCAACAGTGTTTACTTTGTTGGAAAAGCTATACCTATGCTTCCTGAAAAATTATCTACGGATATTTGTTCACTGGTTCCGGGTGAAGAAAGGTTAACCTATTCTGTTAATTTCGAGATGACAGATAAAGGTATCGTGATTGATTATGAAATAAATAAATCAATTATTAAAAGTAAAAGACGCTTTACTTATGAAGAAGTACAGGAAATAATTGAAACCGGTAAAGGCGATTTTAATAATGATATTATACTTTTGAATAATTTAGCTCAGACTTTAAGAAAGAAAAGAATTAAAGAAGGCAGCCTGGAATTTTATACGCCTGAAGTGCAGTTTGAGCTTGATGACAATGGAAAGCCTGTTGCAGTACGCCGGAAGGATATTAAAGAAAGTAATATGCTGGTAGAAGAGTTTATGCTTTTGGCTAACCGTACAGTTGCTGAGAAAATTATATCTAAAAAAACAGTTCCGATGATTTACCGCGTGCACGACCGCCCTGAGCATGAAAAGATAGAAGAGTTTGCAAGATTTGTAAAATCATTGAGATACTCATTTAACCCGGCTTCCCCGAAAGCTTCAACCCAGTTCCATCTATTAATGTCTAATATAAAAGGAACTGAAGAAGAGGGGGTAATTAACGAGCTTGCAATAAGATCAATGGCTAAAGCAATTTATTCACCAAATAATATCGGTCATTACGGGCTGGGATTTAAATACTACTCACATTTTACTTCACCTATTCGAAGATATTCAGATCTTGTCGCTCACAGGATAATCAGCAAAGCACTTAAGCTTGAAAATGGAAAATATTATTCCCTTGAACAATTAATAAAAATTTGCGAGCATATTTCTGCTACAGAAAGAAATGCTTTGGATGCTGAGAGATTATCGGTTAAACTTAAGCAGGTTCAGTTTTTACGGGATCATATCGGGGAAGAATTTACGGCAGTTATTTCCGGGGTTACAAACTATGGGCTATTCGTGAAATTAACAGATATTCTTGCTGAAGGTTTGATAAGAGCACGTGATTTAGAGGGCGATTTTTATGTTTTCGATGAAAAAAAATATGCATTAATTGGAAGACGAAATAAAAAACAGTTTAGATTGGGTGATAAGATTCACGTAAAGCTTGTAAGGGTAGATATTGATAACCTTGAATTGGATTTTATTACAACTAATAACAGAGAATAAATTATTATGAAAACTTTTCTAAAAGTTTTAATCTTTGTTTTTTCTTTCCAGTTAGCACTGCTGGCTCAATTTGGTCAGAACAAAGTGCAGTACAAATATTTTGATTGGTATTTTATCCAGACTAATCATTTCGATATTTATTTTAACCAGGAAGGGGAAACACTTGCAGAATTTACAGCTCATGCTTCTGAAGATGCATTGAAGCAGATCCAGGATAATTTTAATTACTCTATCAATAACCGTGTTACAATTATCGTTTATAATTCTCAAAACGATTTCCAGGAAACAAACGTAACGGACAGTTACTTAAGCGAAGGCATAGAGGGATTTACAGAACTTTTCAAGAACAGGGTGGTCGTGCAGTTTCACGGCTCATACAAAATGTTCCGTCACTTAATTCACCACGAGCTTGTACATGCTGTTATGAATGATATGTATTACGGTGGATCAATACAAAATATTATTGCAAATAATATTACTATTCAGATGCCGCAGTGGTTCAGTGAAGGAATGGCTGAATACCAGTCGCTTGGCTGGGATGAAGATACGGATATGTTTATTCGTGATGCTGCTATAAGCGAATATTTACCGGATGTTCAGAACCTGAGTGGATATTTTGCATACAGGGGCGGGCAGGCTGTTTTTTATTACATAGCAAAAAAATACGGAGAGGAGAAAGTAGGGGAAATTGTTAACGCACTTAGAAGTGCAGGCAATGTTGATGCAGCATTCAAACAAACTTTAGGTTTAACTTTAAAAGAATTTAATGAAAGATGGAAAAAAGATATTAAGAGAGTGTTCTGGCCTGATATAGAAATTACAGAAGACCCGGATGAATTTGCAAAACGTCTTACCGATCCCGAAAAAGATGATGGTTTTTATAACACGAGCCCTGCAATATCACCACGCGGTGATAAAATAGCTTTCTTAACAAACCGTGATTATTTTTTCAGCCTGTACATTATGGATGCAAATACCGGGGAAATAATAACCGAGCTTGCCGAAGGAAACAACTCACCTAACTTTGAAGAACTTAATATTCTTACACCCGGTCTTACCTGGTCGCCTGATGGAAAACATATTGCACTATCAGCATTAAGCCATGGCTTTGATGTTATTTATATTTTTAATGTTGAAGAAGAGGAGTATGAACAGCTACCTTTCAAAATGAGTGGGATTCAGAGTGTCAGTTGGTCGTGGGATGGCAAGGACCTTGCATTTATTGCTCAAACATCAAAACAAACAGATCTTTACATTTATAATTTCGATACTAAGGAAGTTAAAGATCTTACAAATGACCTGTTTACAGATAAAGATCCGTGCTGGTCGCATGATGGCAAAACTATTTATTTCGTTTCAGACAGAGCAAACAATATTAACCCTGCCAATTTAAGTGAAGAATTTAAAATCTATAATCATGATTATTCACAAACCGATATTTATTCTTACCGTGTTGAAACCGGTGAGATAAAACGAATTACAGATACACCTGTTGCAAATGAAACATCGCCGGTAATAAATGAAGATGACACGCAAATTTTATTTATTTCAGATCTTAACGGAATAAATAACGTTTACCGTAAAAGAATAGTTTTTACTTCAGAAGATGAGAATGTTAATAATATTAAAGATATTAAAGCAGTGCCGGTTACAAATTCTCAGTCAGGGTTATACCAGCTTTCACTTTCTCAGGATGGAAAAAAGCTTGCGTTCTCTTCACTGTATGAATCATCTTTCAATATTTTTCTTCTCAATAATCCTTTTGAATCAGACCTTTCATTAAAGGAACTTCCCTTAACAAAATACAGAAAAGGGATGCTCGATATAGATATACGCCCGAATGAAATACTGAAAGAAAAACAAGGTATAACAAAATCAGAACAACAGGATGTTGATACTTTGGATGGTGATAATTCTATCTTCTATACAGGAAGCTTTTCTGATTCATCCAGAACTTACGGTGATTCAGTGCAGGTTGATTTCGGTAATTATGTTTTTGGAGGCGCTGATACAATTGTAGCAGATAAGAATACTGATGAGGAGGTTTTTAATCTTCAGAATATTCTCGATAATAATGGTGATTATAAAGTTCATAAATATAAAATCAATTTTGCGCCTGATCTTGTTTATGCAAATGCCGGATACAGTACATTATATGGTTTAGTGGGAACAACAATTATTTCATTCAGCGATGTACTAGGCAATCACCGGCTGATAGGTATAACCGGGTTACAGATTGATCTTAAAAACAGCGACTATGGTTTAGCTTATTATTACCTGGCTAACAGAATTAATTGGGGTATAGAAGGTTTTCATACTGCACGATTTGTTAGACTGCTTAGATATACAGAAGAAGGATTTCAGACAGCCAATCTTTTCAGGTAAAGAAATTTTGGATTTTCAGGTTCAGCAAGCTATCCGCTGGATAGATTTTACAGGTTGGATTTCGGCTTAAGCTGGTTAAACGTGACAGGTGAAAACCTGGATAATATAGCAGAGCCTTCTGAAAGCGTTTCGTTTATAGTTCCTTCTGTTAGCTTTGTACACGACAATATTTTGTGGGGCTACACAGCTCCGATCCAGGGAACAAGATACCGCTTTGATCTTTTTGGAAATGTTGGAATAGGTAATGCAAACCAGAGATTCTATTCTGTTCTTGGCGACTACAGAACGTATTTCAGATTTTTTACTGATCACTCATTTGCGTGGAGATTTTCAGGCGGCTTTTCCGGCGGTCCGAATCCACAAAGATTTTTTATCGGTGGTATTGAAAACTGGATTAATAGAACCTTTGCAACAACGGAAGTACCTATAGAATCAGCTTCAGATTTTGCATTCTTAACTGCAGCTTTACCTTTACGTGGATTTAATTATTCAGAACAGATTGGAACTAAATATTTTCTTATGAACATGGAATTAAGATTCCCGCTTATTCGTTATCTCATTACCGGCGGACTGCCGTTATTTTTCAGCAACATAATGGGAGCTGCATTTATTGATATGGGAACAGCGTGGAATAATACTGACAAGCTTAAGCTGTTTGGAAGAAATGAATCGGGAAATATTGTTACAGATGATTTATTGGTTGGTACAGGAGTAGGCGCACGGCTTTTCTTCCTGTATTTTCTGCTTAGGTTTGATGTAGCGTGGGCTTATAATATTGACGGCTTTGCAAGTCCTAAATTCTATTTTTCTCTCGGCGCTGATTTTTAGTTTGATATAAAATAAATTCAATCTAAACCGGGTTATTCGAATGCATAGCCCGGTTTTTTTATTTTGAACAGAATTACTTTTCTGGTTTAGAATCTTTTGTTGTGGTTGGTTTCTTTTCAGTGGCGGCTGGTTTGTCTTTTTCTTTAGAATTTTTATTGTCGGTTTTTGACGGAGTATTTTTATAATCCGTTTGATAAAATCCGCTTCCTTTAAAAATTGGACCCGCACCCATTCCTATCATCCTTTTTAATTCACCTCCGCATTCAGGACATATTTTTAACGGTTCAGCAGTCATTGAATGAAAAAACTCAAAGACATTTTTACATTTTGTACATTTATACTCATAAGTCGGCATCTGTTAACCTTTTTTCTTTGATTGTGAAACTACAGAAAAAAAAGATTTTTTTCTATAAATTTGATACAGCATTATCTGACAGGATTCAACAGGTAATAAAATTGCTCTATTCTAACTATAAATATTTCCGGGATTAAGTGAAACGTTTTTTTTGGCTGCTGTTGTTCCTTCCTTTTATTTCAGGTTGTTTGAATTATTACCAGGAAACAACTCTGTATACTGATGGATCAGGTAAAATGTATATTGATTACTGGATGCAGTTTCCTGACAGGGAAAGTGAAACGGTAGTAACCAACCTTGGAATTTTTAATGCCGATTCTATAACAAAAGAATTTTCTTCAGATTATACTGTAATTGAAAATGTAACTGTTTTTACTGATACCACTGATAGCTCAACACATGCCCGTATAAATCTCTCGTTCAGTCATATTGATTCACTTAACTTAACTAAAGCTTTTACAGATTTTCAGTTTTCATATAAAGAAGGTGCTGCGGGGCAGATTATTTTTACCCAGTTTATTCCGCCGATTGCAACCGGTTTTGGAATAGACGCAAGCTCTTTCAAAGTAAAATATGTTTATACTTTCCCGGGAGATATTATAACACATAATGCACAGGAATCTTCCGGCAGAACTTTAACCTGGGAATATTCACTCTCGGAAATCGGGGGTGGGAAAACGATTTCAGTTACTTTCAGACCCTTCAAATTAAAAGAAACTCCTATATGGATTTATGTTCTATCAGGTGCTGTTTTACTGCTTGTAATACTTTTTCTTTTTGGGAAAAGAAGAAGCTGATTACAGGCAAACATCTGTATAAATTGAAGAATATTTTATTGACTTAGCAAACGGGTTTACATATATTTACCCTCTATTTTTCTTACTTTCTAATCTTTTATGGCAACGAATGATTATATGATTTTTGCAGGCAGTTCCAGCCCGTCGCTTGCAAAAAAAATAGCCGGGATGATTGACAGACCTCTTGGGGCTGTTGAATTGAAAAGATTTAGTGATGGCGAAATTTGGGTAAAGTTCGGCGAGAATATTCGCGGAATGGATGTGTTCATTGT
>Ga0055462_10000118_pt1 | contig 11781 bp, 12 predicted proteins | sample Joice_ThreeSqC_D_2_FD_57689 | JGI IMG/M metagenome (GOLD analysis project Ga0055462, IMG submission 57689) | Wetland microbial communities from San Francisco Bay, California, USA, that impact long-term carbon sequestration - Joice_ThreeSqC_D1 | ecosystem: Environmental > Aquatic > Marine >...
AGTCCAGGCGAGCCAGAGGCCCGATACCGCTTTGCAGCGTGACCAAATAGCCCGAGCCGCTTACGTTGGCCTGGACGTCTACGGCCGGAAACCGCTCGACGCTGTCGTACGCGCCGGAAAGGACCAGCTCCTGCGGAACGATGCCGGCCGAATTCAAGACCGCGTTGGCACCGGCAGTCGTGTCGTCGGTAATCTCGATGCTCGCCAGGCGCTGCATCTGCGCGGGCCAATTCGCAATTTGATTCGTGTTACCGCAGAACATGGGATCGCGGTAGACGTTGGGAGTCGACAAGAAACCAGCGCGAGCAATGTCGGCCCGAAGTCGGTCGAAACCGATGAGCGTGGACATCATTGCGTCAGCAACGCGCGCTTCGTGCCGATAAAATCGCGAGCCGTCCCGCGCCAAGGCGAAGACGACGATGGAAACGATGAGGCCGCCGACGACCGCTACCATCAACTCTACCAGCGTAAATCCTCGCGAGCGGCGGGCCATGGTACCGTCGGGTCGCGAGGCCTCTGGTTTGAGATCAAATGGGCGCTGCGACGGCTTGATCATGGCTGGATCCGAACGGCTGCGACCTGATACAGAAAATGAAAATTGTCGATATCATCACCCAGCGCCGTGATTTCACGGGCCGGCGAACAAAAATTGGGCGTGCCGACGTTGCCCTGCCGGCGTGGCCAAAAGACGCGCACCGTGGTCCGCAGAAGCCCGAGCGTACCCGTGGTTGGGTAAATCGGGACCAGTTCGACGTGTACGCAGAACTGCGTGGGGTCAAGCGAGACAGTCTCATCGACTGGATTGCCCAAAGCATCGAACGCAGCACCGAATTTGAGGGTCGGGCTATAGCTGGGACGGAACCAGGTCTGCGTGGAGGTTATATTTAGCAGCCAAGTCGTGTTGACGAGACCGTTGGTGCGATTCCATAAGGTGGCGTCGGCAGCCAGCTGGTCCTGCCAAGCTTGTGCAATGCGAGTAGCGATCGCGACGCTTTTCGCATGCAGGTTCGACGCGACCGTGACCTTCTGCATGGCAATGAGACCGGTAACTCCCACGGACAATACCGCCAGCGACATCATCAATTCGACGATGGTGTAACCGCGTAACTTGGATGAAATGCGAGCTGTCATGGGCTTCGGGGGGCTGCAATTTCGAGGCGAGCCTGACCATTGGGCAAAATGACTACCCGTCGCTCCAGTCCAATGGCCGTAGTTCCACCAGGCACCGTCCTGTAGATCCGAGCCAGCGAAACTCCGGTCATGGGCGCCAGCGCCGAGGTGTCCCCGCTGTAATTGACGAATGCACGTCCCATCGGTGTGAAGCAGACTGCGAGTCCAGAGATGTCCTCCGCGGAGGCATCGGGCGCGTCGACCTGCACTTTGAGACCAGTCACTTCAGTACCTGTCGCGTCCAAACCGTAGCTGGACAGTTCCTGGCTTCCGCCGACCGTGGTTGCGGGAGAGGCCCAGAGAGTCTCGGTGCAACTCGGGCTCGGAAGGCGCGCGCAACTCGCAGGACCGCCGCGCACCGCCTCGCGAACGGCGAAGGCACGAGCGGCCTTGCTATAGGTAACCAGCACGGCAGCACCGCGTCCCACTGCACGCAGGCGTGCATCGCGGTACAGCGTGGCTACTTCTTCCGCAACCTGTCGGACGCGGCGATCGCGGAGCTCCCTGGCCAGTGCAGGCATGCCGAGGGCCGCCATCACCGCGATGATCACGATGACCACCGACAGCTCGACCAACGAGAAGCCCCGTTCTTTGGTCCCCGGACCTGTCCGTCCGACGGTCCAACATCGGAATTGGATCACGGAAGGGTCAGTCTGCAAGAAAAATGCCATCAGGCCAGTCAGCCATTTTCTCCAGTCTAGGGCATTTATTAGGAATTGCTTCCGTGGGTCTGCATCGTTTTGCATGCACTCAGAAAACTATTCAGACCGACAAGGCCGGCTGAATGACCAGTGCGTTTGGGTATTAAGGCGATCGACGCGTAACGCCCGAGTCGCCGGGGGCAGGTCTCGCCATTTTGCCCATTTCGACAACTCGTTCTATGGCGGCATCACGCCTACGGCTCCCCAGCGTCTGGCAAGGAATCATAGATGGAACGAGTTCTGCGTCGCTTGCTCGCCATGCTGACGCTCGCCGTCCTTCCAACGGCCTGCAAACGTGACCCAGCACCCCAAGGCGGCGACGTACCACCGCCGATAGTATCGGTACGACCAGGCCTATGTACCCAAGGCGGAGGCGTGGTCGCCGATTCGGTCGCGCGCCAGTACCTGCCCAGGATGGTCCAAGGCTACTGTATCGACCCCAACGGCGAGATTCGTACCTACGGCAAGCAGGCCACGGGGTCACTCGAACAAGTCTGCACCGAACTCTTCGATGGGGAGTGCGAAGTCTATCGCCACTACGGATTGCAGCGCGTGGTGGCTGCGCGGTACGTCGACGGCGGCGGTTCGCCGGGCTCGGTAAACGTCAACGTGTCGCGGTTCGACACCATGGAAGGAGCATTTGCATTCTTCAGCCGGCGAGTCGTCGCCGATTCCGATCCCGCGAAGCTGACGACCAAGCCATTGAAGGCAGGAACTCTGGGTGCTCTGGGCTCGGGAGTTGCCTATCTTTGGCGGGGCGAGCACGTTGCCGAGCTCAGCTACGCCAATGAGCTTCAGGCGCCCGATGCCTTGAAGCGCTCCGCCGCCATCATTTTGCCGCCCATTGCCGTGGCCATCGGAGACAAGCTGCCCGGGCCCCGTCGTTTGCCAGCAGCTGCCGAACTGCTGCCGGACAAGGATCGGTTGCCGTTAGGCCTCGAGTACGAGACGGGTGACGCGCTCGGCATCGCCGGCGTCGGACCAGGGGCATTCGGAAGCTATCAATCGGGTTCGCAAAGATATCGTCTTGTGTCGCTGGTCCGACCGAATGAAGCGAGCGCTCAGGACGTCATTCGGACACTGCGGCGTTTGCCGGGCACCAAGGAATCCAAGGGCCCTCCGCCGAACTTGACCATTACCGTGCGTAGCGACGAAGAGAGCCCGAAGACCGAGTGGGTGATAGGCCGTGCCGGGGCGGTCGTCGTGGGCGTCGGAGACGACGGAAGTGTGTTGACGTCGCCGGGTTCCGACGAAAAATCGACGACGTCGCTGGAACTTAGCACCGACCAAAAATTCGACAGACTCCGGACGCTGCTCTCCGAAATCGAGCAGCATTCCCGCTCCAATCGCGCCCAGTAGGGCACTGGAGAACGAACAACGTGGATTTCGAGTTACCACAATCCCACCAAATTCTTCGCAAGACCGTACGTGAATTCTGCCAGCGAGAAGTCGCTCCGTTTGCCAAGGAATGGGACGAAAACGAACAATTTCCGTCCGAACTCGTTCCCAAATTGGCGTCGCTAGGCTTGTTGGGTATCAGTATTCCGGAGGTCTATGGCGGTGCCGGGATGGATACTCTGGCCTACGCTCTGTGCGTCGAGGAATGTGCACGCGTCGATGGATCTCTGGCATTGACGGTCGCCAGTCACAACGGATTGGGTGTGGCGCACATTCTGCACCACGGAACCGAGGAACAGCGGAAATCGTATCTTCCGCGCGCGGCCACCGGGCAATGGCTGGCGGCTTGGGCGTTGACCGAGCCAGGCGTGGGCTCCGACGGCGCAGGGATTCAGACTTTGGCGCGGCGGGAGGGTGACGAGTGGATATTGAACGGGACCAAAACCTTCATTAGCCAAGGTTCGGTCGGAGCGTTTTGCGTGGTGCTGGCCCGCACCAGCTACGAATCCACGCCTCATCGGGGAATCACGGCATTCATCGTCGACCGCGATGCTGTCGGGTTTGCCGTATCCAAGACCCTGTCCAAATATGGCTGCCGTGCCAGTGACACCGCCGAGCTGGTATTTCAGGAATGTCGAATCTCGGACGAAAAGCGGATCGGCGAAGTGGGGATGGCGTTTTACGACACGATGCAAATTCTCGATCGGGGACGCATCTCTATTGCCGCCATGGCGCTTGGTTTGGGGCGCGGGGCTGCTGCCTTGGCCCTGCAGTATGCAAATGATCGTCAGACTTTCGGCAAACCGATCGCGCAGCACCAGGCAATCCAGTGGAAGATTGCAGACGCCAAGACGCGCCTGGACGCGGCGGAGCTTCTCATTCACCGTGCTGCATGGCTCTGCGACCGCGATCGACCTTATTCGCTGGAAGCGGCAACTGCGAAGCTTTTTGCCAGTGAGGCGGCTACGCAGGTCTGTAACGACGCCATGCAGGTGCACGGCGGTTATGGCTACTCACGTGAGTTCGAGGTCGAGCGTTTCCTGCGGGACGTCAAACTGTGCGAGATCGGGGAAGGTACCAGTGAGATACAGCGCCTGATCATCGCCCGGCACGTGATTGGTCGTTAGGGCCTGTTCTCATTCGGTTCGTAGAATGACGTGGAAGCCGAAAGGCGTTTCGACGACTTTCGATATCTCTCCCACTTTGAGCCGAAAGGCGGCATCGGCAAACGACTTGACCATGGCGTGAGCCTGAAAGCGTCCTAACGCGCCGCCCCGCTGAGCAGCCCCCGGTTCGTCCGAATACTCGGCTGCCAAGGCGGCAAAGTCTTCTCCGCGGACTGCCCGTGCCCTGATTTCCTCAGCCAGCTTGCGAGCTTCGGACTTGGAGCGGGTGATGCTAGGAGGCGCCTGCTGTGCACCGGCGTATTGAATCAAGATGTGGCTGGCAGCAATCTCGCTTGGGAGATTCTCGGACGTGGAGGCGGTCGGATCCTTCGGTCGGGCAACAGTGGCTGCCCGAGGCGGATGACCGGGACCATCCATCGGCGTCACGACACATCCCGCCGGCTGCACCGCGACGAACAGCCATAGACTGCAGAAGAGCTTCATGGGATGGGCTTAGCCTTTGGTTCGCTGGATGATGTGAAATCCGAAGGGCGTCTCCACGACGCCAGAGATCTCGTCGGTCTTGAGGGCGTGGGCCGCGTCCCAAAAGGGCTTTACGACATCGCTTTCGTGGATCCAGCCGAGGTCACCCCGGGAGCTCTTGGCGCCGGGCTCGTCTGACATTTCAGCTGCCAGATCCCCCAGGTCCTCGCCCTTCTTTGCGCGCGCGAGAATCTCCTCGGCGCGTTGGCGTGCTTGCTCCTTGCTACGCGTCACGCCAGCGCCGGCGCGTTCGGCACCCGCGTACTGTACCAAGACATGACGCGCCTTCAACGTCTCCACTACCGTGAACTTCGGCTTGGCGTGCGCAGATCCCGATTCCATTGCCGGAGCGCTTTCGGCCTGTGGCACATTGCGCTGTGGTCCCTTCAACCCGGTCACCAGGCCGTAGAGACCAACGAGCAATATGGCGATGAGCGTCAACCACACCGCCCAGGTTGGTGTCTCGGGTACCTCGTCCAAAACGGATTCGGGAATGGATTGATGACCAGACGCCTTGGTGCTCATATTTCATCGTCCTTGTTCGATCTCGGCCCAGGCATTGCCGAGCACCTTCTCATCGCGTTCCTTTACCTCCAACGACAGCGCCACGCGACCCTCCCCGATCCTCCAGCCTCGTGAGACCAGGGTCTCTCCCGGCCAGACCGGCCGCTTAAATTGGGCTTCGATGGATCGGAGCCGCTCCCCTTGGCCCTCGCAGAGATTGCAGATCACGGCCCGAGCCAAGAAGCCGAACGTGCACAAGCCATGCAAAATTGGTCCCTGGGGAAATCCGAGCTTTTTGGCAAATTCCGCGTCAACGTGCAGCGGATTGGTATCGCCCGACAGGCGATAGAGCAGGGACTGCTCCGGGCTGGTGTGCTCGAGCGCGACGAAATCGGGGTTCTGTCCCGCGGGCGCCTCGACCTTGGTGGTCTTGGGAGGACGCGAGCCCCCGAAGCCCCCGCGATCGAAGAGAAGGAGCGTCCACGTCGTCTCCGCCACCAGCTGTTCGTCCTTCCAGGTTTGGGTCGAGGCGACCACCTGCGCCATTCGTTTCAGGTCGTACTTGCCTTCCAGGCGTCCAACCGTCCTCAGAACCCCTTCGGCTGGTATTGGCGCGTGAATCACCACACGTTGGCCTGCGTGCACAAGGTTGTCGAAGCCTCCGCCCGCCTGAGAGACCACGTCGACCACGGCCGGGAATGCCGGTACCACCGCGAACGTCGGATAGACCTTTGGGCCCATCGCTTCGTAGAGGTACGCTAGCTCTTGCCGAGTGGCTCCGATGCCGAGGGCATACGTAGCGGTTTGCCTCCAATCCACCTGATGCAGGTAGTCTCGTGTCGCGTACGCGGTATTTTGGTCAGATTCCATTTGCCTCCTCACCGGCCGCTGACCGTTAGCGGTCCCGGCCGTGCTAGTCAATCTCGTGCTCGCACCATAGACACCGAGCCAGCCGTGACCGCAGATACCCCCACATTCACGTCGATTCTGGTCGCTCTGACCGGTCACCCTCTCGGCGCTTGGACTTTTGTCACCGCCAGAGTGTTGCCAACGGTGGTGTTGGTGCCGGCGTTCGGGCTGCGGGCGCTGCCAGCGCCTACGCGACTTGCGTTGGCCGCGGCCCTGGCGGCGAGTGCCCTACCGGCTGTGGAGCCGCTCGCGCACCGCGGCATGGGGGTGGCGGCAACCGTGGGGTTCGTGCAGGGGCTCCCTGTGGCGGTGACTGCGGCGGCCTCCCTCTGGGTCGCATCCATGGTCGGGGGGCTCGTCGACGAACTCTACGGCGGTGGCGGGAATGTCGTTCTTCCCGTCACTTCGAGCAGGTCCGGCCCTCTGGAAGCTCTATTCGTTCTGTTTGCTTGCCTGGCTTTCTTGGCTTCTGGGGGCACGTCTCGCGTGATCGAAGCGGTGTTGCTGAACCCCGCGGACTTCGCGGGTCAGGTCCAAAGCGTGGTTGGCACGCTGACGACAGGTATTCAACTGGCGATCGCGATTGCCCTTCCGGTGGTGATCGCCAAATTGGTACTGCAGATTTCCGAGCTTCTGGCTGCACGCGCCGCTGCGCCTGCGACGCTCCAGGTGGTCGCGGTTCCCTTGCGATCGGTGGTCGTGTTGATCGTAGTCGCGATATTGCTCGACAGAACACTTGGGCTAGTGGCGCTGGTGGCTGGCCGCGCGCCCTGAGCGTGTCATCGGATCTGGTAGCGGTCGGTCCCGATCTGCCTTCGATGGGGCGACGCCTCGTCATAGACGCACGCGATAACCGACCGACACTCCGACCAACAGCGTCGAATTGCGGCCGGTAAGCGATGCCTCGTCACCAAGTGTATTTTTGGCCGGAGTCGTGGGAAGCGACCAAAGTCCATAACGGAGGCTCAGCCCGAGATTGAGATCCGTCGCCACCTCATACGCGACGCCGGTCGCAAGGCCCAACGTGTAGCCCTCGGTGCGAGTCGTCACTCCGCGCGGCCCAACCAGCGCACGGTCGCTCGAGGAACCCCTAGGTGAGTAGGTATCGCTGACGACTACCAGTCCTCCCGTCGCGCCGACCCAACCTTCCCACGGCGGACCCTGCAAGAAGAAGATGCGGGCAATGCCCTCTGCGGTCAAATATCCGCGGCTGTGGTTTCGCGTGACTCCCTCTGGATCGCTGCGCGGCGCATCGGTCGTCGGAAACAGCCCCAGCGTGATGCCCGCGCCCGCGGCAAATCGGTGGTTGACGCGAAACAGCTGCCAAACCTCCAACATCAGGCTGGTGTCGCCCTCTCGGCAACGGCCAGTTTCCCGCGCCGAACAGACCTCGGCAGTGGGCAAGCTCAACACGCCGACACCGAGCTCGGCGGTTCCGTCTATGTCGTCAGATTCGTCAGTGTGGCGCGAGTGCGCGTCGGAAGCATGAGCTACCGAAGTCGCAAGAGTCGCGCAGCACGTGAACGCGGCCAACGACCAGTTCACGCTACCTCCTGTGCTCTGTGACGCGTCTTTGGCACAACCGGATGGCGCCGCAGCATACCTGTCCGCTCGCGTCACCTCGAAGAATCGCCGCCATCGGCCCTACAACACCCACGATTCGAGCCCATCCGAGAGTGTATCTTGCGCGCACGCAGTAAAGTAGCATGCCGCAGGGCGGGCTCTTGGCCGTTGGGCCGTGCTACGAAGACGCGATAGGGACGGGCCGATAGAATGCGGTACGCAGAGGCTGGTTCGCGTACTAGTCTCCCGTGCCCATGCACCAGGATTGCCTGACTCCGCATCGTCCATTGCAGCCAACGAGGGCGGCATGCGCGGATGCTCGCGCCGAGGCAGGGCGGGATCTGCCGCCGCGCAATGGAAGGGAAGTCGGGCTGTGACGACCGGGCATTCGGGCCATGGGCCGCAGGGCGGTCCCGTGCAGATCCGTCAACCTGGCGGGATCGAAGAGCCAGCGGTTCGAGTCGAGCTTCCCGGATTCGAAGGGCCCCTCGATCTGTTGCTGCACCTCATCAAGGAACATGAACTCGATATTTTGGACATTCCAATCGGGTTCATTACCGAAAAGTACCTCGAGTACCTGACATTGATGCAGGAGCTGAATATCGACGTCGCCAGCGAATACCTGGTGATGGCAGCCACGCTGGCCCATATCAAGTCACGATTGCTCCTGCCGAGCGCTCCCGCTGACGAGGAAGACGAGGGCGACGCGGAAGCCGATCCTCGCGCTGAGCTCATTCGACGGCTGCTCGAATATCAGAAGTACAAATTGGCGGCCGAGGAACTCTCCAACAAGCGGGTGCTCGGTAGGGACGTCTTCCCCCGAGGTTCCACGCAGGAGGGCCCCAACGGCTTGGCTCCGTTGGCGCCCGTCAGCTCATTCAAGCTCCTCGAGGCGTTCAAGCGAATTCTGGAGCGGTCCAGGACCAAGATCGACCACGAGATCGAATTCGAGCGAATATCGATTTCCGATCGCATCAACCAACTGATCGATCGTCTGACCGCCGCCGGTGCCATCGAGTTCGAAGCACTCTTCGACGGGGCCAAGACTCGCGCAGACTTGGTAGTTACATTTCTGGCTTTGCTCGAGCTGACTCGTCTGCGAATCACCAAAATCTTCCAGGATTCTCCGCTGGGTGCGATCGTCATCGAACTCGCAGCATCCGAACCGGGTACGGGCGCTACGGCCGTTCTCACTAGTTCGGTGATCGGCGATATAGATCCGACGGCGCAGGACGTAGCCGAGAGCGACCATTCCGGTGAGTCCACTCAGGAAACGAGATTGCCCGTCTCGTCCGAAGAACCAGAGCGATCCGAAGGGGAATCAGGAGCCTCGGATTGACAGAGTAGATTAGGAAACCTCAAGCGACATGGCGACTCACAAGAGCAAGACAATGTCTGAACGACCTCCGCTGCATGATGCCCGCGAGCGGGAGGCGGCGGACGACGGCCTCGATGGTCGGTCGCACTCCGGAGAGAATGGTTCGCGCAAAACAGGTGGAGGCGTCCGCTCGAGACGGTCGCCCAAGTCCGAGCAGAGCTCACATCGTGCGCACGGAAACCTTGCGGCTGTCGCCGAGTCGGCGCCGAACGCTGGCCCGACGCAAGATGCATCTGAAATGGCCGACGACCAGTGCGACGAGTTGCAGAGCGTGCCTGAAGACGAGGTAGCTGACAGGCCTCTCGAGACGTCGCCCGGCGAGCCAATAGACGACGAAACCGAGAACTTCGGGGGGGACGAATCCAAAGCGTTGGAAGCGTCCGTCGACGACGCCGAACAGGATTCGGAATCCATCCTCCTTTCCGCAATCGAGGCCATTCTCTTCGTGAGCGATCGGCCCCTTGGGGTCCGCGAGATCGCCAAGGTCGTTCGCCTCGATCGGCACCGAGTGTCCGAATTGCTCTTGGTTTTGCGCGATCATTATCGTGATCGCGGCATTCGCCTTGATGAGATCGCTGATGGATTCGCATTTCGAAGCAGCGATCGAGCAGCTGATTACGTGCGCCGATTTCTGGAGCAGAAACCGGTACGCCTATCTCGCGCGCAGCTCGAGACTCTCGCCATCGTGGCGTATCGTCAGCCCATCACTCGTCCCGAAGTCGACGACATACGAGGTGTCGATTCCGGGCCAGTGCTCAAGGGACTTCTGGAGCGGGATCTAGTACGGATTCTCGGCAAAAAGGACGAGCCAGGCCGCCCGCTCCTGTACGGGACCACGACAGACTTTCTCGAACTGTTTGGACTGGGATCGTTGACCCAGCTGCCCACGCTGAAGGAATTTACCGAGTTGAACGACGAGTCGCGGCAAACATTCGAGGAGGAGATTGGCCAGAATGCCCCGTCCGATCTGACAGCGCTTGGTCTCGATCTGGGCGAGCCCCGTAACGAAAGTGCGTTGCCAGGTGGGGAGGCAGCCATTGCCGACCTCCATAGTGCCGAGGAACCTGCAATCCCACCGACTGGAAAGCCTACGCGGGGCTCCGACGAGTCTGGAATATCAACCGACAACGACGATAGAGAAGAGGAAGACATGCACGACGCAACTGAAATCGAACATGCACACGGTGACGATTTGGACGAGGATGAGGAGCTAGACGACGACAACTCGAAAGAGAAGGACGAGGATGAGGAGCTAGACGACGAAGACGAAGACGACGAAGACGAAGACGACGAAGACGACGAAGACGACGAAGACGACGAAGACGACGAAGACGAAGACGAAGACGAAGACGACGAAGACGACGAAGACGACGAAGACGAAGACGACGAAGACGAGTAGCTCCGACCGAAGCTAGTCATTCCGTCGGCCGTCTTACGACGCGCGTTCCTTATGACCGCTGGGTCAGCGGTTGGCTGTGGGGCGGTCGGACGAATCGTCATACTTTTCGGCCAGCTGCAAAACTTGCTCGAAGAACACCGGATGCTCGGTCAATCGGCGGATGAGCGTCCAGAGGCGTGGATCGGACAAGCGGTCCAATCCAACCAAACGCTGGGTCGCGCGTGCAGGTTTTCGCTGGATTGACGCGGGCCCGGCGTCGCCGAGTTGCTGCAGGCGTGCAACCATCGCCTTGGTTGGAAATCGCTCGCCGGACTCCCAATCCTGAACCACACGGAGCTCGATACCCAAAGTCGTTGCGAGCTCTCGAGCGGTGCATCGAAGATCCGAGCGCAACTTGCGTAGGTCGTTCGGCGTCATGGCCGGAAAGATACCACGCAACGGGGGCGTCACGCGGTCGACCAATCCTTATGGTTCGCAGTTTGACGTTGGCCTTGTGTCTGGCCATGGGGTGCACGGCCAGCCCCTTCGAGCCGCCGAACGGCGACGGCGGGACATCGGGGCAAGAGTGGGTCCTGACATTGACGCCGCCAGCTGACCCGAGCGCGGCGCCGCCCGTCCTTGCGCTCGACCTAACTTCAAGCTCCGCTGCGGCTTTGCCCGATCCGCTACTGCTTGTCGAAGGAGAACCTTCAGCCGTCAGCTTAGGCCGTCTTGCCGAGGGCACGATCACTCAGGTTCTTGAGGATCGGCGGGTACCGGTGGTTGTTGGGGCAACCGACCTCGGAATCCGGTTGCGCCCGCGCGCACCGCTGGCCCCTGGACAGCGCTACAGCTTGGTTGGACCGGCCGGGATACTTGGGAGTTTTACCGTCGGTGCCGACGACCACAGGCCATATTTGCACAGGGTTTGGCCCCCCGTAGATTCGACCCAGGCACCTCGGCAGGTGGTGTATTGCGGACCAAGCGCTCCCGTAGATGGCACTCGAGTGGAGCTCGATCCCGATCAGAGCTTCGGCAGGCTCGCTCCCGGATTGGACGAAACCGGTTTTGCTGGGCGCTACTGTGTTCGACTGGCGATCGATCCGGGTCACCTTCAAGAAGTCGTGCCAC
>Ga0055462_10000119_pt1 | contig 11765 bp, 6 predicted proteins | sample Joice_ThreeSqC_D_2_FD_57689 | JGI IMG/M metagenome (GOLD analysis project Ga0055462, IMG submission 57689) | Wetland microbial communities from San Francisco Bay, California, USA, that impact long-term carbon sequestration - Joice_ThreeSqC_D1 | ecosystem: Environmental > Aquatic > Marine >...
AAGGAAATAAATAAAGTAAGCTGTTTTAAATTGCCTTAAAACCGGCAGAAGCCAGAAAAAAACAGATATGTAAAAAATTACATCAGAAACTTCCATTAAACCTCTTATTCATTGGGACAATACGGCGGACAAATGCTACCCGTTTCCAGGGTATGATCGTCAAAAGATAGAGACAGAACAGCGCTTCTTTGCTCAACTAAAACATTTTCTGCGGATCCGCTGCTCAGCAAGTCATTAATTAAATCAACACTATATACCGTAAAAACTTCTTCGGGTGTAACATCAGCATCAGCAGGATTGTAAATAATATTTCTGTTATCATCCAGCACTATTATATTATCGTTTACAACTCTGAACATAATGTAACTTTTTACCTGATTCAAAAAGGACTCGAAAAGATCAACAGAAACAGGAACCGATGTTGTAACAGCTCCAAAATTTTGATCGGCTTGCTGACTGGTAAATAATTGACCATAAGTTGGCATTGCAACCTCCCTAAGATTATATAAATATAATTAAATTACGTTGAAAGCTAATCAGATATACTTTGAAAATCATCAGCTAATGTACTAATGAATTTATCGGTTTTGTTCTTTAAACGGATTATCTTTCGGGATGTAATTTATTTTTACCGCAACAGTTCTGAAAAGACAGCATAAGCTTTTCATTTTTTCTTTTCAAAATATTTTATTGCAGTTCTCAAAAGCTCTGTTGAAGTATTTAAATTCAGCTTTTTCATTAAAGATGACCTGTAGAAATCAACAGTCTTTTTGCTCAGGTTAAGACTTTCTGCCATTTCCCTGCTTCCAAAACCTTTACTTAAAAGTTCGAGTATCTGTTCTTCACGGAATGTAATATCATCGAAATTTAATTCATCAATAGTCTTAATTGAATCAAACTCATTATAAATATTGTCGAGCATTTCTTTTGTCCACTTACTACCGAAATATTTTCTCCCGTTAAAAACCTGCTCAATAGCATAAGCAAGCTCACCTTCCAGAACATTTTTATTTATCAGACCCATACCGCCGGATTTTAAAACACGGTAAACATATTCATCACTGTCATACATAGAAAGAAACAAAGCTTTTACATTAACATCTTTTTCTGATATCTGTGATACAGCTTCAAGACCGGACATTTCAGGCATAGCAATATCAGTCAGGATAACATCTGGAAAAACCTGGAAGTATTTTTCAATCAGTTCCTTGCCGTTATCAGCTTCTGCAATAACAAAAATATTGCTATGATCATTAAGCAGCCTTATTACCCCGCTTCTGAAAAGCTTATGGTCGTCCGCTAAAAGTATTTTTATAGTTGTGTCCAGCTTCTTCTCTCATTTTATAAATTGAAAACTCTGCTACTATTAAGGTTCCGTTATTATGTGAAGAATCAATATGAAAAGTTCCGCCGATTCTTTCAACTCTTTCCTGCATATTCAGAATGCCCATACCGTCCGATACATATTTATCATTAAGCAGTTTGGTAGGTTTAAAGCCAATCCCGTCATCTGAAATAAATAACACTGCTGTATCCTCATCAATGTTAAGGCTTACATTAAAAACATTCGCCTTTGAATGTTTTATCATATTATTTAAAGATTCCTGTGTAATACGGTAAATACATTCTTCAAGTTCTGCCGGTAGGTCTGTGTCAGTTACAGGAAGCTGTAATTGCGCTTTTATTCCGCTTTCCTTAGAAACTTTTCTGCACATAGAAGTAAGCACTGTAATCAGACCCAGCTCATCCAGGTTAAGCGGTTTTATGCTGTGTGCAATTTGTTTTATTTCAGTTATTGTAGAATCGAGAAGGTCAATAGTTTTATTGAACTCATCATTTTCAGAATTTTTAAAATTTATTTTTTTATAATTATTCATTCCCAGTTTAATTAAAAGCAGGTTCTGTCCTATCGAATCGTGAAGCAACCCGGCAAAGCTGTTTCTTTCCTGGTCGAGCATTTTCTGAAGATTAGCAGTTGAGTCCTTAAGAAGCTTTTGATATGTATTCATCTGCTCTTCGTACTCTTTCTTTTCAGTAAGATCATAAAAATAAAGCTGAGCCATTTCTAAAAAAGATATACCGTAAAAATTAATCTCATATATTTTCCCGTTCAGCTTCTGGGTTATTTGTAATGATTTGTTTTCAGATATTGCCTGCCTGATGTTAAAATTCAGCTCACTTAATATTTCGCTTATCCTGTTTTTTTTATTTTTTTTAAGATTAATTAATTCTTTAGCAGAATTATTCATATTTACAATAAGCCCGGCAGAGTTAATTCTTATAATCGGATTCGGATCGAGTTCGGAAAACAGAGCAAGGAGCTTTGTACTTTCATATTCCAGCTTTTCTTTTTCGCTCCTGTGCTTTACCAGCATAGGTTTGTATATAAATTTATAAGAAATGTAAAGAAGCACCAGAATAAGGAAGAAAATAAGTATGGAAAGATAGAAAGGATTATAAGCATCAAAAATTAATTCTTTGTACTTATTTAACCCTCGCTCATCGAAAAGCAGAACTGTAAGAAACATAATTCCGTTGTAATCCATTTTACAGAGTAAAATGCTGGTTGTTTATAACGACAGAAATTTACGAAATCATTTCAAATTTAATAAACGTTTTTTCTTATTATTACATAAAAATTAAAAAGCCCTTCCAAACTGAAAGGGCTTTCTGATAAAACAGGATTTTATTTTATACGCTTAAATTCTATTCTTCTGTTCATTCTCCTGTTTTCCGGTGAATTGTTCGGTACTCTCGGGTAGTCTTCACCGTAGCCTTTTGCAATAATCCTGTCCGGATCAATGCCTTTGCTGATAAGCCATGTTCTTACTGCATCTGCACGCTGCTGCGAAAGTTTCTGATTACTCGAAGAGCTGCCGACATCATCCGTGTGCCCGCTTATTTCAACTATTATATCTTTATAAGTCTGTAATGTTTTTAAAGCTCCCTGCAATACAGACTCAGATTCAGGAGTAATATCTGATTTACCCGTTTCAAAAGTTATTCCTTCGAGAACAATCGGCACGTCCATCTTTACAATATCATCATCAGGATCAAGAGGATTAGTTCCCCTGTTAACTTCAGTCATGTCATCAACAGTACCGCCATCTGTATCTGAATTAAGAGGATCGGTTCTGTACATATTAACTTCTTCACCGTCTTTCAAACCGTCGCCGTCTGAATCCGGATTTTTAGGATCTGTTTTAAGTATGGTAACTTCTTCACCATCACTCAGTTTATCTTCATCGCTGTCTGCTGTAAGAGGATCTGTCATGTATTTATTAACTTCATCACCGTCTTTTAACTGATCTGCATCAGTATCGCTGTTCAACGGGTTTGTATTATGTGAAATTTCTTCACTGTCATTTAAACCGTCACCATCAGTATCGGGTTTAAGAGGATTTGTTTTATATTCACGAACCTCAACACCGTCAGTTAATAAATCACCGTCTGAGTCAGGGTTAAGAGGATCTGTTAAAGTTGTTTTAACTTCTTCACCGTCTTTCAAACCATCGCCATCAGTATCCGGGTTATTCGGATCAGTCTTTAGTTCTTTTTCTTCACGTTTTGTAAGACCATCGCCATCCTTATCAGAAGAACCGCTTCCACTTACAAAGATTATCCCTATTCCCACGTTATAATATCCATCGTTGGTTCCATTAACTCCGGGAACGTTTTTGTTTGTATAACCATTCAGATCATCTGAAAATGTAAGGTTGTACCCGCCGGAAAAATCAAGAATAACAGCATCGGAAACAGCAACATCAAAACCGCCGCCGAATGGAATCACTCCCGTAAATCCATCCTGCTTGGCAGGAATGTTTTCCGGCTGAACTGCCAGCGGCTGTTTATCATTATTAAAATATAAACCACCTGCACCGACATAGAGAAACGGATCCCATACATCCATATCGAAAGGACTGATTATGAAGCGCATACTAAAAGGAATAATAAATGTCCACCAGTTATTATTCTCCTTATCCACACCAGCCAGCCGTCCGAAACCACCACCTAATTCAGTTTCAATTTCAGGCGTGAAAAACTCTAACCTTACGAATGCCCTGCCCAGGAATGAAAATTTAAAATCAGCATTATCATTCCTCTGATCTTTTTCGAACTCTGTATCCGGATACAACCCGCTGAATTGTAATCCTATTTTTGCTGTGTAATCGTTAAACTGTGATAAACCTGTTGAAGTGCATAAAACTACAAGTATAACAGTTAATAAAAAAAATGTTGTATAAAATAATTTCATTCAACCACCATTGAATTGTTTTACAATTGAATTAAACGGCAAAAAACATGACTGCCGGTTTTAATATTCAGGAATAATATTATTCTAAAATATATGCCAAATATATACAGGTTCTAACATTAGCGTATAATCGTTGCTTAATCTGCTGTATATAAGTTTTCGATTGTTTTCAAACAGCAACTATTTCAAACCGTTAATATCAGTAACTACTAAAATGAGGAATTTTTTACGGATTTAGCAATAGTAAATAACGGATTTAGCCGGCAGATTAACAAGTATTTATTACTTCTGAATGTTTGAAAATGATTACGAAAACACAATGTTATCAATTTTCTTATACTCTCTTATGGCACGAAAGTTACTGATTTTGATAATTGTTTTAGCCTTATCCGGTTAAAGCAGTTATATATTATAGATAAAGAGGACTGTGATTCTAATGGGATTTTTTAAGGTAACCCCTGTTTTAATTTTATTCTTACAGCGTTCAGTTTCCATTAAATATCAGGGGAGAAATATGTTTAAAGTATGGCACATCTACTAAAATGATTATTAATTAACAAAAAAATGAGCAGTAAAAAAAATACAGTTGCAAAAAATAAAAACACTGCCAGGATGGATTTGGTAGTAATCCTGGCTGTTTCTATCGGGGTTTATTTTCTTGCGTACATTTATAATTTTTTTGAATTATTTGCAAACTATACAAGCAAACACGAGAACCTGCAGCTCGATGAAATTATTATGTTCCTTATCTGTGCAGGTATCGGTTTAATAATTTATGCAATCAGAAGAAACTATGAATTAAAAAAAGAAATCACTCAACTTGGAAAAGCAGAAACTTCCGTTCAAAGCAATGAAGAGAAATATAGCTCGATAGTAAATGATACCAATGAAGGTTTTTTTATAATAGATGTAAACGGGATTATAAAATTCGCTAACCAGGCATTTACAGATATTTTCGCCGTTAACAATCCTGAGGAAATTATCGGTAAGGAATTAACAGGACTTTTTGCCGATTATGAAAGAAAGTCTGCTGTTGCAGAATTAAAAGATTATATAAGCAATAAGAAAAGAAAATCGCGTTACGAGTTTGAGATTCAAAAGCCATCCGGCGGTACATGTTTCATTGAAATAAAACCGCACCCACTGATTGAGAATGGCAAAGTAACCGGCATTAGAGGGATCTGTTACGAAATTACGGAACACAAACAAATCCTGGAACATCTCCGGACATCCGAAAAACAATACAGGGATCTTATTGACAGTGTTCTTGTTGGAATTTATTCAATTGATAAAGAAGGAAAAATATTATTCGTTAATGACAGGCTTTGTAAAATATTTAATTACAAATCAGAAGAAGATTTTAAGAAAGTAAATTTCTTATCAGGATTTAAGAACCCCGATACCAAGAAAAAATTAATTGAACGACTGAATAAGAACGGCAGCATTGAGTCCTTCGAACTTCCTATCATTACAAAAAGCGGCGAGAGCAAAACTATATTACTAAGCATGGTCCTGGTAAACGACACAATATCGGGAATGGTGCTTGACATAACAGATCGTAAGAAAACAGAAAAAGCATTAAGAATTTCCCAGAAAAAATATAAAGATGTTTTTGAATTTGCTCCTGTAGGAATTTATCATACACGTACAGACGGGACAATAATTTTAGCTAATACTAAACTTTCCGAATTACTCGGTTTCGATTCTCCTAAAGGTTTCATCGGTAATAACATTACTGATATCTATTATGACAGTAATGACAGAGACGAAATATTATCACAGCAGGAAACAGCAGAACCCGGTTACATTAAAGCAATAAAATGGAAAAAGAAAGATGGACAGATAATCCATGTTCATATTAATGTTCATTCAGTAAAAAACAGTAACAATGAAATTAAATATTATGAAGGTTTTGTATATGATATAAGTGAACAAATTGCAGGTGAACATAAACTAGCAAAATCAGAAAACGATTACAGGATGCTGTTTGAAAGTGCCCACGATGCAATATTAATTCTTAATCCGGAAGATGAAGTTATTCTTGAAGCAAATGAACGTGCCTGCGAACTTTATGGATTTTCAAAATCTGAGTTTATAGGTATGTCTTTAGAAACGTTAACTAAAAACATTAAACAAGGAAAAGAAAAAATAAGTGAGACTGTCAAAAACGGAGTCTATAATAACTTTGAAACAATTCAGTACAAAAAAGACGAAAGTGAATTATTACTTGAGGTCAATGCTTCAGTTATAGATTATAAAGGACAGAAGGCAATATTGAGCATTAATCATAACATAACAGAACGAAAGGCAATTGAGAAAGAGCTGAAGAAAAGTGAAGAAAAATACCGCGATATTTTCAACAACTCGCCTATCGGCATTTACAGATCAACACCCGACGGTAAGATACTGGATGCAAACCCTGCTTTGTTAAAAATGCTTAAGTATAATTCATTTGAAGAGTTAGCAGAAATTGACATTGAAGAAAAAGGTTATGGCGAATCGAATATAACAAGAAAGCAATTTAAAGAAACAATTGAAAAAGATGGTCAGGTTATCGGATTTGAAGCAACGTGGGTCTGTAAAGATGGCAGAGATGTTTTCATCAGAGAAAACTCACGCGCAATAAAAGACGAAAAAGGTAATACTTTATTTTATGAAGGAAGTGTAGAAGACATTTCGGAAATTAAAAAAGCGCAGGAAGCTATCAGAAAGGAAGCACAGCATACCAGGACTCTTGTACAGACAGCGGCAAGCCTGAACGCTACACTGGATCTGGATGAAGTGCTTAACACAATTTGCGAAGTTACAAGTAAATCATTAAGAGTTCCTGTTGTTGCTATTTATATGTTTGATAAAGAAGAGAACATGCTCAAAGAACGTAAATCTATAGGCATTCCCCTGGATTATGTTGAACATTTAAGTGAATTGCCTTACGATATATATGCCAGGTTAGTAAAACGAAAAGGACCGGTATTCACTTTTGATAATCTTAAGAAAACCAAAGGTATATCCGCAGAAAAAATGAGTCAGCTATCAAACCTTCGTTCCGTTACTATGGCGGGCATACTTCATAACAACGAACTGCTTGGAACAATCAGTGCAATTTCAATAGATGAAGAAAGGCAGCTTAACAATGATGAACTTGAATTATTTAAAGGGATAGCAGAGCAGGCTGCTTTGGCAATTAACAATGCACGGTTATTTACAATACAGCAGCAGGCAGAAACAGCATTACGTGAAAGTGAAGCATCTTTAAAAGAAGCGCAAAAAATTGCCCGGGTTGGTAACTGGGAATGGAATATGGATTCCTATGAAATTAAATTTTCAGAAGAAGTCCAGGAAATACTCGGTTTAAAAAATGAACCCGGAGGCAAGAGTATTTTCAACCAGTTTCTGAGCATAGTTCATCCAGACGATAAAAGATTATTAATGTACCAGATAGGAAAATTTAAAGCTAAAGAGCAGCCTTATCCTCCATTCGAATTCAGGATAATAACTTCAGGCGGAGAAACAAAATACATTGCAAGCCGCAGTTCTGTATATGCAGATAAAGATGGAAATATTGAAAGGATTTTCGGGACCATACAGGATATTACAGAACGTAAAAAATTCGAACAGGAAATTATAGAAGCAAAAGAAAAAGCTGAAGAGATGAACCGGCTTAAATCTAACTTCCTTGCAAATATGAGCCACGAATTGAGGACTCCGCTTGTTGGTATTACAGGTTTCTCAGAACTTCTCAGCAATGAAATAAATGATAAAGACAAAAAGGATATGGCTGATACTATTCATCTGGCAAGCAAAAGACTAACTGAAACACTCGATCTTATTCTCGATCTGTCCAAAATCGAATCTGACATGATCGAAACGAAGATTGAAGAATTTAATATCATGGATACTTTTCTGGAAGTTGTAAATTCTTTTAAAGAAAGTGCAAATAGAAAAGGACTTTACCTTAAAACATATTTTAACACACCAAAGCTTGTGGGTCTGCTTGATAAACGTGCTTTCGCCTCTATACTTAATAACCTGATAAATAACGGTATTAAGTTTACAAAATCGGGCGGTATAACCGTTTATCTTTCTCTCGAGACAAACGGTACAAATAATTATTTGCTTCTTAAAGTAGAAGATACAGGAATAGGTATTGCTAAAGAAAACTTCAAACTTATCTTCGATGAATTCAGGCAGGTAAGCGAAGGTTTCGACAGGAACTTTCAAGGCTCGGGTCTTGGACTTAATATCACAAAAAGATTTATCGAAAAGCTTAATGGTACTATAAAAGTTGAAAGCGAATTAGAAAAAGGCAGCACTTTTATTGTAAAGCTTCCCCTGAAAATCTCAAATGAAAAGGGACATAAATTCAACGGAACTGATTTAACAACAGGTGAAGAAAGCCTGGCTGAATACGGTGATTTTATCCCGAATATTCTTGTCGTGGATGATGACAGGAATGTTTATTCACTGATTGCAACTTATTTAAAATCTTATGTGAAATTAGAATATGCAGATAACGCAATTGATGCTTTATTGCTGGTTAAAAAAGAAAAGTTTGACCTGATTTTTATGGACATAAATTTAAAAAAAGGTATTGACGGAAAATCTGCTGCAGCAGAGATCAGAAATATTAAAGGAAATGAAAAAATTCCGATTGTAGCAATAACTGCTTATGCAATGATAGGTGACAAAGAAGAATTCATTTCCGCCGGATGCAGCCATTACCTTTCAAAGCCATTCAGGAAGAACGAAATTATTGCATTGGTAAATTCTGTATTTAAGGAATTTGTTTCTGCAGATAACGGAAGTGAATATTCTAATTAAAGATTTTCCTGATTAAGAATCAGAAATAATTCTGCTGAGTTTTGTAATGGAAAAATAACCCCGCCAATTAAACAACTGCACAGAATTTCTATGACCTGTTGATGTATCGTATACTTTATTCTTGTAATAATTTTAATTGTATTGTCGGAAGGGTTTTTAGTTTATAATCATCATTCACAGCTATCTTTAATTATATTGTTTTCTTCGTCGGTTTCAGGAATTTCATTATTCACATCAACTGTAATCTGAAAAGTGCAGACCGGATCATAACAACTGTCGGGAAACTCAAAACTCAATTCTGTATATTCGCCGGGTTCAAGCGACGGAGTCTGCAGCGAAAACACACCGTAATTATAAAAATCAACTTCAGTCATTGAAGAACCCGAACGGCTCATTCCCTGGTTTTTAACTGTAACGATTAAATTACCAAACTGGTCTTCAATACAATAATAACCGAATGAATCCGGAACGGCAACCAAATCCGGCAGAAGCGAAATAAGTGCCGGTGTTCCGTCGGTCGTTTCTGTAATCCTGAGTGAGTTATCAGGACTGGTTACGAAGTTTATCCATTGCATCACTTTGGTTTTTAAGCTGTCTTCCATCTTTGAACTTATGCCGATACCTTTAACACATCCATTCGATTTTACATAAATCGGGATACCATAAAGTGTATTGTTTCTTTTCATTCCATTAACCGATTCAACTGTAAATTCATTTTCGTTAATGCTTTCAGGATATGGATCCAGCCAATGACTGGAAATTAATAGATCGAGATCGCATGAATAAAAAGCAACGAAGTCGAGCTGATTATATTGTGCATAAGTATTAGAGACGTGATTTACAAATCCTGCAGCATCTCCTTCATAAAAAACAACCCTTGGCTTGTAATTGAATGCAGCCTGAAATTCATTAAGCATTTCTTTTACAACAGAATCTTCAGGCGAGTTATGCCAGTCGCCGGTTGGTGTACCGTCGCCAAGCGGACCGCCGGCATCAGGCTCTACTTCACAACTAACAGGGATAAAAACCAGGAAGATTAAAATCAACAATGATATAGTAATTAAGCCGGCTATTTTCTTGAATTCATTTAACATAGCTTGTCTCCTCCATTAATGTAATTTATTTTGTACTGCATTAATTTGATTCGTGATGATCTTAATTCTCTCAGAGAGATTATTTTCCTGGTAAACAGCCAATGCATCTTCGTAATAATCCAGCGCTTTCTGTAAATTATCTGTACCATTCCCCCCTTCTGCATGCTCATAAGCAAAACCGAGATTATAAACCTGGTCGGCATAATCAACCGGGAAAACTTCTTTCTGCCTTATTTCCAAAGCTTCATTGTAAGCTTTTACTGCGGCTTCAAAATTATCCTGTTTCTTTTCTTTATTATATAAATAGATGTATGCATTGCCCAGATTATTTTTAAGCTGTGCATATAATCCCGGGTACTCACAGAATAATAATTTATCATCATCTTTCTCGATAAAATATTTCCGGTTGTCTTTCGAATCAGTTAATGTCCATCTTCGGTTATCAGGATTTATATAAAAATCACACTGCTGCTGAATCTTAATTTCTTTCTGCAGCAATGTTCCAGCTAATGAATCGGAAACGAGTTTACCATTCAGCTCATCTTCAAAAAATAAAGGGATGGTAAACCTGCATTTTTTTTCGAAATAATTTATGCCTTCATTTCCATAACTAACTGCTTCAGCATAATTTTTAGAATTATTATTTGCCCAGGTCAGGTTATTATAAGTTGCCAGGATATCATACCAGGAATTGTTCAATTGATAAATAAACCTGGCATCTTTAAAATATTGAATAGCGTTATCAATATTTTCATTCAACTTTACATAAAGATAACCTAAATCATTCTTGATATGAGCAAGCAGAACAGGATCGTCTGTATCTTTATAATATTTAAGTGATAGCTGCAGATTGTTTTTTGCTCCCTGTAGATCACCTTCAATATACTCCACCTTTGCTATGTTAAAATATCCCTTATAGTTTTCCGGGAGAAGCTTTATAACTTTGTTATAAGATTCTTTAGCAGCCGTTAAATTATTATCTCCAAGGTATGAATCGCCTAAATGAATATATTTTTCTGATAACGATTCGTTTAATTCTTCGAGAGTTTTTTCATCATCTTCGATGGATTCCTTAATAAGTTCCGCTGCTTTGCTGAAATGCTTGTCATATAATTCAGACAAACCTACTTCATAAGGATCACCGCTGTCACGCATCTGGTCTTTAACTTTTTCAAGCGCTGCAAGCAGATCAATTTTAGTGAAACCAAGCCGTACGGCTTCTTCTTCCAGCGGGTCTTCAGTATTAAGCGTTTCCAGCTTCAGCTCAAGCGCTTTATTTTTTGTTTGTAAATCATGAATAATATTTCCCATTTCCTGGTCAACCTGCTGTCTTATCAGCAACTTTAACTGGTCATGGCTAAGCAGCCGTTCATCACCTTTATCGAGCAAAACAATTTCCACATGTTCTTCAGAATTATTCGGGATTGTCCATTCGCCCTGCGAAGGTAAAAATATAACTTTCTGCTCAGCCCAGTTATCCTGCAGAGTAAATTTAAGATGACTGCCCGGTTTATATTCCAGCGGCAGAACGAATTTGAATTCACCCTCATCGTTGCTTCGTCCCGAAGCGATGTTAGTCAGCCTTATGCTTACTC
>Ga0055462_10000121_pt1 | contig 11721 bp, 9 predicted proteins | sample Joice_ThreeSqC_D_2_FD_57689 | JGI IMG/M metagenome (GOLD analysis project Ga0055462, IMG submission 57689) | Wetland microbial communities from San Francisco Bay, California, USA, that impact long-term carbon sequestration - Joice_ThreeSqC_D1 | ecosystem: Environmental > Aquatic > Marine >...
GTTCCAGCTGGTGGGTTACCCCAAACCAAGGTCGCTCGGTTCCGTCTATCAAGAGTTGGCTGCCTGCCGCCCCAGAGACGATCACCTGAACGGCTCTGGTTCGAGGCTTCGAGCTGGACGCGGCCCGCGGCGAAGTGGCGTGCGTGACGATTCGATGATGCTTTTCGGGTGGCTCCGGAGTTGCTGCAATCCGAGTCGCATTGTTGACTTTTGCGGGTGCCGGGGATTTTCCGAATTCCGGCTGCTTCTGGACCACCGGTAGCTCGGCAGCTTCCCGCTTGGTGGGGCCGCGGCTCTGCCAGTGCTCAGATGCCCACAAGATGCCAGCTATCAAGAGCGAAATGGTTGCTGTAGCCAGCGTCGACCGCCCGAGAACTCGACGCAAGCGTTGACGGCGCGACAACTGGGCAATTTCCGAGACGATCTCGGCATCGTCAGGGCGAAATGCCAGCGCGCGGTTGAAGAGTGTGGCAGCTTGCTGGACATTTCGGCGGTCGCGTGCCTGCCGCGCCTGCCGTACCAGCAACCCCACGATGCGGCTAGGATACGAAGCTTCGTAGGAGTCGGCGTCCGTGATGTACCCAAGGAGTTCCTGCTGTGGATCTCCGAGACCGGTCCCCTCCAACTCTCGGAGCAACGCATCCGCAAGGGCGCCGGCCGTCGCGTAGCGGTCATTGGGGTCGTGCGCCAAGGCGCGTTCGACAATGCGCCCAAAGCCAGATCCGACCGTGGGACGGGCCCGCTCCGCAGCAAGGTGCGAACCGTCCAGTACCTTGCGAAGAACCTGCGCAGGATTGGTTCCGTCGAACGGCAATCGCCCGACCATACATTCGTACAGCAGCACGCCGAGCGCGAAAACGTCAGCGCGCGGACCGACGTTGTGCCCTTCAATCTGCTCGGGCGCCATATGCGCTGGAGAACCGAGAACCTCTCCGGTGGAGGTAACACCCTGCAGCTCCAGGACCTTAGCAATGCCAAAATCGGTAATCTTGACCTGCACTCGCGGGGGGCCCTCGGAACCCACCGAAGCATTGGCTCCATCGCTGGCGCGAAGGGCGAGCAGGACATTTTCTGGCTTCACATCGCGATGGACGACTCCATGGTCGTGGGCATGCTGCAAAGCTCGCGCTATCTCGACTCCAATGCCGGCGGCAACCTCGGTTGGCAAGTGACCGCGGTCTCTGAGCAGGCTTCGCAAAGTTGGACCGCGAACCAGCTCCACCGTGAGATAACGGTCCTTCTCGTCCGGTTCCGAAACGTCGTAGACTTCGACGATATTGGGATGACGCAGCATGGCTACCGCCCGGGCCTCCCGCGCAAAGCGTTCGGCTACCTCGGCATCGTCCCGAAGGTGGCGGTGGATGACCTTGACTGCCACCTGGCGACCCAGGCGTCGATCGACAGCCAGGTAGACCGTGGCCATGGCTCCGTGGCCCAGCTCCTCGATGAGCTCGTACTTGTCCAGGTGCGGCTGACTTTCTCGGACCGCCCTGAGAGTGTCGCTGCCATCTCCGCTGAAAGTCACGTTCCGAGCTCCGTGGTGCAATATACCGATGGGAGCATTGCCCGATCGAACGTCGCGGCATCCAACGGTCGTCGTCTTGGACCGAACACGCGCGGAGGGTTCGGACGCAGCACGCTCACAAGAATGCCACATCGGGGACCGCAAAGGACAATAGAAGCGTCAGCCACGCCGGGAAGCGCTCGGGACCGAGGCCAGCGGAGTCGCTGTTCTCCCAAACGCCGCCTACCTAGCGGTTGGGTCGCTTGACGGCGGACATCGAGGGAGCGCTCGAGCGCCGACGCGAGGAGGGCTTGGGCTCCCCGATACGCACCGCGGACAGGGTGCCAGAGGAGTCCAACCGATGCTGTCCGCTCGCCTTGGCAGGGGGCAATGTAGATCGGGTTCGATAGGGAGTTCCAGCCACCAAGAGCTCGACGCCGAGCGCTCGACAGCGACGTGCGAGCTTGTCCAAATCCACGCCAGCAGCGACCAAGAGGCCGGCGGGAGGAGAGGGGTCGATGAATAGGTCGGTGGTCTGGCGACGAGTCCGTAGCATCTCTCTGACATCACGGTCTTCGACCCACAAGAAGCCTTGGGCCTCCACGAATTCGGCGCGTCCGACCACCGCGCTGGCCTGTGCCAACACCCGGGCGATCGGATCCGGAAGTGACGCGATGCTCTCGAGCCGCTGGCGAATGACCTCCGCCTCGAATCCAGCACTCAGCGCATGGGCCAGTGCGGCGGGCGTCACCAGAACATCCAAGTAGCCGGCGATCGAACCCACCTCGACGAAGGGAGATATGGAGACGACGTGACCGACGCGACACTCAGGCCCGATTCGAAGAGTCTGCCCGTCGATGAATTGGCTCGCGTCCCCCTGAACTGAAGACTTTGCACCTCGCAGATAGCTCCGCCCGCGCGGGGTAATTCGTAGGAGCTTCTCCTCGGAGGGCATGTCGACGTCGGGTTCACCCAGATCGACGACGCCCAGAAAATGCAGACTCTCGAGGGCCATGCGCTCGGCAACATCTCGCAAGGGCGCTACGGCAAGACCACAGCGATTCGCCCATCTTTCCAGCAGACGTGCCACGCCGGGAGTGCGGCCATCGGCATGCAGATAGGACAACACAGCAGACCAAGGCGCCCAATTGCTGTCGCCTAGTTCTCCCAGGGCGTCGAGCACCATTTCCTTGAGCACGCCGAGCGCACTGGAATCACGGCTCTCCGTAGCGACCCTGAGGGTCTCACCGTCCGGCAAAGCCTCGTCCCAGGCCCCTCCACGACGCCACGCGTCGAACAAGGCACTGCCCAGTTCTCGCATCGAATAGGAACCCGGTGGCGCCGCAACGCCGACGGACGATGGATCCCACAGACCGATGGCACGGCTCAGGGCGGCAATCAGTGCGACTGTCTGAGGGTCTCGTCCAAATCGCGAAGAAAATCGCGAGATCAGCGAGCGGGGCGTGCCGACGCCTTCGCGCACTTCAACGGAAGGGTCCCTGACCGCAAGTGCCATCGCCAGTGCCAGGGGCACGGGGTCGTCCGCAAAGCGCGCGCGGCGGGGAGCGTGGTCGTCTCCAAGCACGTGTGAGCGGATCTCGAGACGGTGAGCTTCCCGCTCTTCTCGACGCTGCGCCCCGACAACGGCGACGACTTCACTCGGGATCACATGCCGATTGGGATGGACCGGCAGGAGAAATCCGCGGCGTTCCAGGGCGAAGCCGACGCCCCTTCGAGACGGAGTAGCCCCAGTGGCTCCCCTCAACCTCAGTGGTTCGCGCTCGAGCTCGAGGAGCTCCTCGGTGTCGACTTCGCCTCCGACTTCTTCGATGGATCGAAGCAGCTTTCTTTCGAGCGGCGCGAGCTGCTCGAGCTGCGCCTGCAACAAATCCCTTCGCGTCAGAGCCTCCCACGCCGGCTCCAGGGCAAGCGAGGGCGGCGGGGTCGCAGGCCGGGACAGGTAGTGGCTGGCAATACTCTGCGCAACGTCGGTAGACAGCTGGGACATGAGGGCGCGTACCCCGCGCGGATCCTCACCTTCCCAAGTCCGCATCTGGACCATGTAGGCGATTGGCAGAAGAATCTCGAGGGGTCCTCGCTCGTGCTGGCGTACGAAACACAGTCCCCGCGCCACCAGCAGATCGAGACCGGGAGGAAGCTCTTCTACGAACAACACGCCCCGAGATTCGGCGAGCCGGTGCAGAAGCTCGCGGGTCGGACCCGAAAACTGTCCGGGATCGCGAGCCTCGGGGGTATTGAGCAGAGCCCGCGCGGCCTGGGAGGGAATGTCGATTCGCTTCGTTTCATCGACGCGAATACGCATCCGCCGGATCAGCGAATCTATCTCTGTAGCCGGCAGCAAGCGCAAGACTTCCTCGAGCCGCATGGCACGTGAGATCTTGCGAGTGCTACTTCCAGGCGCTGAACGCAAACCATCCATATCGATCGGCCCTGACCTGGCAAATCAGATCAACCTTATCAGCGAAGCGTGAAATCTGGCTCGTGTCCAGAGGAACCACGATGCCTGCCGGCCGGCCCAGGCTAGGCCACCCAGTCTTGGGGGGGAACTGTCCCGAGAGTTTTCAAGAAGCACTGGGCGCCAGATCGGTCGGTCCGCCGTCGGGCGCCAATCTGCGCTGATCTCAGCCCGGGCTATAGTCCGCCTGGCACTGACACCCCTGACTACGGACATCCCTTTCGATGATTCTGCGCGACCCGGTACACGGTCTGGTCTCTTTCGAAGCACCCGAGGAGCAAATCGTTCCCGAGCTGCTCCAAAGCACCGAGGTGCAGCGCCTGCGCCGGGTTCGTCAGTTGGGGCTCACTTCCCTGTCGTATCCCGGCGCGGACCATACGCGGTTTTCCCATTCCATCGGCGCCGCGCACGTCATGACGCGATTTTTGCGCCGGCTTCGGGGTCTACATGACGAATTGCCCTACTGGCAGCGGGTCACGACCGAGCGGGCGCGTGAGAGTTTGGCGGCAGCATTGCTTCACGACCTCGGTCACGGACCATTTTCCCACCTCTTCGAATCGGCACTCGGCGTCGGGCCGACGCACGAGGACTGGACTTCGCGAATTCTGCTCGACCCCGATACCGACGTGCACCGTATCCTCTCCCGCTTCGACGCGTCGTTGCCGCGTCGGGTTGCCGATTTGGTTCACGGACGGCACGAAGTCAGATTTCTTGCTGGGGTTGTGAGTGGAACCTTCGACGTCGACCGTTGCGATTATCTATTGCGTGATGCCCATTTTACCGGGGTCGCCTACGGTCACTTCGATTTGGACTGGTTGCTTCGGAGCCTGCGTCTCGGGACTTCTGGAGACGATCATGCGCCGCCGATGGCGATCGACGGGCCCAAAGGGCTTCCCGCCATCGAATCTTTCATTTTGGCCCGGCTCTTCATGTTTCAGCAGGTGTATTTTCACAAGGCGAGCCGCGCCAGTGAATGGATGCTGGGCAAGATCATGTCTCGCGTCAGGCAGCTGACCGTCGATGGTACTCGACTTCGGGCGCTTCCATCGGCATTGTTCGACATCGCTCACGACGCCGACACCAGCCTCGGACGATATCTCGAGCTCGACGACTTCGTGCTGTGGGAGTCCATCCGGGCCTGGCGAGAGGCGCCGGACCCGATTCTCGCGGACATGTCCAGGAGGCTTTTTGATCGTCATCTTTACAAGACCTACGAGTTGTATGGTGAACAGCTCGATCCCGTCTGGCGCGACGAAGCGCTCGCGATTGTCCAAGATATTGCCCGTCGGGAGGGATTCGATCCCGATTGGTGTGTGGGCATGGATGTTGCGGCCGATATTCCGTACGATGACGAGCACACTGCCGTGACGGTTCTGTTTCCCAATGGTCGTCAACGTGCCCCTTCCGAGGTGAGCCTGTTGTTGAGGCGGCTCAGCGGCGAGCCGGTGGAGCGGATTCGCCTGATATTTCCCTCGGAACTTCGAAAGCAGGTCTTGGAGGCTCTGGAGGAATGATGGGCACCGAAGTTGGGCATTGGGGAGTGCACGGAGTACGGCGATGGCGTATCGCCGTGTTGGTCCTCATCGCGACCGGTTCGGTGCGCGATGGCGCGGCGGCAGCTCCCGGCGACCTGCCCCATGTTCTGCCTTCGCAATCGTGGGTTCTTCCGATGGGCCCCTTTACGCGTGATGCATTCGATCGAATGCACGAGGAGTCGCAGTCCCGACCTTTTACGGTTCAGCAGCCAGACGGCGTGTACGGACGCTTCACCGGTACGGTTACCTTCGTGCCAGAGTTGGGAGTCGTGCGCGAGCATTCGTCGTGGGCACCGCTGTTCGGCGTGCGCGCCTACTACTTTTCCTCGATCGGTCTAGTTGCTGACTATACCGATGGACGTGTGTGGCCCTTTGGCAAGCCGTCGAAGCACGCGGTCACGGACATCGCCTTGGAGGCGAGGCCACTGTTTTTGATTCGATGGCCCGAGAATTGGGAACAAGGGCCGTCGTGGCTAGACTTGACCGTGGACTCCCTCAGCCTCGGCTTGGGGGGATTTTGGGACCGAAACACCGACACGGGAGCTGATCGGCGCGGCCCCGAGGCGCTAGTGGGTGTCGGAGTGCCCCTGCTCGGATACGCTTTGGGCCCTTGGCTTTCCGGGCAGAGTTCTTTGCGGTGGGGTGACATTGGCAGCCGGCCGGGGGACGTGGACATAGTCTGGTCGGTCCGGCTGCAATGGGTGTTCGCTACCGATACCTCGTCGCAAAAATGAGTAGACTTGTGATTCCCCTGACCATGAACTGGGAGAGATAGCGTGAGCTTGGCCAAGGTCGGTCCAGACCCGCAAGTGATCGAGTCGGCGTTCGTTGCGGCCGCGGGGCGGGCAAGCGACTTACCCCCGCCGACCGTGGTCGAGGTAGCGTTTGCTGGGCGCTCGAACGTCGGAAAGAGCAGTCTGATGAATGCGTTGCTTGGCCGCCGCCGCCTGGTGCGAACCAGCAGTACGCCAGGTTGCACGCGCACCGTGAGCTTTTTCGATGCTCGATTTCGCAGTGGAGATCATCTAAGGCTGGTAGATCTCCCGGGCTACGGATATGCGCGCCGTTCACGCGCCGAACGCTCTCTGTGGTCCGCTCTGATTGAAACCTATCTGCTCGAACGATCTGCGCTGCGTGCCGTCGTCGTCCTGCTCGACGTGCGTCGGGACGTGGAGTCTTCCGACCTCGAGCTGATTGAACTGCTCGCCCAGCCGAGCCGAGTGGCCAGACCTCCGCTCGCTATACAGGTCGTGGCTACCAAGATCGATCGGTTGAGTCGAGCCGCTCGCCAACCGCGGTTGGCAGAGCTTTCGGCGCGTCTCGGTCGGTCGGTGGGAGGCGTGAGCGTCCACGATGCGACTACCATCGACGGCCTCTGGAAGCGCCTTCGATCCCTGCCGACACTCGGACATGCGGAGTCGACCCACGGCAGAACCGAGCCTTCGGTCTAGCGCGAGCGATCGCGGCTTCGGCGCGTGTGCAGAATTCTTCGACAATCCGGGGAGACAACTATCTCGAAGCCCAGTTCGGCAATCGACAGTCGCCACTGTGGGCCCGAATACGACCGACGGTATTCGATTCGGGCCAATCGATCGTCGTGTGCCCCTTCGGACAGGGCCAGCTTCCAGACACCTTGCATGCCGCAGGTCGGGGCCGCGAGAGGTTGCTTGTGCGTGGTCGGACAAGAGGCCGTGCGCTGCTCCGGATCCACCCAGAACCCATCGCGACGAAGGTGAGCCACGCGCTTTGGACATCGCAGTTTCATGAGATGCGAGTCAGATGATTTCGGGTCGGGGGCCACTGGCCGTGCCGCCTGGAACGCGTACCGAACCGTACCGTCTCCTCGGGTCAAATCGACACGTCCGTCGCTGCGAACTCCGTAGGCAGTGATCCCGCTAAGCTCGAGATCATCCATCGTGGCACGCACCGCCGCAAGCGAGGCCACGGCGTCTACGTTCCGTGGCCAGCCGACGATGCCGTCGATGCTCATTGAGACTGGGGAGGATTTGCTGGCGGGACGCGATGCCTGACGTGCCCAAACCGACACGGCAATGCCGATGCAGAACGTCAAACCAAGAACCAGTGCCGCCCAGTAGCCGTCACGCAAGCGCTGGCCGTCCGGGTCGCGCGATGCCGACCGACTCCTGTTCATGCGGACCGAGTGCCTATCGCGGACGCGCGTTCACCGCCAGTAAAAGTGTCGTATCCTAGGCACCCGCCGACCGGCCTTTACGAATGCTCAGTATTCGCGATACTTGGTGGCGCGAAACCGGAACAGGGTCACTGGGTCTTCCGGAGAGATGCCGGCCTTGCGCTTTGCAATCGATAGCTGGGTCGGCACGTCGTCGATTCCGTCGAGGTCCGGTAGGAGTACCCCTTGACGGCCAGAGGCGTCACGGACCACCACGCCGTATCGATGCGGGTCCAGATCGGATAATGACTCCACCTCCTGCAGCGGTTCGAGGACGGTCACCTCGATCTCGAGATCTCCCAGCTCCTCGCCGGCAACTGGCAAGAAGCGCGGGTCCTTGCACCCCGCCATGACCGCGCTCTTGACCGTCTCGGCACGGACGTCCGCCTCCCTTGGCACGATGGTTCCGACGCACCCGCGTAGCTGCCCCGAGCGCGTGTGCAGGGAGACGAACACGCCGGAGGGGAGAGCTTTGGCCCCCTCGAGCGGGGGAGGGGGTAGGCCGGTCAGGTGGCGTCGCAGTGCCTCTCGCGCCAGCGCTGGAAGGGTGGAACCGAGCTTGGTTTCAATGGCCATCCAGCTCGGTCCATAGCGCATCGAAGGGAAGTGAGCCTGCACAGGTTTGACCCCGCGCCGAACCCGGGTAGGTTCGAAGGGCACATGTCTGACCGATTGCGGCAATTCCGGCTGCTGCTCGTGTGCGCCGCGCTCTGTGGCTGCCAGGCCTCTTTCGTCGAGTCCCGAGCGGCCGCCGCTGCGACTCGGACCGAGCGAGGTGAAGCATGGTCGCATTTCTTCTTTTTCGGGTTGGTCGGAAGCTCAGACTACGACGCACGGGGTTGGTGTGGCCACGGGCGGCTCAGATCCGTAATTCTGAGCGGAACGCCAACGACGGTCGGCGTGAGCGTGATCACGCTCGGAATCTACGTGCCCCGTCGCGTGGCGTGGGTCTGCACGAGAGACGGTGAACGACGGTGACCGGGTGTCCAACCCAAACCGCGTCAAGGTGGTTGAGGCGCTGCGTGGTAGCAGGCTCAATCGTGGGTGCGACGCTCCAGACTGCCTGCCTTCGCACCACGGTACGGTCGGGGTTGCCGCCGGCGGACCCACCCCTTCACTGGCGCGATCGCTGGCACCACACGTTCTTTCTGGGAACCGTTGAATCTTCCGGCCCCGTGGAACTCGATCGCGTCTGCCCCAACGGATGGTCCCTCCTGGAAAGCTATACCGACCCTCTCCAGACGGCAATCACGCTGCTCACCGTGACCATCTATACACCCTCGACCGTGACGGTCGTCTGTGCCCAACCGCCCCAACCCGGTGCGGGCTCGTGGATTCATCGCAGGAGTCGTTGGCGAGAGGCCCCTCTCGCGCCGATTCTCCAGCCATCGCCACCTCCTCCTCTCTAGGACAATGACCCCGGATGTGGCGTTTAGTGCGGTCCGTTGGTGCCGTCTTGGCCGGCAGTAGCGGGAATCTTGATACGATCGGACAAGGACAGTCCCCGAAGTATTTCGACTTTCATTCCGTCGCTGAGCCCCAACTGAAGGAATCGCCGCTCGAAATGTTGAGGGCCTGTTTCGACCTCCACGTACGCCTTGCTGTGATCGAATCCGAGCAAGCTTTCGTCGACAGTGAGCACGTGATTGCGCCGCTCGAGAATGATGTCCGCGTTGGCGCTGTAGTTAGCTCGTAGGAAAGTGCCTGGCTGCAGCTTGAGAGCGGCGCGCACCTCGAACTCAATAGTGCCCTCATTGTCGACTCCCTTGGGAGAGATGTACTCGAGTGTGCCCTCGAATCGGCTCTTGTCCATGGCACCGACCGAGATGCTGACCGGCATGTCTACCCGGAGCTTGCCCACTTCGGTCTCGTCTACGTGACCTTGGAATATCATGTCTTGCATATCGGCCACGGACGCGATGGTTGTCCCTTCGTTGAAATTATTGGCTTCAATCACCGAGGCGCCCTCCTTGACCGGAACCTCGATTACCATTCCTGAGACCGTCGAGGAAACGATGTTGGAGACCTTGCCGGAGCCTCGGACAGCCCCGTCCCTGACCAAGGAGAGGTTGCTCTGGGCCGCCGCGCGCTCTTGTTCGGCGAGTTGGAAATCCAACTCGGCGCGATGCAGATCCGTCTGTGAGACGAGGTGCTCGGCGAACAGCTTGTCGAGGCGGTCGTATTGGTCTTTGGTGCTGCTGAGACTTATCTCCGCCGTACGCAGGCGCGCTTCGGCCGAGTTGAGATTGACCATATTGGGAATGATTCGGATACGGGCGACTTTGTTCCCGCGTTCGACGACCTGGCCGGCGGCAACGTACAACTTGTCGAGCACGCCCGAGACGCGTGCCTTGATGGCAACCTCCTGTCGGGGAACGATGGCGCCGGCGGCAACTGTCTTTTGGACGACATCCGAAATGGCCGGTGTCGCCGTCCGGTACACGATCGGGTGCTTCTTCGACTTGTCGTACAAAAAGACCAACGTCCAGAGAAAGGCCGCCAGCACGGCCAATCCCAGCAACAGCGGCAAAAGTCGACGAAGTTTCATTCCGATCTCAACGCCTCGACGGGTCGGATATTGGCTGCATGTCGTGCGGGTGCAACGCCCGAGACCAGACCAACCAGCAACAGCACGCCCGAAGCGATCAGGGCGACCGAAAAGTCGATGTAGGGCGGCCCGAGGGGGCCACCGGTGCGCGACAGTGCCGGCTCTGCAACCTGAAGCAACGCGACGCCCACCACCAGCCCCAAGTAGCCCGCCAACGACGTCAACGCCAGCGATTCCTTGAGAACCAGGAGCACCACGGACGCAGGTGTCGCTCCCAGTGCCTTGCGGATACCAATTTCGCGGGTCCGCTCCTTGACGGAAATTAGCATGATGTTGCTGACGCCCAGGGCACCCGCGCAAAGCGTCGCGATGCTGACGAACCACATGAACGCTCGAACTCCAGCGAACAGTCGGGTCAGCCGTTGAAAAGCCTTGCCTGCGTTGAAGGACCCGATGGCGTGCTCGTCGGACGGAGCTACGGTGTGAAGGCTCATCACGACCCGCCGCACTTGCTGCTCGAGCTCGGCCGCGTCTACGTCGGGTCGAGCCATGGCTGCAAACCAGCCAATCTTGTCCGCCGAATTGAAGGCGCTCTGAAACGTCGACAGCGGGACGTGCAACGTACTGTTGTCACGGTCACCCTGCTCGCCGGGCCGTTGGGAGCGAACGATCCCTACGACTCGAAATGGCACACCACGAATCGTCAGCCAACTACCGACCGCTGCATGTCGCCGACCGTATAGCGTTTTTTCGACGTCCTCGCCGATGACGGTCACCTTCCTGCGTTGTTCGATGTCTAGGTCATTGATGAACCGTCCTTCGAGCGGGACGATACTCTCGACCACGGCCAACTGGGGCCAATCCCCAGTGACCCCGAAGTTTCCGGTCTTCGTCCCATGGCTGACGTTGATTCCGTCGTGCCATCCGCCCAGCTGGATGCGCGGCGAAAGCGCCTCAATGGCGGCGACCTGCTCGAGAGATTCGACGTCCCGGTTGGAAAATCGGATCTGCCGGCCCGGTGCTAGTCCGCGATACGCCACCCGGGTTCGCTGGCCCCAAAGGTAGACAGTATTGGTAGTGATGCCAAACATGTTCCGCTGAACGCCAAGTCTGAGGCCGTTGCCAAAACCGATCATCAGCACCAACATCAAGACTCCCCAAAATACCCCGCTGGCTGTCATGAGGCTCCGGAGCTTGTTTTGCCGGAGCGTCGCGAATACTTCGAGCCACTGATCGACGTCGAACATGCTGTCTCAAGAGCCACGCATGGCCACTGCAGGTTTGATTCGAGCCGCGCGCACGCTGGGCCAAAGCCCCGCCATCACGCCGGCGACCACGATGACGGCGGTCGCCACCAGAGCGACCCGGAAATCGACGTCCGGATCCCTGAGGTAGTCATTTTCCGGCAAGTAGCGCTTGAAGAGTTCGACCAACGCAGTTCCGGCGAAAAGGCCCAGGTATCCAGCG
>Ga0055462_10000122_pt1 | contig 11703 bp, 6 predicted proteins | sample Joice_ThreeSqC_D_2_FD_57689 | JGI IMG/M metagenome (GOLD analysis project Ga0055462, IMG submission 57689) | Wetland microbial communities from San Francisco Bay, California, USA, that impact long-term carbon sequestration - Joice_ThreeSqC_D1 | ecosystem: Environmental > Aquatic > Marine >...
TGCTCGACGATTGCATCGGCTATAACCTCCTCGCCCAAGGACGGGTAACCGAGGCAATTGAACGATTCAAGACGCTGGTGGCTGCCGATCAGCGCGACGTGACAGCGTGGCACGGCTTGCTGGTCGCTGCGGAGGTCTCGGGCAACCTCGGGCTTCGGGCCGAGAGCTTGGCGGCGCTCGGCGACCTGGCGCTCGATCCGGGCGAAGCCGCCGATTACTGGGAGCAGGCTGCCAACCTGCTTTTGGACGAACTAGGCGACGAGGTACGCGGAGAATGGGCCCTCGCCCGGGCGGTTCGTTTGGACATCACTCGCGACCGCCCTTTCGACAGGCTCTTTCGGAGAGTGCGAGAGCGGGGCGATGCGGCAGCTCTGCTGGACCTGATACTCGATCGTCTCGAAGTTGCCCAGAATGTCGAGGAAATCGTGAGGCTGCATTGGGAGCGCGCCCGGACGCTGAGGTTGCTTGGCGACCGTGATGCAGCATTGACTGCGCTCGAATCCGTAACCGCGCTCGAACCCGACCACGTCGGGGCACTGGCGCTTCAGGGGGAGATCTACATTAACCTTGGGCGCTATCTCGATGCGGCGCAATGCCTCGCCCGTCTGGCGAAGTTGACTTCCGCGCCTGGCAAGCAGCGTCTGATGAGCGGTGTTGCAGCAGCTGACCTGTACGAGGGCAAGCTTTCGGACTTACATCAGGCCTTCGAGGTACTCCTGTCGCTTCACCAAGACGGTGTTGCCACCCAAGCGGTGCAGGAACGCCTCGCCAAGACGGCGGCGCGCCTGTCAGATTGGCGGGTCGCAGTCGACCTGCTGGAACAGTTGATGGACGAGCGAGAAAGCAGTGCGGGTCGCGCCGAAGCGGCTCGCCTGGCGCTTGCCATACATCGAGATCGACTCAATCGGTCCGGGGATGCTCTTGCTGCCACGAGACGTCTGCTTGCTGAACGCCCAACCGATGCCGAGGCCATCGATCTACTTCTGTCCGATTGCTTTCCGCGTGCAGAGGCAGAGCCGCTGCTGGAGGAAGGCAGCAGAGCCTTGCGCGCATCCTTGCTGACCGATCCATGGCAGCCGGAACAGTTCGATCGTCTGGCAAGAATTGCGGCGTGGCTGAAGGACGCACCGACGCGAGCCATTTGTCTCGGCGTATTGGTGGGCCTCTCGGAAGGGACTCCTGCGATCGAAGCTGAGATCGCAACATTCGACCACAGAGCGGCGCCGATTCCGACGACCGCCATGAGCGAAAGCGATTTTCTGCAGGTTGCCGATCCCGACGACACCGGGCCTTTCGCGCGGTTGTTTCAGGATCTGGCTCCCCTGTTCAGAGACGCACTGGGGCCGACGCTCGCATCGCTCGGGGTTGGTCGAAAGCAGCGGGTAGATCCGCGATCCGGGCTACGCTTGCGTCAGCAGGTGGCAGCCTGGGCCGGAGCGCTCGGGCTTGGCGATTTCGATCTGTACCTCAGCGATAGCATCGCCGATTGGGCGGTCGGGGTTCCGGGGGAACGACCGTCATTGGTGGTCAAGGCATCCGTGGTCGATCTGTCCAAGGGCGAAACGCGCCTGGCGGTGACACGAGAATTGTACGCGCTGCGCCGGGGGATCTGTCTTCTGCGGAACCGCTCGACAACTGACATTGCCGCACTCGTCGTCGCAAGTTGTTCGATTGGCGGCTATCGCCTCGACTCCCCGCCCTACGCGATGATCGACGAGTTTGCGAGGCTGCTATCGTCGGTCATTCCGCGCCGCACCAAGAAGATTCTCGCCGACCATGCCGCACAGATTGAGGAGATGGCGCTGGACCCGATGACTTGGATCCAAGCTGCTCTGCGCAGCCTCGATCGAATGGCATCATTGGCGACAGTAGACGTTTCTCACGTCCTCGGTTCGATCACCACCGAACGTGGAAAGGCGCCCTCCTCGGTCGAGGATCGAACTCGGTGCGAGCGTTTGGTGTCCTTCGTTCTTTCCGACTTGTACCTGACGTTGCGCAGCCACCTGGGTCTGGACGTAACATGAGCAACTCCGATCCTCCCAGCTCGCGTCCGTCGTCGCCGCGCCCCGCTCCGCCAAGGTCGAAGGCCGGGCGCGCAGATGCAGGACCACGGATCACGGGTCGGAGCGCCCCGATATCGGAAATTGGTCGAGAGCTCGGCGAGCTGGATTTCGAACCGGACGAGGTTTTGGCCTCCCTGCGGCCGCAAGAGGGACCACCCGAATCCGAGCTGCCCGCCGAACATGACTTACCTCGAGAACCAGGACCGGTGGAGACGCCGTTGTCGCAGGTGCCGCACCCGGTTGCTCCTCGACCCCGGTCTGTGCAGCAGGGGCCGCCCCCGACCACCGAGCGCGCCGCCAAGCTCGGTGAGCGCCCGCTCCCGCGCGACGACCGCTCGACTGCGGCTGGACGATTGATTGTTCCGCCACAGGTCACGCCGCGTCCTTCGCATGTTCCCCTGGAAAGGACTCGCCCCCTCGGTTCACAGATGCCCTCTGCTCGAGTGTCTGCTGACTTGACCGCAGGCTCCGGGGACTTACGGGCGAAGAGTGGTGGACCCATCGGGTTGGCAGCCTTTGAACGGCACGGCGATCAGACGTCGGAATCTGCCTCGCCAGCGCCGGCCCAAGAGCACGTCGACCGTCCCGAGCCCCTCGGCTTCGAAAACGAGCGTCCGGCAGCGGAGTTCCTCGCGGACCAGGGGTATCAGGAGGTCTTCGACCTCGTTTCGGCGCGTCTTGACGAGCAAGCAGCAAAGACCCAGGACCGCGCGCTTCGGGCTCGGCTCGCCATCGTGGGCAGCGAGGTGCACGCGATACGCGGTCAATGGGACGCCGCAGAGCGGAGTCTGGCCCCGGCCGAGGAGCACAGGGCCCTCGGACCGATTGTAGCTCTACAGAGCCGACAGCTCACGACGCGCCTCGGGGACCCAGATGCACTCGTTGTTTCGTTGTCCGCCGAATCGGACTCACACCTCCCGTCAGAATTTCGGCTTCACGCGTCGCTCTTGCTCATCGACCTCATGCGAGTTTCATCCGCGGCGGAAGAGGATATCGAGAGCCGTCGAGAGAAGACGATACGCTTGGCCCCAAGCGACCTCAGACCGAGGCTGCAGCGACTCGTCGAATCCTTGGCGACGAGCAGTTCGCCACCGGCAATTCGATTGACCGGCAGCGACGATGCGGAGCCACTTCTCCGAGCATTCCGCGCTCTCTGCTATCTGCGCGCTTCGTCGGACACCGAACTCGAAGATTTCGAGCACCCGATACTCGACTTCGTCGCCGCCCGCCGGCGCCTCAATTCGGGCGACATTGCTGGGACCTGTACGGTACTGGAACGATTGGCGAAGGTACCCGGCTTGGGCGACGCCGCACGATGGCTAGTGGCCTGCCTCTATTCACTTTCGGATAGCGACAGGAACAAGTCGGTGTCGATCTTGCACGAGCTCAGAAGGACCAACAACGACCCAGAAATCCAACGAGGATTGATCGAGCGAGCCGTCGAGCTGCGCGATATGGATTTGCTTCGGGCGACTCTGGCGGGCGACGGGGAAACTGACGAATCGGCACAGCTGAGCATAGCGGATCGACTGTGCGTTGGAGCCATTTGTGGCCCGGACGTCGTCGACTTGTCAAAACTGCTCGAGTCCGCGGCCAAACAGCCGAGCCTTGGGTCGTTGTCTGCAGCGGTTTCGGCCATTATCGATTCGTCGATTCGCGTTGCCCTGGCGGGAAATCAGGAATCGCAGCGCGACGTGAGATTGGGTTGCCTGCTTTCCCGAAGCGACTGGGCCACCGAGCTCGCTGACGAGACGTTGGCTGAATACCATGAGACCCCGGACGGCGCTCCAATCGCGTGCGCACTCGACATGGAGCGCTACCGATCGTTGGATCGCGTTCTGGATTTGGCCGCGGCCCTCGAGAGGGCAGCGCCGGTTCTGATTGGCGAGCGTTCCCGGATTCCATATCTGCTCGCGCTGTTTCGCGAGTTCGGAGCTGACCGCTCCAGTGCCATGGAGACGCTTCGGGCGATCGACAGTAACGCCGTGCCCGGGGAGCTTACGTTTCGATCACTCCGCAGATTGGATCCACAGGCCGAGTATGCATCCTCGCTGGAAAGATTAGCTGAGCAGATGCAGGACTCGGAGCGTTCCGCTCCGTTGATGTTCGAAGCCGTGCTCGCTGCAGCACCTGGCGATCGGTTACGCAGATCCGAGCTACTCGGCCGCTGCCACGATCGGGCGGGAGGTTGGACATGGTTGACGCTTCTGGCGGAGATCTTGGCCCTCCATGATGGGAACGCTTCAGAGGCGCTGGAGTGGATCTGCCGGCGTCCGCCCTTGCTCGACGATACCCTGCAGGAAGCGCTGGATTCGGTGATGTCGTTGACGCTTTCGGGGACCTCGTTGGAGCCGCAGGGAACTTTCGGGATCGACGCGGTCTTGGCTTCGCACCCCAGTGACATCGCCTTGTTCGATCTCGCAGAACGGCTCGCGCCATCACTCGTGCCCCCCGATTGGCGGCACGAGACACTCGAGCGACTGAGCTTGCCGTTGCGTGGTCATTTCCGAGCTTGGTGTCTGGTTCGCTCCATGTCTCTGCCGGACTCCGGAGAGCTGATAGATGACGCGCGGCTCGTTTCCGAAGAGATGGGTGGCTCGGTACTCGACCTGTGGGCGGAACGCGTTGCCTCGGGCAGCCCGGTGGCTCAACGTCTGAGCGAGCGTCTCGAAGTTCGGGTCGAAGAGGAACAGAATCCGGACGTACGGCTGGAGCTTTATAACCGGTTGGTGCGGCTTGCTGCCGACGACCACGAGAAGCTCCATTGGCACCGCGCCGCCTTGGAAACCTCCCCCAATCACCTCCCGTCCTTGCGAGAGTTGCTGAGGATTTTCGCCAGGCAGGATCGTTGGAGGGACCTGTACGACGCCGCAGCGCAATTGGCGCGGCTTCTCGGTAGAAACGAGCGAGTGAGCCATGCGTGGCTGGCGGTCGTGACCGCCATCTACTCGGGTAATTGGTCCCATACGTTCGAACTGGTGTCCGAGGTCGCTAGTTCGGAGACCCCGCCGCTTTGGTCATTGAGGCGCCTGGTGAGCCACGCTCGCGCTCGGCACGATGACGTCGTCTTGCTGGAAACGACACGGCGCCTGGCTGACGTCGCTACACGTGCACTGGACGCTGCGACGTTGGCGCTGCGAGGTGCAGAAACGGCCGCCCGTCTCGGTGCCTGGGACGACGCCTTGGAGCAGCTCAAGCGTGCGGTGGAATTGGTACCGGATCATCCGGTTGCGCTCTCGACTCGCGCAGAATTCCTGGACAACAGAGGTGACACCAACGAAGCGGCGGATACCTACGACGCCCTGGCACAGAGTTCCTCCGTAGCATTCCACAAGACCGCTGCGTGGATCCAGGCAGTCACGCTCTGGATGTCCCCCAATGGAAACCGGGAACGTGCCGAGTTTGCGTTGGAACAGACGCTGGATATCGATCCCCACCATCAGGAAGCCGCTCGGTTGCTTCAGGAAATCTACGCTTCGAAAGGACAGTTCGACCGAGTACTGCACCTTCTGGAACGCCGTCTCGAAGGGGTGGAGACTCCGACGCAAAAGGCCTCGCTGGAGATTGAGCGAGCACGCGCTCATTTGGGGCTCAATGACCGGAACTTGGCTCGTCAGGCTCTGCAGACCGCCCTGTCGGTCGTCAGCGACGAACCGAACGCCCTTCAGCTGCTCGCCGAACTGGCCATTGAGGACGCTGACTTCTCCCTTGCAGAGACGACCTTGCTGCGCTTGGCGCAATCGACTCCGGTGGATGGGCGGCGGATTGCCGCCTACCGGCAATTGGCCAAGTTGTACGAGCACCAGTTGGATCGACCGGAACTGGCCGTCGAGGCATGCCGCGAAATTCTCGCACGCGACCCGCACGATCCGGTTGCACAGCACCTGACCAAAATATTGGTTCGCCTCGGCAAGAATGACGAGGCGCTCGCATTTCAGCGAACGCTGATACGGGATGCGCGCAATCCAGATGAAGAGCGGTCGGCGATGCTCGAATTATCGCAGCTGTACGACGACGTGGCTCACGATCGTCGTTCCGCCGAGGAGATTCTGGAAGCATCACGCCGCAAATGGCCCAACGACGGTGCCGTTGTTCGAGCACTGGCAGACTTCTACCGCCGTGGCGGGGACGTGGCGGCGGTTCAGGTGCTGCTAGACCGATCGGCTTCGGACGCGCGGCGGGCCCTGGCTGCAGGCCGGTATGAGCCAGCATTTTTCGAGGTTCTCGCGACCGTAGCGGAGCTGCGGGAGCAGGGCGATGCGTCGCGCGTCATGCGAGCCACCTTGGCTGCGATCGAGGGCTCCCCGTCGGACATTTTGGGCATCGGGCTTGCCGCGAGTCAATCGCGGTTCGACGAAGTCCTGGCGCCGGAAGTGTTGACGCTACCACTGCGTGCACTTCTCCGGCATACCGGCTGGGCCTTGTGCGACGCCTATCCGATTGATCTCGACGCTTTGCGTGCGGTTCCCCTGGCCCACGTGGATCCCGTGCTCGCGGGTCAATTGATTGTTCAGGCTAGCGCCTTCGAGCTCGATGATCTCGAGATCCTCACTTCTCCCCTGGTTGATGCCGTCTGCATCCCGGCCCGATCGCGCCCCCCGAGCATCGTCATCGGCAAGGCGTTGGCAGAGCTCGCAGACAGCAAGGTGCGAGATTTTTTGGTGTTGCGAGCCCTGAAGATTCTGCAGGCCAATGCGGCCGCCCTTTCGCGAGCCGCTCCTGTCGATCTCTGGCCCATGCTCGTCGCGTATCTCCGCGTCTTTTTGCCGGACTGGTCCCCTCCAGGAATCGATACCGGGCACTTGGAGGAGGCACGCGAGCGTATTTCCTCCTCATTGGGAGCGCTGTTCGATCCCGACCTTTCGGTGCTGGCCATTGAAGTAGCCGGGTCCATAGGCAACCGCGCCAGTCAACTCGGACAGGCCGTCAATCAGTGGGGCTCGCGGGCCGCGCTGCTGGCCCTGGGAGATCCGGGCGTTGCACTTAGGGCCATTGCCATGGCGACAGGAGACGGGCCGCTGGTCGCCGAGGCAGGACCGGAGCGGACCAAGTGGATCAGTCGTAGCGAGGAGGCTCGCGATCTGACGGTCTTTGGCGTTGGAGAGTCCTACCTCCTGGCAAGGAGCCAGGGAGGCGTGAAGGCCTGAGCGACGAGTGACCTCAAGGTGCCCTCCAGCTGGCACCGAGATCATCGGAACGAAGGCCCAAGGAAGTTCCCGATGTGTCGGCGGCAACGAGCAGCAAGGCTCGGTCGATGCTCAGCAGGCGTACCTTGAGCTCGCCATTGGTCCCCAGGCCGAGATCCGACGGATCCAAGACGATGGATAGTGGAGACCAGGAACGCCCTTCGTCGCGAGTAGAGGTCACGCGCACCAAGGACCTGTTCGTGACCGCCACCACCGTTGCTCCGCCAACGCGCGCGATGTCGACCGCTGCCTCGACGCCGAAATTCCCGATTTCGGGAGGGGTTGTTTCCCTACAGTTGCCCCCGAACGAACAGCTGTAGATATGGAAGTTCGATCGGTCACGGGCACGAGTCACCGCAACGACGCTCGACGGATCGCAGGCCAGAGCTTCAACGACGCCCGGGGTCGCACCGAGTGGCGCTTCCCACGAGGTGCCGCGGGCCTTGCCCACGACCCTAGCCGAGCCACGCCCATGAACGTGCTCGACGGTGAATCGGGGAGAGTCTTCGCCGTTGCGACAGCACTGGTCGAAGCCGTCGAGCGCATCCTGCCAGGGAGAAGTCACTGCCCAGCTGCGACCTCGGTCGGGTGAGCGAAAAGCACGGACTTTTCCAGTTCCAGATAATACGACCAGCCACCCCCGCGTGAAATCGCGGCTGGCTCGGTAAAGCCCGAAATCCAGGTCGAGACCATGTATCAGTCCCGGGCGCGACAACTCTGCCGGATGCACTGCCTCGCGAGCGCCCAATGAAGGACGCACCATGGCGGAAATCGGACCTTTGACGAATGGCCAGCTCAGGTGGTGAAGCTCTGTCAGTTGCGTTTCCGGATTGCCCAGCTGCACCAAGGCCACGCGTGGCCGGTCGCCTCCCCACTCGTAAAAATCAGAAGCCGTACGCTCGTGGATGCGTGCCGTAGCAGCATCCATGAGCTTGGCGGCGATCTTGCTGCAGGCAGAAAATGGCCGATCCGTAGGGGCAGCAGCGACCAGACGCCTCCTGACCAACCGCCTAAAAGACCTCGGGTCGTCACGCAATGCGACGGCCCCGGTAGGGCCAGCCATACAAAGCCCGTAATTGGCCAACTCGGTCGCGACCGAGTGCATGCGCCACCCGGCGCGCGCCCGCGGTAACGCCCAGGCGATGGCGGCGACACCGACGACAAAAGCAAGAACGAACCGCAGTCGAATAGGCAGTCTAGGACCGACGCTGGTGACTGACACGGCAGGGGAAGAAACGCTCGCCCAGGGCATCCCCTGCAACTAGCGAATTGCCACCGAATCGGTCAAAATTCGATCATTCTTGACCGGTGCGCAGGCGCTTGCGCCGACGCCGGGCAGCCTCACTAGCCTTCTTGCGGCGCTTCACGCTCGGCTTGAGATAGTGACGGCGGCGCTTCAATTCGCGCAAAATGCCTTCTGCAGCCATCTTGCGCTTGAGATGCTTGATTGCCCGCTCGATGCCCTTGTCGCCGACCTGGACCTCGAGGGACTTGCATAGAACGGATTCGCTCGGATTCGTCAAGGGGGGCCTCATATCGCAAAAGCTGGGCATGCCTGCAACCTCTTTTGAATAGGCCAATCGGCCGTTCTCGTGTTTGCCTCTTCACGCCTACGCTGGCTCGCTCGGGAGAGCTCTTGGGCCTAGGCTGAGACGAGATGGCTACCAGTGCAGCGCCGGTCCGGCCGACCAAGATCGCAGCCCCCCATGGGGCAACGTGCCTGACGATCGAGTGGTCCGACGGCGTGCGTCAGGAGATCCCCCACGACATCGTCCGTGGCCTGTGCCCCTGCGCCAGCTGTCAGGGGCACGGTGGCGGCATTCGATATCAAAATGGCGGCAATCTCGAATTGATTGCCATAGAACGCGTTGGCAACTATGCGCTGACTTTGCGCTGGGGCGACGGCCACGATTCTGGGATTTACACATTTCGCTACCTGCGCAGGTTGGGCGACTTGGTGCGAGATCCGGGACCCGAGGCGCTCAAAGCGGCTGGAATATCACCCGCGGAGTAATTCCGGCTCCCAGCCATGCGCTACGCACTGGTCACGACTTCCTATCCGGTGGCGAGCAACGACAGCGCCGGCCACTTCGTACGTGCCGAGGCGCGATCACTGGCGCGTTCAGGGCACGATGTTTGGGTCTTGGCGCCCGAGGGGATGCATGTGACCGATCCGGGAGTGCTCACGGTTCCCCTGCCCCATTTCGGTCTCTTCGGCCATCCAGGAGCCCTGGAGCGCATGAAGAGAGAACCCTGGCTTGCCACCGGGCTTCTGCCCTTCGTGGTGGCAGCGCAGCGAGCGCTCAGGCGTCTGGAGCCTTTGGAGCGAGTCGTCGCTCACTGGGTCGTGCCGGCGTTGTGGCCGATCGCGCATAGAACCAATGCTCGGATTGAGGTGGTCGCCCATGGATCGGACGTGTCTCTCTTGGAGCGAGTACCCGGTTGGGCCCGAGCAAGGGTCCTCAGAGCCCTCGACCTGCCCAACGTCGAGGTTCGTTGCGTATCAGCCGATCTAGCACGACGACTGATGACCCTGGCCAACGATCGGGCGTACCACTTGAAGGCCAAACTGCGCGTGGCACCCTGCCCGATCGACATTCCCGAGATTGGCGACCCTCGCCAGCTGCGGCGAAAATGGGGCATCGGCAACGTTCCCCTGGTGGTGGTTGGCGGCCGACTCGTGCCCTCCAAAGGAGTGGAGCAGGCCCTCGAAGCGGGTAGCATGCTCGAGGGCGCTCGGCTCGCGGTGCTCGGTGATGGCCCGCTGAGAATTACTCTGCAAAATCGCTACCCCGAGGCGCTATGGCTAGGCCACCTTCCGAGAACCGAAGCACTGACCTGGATTCGGGCGGCAGATCTGGTGCTTTTGGCGTCGCGGGAGGAAGGTGCACCGACCATGGTACGCGAGGCACGAGCGATGGATACCGATGTGGTCTGCCTCGAAGTTGCTGACCTGAGGGTCAGCACATCCACAGACCCGGGTCTTCATTTGGTTTCAACGACAGAGCCGGAGCGCGGACAAACGTCAGGGTGAACTGCGCTTCGGCATCATGGTGGGCGTCAGGCGTTCGGTGGGTATCCGTTCCCCCAACTGCGGCACGATCAGTCTGTCCATTGCAAGCTCGACTGCCGTCGGATCACCGGGAATGAGATAGACGAGGGTACTGTGACACACCGCAGCCATGGCGCGTGATTCCAGCGCGGACATTCCGAGGCGCTCGAAAGCCATGAATCTGAAGATCTCACCGAATCCGGGCATGTGCTTGCTGATGATGGGTGCGATGGCTTCGGGCGTGACATCGGTCGAGTCGAGTCCCGTGCCGCCAATGGCAACAATGACGTCAACTCGGTCGTCGTCCACCCAGGAGCGGACCAAGTAACGAATGCTCAGCAAGTCGTCCTTGATCCACCGTTGTTGCAAGACGTCGTGACCCGCGTCGCGCAAGCGCTGTGCGACCAGGGCACCGCTCGCATCAGTCTCGGCGACGTACGACTCACTGATCGTGACCACCACACAGCGCCTGCGCTCGTCGAGCTCCTGAGCCATTGGGACATTGTACTCGGGGATGGCGACGCCGAATAGCGGCACTGTACCTTCTTTGTGCACACCCCTGAGTTTGCCCATGGTCGGTGGACAGGAGGCACACGCTCTGGCATCAGCCAGTGATGCGCGTCGTGCCCATCACCAGCCTGGCGATCGTGGCTGCAGCAGCGGCAATCGTCACCTGTTGCTCGGCCGTGCACCATCGGAGCGAGTTCAGGACAAAATCGGAGACCCGTGCCCCTCTGGGCCGTGAATCAGGAATCTCGCGCGGTCCGAATCCTGACGCGGCAACAGAGGAAAATTCCAGCTTTGCCCCACGAATCGCCTCGGCAGTGTCCACCTCGAATTCAGAGGCCCGCCTGCGATCCGTGGCGTCCACGGTCGATTCCACCCAGTCCAACGAATCCTTTCCCACCTCTCGCCCCGAACTCGAGCCAACCGCTCATCTGAAGATCCACCCCGGTAGCCGCAGCGTCCGCGGGGACCTCGGCGTCGTGGTGTCCGTGGAGGCTCAGGCAACCAAGGCTGGTATCGAAATCCTTTCGGCTGGCGGCAACGCCGCGGATGCCGCGGTTGCCGTCGCGTTTGCGTTGGCCGTGACACATCCGAGTGCTGGAAATCTCGGCGGCGGAGGCTTTGCCCTGGTACGCCCACCTGGCCAACGAACCAGGGCAGTGGATTTCCGGGAGACGGCACCCTGCGGTCTCGATCGGGAGGCCTTCGTTCGGATGATTCAAGCGGGTGGGCAAGGACCAACATCAGTCGGAGTCCCGGGAACCGTGGCCGGGTTGGTTCTGCTCGCCGAAACCTTCGGACGTCTGCCACTCGGCCGCTCGATATTGCCGGCCATCACGCTGGCTGAGCGCGGGCATGTCGTGGGCCCCCGGGAAGCGGCAGCGCTCAAGCGAGC
>Ga0055462_10000124_pt1 | contig 11644 bp, 9 predicted proteins | sample Joice_ThreeSqC_D_2_FD_57689 | JGI IMG/M metagenome (GOLD analysis project Ga0055462, IMG submission 57689) | Wetland microbial communities from San Francisco Bay, California, USA, that impact long-term carbon sequestration - Joice_ThreeSqC_D1 | ecosystem: Environmental > Aquatic > Marine >...
CGGCCTGGCGCAGTCCGGCGGCCTCCGTCTTTGGACCGGCCGCGGCGCGCAAGCGAAGCAGCTGCGCACGCTTGCGCACGTCGTCGCGGGAATAGTCGGCCTGCCTGGAAAGCGCATGCTCGAGACCCACCACCACCTCGGAGGGACCGTCCTTCAGCCCCACGCTCAATCCATGCGCGGTCAACAGCTTGCGCATGCGGCGCAGCTGCCCGATCTCGTCGCCGTGTTGGGCGATCAGCCGCTGATGGGTGTCCTCGGACATCTCGAGGGCCTCGTAGACCTCGCGCGCGCCCTGGTGATAATGGGCCTGATCGTCCAAGAACATCAGCACCACGTCGCGCTTCGGCCGGTCCGCTTGGAGCCTTTGCGCTGCTTCCAAGAGGGCAGCGACGTTGCCGGCGCTGCGCGCCGACGGACTCGCCTCGGGCACCTCTCCGTACGAGTCCAGGTGGGTCGCCAGCACCAGGGCTTCCGGCTGTTTGCCGGGCGAGGAAAATGCCGGGGAGGTGCCGGGGATCACGGCCACCAGGTTGCGGCCGAGACCGATTCTCCAGGTCACTTGGCTCACCAGCGTGGCGCGCGCATGGTCATGGCGAAGGTCTACGCCCCGGGTCGCGCTCGCCGGAAGGTAAAAGCGCGGCTGATTGGAGGGCACCCCGGCGTGTTTGGGCTCCAGCGGCGTCTCGGTGCCGTTGCCGACGAACACCACTGCCCGAGCCCCGAGAGCGAAGGCGCGCAGCCAGCCGTCGCCGCTGGCGTAGTCGAGCACCACGATGGCACCCTGGGGCGACCGGGCGCCGAATCGTTCCGCGCTGCCGTCTGCGGCGTAGATCAAGGGAGCGGTGATTCCATCCTGATCGGTGACCGGTTCGATAATTACGTTGGGCCGAAGCGGCAGCACCTCGATCTCGGTTCCGTCCACCGTCAACCGAGCGTGCTCGGTATGCGCCCACCAGACCGGCATCTCGAGGGGAAATACCTCCTTGATGCCCATTTCCCCGAGACGCTGCTCCACGTAGTCGGCGGCTTTTTGAGCATAAGGCGACCCCGACAGGCGATTGGGGTCCTCGAGCAGGCGCGAGAGATCGGCGAAGTACCGAGCCTCCGCGGGGTCCTGAGCTGAGCCCTCTTGCTCGGCTTGGGCGCGCGCGCTGATGGTCGAAGTTACGCCGAACAGGCACAAAAGTAGCCCGAAGAGAATCCGCATCCGCCGCCGATTCCGATCGGTGCGATCCCTCATGAGGGACCTCCGATCGAACCCACGGTGATCTGGAGGTTGTCGCTCTGCTCGACGCGCTCCACGCGACCGTCGCGAATCCACATGATGCGATCGCAGACCTTCAGGAGGCGATGGTCGTGGGTGGAACAGACGATGGTCACGCCTCGTTCGCGATTGATACGCTGAAGGATCTCGAGCACCTCGTGCCCGGTATCGAGATCCAGGTTGGCGGTGGGTTCGTCTGCCAAAAGGATGCTGGGGCGATTGCAGAGCGAACGCGCGATCGCCACGCGCTGCTGTTGCCCGCCGGACATCTCGATGGGCCGGTGCAGCCATCGGTCACCGAGGCCTACCAGCGAAAGCAGCTCCATCCCTCGGCGGCGAGCCTCCTCCGGAGCGACGCCCGCGAACGCCATGGGCACGGTGACGTTCTCGAGTGCCGTCATGTATCGGATGAGGTTGTAGCTCTGGAAGATGTAGCCGATCTTCTGGCAGCGCAAGAATGCCAATTCCACGGCCGAGAGCTGAGCAACGTCGACCTCGTCGATGAGGATGCGGCCACGGGTCGCAGAGTCCAACGCGCCGATCATATTGAAATAGGTACTTTTGCCCGAACCCGAAGGTCCCATCACCGCGATGAACTCTCCGCGGTAGATGACCGACGAGACACCGCGCAGAGCGTAGGTCGTCGCCTCCCCGGTTCCGTAGCTCTTCTCCAGCCCAACCGTGCGGATGATGACCGCATGGCTCTTCGCGCGGTCGGCGACCGAGTTGGGGGCGTTGGCGGCAGAGGACGGGTCGCTCATGCTAGACTCTCAGTCACCCTCGTCATTCGACTCGCATCGCTTCCATGGGAGACAACCGGGCAGCGACAAAGGAAGGTCCCACCGCGGCTACCGCGGCCAAGAGCACCGTGGCCAGAAGGGATCCGAGCACGGCCAACCCCACGGTACCCGCGGCCGAGGCGGCAGCGGCGAGCAGCGAGCCATACTCGAGAGCCGCCCGGGCGACGGCTAGCAAGGTACCGAGCAGCACGCCGAACAGCCCCCCCACGGCACCCTGTATGACGGCCTCGAACACGAACATCAGCATCACGAACCGGTCCATGGCGCCCAGGCACTTCATGGTGGCGATCTCGGTGAATCGCTCGGTGACCGACATCAGCATTGCGTTGGCCACACCGACCACGCACACCAAAAATGACAAGAGCACCAGCCACTCGGTGCGCGATGGTAGGCCACCGACGCCGGTTTCAGGCTCCTTTTCACGATCGCCGACGGCTCGGCTGAGCTGCCGCTCGCGCCGATGGTGTCCGACCAGCTCGGCGAGGCGCTGGGCAGTCAGGCGCTTGGGAGCCCCCGCGGATCGAAGGATCTTCTCGAACCAGCGCGCCCGCTTCTCGGTATCGACATAATCCGAAAGTACGTCGAAGTTGACCTTGCCGATGGCGACGTCAGCGGCGTGGGCGACCGCGGTCGCCACGTCCGGCAGCGTGAGCAACTTGCTCACACCGCGGACGTCCTCGGCGCGCTGGGCGAATCGGGACAGCTCGAGCAGGCGCGTAGAATCGATGTCGAAGCCGGCCGCTTTCAGCTCCGATAGCAGCGACGGGGCAGCAGCGGCGATCACCTGGGCCAGAGGCTCGCCGCCAAATGCCTTCGATAGACGTTCGATGGCGCGCTCCTGCCCCGCCTGGATCTTGTCAATGAGCCGATCCAGAGCCGGGCGCTCTACCATCAACAGTCGTTCGAAGCGCCGGCAGTCGCCGCCCGGGCAAGGGACGCCGAGCTGGTGCGCTTGCCGCAAGAACGCGGAAAAGGCCTCGGGGTGGGCCAGTCTGTCGAACAGCTCCGGTACCGTGGCGTCCCCGAAGATGACGGCGTGTGCCGCCACCGGCAAATTCGAAAGAGCGTGTCCAGCCTGAGCCAGGCGACGCGCGCTGGCCTGGGCCTCGGCCAGCTGCGGGGGGGCGATTGCTGCCCATCCGGAATACTCCGAGAGCCGCTGGGCATCGCCCGAGACCAAGGTTTGATGGATGACGGCCGTCGAGTCCGCCACCGAAAGGCGGGTGATGTCCTGGCCGAGACGTCGTCCCATCTGCATTTCGGCATAGGCGCTGTGCTCGGTGGCTTCGGCCAAAATCCCGTGGCCCAGGATATGCACCAGAAATGCGCTGGCCAGAGCCAGGATGGCGATGGTGATGCTGGAGCGAAAGAGGCGATAGGACATGCCGGTCAACGCCAGCTGCCAGCAGCGCCCGGCTCCCAGAAGCACCTGGTCCCTGGCTACGATGGGCTTCATGCGGGCCTCGGCTCTGCCCGGGATTCGGGGCGGTCGACCACCAGCGCTATCAAGCTTCTCTGGGTAAGGGAGCGCAAGAACGTCAGAACGCACCCGCGAGCGTCGTGAAACCCCATCCGATGCTGCTCGGCAAAATCTTCGATGATCTGCTCGACGGTACGTTCACCGTCGCAGGCCAAAAAGACCTGCCGTCCAGTGGCGTCGAGGGCCACCCCCTTCTCGGTGCGAAACGGCAAGAGCCACGCGAGCGGCGGACCCATCCACCATCGCCGGCGAATCGGGACCCAGAGCGTCAAGCCATCGCCACGATCTTCGAGGCGCAGGGCGCGGTTGGCAGCGGGTCGTGCCGCGAGCAGCCGATCGGGGTCGAGGCCCGATTTTGCCTTAGCCATGACCGGCCTCGTGACAACAACGCACAAAAAAGGCTTCCGGCACCACGGGTCGGGCAAACGGGCTCACCGTCATCACGTGGTACACGGCGTTTTCCTCCTCGCACTGCCAGACCAAGGCTCGGCGCCGGCGCCCCCGTCCGACCAGACGCAAAAACCGCGGATCGGGCTCGACGCCGTCTGCTACCACGGCAGGGTGAGCGTCATGACGCGTCTCGGAAAAGCTGGCAAAGCTCACCTTGGGCGATTCACGGCGGATCAACCACCTGGCATCGCCGGCGTACCAGGCCCGAGCCATTCCCATCCTGCGAATGGACGCTTGCGTCGCGCCGAAACGCCGAGCTTTGCCGCGGTCGAACTCGAAGTCCAGGCGCGCGTCCGCGGGCAGGACCTTGGTGGACGAAAGCTTGAAATGCTCGGGCAGCGTCAGGTCGAGCGAGAAGGCGATGAGGCGGCGACGACCCTCGCAAGGCGCCTGAAGGCGCAGCTCCGAAAGGATGCGCCGGACCGGCTCGTCCAACCCGGTGGTCGAGACCAGCTCCACGAGTCTATGGTTGGTGGCGTCGTAATGGACGGCGCGAGCCAGGGGATCGCGCGAAGGCTCGTTGCAGACATAACCGTGCCAGCGGGGTCCCACGGCAAGCGCGTCGAATCTGACCCCACCCGCGTCTGATTGGTCGCGCTTGCGTTGGTCCGCGACCATGCGCACGAGGTCCGGCTCTCGTTGGCAGTCGCGCCAGCTCAGGGTGAGCCGTTCCCGCCGACGATCGACGAAAGTCAGGCTGCCGCGTCGCGCCTCGATTCCGTGCCGCACGATCTGCCAGTCGTTCGGCACTCGGAACTCGAGGCCGAGCCAGGCCACTGGCTGATACGCGTCCTTGGGCATAATCCGAGATAGCTTGCCTCGGGCGCCCCGCACAAGCCTCGGGTACGGGAGACTGCCTCAGGGCGCGAACTTCAGATCATCCAGGGTGACGCTGACGTCCGAGACGGTGCCATCCAAACAGGGCCAGTCGAAGCGGAAGTAGACACTGGTGATCTTGCTGGGGTCCAAGGCGACACCGGCTGCCGAGTCACCCGGCACAAAATCAGTCCAGGTTGCGGTCGTCGGCGTGGCCGTGTCCGTGACTGCCAAGGGAGCCTCGTAGGAGGGAGCGCCGTCCTCGCCGGTGGTGGTGTTCACGCCCACGTAAATCTGTCCGGTGGGGCCAGCATTGCCGGACAGGGTCACGGTGATGCCCGAGAACGCGGACGCGTCCACGCAGCTGCCGAGCCACAGCCCCATGCCAGACCAGGTGGCAAGGGTCCCTGAAACCTGCCAGACGCCATCGGCCATGGTGCCGGTCAAGACTCCCTGGGTGTCGTAGGTGGTGCAGAAGCCCGTGGCATCGGCGTCAGCTACCGATCCCGGATAAGGAGCCCAGGTTCCGGCCAGGAACGGATAGGCCTCGGGCGCCGAGCAGGCCTCGGTACCGCACAGGTTGTCGAAATTGAGGATCATGCCGTCCGCCGGAGCGGCCACGGGCGCGGAGCAGTCGATGCTGGTGCCCGCGGTGCCCGCGGTGCTGGTCGAGCCCGCAGCACCTCCCTGGCCTCCAACGGCATCCGATCCACCGACTTCACCGGTATTGGAACCTGCAGCCCCGCCGTTGTCGGCGTCGCTGGTCGAGCAGGCAGAAAAGCCGCTCATCATGGTCAGCGCGGCAAGTACCACAGTCGAGCTCACACCCAGTGTTCGATATAGACTCATGATTCCTGTACTCCCTGGAGTCGGTGGCCGACTGACTGCGCCTGCGGCGCGTCCCCGGGCCAAGACAGACTATTGTTCGCCGGAGGTAGACTCACGGTAAAATCCGATGTCGGCGATCGACAGATCGATGTGAGCCCCGCGCGGCATGTTGAAGGAAATGCCACGGATCGAACCTGCACTCGCGTCGATCCCGCCCGGTTCTCGGTTCGGTTTGGCTTCCTGGTAGAAACGATCGAAAGGCATCAAGTGCAGGTCCCAGTGGTCCGAGAGTTCTAGCAGCTGGCCAAACCGGTTGCCACAGTGGTTGGGCAGCGGGATAACGTTCTGGTTGCTGCTGTTGCTCGTGGCCACGTTCGGATCGGAGGAGACGACGGTCACGTTGACTTCGTTCTGATTGGCTGCAGCCGAGGTGTCCGGGTTCACGCAAGGGTCGACGATGGCTGGCTCGCCTTCGGCAGGAGTCACATCGGAGAGGTCGGCGCTGTGCATGTCCGTGAGGTAGACGGTCACGAACTTGTCCGACTCGGTTGTAGTTTTCGCCCACAGGTAAATGCCATCCAGGGGGCCGTCGGCAAGCATGTCGGCAGTGGGCTGCCCAGCCGCGTGCCAGCTGTAATTGCCTACCTCTCCGCCCCAGTAATTATGGCCTGAGAACTGGATGACCATGGCACCGGTAAAGGTCGACTGAGTGGTTGCGTCACAGCCGGGGGGTTGCTCGTCGCCCTCGATAGATCCCAAAAGCGGATTGGGGCAGCCGCCTGCGGGCCAGGGATCGTCTCCCGGATAGGCGCCCCGGATCTCGTCTCCAAAACAGTACCAACCCTCGACCGGGGTGCCCGCGGTGCCGGGAGAGGTTTCGGTAGCGGGCGTCACCGGAAAGCTGATGGCGGTTGAGGTGATAAGCGATTTGTCGGTGAGGTCCGCGCACAGGGGACTCTCCCCGAACTCCCCGGGTGCCCGTCCCTCGCAGCCTGCAACCAGCAAAGCAGCCAACAGCACCAGGCCGGCGGGGCAGGCCCCGCTGCCGTGTCGTACCCTCTGTCCAGCAAGCTCGCTCATGATCACCTCACCACCAGAAGGTACCGCTCAGCATGAACACGTCTTTGTCTGGAACTGCGGTGGGGTCCTCCACCGGCGGGTATCCGGTGCGCACCGGCACCTCGCTCCCATAGACGAAATGTGAGTACTGTAGCGCGATCTCGTCGCGGCTCTGCCAGTCGGTATGAAGCAAAATGGCGGGCGAATAGATGTTGAACGCGGTGCGACCGTTGTCCACGTCAGGGCGCACGTGATCGAAGCGCATGGACGCGCTCAGCCACGACTTGATGTTGTACGTGGCCTGGGCTCCTGCCTTGAGCTTGAGCACCCCGTCGTAAGCGGGGTCGTCGCTCGAGACGTTGGTGCCGATACCAAAGAGGCTGACCAGCACGTCTGGGCTCTTGCCGATATACGCCTTGTCGTACACCAGGCGCGCCACGCTAAGATCGTACTGCGCCCCGAAGGTGGTCAAAGAGCCGTCTCCGCCGCTGTCGGGGCCGAGATACTCGCTGATGAGCTCGGGACCACCGCGAGCGTTGAGCACCTCGATGACTCCCGCTACCGGCTCGGAATTGACGGCCACGGTCCGGGCAATCCCGCCGTACAGATGACCCGCTCGACCCGCGGTGAGCCGCGCGTCCGCGCCGAAGACGCTGATGCGACCATCGGGCACTTGACCGCTCGGCCCCTGATCGTCCTGGGTCCAGGCCGTCAGGTAGTGCAGGCCCAATTGCACCAGGTTCGCGTGGGAGATGCCTGCGTGAATCTGGTTGACGAAGCTCGCTCCCACGTTGGGATCGGCAAAATCGTTCCACCCCGCCGGGATGAGCCCCACCGGGGGACGCGCGACCTGTCCGCCAAAGCCCTGCTCGATCAAAAGCTTGGTGCTCGGACCGAGGTCGAGAGCCGCCGTGATCATCTCGCCCACGGAATTGGTGCGGGCGATGAGCGGGGTGCCGTAGCGGCCCGCGTCGAAAGCGCCCATCACGCCGTAGCGCCCGGTAACTGCTCCAACCTTGACCTGAACCGGAGTCTTGAGCGGCTTGGACAGGTTCACGGTCACGAACGCGTCGTATACGCCCAGCTGATCCGTCGGTATGTACACGCCGCTGCCGTCGGTCGTGGCCCGCGCGGCAATGATGGCCGTGCCCGATACCGTGGAATTGCCGTAAGTGAAGTTCATCTGAATCCACGGATCCGGCAAGACGCCCGTGTAGTTGAAGCTCCGTTCGTACTGGGGCATCAGCGGCGGCATATGCAGCGCCGTGGAGCTCTGACCCTCCAGGGGATGCCGTCGCTTGAGCACGCCGATCCGAAGCGGAAGCAGCATGTAACCGTGGAAGTCGAGCACGTTCTCCGCCGACTGTGCGGGAGGGATGCCAAACGGTATCGAGGGCGGAGCGCTCCGTACCTGCGGCTCGCCAGGAGCCTGACCCAATCTGGGCAGCGCGGCCTCCGAGCTCTGCTCCTGGTCCTGCTCCTCGGCGCCCGCCGCCACGGGGACCGCGAGCAGCGCCAGGATCAGCAATGGTGAGAGGTTGCGAGGCATGAGACTTACCTTCCTGAATTGCATCGGGAACGAGCCACACGAGATCGGAACATCTTGAACTCCATCTCTGTGCCTAGAAGCTAAGCGTAGCCCCCAACGTCACGACGTGACGGTCGTAGGGGTGAGCGGGATTGTTGTCCGACACGTGATTGTAAAATCGCCGGGTATAGGCCAGATCGATGGTGTCCTGGCTGGCCCAGTCGGTTCGGAACACCAGCCCGGTCGTGACGCTGTACGTCTGGTATCGACCCAGGCGGCGGTCCAAGGTGATGCCGTCGTCGAGCCAGGCGTATTCTTCGGCGTCGCGGCTTTCCCCGTAGCCACGGACGGTAGCCCCGAGCCAGGAAAGCATCGCGTATTCGACCTCTGCGGCGAATGAAATGCCGTTGGCGCCGTCCTTGAAGATCGGGTCGTCGGACTTCATCGTATGTTCGTACAGACCCGCCAACGAACCGCGGACGTCCGGGGCGCGTCCGTCGAAGCTCCGCGGATACCAGAGCATCCGCGCCAAGCTGAAATCCCACTGGGCGCTCACCGCTGCGAAGCGACCGTCACCAGTGCCGTTGCTGCCGACGAATTTGCTGATGAGCTCGCGCCCCCCCTGGGTCCAATCGACGCCCCACCAGATGCCGTCGTTCACCGAGAGGCCATTTTTGAAGTCGTACACCGCGGCGGCCAACCCGAAGGCTCCGTACGGATCGAATCGGGTGTGGGCGTCGACCAGATACACATCCATGCGCCCATCCCGGGGCGAGGTGGTCAGGTAACGCCGCTCGTCGATGCCGTGGGAAGACGCGTAGTGGAACCGCAGCGAATGGTTGTACTTGTAGGTAAGCCCGGCATGGGCATGATAAACGATCGAGGATACGTTGTTTTCGACCCAGCCGGTGTAGTCGCCCCGCTGCGTGTCCTCCGGCAGCGCGGGCACTCCGCTGAAGCCTTCAGACAGTGAAAGCTGCCAGTTCGGTGACAGCTCACGCTGGGCGATGATGACCTCGCCGTAGCCGCGCGTGGCCAGCAGCGGCCCGAAAACACCCCAACCCCACTGACCGACCCCTCCGTAGTTGTCGGTAAACGATCCGACCTTGGCCTGCAGCTGCCACTTGCCAAAGGCAGGCGGGGTAAACGCCAGGTATGCCTGCCCCATGATGGGGCCGTTCTGCGGCGACCAGTAGCCTCGATACCCGGAGCCGTTGAGATCCACGTAGTAGGACAGGTTCGCGCTGACCAGCGGGTTGCCGTAAGTAAAGTACAGCGTCAGACCTGCGCCCGCCCAGTACGGCTGACGACCAGCCACCCACGCCGGCATGTGCAAGGCCCGTCCGCTGTAACCCACCGGCGCGTGTGCAGGCTTACGACCGATGCCGATCGTCTGGTACCCGGAGAGCCGCCCACCCATGCGGAACGACCATTGTCCCTCGGTGTCGGCGGGCGCGGAAAACGACGGTGCCCGACCGCCGACGGTGGCAGGTACCGGAGGTGCTTCCTGATCCAGGCTCATGCCCGGTGGGCGGGGCGATCCAGGGACCGAACCCATGGCCCCTTCGGGGGGCTGGTCGGCATTCGCGGCCGCGGGAGCCTCCGCCGGAGGGTTCTGCGCAGCCGCCCCATCGGATGTACCCTGAGCTTCGGTGGGAGCTGGTGCATCGGCCTTGGCAGGCTCCTCGGCTTGGGCCCACGCCGCCGGCGCCACCAGCAAAAGCGCAAGCATCCATCGACTTGCCAGGCCGGCAGCTCTAAGAGACTGCGTCACACTCGGATATCGGATCACGCTCCAATGCCCCTGGCAATGACGACTCTCGTCGCCGCTGTCCGAAAGGTGGCCACCAGGCCGCGCTCCGCTGCTTAGCAGAATCTGCTCGGCCGAGTCACGCAGATTCTCGGCCCAGCGGGCCTGGGTCCGAAGGAGCCAGCTCTCACTGGTGGGGAATCAGGACCGAGTCCGCGTTCTTTGCGCTGATCCCGCCAGCGGGGACCGAGGCTCCGTCCGCGATCAGGATGAAATTGACGACGGCCCAGTAGTCAGTCGACCGGAGTGTGCCCCCGCGTTTGTACGGCATCATCCGGGAGACGTAGCCATAAAGATCGGCTGCAGTTCGAAATGGCTCGCGGAGCGGCGCACCTGGACTGAGCTGCTGCCGCAGCTTCTGCTCGTTGGGGTCGTTGCTGGCAACGTTGACGGACTGGGAGGGATCTCGGGGATATTCCGGCAGCGCGCCCGATCCCATCAACGACGGTGCGCCCACGCCCTCCCCGCGCGCGCCGTGGCACGAGGCGCAACGGTCCGAATACACCGTGGCTCCGTAGGCAGTCTGATCGCGAGCCTTGGCGAGATTCGGGTCGGTGGCGCCCCGCGGCGTCACTTCGCAACCAATGGCCGCAATGCTCATGGCCGTCAGCAGACACAGCGAGCCCTTCACCGGTATTGCCCTGAAGAACATGAATCGCAGCTCCTTGGTTCGGCAAGGGACCGGCGCCTGGACGACCCCGGACCCTCTTCGCTCGCCTTGTCTACCAGCCCGACGCCGCGCAAGTCATGGATTTCTTCTCCGAGCCTGGGCAGGCCACATCTCCCTCAGGCCCCATGGCCAGCTTCCGAACCATCACCGGAGTGGTTCAGATCGAATCCGAGCCCTTCTGGCCAATGATCCCGGGGCCGGTAGCCGATGAGTCGGCGTGCCGCCTCCATGTCATAGTGCTGGTGCCCGTCAGCGCTGGCTGCGTAGATGACGGCAAAATCCACCCGGGGCGCCTCCACCGCCTGGGCAAAGAAGCGGCCCGCGTCGTTGGCGCTCAAATACAGGCTGGGACGCTGCAATTGAGTCATCTTGGCGGCTTCGTCGCGATTGCGGACCACCCAGGCGATGCGTACGGCCAGGATGCTCATGCCAAAGCACCGCGCATACATCTCCGACATCTGTTCCGCCCACAGCTTGGTCAGCGCATAGTGGTTCGTGGGTGCCGTGTCCGAAGTGCGGGCAATCCCGACGCCCTGAGCGCCCCTGCCGAGCACTTGAATCGAGCTTGCCACCACGGTGCGGGCGGCACCGGCGCGTTTGGCAGCGTCGAGCACGTTGTGCAGGCCGATCACATTGGGACCTACCAGGTCGTGAAATCCGACGTCGTGAGGCTGGGCCGCCAAATGCACCACCGCGTCCATGCCTTCGGTGGCAGACCGGAGCGCGTCGGCATCCTGGATATCCGCGACAACCACTTCGGTGGCGTGGGCCGAAGGCGAGCGGTCCAGCGCACGTACCTGGTGGCCACGCGCCAAGAGCTCACGGCAAACGGGCCGACCCACTGCGCCGGCGGCTCCGGTGACCAGAACCCTTGCCATATTCAGCCACCGCTCCCGGCGCAGCTTCAGTGATATCGATCGCACGCGGTCAGGGCGTCGC
>Ga0055462_10000125_pt1 | contig 11564 bp, 4 predicted proteins | sample Joice_ThreeSqC_D_2_FD_57689 | JGI IMG/M metagenome (GOLD analysis project Ga0055462, IMG submission 57689) | Wetland microbial communities from San Francisco Bay, California, USA, that impact long-term carbon sequestration - Joice_ThreeSqC_D1 | ecosystem: Environmental > Aquatic > Marine >...
AACAAGTAAAACCTGGCTTGGGTTAACGGGTTTGGTTAAATAATCACTTATCCTGCCGCCGATTGCTTCATTCATTAATGTTTCTTCTTCACTTTTTGTAATCATAACCACAGGAATATTCGGATTCATATCTTTTATTAGTCCCAGGGTTTCAAGACCGCCCATACCAGCCATCATTTCATCGAGAAATATAAGGTCGTAAGATTTTTCTTTAACCGCACTTAGTGCATCTTCGCCGTTCATCGCCGTATCTATTTCATATCCTTTTTCTGTAAGAAAAATAATATGAGATCTGAGCAGTTCTATTTCATCATCTACCCAGAGTAATTTCCTTTTATCCATTTTGTCCTTTATTTATTAGAATCGTTTAGAGAAAAAGTAACTACAGTTTTACTGAATTACAATGTTCACATCCAGCCCTGCTTCGTTTGTGGTTGTGGGGGGTATTCTTGCTGCCCCTTCCGGTTCAACTGAAGACCGTTTATAAAATATTGATAATGATACTTTTGAGCTTATTGTGTACTTTATTCTCGGTTCAATGGTCGTTCTTGTGGTGCCATCCTGTGGAATCCCATCTTCAGTAAAGTTATCCATCTCGAATCTTATTACTGAATTTTTTGTACTTGTATATGATAACGAAAATTCTATGTCATTCTTCAGGTTTATACCGAAGAGAGGTAATTCAAATCCGGATTTGGAATAGCTTGCAGTTAAACCAACATCATTGGATGATGTTTCTGTTATATTAGTTGTAGTTAATCCGAGTTCATAGCTGGTTCTTGATGAAAACTTAATATTACCTGTTAAATTACCGCCCCACAACTGTCCGAAAGTGATGTTCAAACCTGCTAACGGAGTAAACCCGTATTCAACTCTCTGGGTTTGAGTTTCCTGCCTGTATTCGTTTGAACCCTGACGTGTGAGTTTCCATCCTTCTGTATATGCTGAAGTATACGCATGATCAAGAGAAATTTTTTGTGCGATAGATTTAAAGAAAAGAATTTTTTCAAGTCCGTCCCAGGTCAGTCGCCAGTTAGGTCTGGCAATATATTTTGTAAGATTTTCAAATATCGGCAGAGAAGAAAGCAGAGGCAGACTTTCAAACCCTTCAGTAAATGCATCAGAAAGACTTTGACGCGGATTAGCAGCATTCGGGTTATACAATGAATTAACTTTTTTAATTCCCGAATCAACAAATGGAAGACCTGGCGGCAAAGTTAAAAATGACCTGGATAAATTACCTGTTGCGGAAACATTTGAAATAAATAGATTACCGTTCTCATCAAATGTCAAGGTTGTATTCTTATTCATTGACCAGTTTACATTCCAGGTTAAATCAATTTTTGCACCTTCCCATAAAGGTCTGGATGTTCTCAGATCAACACTATTCTTTTCAGAAAATGCATCATTAAAGTTTGTACTACCGCCTGGTAAAAATACGCGCTGTCCAACATCGCTGCTAAGTCCAAGTTGAAAAGCACGCGGCGGTCCCCCGTCATCGCTTTGTATTAATCCCCAGAAATTACCAAAGCCTGTTCCCTTTGAAGCCAAACCACCTTTTGAAACGCTGTTATCATGAGCAAAATTAATTGAAAAATTTTCCCAATCGAAGAATACCGCTTTTACTACTGCTTTAAGGAATAGAAGCGCTCGTTTCATAGAAGATGGCTTTTTTACGTTTGTAGTTGTAGAATCAGAATTTTTCCCCTCATCATTAATCACTAAATCTTTCCCTTCATCCTGTGATTTTTCATCAGATGAAAACAAGGGTTCAGTAAGTGATTTCCATCTCAAAATCATTCCTGCTGTAAACTTACGTGTGTAACCTGCACTTCTTCCAAGATCAACCTGGCGCAGGTCGTAGTTCCACCTGTAGCCAGCCGAGTAACCCGTTGTAATTGTAAAATAACGATTTATATCCCAAAGAGACGGCAGCCTTGGTGAAGTCCTAAGATCAAAATTTTGAGTATAAGCGTAGTCTCTACCGAATCCCGCACCGCCAAGTATATCACCCCAAATTTCACTTTCCTGTCTTTCAGCAGTTCCTTCACCAAGCAGATATGCTAACGATGAGTTTACACTTACATTGTAATTAACTGAGAGATTGAATAACCCACCTTCCGTAAGCTTCCACAAAAATCCGAATCCCCTTGTGGTTGTAAAATCTTTAGATACACTTTCAGTTGTGGGATTTTGATTTATGGGTCTGGTTCTGCTTGCATTTCTGTTCCTGCTTGCTGTAATATTTGCAGAAAAATTCTGCGGTGCAAAGTAAACCTTAAGATCTTTATAATCTGAAAAGATTGAAAACAATGCCCCTAATACAGGAATATCTGCAGGCTTAAAATAAAGATCAGGACTGAAATTAAATGCGTAAGTAATGTTTGCATTCCAGCCCCAGCTATCTGCCCTTTTTACTGTTGGACTGCGACTGTACCTGTTGTTATAATTAAACCCAAACGTAACCGCATTCCAGGAATCCCGAATATACCAGAGATCAGTCGGTATTTTTAATTTAATATTAGATGAAGATATTGTATTAGTAACGTTAAGTGTTTGTGTCTCTGCAATTAATTCTTCAGATGTTTTTGTTGTATCGGAAAGCTGCTTAACTGCTTCATCAACTCTTACATCAGTACCGGGAATGTACAACGGTTTGCCGAGAGATTCGGTATGTGAATAATTTATTTTCAGGTTACTTTCTCTCATATTGATAGGAACAAGTTTTAATACATCGAGGTTTGTTTGAACAGACCAGTTAAGATTATCCACTCTTGAACCAAAGCGTTGCGCAAGTGTGTGGAAATAAGGGTTTGTCTGGCTCACAGTTAAATTAATATCCATCAAATCGGCAAACTTAAAACCGGTTGTGGCAGTATAAGCCCATCCGGGTGAATCATCCGCACCAACAACCCGTAATTCATTTACCCACACTTCACCGGAAAGCTCACCTGAATTAAAAGACGGATCGTTTATATTATAAACACCTACAGATAAAAACTTTACTGATGTAAGTGTAGGGTTGCCTTTTACAATGTAATAATGGTTTGGTCTTCCCGGAACCGGAACTTTAATTATATGTGTCGAGGTATCTTCAGCCTGCTGCTTAACTGCAGTAAGTTCATCGAATTTCATAGAAATGTTGTTCCATCCAGAATCAACCGGCTGCCTGTATTCATAATAATTTAAAGTATCTGTTCCAAACCGGAAGAAAACTTCAGCAGAGTATTGACCTGTTGCCGGATCAGTATAAGAAATAGAACCCGGCTGTCTGTTCCTTTCCCCATGAATAAATAATTTCATTTCTTTATAGCTGAATACATCCAACGGACGGAAAAGATATTTTACCGCTTCACGAGATTCGCCTTCAGGCAGATCAGTAAAGATAAGATTAAGCGCCTGCTCGTTCCTGTATATTTCTTCGTCAGGTCTTGTTCTGTCTCGTTCCCTGAAAACTCCTGGCGGGCTTGTGTAATCCTGGTTTTCTTCATAGCTGACTACTGATACCGACATTACAGAATCTTCAGCAATTAATTTTTGCCATTGGCTTCCAACAAGATTGAATTCAGTCATTCTTATATGTACGGGTTCACTCACTCCCTGAACAAAGAGGCGGATCGTTTCTACGTTTGAAAAGCTTGCATTATTAATATTAGCTAAGGTATCTTTAAGCGGTATTCTGTATAAATACCAGTTAGCCGGTGTAAATCCTCCGCCTGAAATAAATTTGTTTGTTGTTGTGTCGGTGTTCAACGGAATTCTGTATCGGAAAAAACTATTAGCAAGATCAACGCTTCCATTACGGTTTAGATCTTCAGTATCAGGGAGCAGTCCAACATCGGTAAGCACTGCATTTCCTTCAGTACCATTAATATTAAAATAATCTAATACCTTAGGCGGAGAGCTTTGCTCAAACCTGAAATTATCTTCACTTGGATCTGATTTAGTACTTTGATGAGAAGTCCTTTCAGTCGCATCGAATTCACCATCCAATCCTGTATCTTCACCTTCATCAATAGCTTCATTACCGTTTTTATCTTCTGTATCTAATAAGTTGTTAGGAATAACATCTTCACTAATCAATCCTAAATCCATATATAAATAAGCGCTGTCTGGTGCGTTATCAATCTTCATCCAGAATTCAACATATTCAATATTCTGCTCTATCAGATTGCTTGCAGTAGATGAAAGTACCTTTTGCATACCTCCCCAGTTATTTTGTTCGTTTAACAAGTTAGGGCTCCAGTTATAAGTTCCGGGAGTATCCGGCATAAAAACATAATCAAGAACACTTATCTGCTGGTCGGAACGTGCAACCTGTTTTCTTCCACCGTAAATACTATCAACAACAACATCTGACGGTGTTACTGTATACCAGAAACTTTTTGCTTTGTAATCCATTTTGTCTTGCCTGGTCAAACCCGGTAATAAAGGCAGGTTTTCAGGCGGACTTATATCCTTCCAGCCGGTATAACTTATTCCAACAGGAATTATTTTTTTAGCACCTTCAAAGTCATCTATATATGCAATGCTTTCACCTGCGTCATCCGGTATCGTACTTTTCTTTGTATTTGGATCAGGAGACATATGAGCGTATTCTCCTGAAAAAGTAAAAGTAGACATTTCTTTTGTAGATATAAATAAATCCAGAAAATTTGTAAGGAAAGGAAGATCGGCAGCAGTTGAAAAATCAACACCGTAAATTGTATTGCTTAATGGCTCTTCGCCTATTCTGACTTTATCACTCAATGTCTGCTGGTTTAGATTCATAATTGTAAAGCCGAGATGAGTTTTATCAGAAAAGTCGTAAATACCCCTTGCACCTAGCAAAGTTTTAGAAGCAAGCTGGAAAAGATCATTCTGCTCATAAGTAATTTTTAGATTTGCACCGGGAACAAGTGCAGCATCATTCCTTATTGTTAATTGCCCGATGTTATAATCAACAACATAGTCTGTACCTTCTCTTAACTCTCTGCCGTTCAGTAAGACTTTAACAGAATTTTCTACAACATTAAAACCAAGCTGGTAAACAGATGAAACGTCGCCAGTGTTTTTACCCGTCATAACCCATTTGTCATGCTGCTTATCGTATTGTGCTGTAACCTTGGTTGTATCATAAACTTTTTGATACTTATACTGCTCCCCTAATTCAGGAGGAATATCATTACCAAAAGGCTGCAGTGAAGGAAAAATAATTTCACCTGTTTCGGGAAAGATCGTATAACCCGGTCGCCAGTCAAAAACATTATCGGGTGTTATACTTCCACCGGAACCTACCTGGTCCAATTTAAATGCCTGCAAAAGTTTTACACCATTAATTTCTTCTGCAGGTTCCTGACCGACGATCTCAAATTTTATTTTAAATTCAAAACCTTCCTGCTTGATATTCCTTGAGCCGGTAGGATATATATTCTTCAGCTTCAGTCTCCAGGCTTCAGTATAACCTGGCTGGAGGTTTTTAGGTTTTACAAGTTTTAGTACAAGTGTCCTGCTCGTATCAGAATTTGTTCTGATAAATTCACCATAAGTTAATCCGTTACCCGTTCCCCTGTTAAATGCAACGGCAATTATATCCTGCTCATTCAGGTTGGTTTTAAATGAAATATATCCAGTTTCAGGATGGAAGGTATAATCAATTCCTTCTGTCAATTGTAAAAATCTTCCGATTTCTACCCTGCCGGGAATTGGATCAATCTGACCTCTGAGTGAATCGTTATATGTAGTTTGGCCTACCTGAAGAGGCTCAAGATCAATGTAACAATTAGCATTTCTTTCTTTCGATTTATCAATCGTAACCTGGTTAATTGATTTCCAGACTTCGATCTCATTTACCTGGTATTCAGGATTGACCTGCGAAGGAATACGGCCATAGAAGTTTTCAAAAAAATTAAAACCTTGTGATGTATCAGCATAATCTTTATCAATGAAATAATGGTTCTCGGAATATTCGTAAGCTCTAATATCGTATTCCTGCGAAGTTGCGCCGCTTGAAACTGAAACTTCTTTTGTCTCGCCTTTTTTCTGGCTTGCAAGCGTAGTCAGTCTGAAAGGTCCCATTTTAAATTGTGCTTTAACTCCAAACAAAGCCTCTGCCCCGCCAACCAAAGATGAAGTCTGCATCGAAACGTTTCCTGCTTCAATGCTCTGTATGATTTCATCTTCATATCCGGTATATTTTATTTTGAGCTGGTTCTCGTATTCAAATGTACGCTCTGTATTCCAGTCGGCGCTTATGTTAAGCTTATCACCAATTGTTCCGTTAACATTTATCTGAACCTGCTGCTTAAAGTCGGGTTCGTTTCTGGTATTGCCAAGCCGGGATGCAGTAACGCCTTCAGTAGTTTCATTTCTCCACGCACCATGAATCTGAACGCCCCCGCTTATTTTCAGGCTTATCTTTGGCTCGCCGAAAATACTTAGTACGCCAACACTTGGTAACGGTATTTCTATATCTGTTATGTTAGTAATTAATTGGCTCAGACCGATATTTGATTCTTTAAGTTCATAAGCATAAGCGAGGTTTTCCCAATCCTCTCTTTCCTTTAACGCAAGTTTCAGTTCTATATAATCTTCAAGCGGCATTCGCAATAAAATTTTCGGCTCCTGTGTCCCGATCTTTTCACGAACAATTACATAATTTCCTGTTGAATCTATTTGAACTGTTCTTTTACTATAAGTTGGTGAGGGATAGACAAAAAATGAAGATTTCTTTTTCTCTTTTAGCTCTACATAAGGTTTATCCTCGCGATAGTATTTAAATTGTTCCATCCTGGCTGTCGAATCAACCTCACGCCAGTCAACTTTAATTGTATCTTCGGCAGCTGTTAAGCTATCAGTAACACCAAGAGTTGAATCGTTTGCTGTTATAGTAGAATCACTCGGAACTAATGTGGAATCAGTTGTTGTAAAAGTCGAATCAACTATGTCTTCACCATTTTCCTCGGTTGTGTCCGGAGGCAAAAATTCATTGCCAGGCGAATAGCCATTACTGCCTGTGTGTATAATTAAATCGTTTGGAAGCCTGACAGAGGAGATTTCATTGGAATGATAGATTGTTTGCTGATAAGCTGTGGAATTTTCTGAATAAACAGAAGCAACATATTCAGCGGAGACTGTTTTAAAGCAGGCATCAACCCATGTTGCCTGGTCTAAGGGAGTATATTGTTGGGAAATAAATCCGGAGTTAATCCCCGCAAAGAAAATTATAAAAGAGAACAGAGCAATGCGGATAATCTCTTTTACCAGATTTACAAAATTAATTTTGATGTATTCCACTTAAGATTTATATCAGTAAACGTACAATAAGCCATAGTAAAAAAATTATTCGATAAGTTCTCCTTCTTTTTTTTCGACGGGAAAAAATTAGATAATTAAAGTGTCTTTTTCAATTGATTTTTACCTTAATCAAATAATTTATTCCTTAAAAGCTAATTTAATTAGGAAAATAAAAGCAGGTAAAATTTTGTCGCCGAAACAATTTTTCCGTTCACAAATATTGCCGGATTATTTTATACTCAGCCTGGAAATTAATCTGCTATACTTTGGAAATTTTTTACTAAGTTCTTCTTTCCCGGCAGGTATAAAATCATCAAACTCGAAACCGGGCGCTACGGTACATCCGATTAACGCAAATGATTTTTTATCGGCAAGCTCTGCAGCAAACCAGTTATTCTTTTCAACTGTTACCTGGTAATGATCATTATCTGCAATATTATTTCCCAGCCTTACAATTTTTAGTTCACCTTTACCGGATAAAATATAAATTAGAATTGAAGCTCCGTCATAAAAATGCCACAGCTCATCCGATTTAAGCTTATGAAATGATGAATGCTGTTTCCCCTCAAGAAGATAATAAATAGAAGTAGAGAAAACCCTTTTTGAAGAATATCTCCTTGGCAGCCCTTCAGTAAATATCAATTCACCTGAACGGTAAACTTCCCTGTAATATCCCCCTTCAGGATGTTTTTTAAGTTGTAATCTTTCAATATAAAATTTTGCTTTGCTGTTCATCTAAAATCATTTCAGCAGTATCATCTTTTTTGATTCATTAAAATTATCAGACTGAAGCTTATAAAAATACACGCCGCTGGGGAATGATGAAGCATCGAAATTAACTTCATAAGTTCCCGGAGATTTAGCTTCGTTAACGAGTGTTGTGATTTCATTTCCTAAGACATCGTAAACTTTTAATTGTACAGACACAGTACGCTGTGTCCCTGCGGATGGTATTGTATATTTAATTTTTGTTGAAGGGTTAAACGGGTTAGGATAATTCTGGTATAAATAAAATTCTTCTGGCTGATAAATAACAGCAATATTAGTGATTGAATTTTCTACTATAAATTTATAAAATCCATCAGGTGCTGTTATAGGTTTTGTCATAGTCTTATTGTTGATTGAAGAGGCAGATAAATAATAAAATATTTCCGTCTCGTCAATTTGCGGAGGTATTTTTGCAACTGCAGTGTCGCCGTTAAAATCCATAGCCAGTGCAGAAAATGATTGGGTAGTATCAGTTGTCCAGTAAACATAAGCTTCACTTATTCCGGGTTTTGTTTTTATCACTGCTCTGAATTCAATAGAGTCTTCTGTTTCAACAACAGGATCCATTGAAGGATGAGAAATCCAGATTGGATCAGTGACACCGACTTCTTTTGTAATACAATGTATTGTACCGAGAGCAGGAATTATCTGGTTGGAATTTATCCCCACTACGTTATAACCCGGCATAGCTTCTATGTAAATTCTGAATGCAGTAGTATCGTACTGATATTCATAAGTTGGAATGATCACTGTTTTATTAATTATCATCGAGTTTGTATATGTTCTGTAATCACCGCCTGTATTCGGATATCTTCCCAGGGCATCGGGAGGCATTGGAATACGTACAACTTTATAATCTCTTCCGTAACAAGTTTTAAAATTATTAAGGATATACTGAAGGTTTGCTTCAATCTGCGGACCATCTGCAACACCAGGAGGATATTCACCTACAAGAAGAGTTTCTTCATCAAGTAATTTCATATGCATATCAATATGATGGATTACATCGTAAGGTAATGTCTCCATTTTTATATAGCGGTCTAATCCAATATACTTTTTCATTATAGTATCAATTTCAGCTTCAGTCTTCCCTGAATTTTCATTCAAAATTAATTTAGATGAAAACCCTGTTCCATGTCCGTCAACCATAAAGTTACCGCCCGTATGAGTTAAATTATATGGTGCAGCAGTTGTCTGATAGATTGGTGCGCTGATATAATTTGCAAAGAAAACCGGTGTTACATCATCAAGCGGTCTCGGTCTGTTGTAAATCCAGTCAATAATATTTAAAGTATCAATGTCGTTTGTGTAAGCAGTCCACGGACCGTAGTCTCTAACCCAAATTGAATTATAAGTTGTTATTAGAAACACAAGATTATAAAGAGGCACCCCTGCATTTTGTAAATAAGTTTTTACCGAATTGGAATCGCTGCAGATGATAAAAACTTTACATTCTTCCTGTGCATAATCTACAATTTGACTTAATATGCTTACGTATTGAGTCCACGTTATAATTATTCCCTGTAGTTCTTCCCATTCAGCCATTCCTCTTACCGGTGACGGCGGCGGATCAGTAAACAAAGGATTAACAGGATAATTGTATGACTGCCACATCAGCGATTCTTCTTCTGTCATATTATTTGGAAAATCCTGTGCAAATGCTGCAACAGAAAAAAATATAAGAAGTATGAAAACTTTTGTTGATTTCATCTTGTTTAGTTCCTTAAATTCATCTTTAAATTTAAAACCATTAGAAGACAAAAAATCTTTATCTAAATATAACACAAAATGGATATACAGCTATACAAATTATTTATAATGGGTTTTTAAAAGTGACAGAATACAATCGTTCTGAAAAAATCTCCTGGTTTTTACCGGCAGCTTTATTTTTACTTATGTTATCTAATTATACATCAGCTCAAACTATTAATATGGATTCAATAAAAATTCAGAATTACAGTAATGTAGCCGGGCAGATAGTAACAACAGCTTTAAAAGAAAGAAAAGGATACGAACTGCTGCGGGAATTATGTATGATAGGACCAAGGTTAAGCGGTTCTAAAAATTCACTCGAAGCTATAAACTGGGCTTTTGAGAAAATGAAAACATTCGGATTCGATTCGGTATGGCTTCAGCCTGCAATGGTTCCTCATTGGGAACGTGGTGATACTGAAAGCTGCACAATTATAAATGAAAATAAAAATTTATCAGTTCTTGCACTTGGCGGCAGTGTTAGTACGTCTGAAGAAGGAATTACAGCAGAAGTCATAGAAGTAAAAGATTTTGACGAGCTTGAAAAAAGAAAAGATGAATTAAAAGATAAAATCGTTTTCTTCAATAATACCATTGATGCCGGATTAGTAGATACTTTTTCAGGTTACGGAAAAATAGTTAAGCAGCGTACCGAAGGCGCAATAGAATCAGCGAAATATGGCGCAGTTGGTGTCTTAATAAAATCTATAACGACAAAATATGATAACGTGCCTCATACAGGAGTTATGAGTTATGTAGATTCCATTCCGAAAATTCCCTCGGCAGCGCTGGGATTTCAGGACGCTGAATATTTAAGCAAAGAAATTAAAAACAATCCTCATCTTAAAATTAATTTTAAACTTAGCTGTAAAACTTTGCCGGATGCAAAATCATACAATGTAATTTGCGAAATTAAAGGAAGTGAAAAACCTAATGAAATTATTGTTGTCGGAGGACATTTAGACAGTTGGGATGTTGGCTATGGTGCACACGATGACGGAGCCGGCTGTATACAATCGTTGGAAGTTTTAGATCTCTTCAAGCGTTTAAATATTAAACCTAAAAGAACAATCCGTTGTGTATTTTTTATTAACGAAGAGAATGGATCGCGCGGGGCAAGAGAATATGAAAAGATCGCTGAGCAATCCGGTGAAAAACATATAGCTGCAATTGAATCTGACCGCGGAGGTTTTACACCGGAAGGCTTTTATGTTGACACAGATTCATCATTGGTTTTTGATATTTTACAGTCCTGGCTGCCGGTCTTGGAAAAAGCAGGGATTTCATGGATTAAAAAAGGAGGAAGCGGATCAGATGTTGGAAAAATAAAAAATACCGCGGCACTTATCGGTTACGTTCCTGATGACCAGAAATATTTTGATTTTCACCATTCAGACAATGATGTTTTTGAAGAGGTTCACCCGAGAGAATTGGAACTTGGCACCGCTGCAATTACTGTGTTGACATATTTGTTGAGTGAAGAATTATGATTACAAAATTACAGGATTTAAAAATTGAAGGATTCACCTGCAGCAAGTCTGCCACTTTTTACAGCACTTTCAATTGTTGAAGGAAGCCCTGTATTAACCCAATCACCGGCGAGGAAAAGATTTTTAATTTTTGTTTTTGTTTGAGGACGATTACCAGTTATATCCCGGGAAGGGATGAAAGTCGCACGTTTTTCCTTTATAATTTGAGTTCTTATTATTTCGTTTTTGTTAATGTTCATAAACTTTTTAAGCTCATCGTAAATTAATTCTTCAATTTCT
>Ga0055462_10000127_pt1 | contig 11442 bp, 9 predicted proteins | sample Joice_ThreeSqC_D_2_FD_57689 | JGI IMG/M metagenome (GOLD analysis project Ga0055462, IMG submission 57689) | Wetland microbial communities from San Francisco Bay, California, USA, that impact long-term carbon sequestration - Joice_ThreeSqC_D1 | ecosystem: Environmental > Aquatic > Marine >...
TTGCGTGAGGTCGTCTTCGATCCCTATTTTACGACCAAGAAGAGTGGAACCGGCCTGGGGCTCGCCATCGTCAAGAAGGTCGTCATCGAACACGGAGGGACCATCGTGGCTGGCCAAAGCGAGATGGGAGGAGCCAGAATCCGCATACAGATTCCGCGACCGGGAACAACGGCAGCTGCCGTGGCGCAGTCGGCCGCTGTGGACGTGCCGTCCTCGCCGCGCCATGCTTGACTCAGCGCCAACGCGGACTGATTCACATTGGACTGAATTTGTATGACCCAACCCAAGCCGATCAAAGAGACTTACAGCGTCAAACAGGCATGGGTCACCGCGGCGCTAGTTCTTGCCACCAGCGCGCTCTTCGGTCTGGCGGTGCTGCCGCACATCGGCGAGCAGCACTCTGCCCATACTGGGTCAGCTGCCCCCGAATTTTCGTTGCCGCTGGCAGGCGACATTGAAGGGTCGCGCTGGGCGCTTTCAGCATACCGGGGTCGCGTGGTGGTGCTGGATTTCTGGGCACTTTGGTGCAAGCCGTGCCGTGAACAAATGCCGATTACGGAACGGTTGGCACGGGGACGGTCCAAGGACGTCGTGGTGGTTGGAGTCAACGAGGGCGACCCGATGGCCGACGTAGAGGCGTTCGTCGCCAAGCAGCGACCTGGCTACGATGTCGTTTCCGATGCAGACGGTGAGGTCGCAGAGCGCTACCAGGTGCGCGGATTGCCGACTCTCGTGGTGATCGACCGATCGGGGCGCGTCAGCGGCTTCGAAAGCGGCGTGGTTCCTTACGCGCGGTTGGAGCGTCTGGTAGACGAAGCCAAGTGAGTGCGGTGCCGTCGCGCATCGGCGATGAGCTGCCGCGCATGCTCACGCGCGGTGTCGGATACCCGTTGACCGCCCAGCATGCGCGCGAGCTCGTCGACTCGCTCGGCTTCCGTTAGGCGGTGCACCGTCGTCGTGGTTCGACCATCGTCACTCTGCTTGTCCACCCTGAAATGAGCGTCCGCAAAAGCGGCAATCTGGGGCAGGTGCGTAATGCACAGGACCTGACGTTCTCGCGCCGCGCGCGCCAGCCGCAGACCGATGGCCTCTGCGACGGCTCCCCCGACCCCGGCATCGATCTCGTCGAAAACGTAAGTGGAGACACCGGCGCCGCCCGCTAGCGCTCCACGAATGGCGAGCAGCACACGCGACAACTCCCCCCCCGAGGCTACCCGAGTCAGGGGGGCGAGGGGCTCGCCCTGATTGGCAGAAAACAGAAATTCTACTCGATCGAACCCGCGTGGACCGAGTTGGTCCTCGGCAAGGCTGGACAACTGTACATCGAATCGAGCATCGGGCATGTGCAGTGCGGCCAGCTCACCGGTGAGCACGCGTGAAAGCTGTCGAGCCGCAAGTTCGCGGCTTTCGTGCAAATTGGCGGCAAGGTCCCGGCATCGGTCACGACATTGCTGAAGTTCATGGTTCGCTCGTTCCAAATCTCGTTCGACGTGATCGAGCGCCTCAAGCTCCCCCCTGAGCGCCTGCATCGACGTTGCCAGTTCCTCGATGTTGGTGCCGTGCTTTTTCTCGAGACTGGTCAATTCGTGCAACCGCTGCTCAGCGCGCTCGAGGGCACCGGGATCGAGTTCGATATCCTGTCCGAACCGCTGCACCAGCCGGAGCGCCTCCTCGCAGGCGGCCTGCGCGGTGTGCAAATGTTCGGCGAGCTCACCCAAGCGAGGGGAACTTTCGGCACCGCGCTCGGAGCGTTCCACGAGACGTCCGAGGCGGACGGCAATCGAGTCGTCGGACTCGTACAAGGCATCCTCGGCGTCACGAACGAATTCTGCCCAACGTTGCGAATCCCGTAGCAGAGCGACCTGATGCTTGATGGAGGTCCGCTCCCCGGCAGTGGGGGCAATTCGATCGAATTCCTCGAGTTGATACCGGAGTAGATCGCGTCGGGACTGGGCGTGCTCGGCCGCCTCCGACAAACGCTCCTGTTCCTCGAGGATTGATCGGTAGCCATCGTAGGCCGCGGCGTATTCGGAAAGCTCCGCCTCCAGGCGAGCAAATCCGTCCAGGACCTCGAGGTGGCGCGATACCTGAGTCAGCGAGTGGTGTTCATGTTGGCTGCAGACGTCGATGAGCAGAGAAGCTACTGAACTCAATATCTCGCGCGTGGTCAGCTGTCCTTGTACGAAACAGCGACCGCGGGCGGAACGAGTCACGGTGCGGTGGAGCACCAAGTCGGGGGCCAACTCGTCATTGCCGAGATTGTGCTCGCTGAGTAGCTGTCTACCCGCCTCTTGCCACGGCCCTTCGACCTCGAATTGTGCTTCTACGACCGCCGCCTCTTCGCCGGCGCGAACCAGATCCGCACGCGCCCTCGAACCTCGCAATAGAGTCAGCGCGTCGACGATGATGGATTTGCCTGCACCCGTTTCCCCGGTCAGTACGTTCAGGCCCGATTCAAAGTGGATCGCGACATCCCGCAACAGAGCCAGCCCGCGAATGTGTAGGAACGAAAGCATGCGAGGATCTGGTTCGCTATCGGATTGGCTTGCCGCTCGGTTGTCAACCGCCATCGGACAGAGCTGCGAGTTGCCATGTGCTTGGGGCCTCGCCCTTGGCCGTCGCAACGCCAAGCGTGCCTGAGCCTGAATCGGACGCGACTGACGGGAGAAGCCCGAGCCAACTTCTCCGATTACCCTGGCTCGCTGCCGATCCCTGCGCTAGTTGAGCCCGTCGGTCGGTTCACCCCTCGAATCGAGATTTCCGAGTCACCCGAAGCACTGCTCAGCCATGCCGAAGCTCTGCTCCACCAAGCGCCTGTCGTTGCTTCTTGCTCTGTCGGTCATAGGCTGTCGAGACCACCGAGGCCGCGACTGCCAAAAATTCGTTCTCACCGTCAACGGTGAATTGGCGATGATCGACGGGCTAACCTCCGGTGCGAGAGCCAAGGGCAAGACATCTGCCGGAGAGATGAATCAGCTGGCCGAACGCTATCAGGGCCTGGCGGACCAGGTTGGCCGCCTGCACCTTCGGACACCCGACCTGGCACGTCTGGCGGAAGAATATGGGGCCGTGATCAAGGATGCTGCAAAGTGCGCTTCCGGTGTCGCCGACTCCCTCGAACATCAGGATCTCAATCGGGCGCTGAGCGCACAAAAGGAGTTCGGCCAGATCACTGACCGGGAAGGAGCCTTGGTTCGCCGCATCAACGCCGCGTGCGCCGGCGGGAGCTAGGCCAATTCACTTGCGCCTGCCGCCGATCCTTGCCGGGCGTCGCGGTCGACGTTCGGCCTTCGCTGGGCTGGAGCGGACGGGTTCGGCAGGTTCACCACTTTCGCTCTCGCGCAATTGGCGAAGGTCGTCGCGCAAGCGCGCAGCGGTCTCGAACTCGAGGCGTTCCGCAGCCGCAAACATCTGCTGTCGAAGATCCTCGATCCGTTCGTGCAGGTCGATTGGCGGCGCCGGCTTCGAAACCGCCGCTGGTGCCGGCGCGGGCGCCTGCTTGCGCGTGGTCCCAGAAGGACGTGCGGTGGCAGTGGCCCCAGAACCTCGCGGAACTGCGTAGTAATCGTTCATTCCCGAGGCCGGGTTGAAATCCAGGATGGCACGCTGAATGGTTGCGGGTGTGATGCCGTGCTTGGCATTGAAGTCCGTCTGAATTTGCCTGCGCCGATTGGTCTCTTCGATCGCATACTTCATGGCAGGCGTTTCGCGGTCCGCGTACATGAGCACCTGCCCGTTGGCGTTGCGCGCCGCACGACCAATCGTCTGAATCAGCGACCGGGGGCTGCGCAAGAATCCCTCCTTGTCCGCGTCCAGGATCGCCACCAGGCTCACCTCCGGCAAATCGAGCCCTTCGCGCAGCAAGTTGATGCCGATGAGCACATCGAAGTCACCCGCGCGCAGACCTCGCAGCAATTCCACTCGTTCGAGCGTCTCGACATCTGAGTGAAGGTAGCGCACTCGCACTCCGAGTTCGGAATAGTATTCCGTGAGGTCCTCCGCCATACGCTTGGTCAGCGTCGTGACCAGGATCCGTTCGTCCTTGGCGATGCGCGCCCGGATCTCTCCCAAGAGATCATCGACCTGACCCTTGACGGAGCGCACGGTGATGACCGGGTCTAGGAGGCCGGTAGGACGAATCAACTGCTCGACCAGGTGGCCCTTGGACTTGGTGAGCTCGTAGTCTCCAGGGGTCGCTGAAACGAAGATCACGCGCCGCATGTACTTCTCGAACTCTTCGAAGCGCAACGGCCGGTTGTCCATCGCGCTGGGCAGCCGGAAGCCATATTCGACCAAGGTTTCCTTCCTCGAGCGGTCCCCACGGTACATACTGGCTAGCTGCGGCACGGTCTGGTGCGACTCGTCGATGATGAGCAGCATGTCTTCGGGGAAGTAATCGATGAGCGTCGGTGGCGGCTCTCCGGGCTCGCGGGCGGCGAGATGCCGCGAATAGTTCTCGATCCCCTGCACGAAGCCCATCTGCTCCAGCATCTCCAGGTCATATTGCGTCCGCTGCGCGAGCCGCTGCTTTTCGAGAAAACGTCCCTGCTGGTCGAACCAGTTCAAACGTTCGAGCAGCTCGACGCGAATGGTTTCGATGGCGCGATTCAACTGTTGTCGGGGAGTGACGTAGTGGGAGCCCGGATAGACGGCGTAGCGATCCAGACTTCTCAGGACCCGCCCACGCAAAGGATCGACCTCGTGAATCTCGTCAACCTCGTCGCCGAAGAATTCCACGCGGATCGCCAGCTTCTCCTCGTAGACAGGGAAGATCTCCACCACGTCGCCACGGACCCGGAAAGTCCCACGATGAAAGTCGGTGTCGTTGCGATCGTACTGAATGTCGACGAGCCGCCGGAGCAGGACATCTCTCGGCAGCTGTTCGCCTTTGACGATTTCGATCAGTAGTCCACTGTACGTTTCCGCCGAGCCGATGCCGTAAATGCAGCTGACACTGGCTACGATGATGCTATCGCCGCGGGAGAGTAACGCCTGGGTCGCGGCGTGGCGCATGCGATCGATCTGGTCATTGATGATCGCATCTTTCTCGATGAACGTATCGGTCGTGGGGATATAGGCTTCCGGCTGATAATAGTCGTAGTAGCTGACGAAGTAAGCGACGGCATTCTCTGGGAATAGATCGCGCATCTCGCCGTACAGCTGAGCCGCCAGAGTCTTGTTGGGGGCGATGATGAGCGTCGGCTTCTGAATCTGCTCGATGACGTGCGCGATCGTGAAGGTCTTGCCGCTGCCAGTGATCCCGAGCAACGTCTGAAGCGGCACCTTCTGAGCGAGACCAGAGCACAGGGCAGCAATCGCCGCAGGTTGATCGCCCTTGGGCTCGAAGTCGCTGCGGAGCTTGAAACGGCGGTTCGATGCCACGATACCAACAGGTAGCCCCGAACCCGACCGATTTTCAAGCCGCCGCACGGCCGCTTGCTGGCATGGGTAGCGCGCCCCAGCCGGACTTCAGTTCAACGTTTCGAGAACTGGAAACGCTTGCGCGCCCCTGGCCGGCCTGGCTTCTTGCGCTCCTTGGCGCGATCGTCCCGGGTGATGTAGCCAGCACGCTTGAGAACTCGTCGCGACTCCGGATCTCTACCGGCCAACGCCCGGGCAATACCGTGCCGAATTGCCTCGGCCTGAGCGCTCTTGCCGCCTCCAGTCACCGTGGCCTGAACGTCCATGGTCTGCAGGACATCGACGGCCTCAAGCGACTGCCGCAAGATCATGCGGGAGGTTTCACGCTCGAAATACTCGTCGGCCAATTTGGAATTGACCGTGATGCTGCCGGCCCCGGGGCGAACGAAGACTCTTGCGACGGCAGTCTTGCGTTTGCCCGTGGCATAGATCGCGGTTGCATCTGTCATCGATTCCGTCCTTCCCAGATATCAGAGCTGCAGGGCCTCGGGCTTCTGGGCCCGATGCGGATGCTCTGCCGTCGAGTAAATCTTGAGCTTGGTGAGCAGCTGCCGACCGAGAATGTTTTTCGGGAGCATTCCCTTGACAGCCTTCTGAAGCGGCAGCTCGGGCTGCTTGAGCACGACGTCTTCATAGGAGATGCTCGACAAGCCACCAGGATGACCGCTGTAGCGGTGATATTTCTTGTCGGTTGCCTTGGAGCCCGTCAGCTTCACCTTGCTGGCGTTGATGACGACGACGAAATCACCCGTGTCGACGTGCGGCGTGAAACTCGGCTTGTGCTTGCCACGCAGCAGTACCGCGATGCGACTCGCGAGACGTCCGAGCGGCTGATTGTCAGCGTCGATGAGCCACCACTTTCTGGCGGCCTTCGCCTCGGCTGGCTTGGCGACAAAAGTACGCATAAAATCCTCGGTATCGGGCGTAGCCCGCCGCAAGGGGGCGTTTACTAGCTGCTGGACGCCGGACGGTCAAGCGCTCTGACGGACACTCGTCGGAGCCCCAACGGGCAGACCGGTGACTGTTAGCACTTCTCGATCGCAGTTTCCGGCCCGTGGAGCTCAGCCTCCAGCTCCCAGGCGGCTGCGCCGTTTGGTCGGCTTATCGGCCCAGGATCTCCGTCGGCTGACATCGAGCATTGCCCTTTTGGCTTTCTGGCAGTGACAATTGTGGCTTACCCATGCACCCGACCGGCAATCCGCGGATGCTCGACCTGCTCGTGCAGGCCCAGTTGATCAACGCCGAGCAGCGCGAAGCGGCGCTGAACGTCGTGCACAGTCTGGGCGAGCGCGTGGAAGAAGCGCTGCTCGACATGAACGCTATCGGCGAGCCGGCCCTTTTGAAGTTCATAGCCGGACAGCACAAGACCCGATTCGTCTCGACCGAGAAGCTCGCAAAGGCGGACATCGAACGCGCAACGCTCGAGAAGATCCCGCGCCGCTTTGCCGAGCAGCGTACCGTGTTTCCGGTTCTGTACGATTCGGGCGCAGCCGCGCTTAGCATCGTAACTCCCGACCCTGACGATTTGGAATTGATGCAGGAGGTCCAGCTGGTTGCCAACGTGCGCCAGGTTCGAGCCTTCGTAGGCCGCCCACGTGCAGTCAAAGCAGCGGTTGCCAAGGCCTACGGCGGAGACATCCACGCTTTTGCAACCCTCGACCGAGCTGCTCACGAACAGTTCACGACCATGCTCAACGTCTACGAGCGCAACCTGGTCTCCGAGGAGTCCATGGTGCAGTCCCTAGCGCGAGAGGCAGTGAGCCGGGAACGTACCCTGTCTACCGATGATCTCGATGCCACCCGGTCACACGGTGATTTCCTGTCGTCGAACGGTGTCAATCTCGACAGCTACACTGAGACGTTGAACGTGCTGGTCAGCCTGGTCGAGAACAACCGCACCGATTTACGTGGACATTCCGCGCACGTGGCGCGCCTGGTTCGAAAGCTCGCCGAGCGCATCGGAATATCGGAGCTTCAGCGGAATTCGCTGGTGATCGCCGCCTACATCCACGATCTCGGCAAGATGGGGGCGTATCATTTGACCGCGCTAAACGTGGCTGAGTACGAAGGGCACCGTACGACGGCCGAGAAATTGGCTGGCGCCCCCAGCCGGTTCTTGGAGTCCGTTCACCTTCCCCGCGATGTCCAGCAGGTCGTCGAGGGAATGTACGAGCGTTTCGATGGCAAGGGGCTACCGAGTCGGGCCAAGGGCAAGGACATCCCGTTGGGTGCTCGCATCCTGGCCATTGCCGATACGTATGCGGACTTGACTCAGAATCCCCGCAACCCGTTTCGTCGTACCCTGAGTCCGACCAAGGCGTGCGATGTGCTTCACCGCGGCGCTGGAAGTATTTTCGATCCCAACGTAGTCGATCTATTCCGCATCGCAGTGACGGGGGAGGACCTCAAGGCACGCCTGCTGGCTAATCGCTATCTGGTGCTCTTGGTTGACCCCGATCCGGAAGAGACGACGGTTTTGGAGCTTCGCTTGGTCGAACAGGGCTTCGACGTGCGTCAGGCGCGTACTGCCGAACAGGCCCTGAAACTGCTCTCGACCGGGGAAATCCAGCTGGTCGTCAGTGAGCTCGACCTGGACCGTGGCGATGGATTCGCGTTGCTCGGCGAGGCTCGCAAGCAGCCTTGGGGCAGGAATCTTCCCTGGATCGTGGTGACCTCCCGGACGTCACGAGAAGACGCGCAGCGTGCGTTCGAGTCGGGGGTTTCCGACTACTTGACGAAACCCGTCAGTGCGGATCTCTTCGTTGCCAAGGCCAAGCAAATCCTGGAGCGTGAGGCCACACGAGGCGCGGTGCGTGGTGTCTCCGGATCGCTCAAGGAGATGGGGCTGCCGGAGATCGTGCAAATCCTGTGGCATGGGCGAAAGACCGGACGGCTCAAGGTGCGTTCCGAATCGGAATCCGGAGAGATTCATTTCGTCAACGGCGCCCTGTACAACGCGCTGTTTGCGACGCTGCGTGGAGAAGAGGCGTTCTTTGCTATGCTGCGTCTCGAGGATGGCGAGTTCGCGCTCGAGCCTGGCTTCGAGGCTCCGCAGCAGGTCATCCAATCGAGCCCCGAGGCCCTGCTCCTCGAAGGGATGCGTCGCCTGGACGAATCCAATCGATGAGGGATGCACCCCTGGGCGCTGAATCCCCCACGTTTGTCCACCGAGCCGAGGCGTCGTCAGTCACGAGCCCGAATCTATGACCTGGAAAAGCTCCTTGGAATCTCGCCGTGGCGCCACCTCGGCTGGGCCGGTCGCCCGAACCCAATCGCCGCATCGACACATTGCCGCACCGGTACCTGGAAATCAGGCTCAGAATATCGCGTGATGGTCTGTAGTAACGTCATGAGTTGCTTTCGAAGGAGCGTCGGTCCGTGACCAAGACGCCGCCCCCGCTGCTCGGATTCAACGACAACGTTCGCTACCGGGGCCGTACGTTTCACATCCAAACCGAGGACTCGGGAGTCAAGTACGCTCGTGTCGTGACCCATCTTTTCGTCGATGGTGGGCGGATCCTCAAGTCGGCAAAGGCAATGTACGCGGATTGCATTACCGAGTCGGATCTTACTGATCGAGTTCAAAGGCTGATGAAGGAGCAGCATCGAGCGATGTTCATTGCCTTGCGCGCCGGCATGCTCGACGGACTTATCGATCGCGTAGAACCGAGCGTTCCGGCTCCGCCGCAGAGTTCGACGCCCAAGACCAAACGCGCGAGCAATCGACCGCGTCGGGCACGCCACAACACGGGGTCGGGCACCAAACGGGGCACCGCTTCGGTGGTGGCGGAGCACGACGATGCGCGTCCGACGCCGGCCCGAGCGAGCGCCGGGGCCCTGCCGTCGCCGCAGGCAGTCCCGGGTTCGGGGCTCGAAGCCGACGCGGGCCTGCCCTCCGGGAGCTCGAGCGCCGCGGCGGCACTGGAACCGGCCCTTGGTTCTAAAGAAGGGCAGCGAGAGCGAGCACCAGTCCGAATGCCGGTCAAGGTGGAGGGTCCGCCGGAAGCCGGAAATCGATCGATTTTTGGCGGCAGCTCTATCCGGGAGCAGTCACTCGACGAAGTCATCTTGAGCTATCTCGATGAGGACCTCCACGAGCGATAGGCGGAGCGACCCCCGGGATTGAACCAGGGCATCGTCTTGCCAGCGATTGCGGTGCATGGCAGTTTGCTCGCCGCCCGACGGGGTGCTCTCTTCGGAGCGGCAACCCCGCATAGGTCGAGCTGGCGAGGTAGCCAAGTGGTTAGGCAGCGGTTTGCAAAACCGTTATACGTGGGTTCGAATCCCATCCTCGCCTCCGCAATGCGTTGGGGTGACACGGGGGCGCTCGGAACCGAAGCCGGCGGTACCGGAGAGACAGGCCATGACAGCAGCGGATTACGATTTCACGATTTCCCGACTCGGCGACCCCGAAGTCGCCTCGCCCATTCATCTCTCCAAGCGCTTCGACGATTTTCAGGCCAATTACGTCACCGATGATCAGCTGGTATTGTACGACGTCGAGGGAGACAACTCCCAGCTCGAGTCGATCCGTTCCCGCGGCATATTGGAGAAAGCAGGGCCGCGGGAGCTCATCTTCTATCGACCCGAGAGTCTGCACGCTGCCATCTTGACTGCCGGCGGCCTCTGCCCTGGCCTGAACGATGTCATCCGCGCGGTGGTCATGACGTTGTGGTACCGCTACGGTGTTCGCCGCATCTCTGGGCTTCGCTACGGGTATCATGGCCTGCTGGCAGCGAGCGAGGTGCCACCCATTGAGCTGCGTCCGGACGTGGTTCGAGACATACACCGCACCGGCGGCACCATCTTGGGTTCGTCTCGCGGCGGCGGAGACCGTACCGAACAGATGGTCGACCAGCTCGAGGCCATGGGCGTCAATGCCCTGTTTGCGATCGGTGGGGATGGAACCCAGAAGGGCGCCGTGGCCCTGTGCCGCGAGATCGAGCGGCGCCACCTGTCCATTTCCGTGGTCGGCATTCCAAAGACCATCGACAACGACTTGAGCTTCGTCGAGCGCTCGTTTGGATTCGAGACCGCGGTATCCGAAGCCGTCCACGCCGTTGCGGCTGCCCACATCGAAGCACGGGATGCCATCAACGGCATCGGACTGGTCAAGGTCATGGGGCGCGAATCCGGGTTCATCGCCGCGCATACGGTGTTGGCTCAGAACGACGTCAACTTCGTGCTGGTTCCCGAGGTTCCCTTCGAACTCGAAGGAAGCAATGGCTTGTTGGCGCATTTGGAGCGACGCCTGCATGCGCGCAAGCACGCCCTTGTATTGGCGGCCGAGGGAGCGGGCCAGGAGCTGATGGCCCGCAGCAGCGCCGAGAAGGACGCGTCCGGGAATCTTCGATTGGGCGACATCGGGCAGTTTCTCAAACAGAATATCTCTCGGTACTTTCAGGCCAAGGGTGAGGCCATCAATCTCAAGTACATCGACCCCAGCTACATCATCAGGGCCGCACCGGCAGTTCCGAGTGACGCCATCTACTGCGCGCGTTTGGGCGCCAACGCCGTTCACGCCGCGTTGTCGGGTAGGACACGATGTCTGGTGGGGTTGGTGAACAACCGCTACGTGCACGTCCCCATGGATCTTGCCGTCGGCAAGCGCCGCGGCGTCGATCCGGAAGGGCCGCTATGGCGCGACGTGGTAGAGGCAACCGGACAGCCTCCGCTGATGTGCAACTAGCGAAAGCGGTCCGAACTAGGCACGCTCGCTCCGAGTGGGTCGAATTCGAACTCTCACTGACAGGCGCTGCGGCAAGTCTTGAATGCGGTCTGACAGGTCGTGATCTGGGCAACCGTGGGATGAGGCGCTCCAGCGGCGACGCAACTGGTATAGACCTTCCGGCACGCATCCAGGCATTGAGTCGCCGAGACACCAGCGGCGCTGAGCAATGGAGCGGCTACGCTGCTCAGCGAAGACGCGCTGCTGGTCGTCGTCGAAGTAGCTGCCGCCGATGAAGAAGTCGTAGTGCTGCTCGTCGCGGTGGCGCTGCTGGCGCCGGTGCCAGTGGCAGT
>Ga0055462_10000128_pt1 | contig 11426 bp, 8 predicted proteins | sample Joice_ThreeSqC_D_2_FD_57689 | JGI IMG/M metagenome (GOLD analysis project Ga0055462, IMG submission 57689) | Wetland microbial communities from San Francisco Bay, California, USA, that impact long-term carbon sequestration - Joice_ThreeSqC_D1 | ecosystem: Environmental > Aquatic > Marine >...
TGCGCCCTCGACGGGGTGGTCTGCTCGGAGCTGCACCGGCAACGACGTTGCGGTCGTGCTCACCCATTTGGCGTGCGCGAGTGGCACCTCTGCTCTAGGTTTCGTCTCTTCTCTATGTCCGGGCCAGATTCCTCCGTTGCTGCGCGCGATTCCTTTCTGGAGATCGGCCAAATCGGGGGACGGGCACGCACGTATTACCATCTAGTTGGCAACCACCATTTGATCGGTCGACGGCCAGACGCCAGCATCGTGCTCGATCATTGGTCGGTATCGCGTAATCACGCGAGCCTGGAGCTCGGACCCTCTGGCGGTTGGTGGATCCACGATCTTGGCAGTACCAATGGCACGTACGTCAATGGCACGCGTGCCGAGGAGCGGTTGCTGAGCCCCGGCGACGAGCTGCAAATCGGCGAGTACTCTCTGCGCATGCGCTCCTCCAGCGTGCCCGATTTCCCGAGCCCCATCTCGTCGACTCGAGGCGGAGCGTTGCGCCATACACCAGCGGCAGCGGCGACGAAGGCACCTACGACTAGCGAGGGCGAACCTCCGCCGGCCACGCGGCGCTCCACGCCGCAGATTGGGGCGGAGCACCTGGCAACGGTCATGTCGCTGGGCCGCAATCTCATGCGGGTCGAGAACCTCTCTCGCCGTCAAAGTACCCTATGTGAATTCATCGTCGGGGACGTATTCCCGGCCATGACCGCTGCCATCATACGTGTGGACCAGGAGCGCACCGCCACGGTGATCGGCACGCCGCTAAGCCGAGGCGGACCCGCTCCACCCCTTGAGCTTTCGCCGGATTGTCTGGGTCGGCTTTGGGACACTCGAGAACCGGTACTGGCCGGAGCGGCGCAGCCAGACTTGACCTCCGAGACCGGACAGCGAACGCGCCGTTCCGTATCCGTGGTGCTGGTGCCTTTGGCCGCAACGGACAAGAGCATCGACGCTCTGTACGCGGAGTTTCCTCCCCTGTACGGATCTGCTGAATGGGTAAATTTGGTGGCGCTCGCTGCCGAAGCCTACCAGCAGGCGGAACTGGTCTGGGACATGCGAGAGCAGGTTAGGCAGTCTGCCTTCATCGAAGGAGAGCTGGAAATGGCTCGCCAGATCCAGGAGGGCCTGGTTCCTCGCTCCTTCGCGTTGGATGGACTTGAGTTGGCGGTAGGATTCGAGCCCTGCCGATGGGTCGGCGGTGACTACGTCGACGCATTTCAGCTTCCGGACGGCCGAGTTCTATTCGCCATCGCGGATGTGTGCGGCAAGGGGTTGCAGGCCGCCCTCGTGGCCTCGAGCCTACATACTCTGGTGCGGGTAGCTGGCGACACGGCCACGCGGCTGCCGGACTTGTTGAATCGGGTCAACGAATACCTGTTGGACTACTTGCCTGAGCACTCCTTCGTCACCATGCTCTGTGCAGTCCTCGATTGCGTTCATGGTGAACTAGAGATCATTACTGCCGGTCACCCGCCCTGTTTCATAGTTCGGCCCGATGGTAGTTACCAGTCGTATCCGTCCACCAGGAATTTGGGCCTCGGAATCATTCGCACCGAATTCGAATCCCAGCGGGTTTCGCTCGGCGTGGGAGACGTCCTGTTGATGTATACCGACGGGTTGACGGAAATGGAGAATCATCGTCGCGAGCCATTTGGTGCCGAGCGGTTGGGCGCCGAGTTCGCGGGTATCGTCAGCTTGAATCCTGGAGCTCGTGTCGACTCCATGCGCCATCGGCTGATCGACGTTTGCCAGGCGTATCGCGGGTCGGCGTTGGCCGCCGACGACAGCACGTTTTTGCTGGTAGCTCGTCGCGCCGTGACCATGCGCCCTCCGAGTCTACCTTCCCTACGCTAACGCCTTAGTCAGTCTATCAAGAATTCTGTCCCATCCTCCGAGGCCGTACATTTCGTCCGTCAAAGAGGCGTCTCTTCATATGGTTGCGCCCATTGCCTCCCAACCTGGCTCATTGCCGCACGTCACCATCGCGATCCCGTGCCTCAACGAGATTGCGTATATCGAGCAGTGCCTCGATGATGCTCTGGGGCAAGATTACCCGGCTGACCGAATCGAGGTCATCGTGGCCGATGGTGGAAGTGCCGACGGCACACGCGGCGTGCTCGAGCGCCAGGCCGGTCAGGTCCAGAGGCTCAGCTGGTTGGAAAATCCCGACCGCTATCAGTCCGCCGGCCTCAACGCCATCATACGTGCCGCCAATGGGGACGTCATCGTTCGATTCGACGTCCATTGCCGGTACCCCAAAGATTACGTTCGACATTGTGTCGAGGTCATGGCTCGTACCGGGGCGATGAACGTGGGCGGTGCGCAACGGACCGTCGCGCGGACGCGGTTCCAGCGTGCGCTACGCACTGCGCTCAAAAGCCCACTTGGAATTGGCGGGGCTCGCTACAAACGCCAGGGTCACGAAGGATACGTCGATACGGTGTTTCTCGGTGCCTTCGATCGGCATGTCTTCGAAGTCGTCGGTTTGTATGATCCCCACGCAGCGACCAACGAAGATGCCGAGTTGAATCAGCGTATCGTCGAATCGGGTGGGCGGATTTATCTCAGCGGAGAAATTGTTGCCGAGTACTTTCCGCGTGATTCTCTGCTCGCGCTCATCCGTCAGTATTTTCGCTATGGGGCGGGCCGAGCTCGGACGCTGCTGAAGCGAAGAAGGCTGCCGCGGCTCAGTCCAGCCGTGCCATTTCTGGCCACCTTGTTTGGTCTGCTGCTGCTTCTGTTCGAGCCCAAGGCTCCTCTGACTTGGATATTGTTCTCGATCTACGCCGCCGTCACGCTGGCGGAAGCCATCCGTCATTGTGCTCGAGAATCCTGGGCGCTGATTCCGATCGTCTGGATCATCTTTCCGACGCTGCACTTGTCTCATGGTCTTGGATTTGCCTACGGGCTCGCGCGTTACCTCTGGGCGCCCAACTGGTCCTTGGAACCCGAACGGTTGGCGCCCCGTGAGATCCGCCACTGAAGGTGTGCTCCTGCCCGTGTGCATGCTCGAGCACGACAGCAGCGGCTACCAGCTACCGTTGCGTAGCTGTCTCCGAAAGCAGGCGGCTCATTTCCAAGACTATCTGGTCGAGGTCCAAGCTGGTTCGATCGATGTCTTCGGATACGCCTTCGGGAGCCACCGGTACTCCCCGGGTCAGCCCGAAGTGACGAGCAAACGCTTGTGCCAATAGATCGGGGTCATGTTCGGGAGCTGTCGGGCTCTTGGCGATGGGAGCCGTCAACAGGCGCGTCCCGTCGGGGCGCGCAATGGAGGTGTACGAGGCGTCGTGACGCAGCAGGTCGAGCGCCACGGGCTCTCCACGGCTGGCAATCGTCAAATGATCCGCCAGCATCCTCTCGTATTGCAGCGCGCGCAGTTCATCGCCACCCGACCCCCCGGGATCGATATTGGCGACGTACAGTTTGGTCGCAGCTGATCGGCAAATATGGCCCGCCAGGTTGGCCGACACTACCGCACTCAAAGTACTCGTGAAGAAGCTGCCCGGTCCCATCACGATCAGGTCGGCTTCGTCCACGGCACTGACCGCGACTGGATTGGCTAGGTCCGCACCGTCGACCACGGCCACCATGGGCGTTGCACCGGGAAGCTCCACGTTCTGTTCACCCTCAACAGTGCCTCGATATCGGTCATAGACGACTACCACTCCGGGAGCTTCTGAGGCTGCCGCCACGCGTCCGACGCATCGCAAATGCGCTCCCGCCCAGTCGATGGCCGCCTGCAAGCTTCCCAAACGGCGGTACGCCCAGGCAAGAGCCAGATTGCCAACACTGCGGCCAGTGCTGGTCGGCAGATCGATGCGAGCCGAAAAGCGCTCAGCGAGCTCGCGATCTTGAGCAATTGCCAAGAGGCACCTTCGAAGATCGCCCGGCGGAGGCATCCCGATCTCGTTGCGGAGTCTACCCGAGCAGCCGCCGTCATCCGCAACGGATATGACGGCGGTCAGGCGGCATCGTATTTGTCGAAGCGCGGCCAACACCGCCGATTGACCATGGCCCCCTCCCAGGGTCACGATTTTTGGGATCGATCCGATGGGTTCTCCAACGCGATCCGAGCCATCCATCATTCACTGTCCGCCTGGGTTGCCCAATCGTCTTGTTGGGGCAATTCCTCGGTTTCGGATTGGGGGCCTATCGTTGATCGATCGGCTGCGTCTACGCGCAGCGGTGGAGCGTCCGGGATGCTCGCGATCTCCCGCGAAGGAAATCGGCCCGACACGGTCAGGCTGACGATATTGCGCGTAAAATCGGGCAAAGCCGAGGAGTAGCGAGCGGGGCTATGTTGTTCGAGATGCATTCCAGTCAGTGTGATTTCGAGATAGCCCCCAGGCGGCGTACAGCTCAACCCAGCTTCGGAAGTCCAAGTCCAGGCCACCTGTGGAGCCGCGCGCTGTTGTTCGTCTACGACGCGGCTGCGTGCGGCCCCCTCGGAGATGAACATGGCCAGATGTGCCGCCGGCCAAAGAGGGGCTGCTCCCGTCAAGCGAAGCGTGTCGGAATATAGAGTCAGTCCGGTCAACAAGCTGACAGCGACCGATCGATCGTAGCTCAATGTCGCCCCCAACCCTTCTTGGGACCAACCAATGGTGCTTCCCCACCGTGGGCGGTAAAGCGAGTGGCCTTTGAGGTCGTATGCGCCCACGGCGCCGACGCGCCCCTCGCCGACCCAATGCTCCGATAGGTCGCGTCTGTAGAAGAGATAGGAATCGACCACGGCTTGACGGCTCGGTGATTCCCGTACGCCAGACTCGCGTACGGGTCCCTGGCGAAAATAGCTTCCCGATGCGTAAACGCCCCAGCGGTCGCGTTCGGACGTGTAATCCAGGCCCGTTCCCCAATCGAAATTGCGCCGGCGAGGCTCGGGTCGAGTCGCCTTGATCGGACGGACCGACGCGGCTCCTGCGCTCTGACGCAGCGACCAATGTTCGTCGAATCGATGGCTGAATTGTTCCGAGCCCTCCAAGCGCAGCGTGGTGGTTTGACCATCGACCAGCGCTTCACCAGCAGGCGTGGGCGACTGAAGCTGTGCCAACGAGTTGGTGGTTCGCGACACGGCCGCCGACAGGAGCAACTCGTCGTAAGCGCTCAACGTCCAGATGCCACGCAGAAGCCCAATGTCGCCATCGGTGTTGGCTTTGGGGTGGTGCAGGTAGAACGTGAAGGGATGCCCGTATGATGCAAAATACCGTGACCGCTCGTAATCGCTGTACAGCTCCAAGCCCGGAGTCAAAGTAAGCGTCCAAGCTTGAATTGGTCCCTGGACGCCGCTCGGCGGATGGGAGGGGGCACCAAAGACATTGTCCGAGTACGAGAGGGTTCCCGCGCCGGTCGCATGGATGGTCGTTTGAGCCAGGGCAGATCTCGGCACGACTAGGCACGTGACCAAGGCCAACGCCAGCCAACCTCGCTGCCAGATGCTCGAACCCAACATGGTCAGGCCGTTTACCACAAGGTGTGTTTGGGCCCAATGCCGCGCCGCTGCCACGGCTGGGGGCCGGGAGTCGCGGTTTGCAGAGAGAGGTCGGCCGCGCTAGGCCATTGAGCCCGAGGAACCGTGGAATCGACTCACGACCGGCTGATGCAATCCGGGATTGTGCCGTTGTCGTCGGCCGATACGCCCGACGCTTATGCCGCCGTGCTGCGCATCGCCAGGCAGCTACGCAGCCTCGGTCGTCGCGTCATAGCGCTTTGTCCCGCCGATGAGGGGGTAGTCGTTGCCCCCTTTGCGGTCCAATTGGCCCTGGTGCTCAGCGAGGTGGCAGAATCAATGGTTACCGTCGTGCAGTTCGATGCTTCGGCTCGACTGTTTCCCGAATGGGCCTCGGAAGGGCGGGAAGTGGCAGGTCTACGAAGCGCACAGTTGACCGAGACCGTCACAATTCTCGAGCCAGATATCGAGCCTGGACCGTCGGCCCTTGCCGACATCGAGACATTCTTGCTGCAGGCTCGACGGCAACCAGGATTCGTGCTCGCGGATACCTCTGATCTGAGACGCACGGGCAACCATCTTCGGGCGTATTTCGCCTCCGACGCGGTCCTGGTCTTGGCGCGCGCGCATCGCACCAGGGAGAGGGAACTTCTCGACCGCTATCGCGAGGTTCCCGCGGAACTGAATCTCGGCGTCTTGCTCTTGGGGTAGATCTTGCGCAGGGCCCATTTCTATCGGTGGACGACGAACCCATGACGATGTTGACGCGGATTGGGGAAAAGCACCTGGAACGTTGGCTGAGCGGGTATCTGATCGACAGATTACGACTGTTTCACAACCGCAACGTCGTCCAAGCCCCCGCTCACCTGCTCTTTGCTTTCTGCGATCACTACGAGCCGCTGTGGGCGGCCGGAGGTAAGAAGGCCGAGCTAGCTATCGGGCTCGAGCGCGTCAGTCGTTGGCGACGTGAGTACCCCATTCTCGCCGAAAGGTTTCGGGATTCGGACGGACGGGTTCCACGTCATTCGTTCTTCTTTCCTGCGGAAGAATACCACCCCGAACTGTTCGAGCACCTCGACGACTTGGCTCGTAGAGGGTACGGGGAAGTGGAGTTACATCTGCACCATGGCGACGACACCGCGGAGTCGCTTCGTGCGCAGCTGCAAGACGCCGTGGAGACGTATCGACGGCACGGGCATCTGTCTCGCGATGCGCAAGGCCGTGCGCGCTACGCGTTCATCCACGGCAATTGGGCATTGGCCAATGGCCGCCCCGATGGCCGGCATTGCGGCGTGGATCAGGAGCTCGAGGTATTGTTCGAGACCGGTTGTTTTGCCGACTTCACTTTCCCGTCATGTCCCGACGTCACTCAACCCAGGCGCGTCAATCAAATCTACTGGCCTCTGGGGAAGTTTCGTGAACGACGCGGCTACGAACACGGCCGGCGGGCTCGGGTCGGCGACGATTGGCACGACAGGCAGCTCATGATCACCGGGCCACTTGGTTTTGCGTGTCGCTCCGGTACCTTGCGCCCACGGCTCGAGTACGGTGCCGTGACGGCACACGACCCCGCCGATATTTCGAGGGTGCGCAGCTGGTTGCGTGCTCGGATTCACATCGAGGGAAGAGCCGAGTGGACGTTCGTCAAAGTCTATACTCACGGCGCGTCCGAGTCCCAGGCAGGGTCGCTGCTTGGAGCCGGCGGCTTGGCGCTGCATGGCGCGCTCGCCCAGGTGTGCGAAGAGGCAAGGCTGAAGCTCCATTACGTGACGGCTCGGGAGATGTATAACGTCGCCCGCGCCGCCATGGCAGGGCAAGTCGGCGACCCCGGAAAGTACCGTGATTACGAGCTGCCTCCCCCACCCATTGCGGTCGGCCAGGAATTGTTGGACCAGTCTCGCTGATCACCGTGGGACACCGACATGGTACGAGTTGGAACACATCGGCTCACGTGGGCGCCTTGGGGGACGTCGGCCGGCGCCGTCACTCGAGAACTGACCTCCAATTTGGACCGCGAAGCGCACTAGCGGGCCGTTTTTGACGCTCCTGGTGACACGGGAGCGTGCTAACGTCTCGATTGGGTTCATGAGGAGGCTTCCATCCGATTTGCCAAGGTCCGAGGGGACCGGGCCCCAGTTTGAGGCGACGGATCTTGTCGGTTCGGGGTATTCACGCAACCAGCTGGGTGGTTTTTTGGGTGTGGAATGAACAGCCCCGTCGTGCTGCAGGTTCCCGGTGTGATTGGTTATCGCGAGCTCGTTTCGCGAACCGTGGCTTCGATCTGCAAAATTGCGTGCCCCGACTTCGAAGAGGCCACCCAGTTTCGTGACGAGTTGGTTTCTGCAGTGGGTGAAGCCTTCAACAATTCCGTGATCCACGCGTATGCTTCGAATTCTGGCGAAATCGTGCTGCGGGTCGAAGTCGAGGAATCGAGTATCGCGGTCGAGCTCTTGGACTATGGTTCGAGCTTCGAGCCGGAGTCGGTACCCATGCCCGACCTCACGGAACCGCGCGAGTCTGGCATGGGACTCTTTATCATACGCAGCTTCGTGGACACCGTGACCTACCAAGCGGGTTCACCAAATTGCCTACGCATGGTCAAGCGCCTCCCTCAGGCAGTTGGTGTTCGATAAGCGGTGACCCGATTGGTCCCCTCGCGCCATGTACGTAGGCGGGCACCGCTGGGAGCGTGTCACCGGCGTTGGTTGTCAGTGGCGTTCTGCTTCCTCTGTGGAGCCCTGGTGGCTTGCGATAGGTCCGACGCCCGACCGGCCCAAGCTACCTCCTGCTCCAGCGACAAGTCGGAGCCTCGAGTCTGGGTGGCGGACGACATGGAACGTCACGCCTCGACCGGTCAACGCTTTCCCAGGCCCCCCAGCCTAGACAACGCCGTCTGGAAACCCGGTGGCACTGTCCGGCTTTTTGGGTTGCCGGGAGAAACCCTCGGACTGCAGGTGGTGGTGCGCGCCGGGAGCGCTCGGCTGAACTCGGTCACCGTCGATGTCGATCCAGGTCGCGGGGCGCGGTGGCTGAGCGACCGCGGGACTGTCAGTCGATTCGTTCCGTTCGAGCTGCCTTTGAGCCGTCGTTCCGGCGGCGTCACGCCCGGCGAGTCGCTGGGATGGGAACGCGGCCTCGAGCCTCCGCTCGATTCCCTGGGCAAGTCTCTGCCAGAGCCATTGATCCCGATTGAGGTTCTCGCGAACAAGGGGCTCTACCCGATAGACATTCCATCCGAACAGCTTCGCGTTGTCTGGATCGATCTGCAGATTCCTACTTGCGGAGTCACGCCTGGCGAATACTCGGCCACCCTCCGAGTGGCCAGCGGCGGTCGGCAGCTCGACGAAATTTTTGTGTTGCTCCAGGTGGGGTCCGGCGTTCTCCCCTATCGAGCGAGTCCAACCATGCTCTATTTCGATCCGAAGGAACTGATCGATAGGACTGGTTCACCGAGCTCCGTTGCCGCCTATCTTCAGCTGGTACATCGCCACCAGCTTTCCAGCATCTATCCAATCGTTTCGGTAAACGATGTGGACCGATTTTCCCAGGCACTCGACGGGAGATTATTCACTCGCGCCGCCGAGTACGGCGGTCCCGGTGAGGGCGTCGGTGCGGACGTAGTTGCCCTTGGTGCCTACGGAAGCTTGGGCGAACCAAGCCCAGCCCACCTGGCTCAACTGGATGCGATACTGCGTCGACTCGAGCGCCTGGGTATCACCGATCGTCCTGGCCGAACCGACGTCTTTCTTTATGCCGTCGACGAAGCCTGCGAGAGCTCGCTTCCCAGGCAATGGCGCTTGGCACTAGCCCAGAGTGCCTCGCCGAGGCTGTCGTCGTTGCGAGTAGCACAATCATGCGATCTGCCCCCGCAACAGCAACCCGTTGACCTGGTGTTGCTGCCAAGTTCGCATTACTCGCCCGGGGACGCCGATCGCGCCAAAGCTCATGCGAAACACGTGTGGATATACAACGGTGCCCTTCCCTACTCGGGTACCTTCTTGAGCGATGCGCCCTTAGCATCGATGCGGATCAATCCATGGATTCAAGCGCGATTTGGCATCGAGCGATGGTTCTACTGGGAATCCACATTCTACAACGACGATAATCCCGGAGGGCATGGCCCGTTCGATCCCTTTGCCACCGCCGAGACCTTCCACAACCGCGCCGGTGACCATGCAAACGGTGATGGTGTTCTCGTCTACCCAGGGCGTCAGCCTGGCTTCGCTAGCAACGATTGGGGGTTCGACGGAGTTATCGCTTCCGAACGGCTGAAGGCGTGGCGGCGTGGAATTCAGGACGTCGGCTACGTACGTCTCGCGGCAACGGTCGACCCGGAACGCACTTCAGCGATCACCGCGCTGGTTGTGGGGCGGGCTCTGGACCGGGCAAAAGCGGGGGCTTTCCCCCCGTTCATTGGTTATCCCGAGCGCTTCGAGCGTGCGCGGCGGCTCCTTTTCGACATCATCCAATCGGGTACCTCCCGTCTGCCCAAAGAGGCGCCACGCGAGTGCGCGCCTAGGGTCGACCCGTGACCAAAATGGTACCGAGCAGCGGACAGGGGGCCAGCTGCTCCTTCGCCTTCTTGAGCGCATTGCCTCGGGTTCGGCGCGCTGAGGCGGTCAGGAGCACCGCGTCGACGGTGTCGGCGACGACATTGGCGTCAGCGCTGCCAATTACGCTCGGGCAATCGATCACGACGTGCGAATAGCCAGTGGTACGAAAATCGTGGAGTGCAGCTCGGAAGGAAGGGGCGCTCAGCAATCTAGGGCCCGTGCCACCGGGATCGACCGCCAGCACGTGTAGATTGTCCAAAAATGCTGCCACCACTCGCCACGGCTCTCCAGGCGTCTCGAGATACCGTGCCAGCTGGTTCCGAAAACAAGCCGGCGGCGAATATCCCAACACCTCCGCGATGCGAGGGCTGCGAAGATTGGCTTCCACCAAGAGCACCTTGTCCCGACCATCTTCGGCCATTGCCAGCGCCAAGTTGACCGAACAAAGGGTTTTTCCTTCACCCGAGTTCGGGCTGGTGATCGCGACGGCGCACGGATTACCGAGCCCTTTGAGCCGATAATAGAGCATCCGATAACTGGCCGCTGCCCGGCTTTCGGGAGCGCTCAGCAGAGTCAGATTCTCTGCTGCATCAGGCAGCTGATTATGTGTCGCCACCACCATTACCCGCGCCGGACTAACGCCGCGCGCAGTTGTTGGTGCGCTGACCGCCATCGCCGGCGAGGGCAGGCTTCCGGCTGTGCGTGGAGCTTCGCTCGGCAATGCACCTTCGGTTGAACGGGGAGAATCAGCCATGGGCCTGCTCCCGGTGCTGAAGCACCATGACTTCGTGCGCGAGCGGTCCAATATCCAGTTTTTTCAAGTCCACCTCGTCGAAGACGCGATCGTCGATGAGTGCCAGGCCCAGCGCGACCAGGGCACCGAGCATCGATACCAGAAGGAATGCCACCGCTCCAATCGTCTTCTTTCCGCGCCGAATGGGACGGACGGGCTTGAACGGGGCATCCACGACTACGATACGACTGCCGTCTCCACTGGTCTGGGCCTTGGCCATCATGGACGCTCGAAATAACTGTCTCTGCAGTTGATCGTTTCTCTCTCGCGCAGTGGCCGCATCGCGATTGACCGAGGTCCATTCGGTTTCAAGCGCCACGATGCTGTTGCTCTCGTCCTGTGCCGCGATGGTACTCGAGTCGTCGTGCTGGTCCTCGGACTTCGATTGAGACCGCGCCAGCGCCACCAGTACCTGATTGAGCTCACGTTTGAGGCTGGCGATAGCCTGGGCTTTGTTTGAACTGGTTGCATCGTCTGCCTGTTTTCGCATTACGTCAGCTTGGGCCTGAGCAGCATCCACACGTGATCGCGCTACCTTCAGATCGTCCAGCGCCATGTTCAGCTGCGCCTGGGCCGAGACGACGTCGGGGTGTTTGGCCGTGAATTTTGCCTGCTTCTCGGATAGATTCTCGCGGGC
>Ga0055462_10000130_pt1 | contig 11326 bp, 8 predicted proteins | sample Joice_ThreeSqC_D_2_FD_57689 | JGI IMG/M metagenome (GOLD analysis project Ga0055462, IMG submission 57689) | Wetland microbial communities from San Francisco Bay, California, USA, that impact long-term carbon sequestration - Joice_ThreeSqC_D1 | ecosystem: Environmental > Aquatic > Marine >...
CCGGGGCCGGAATGGTCCTCCGGGTCGCCCGGACCGTCGGCAGCATGGTAGCCTCAGCGGGTTCTCGATGGGAAATCGAACCGACGAGATGGTACGGCTGCTACGCGAGGTCGTAGCACCGCTGATCGAAGCGGACGGGGGACGGCTCTTCCTAGTCGAGATCTCGGAATCGATGCTCGCCATTCACCTGGGCGGCCGATATGCGGGAAGCCCCGGAACCAACTTGGTGCGACGCCGATTCATCGAATCGGCGATTCGAAAGCTGGACCCAGCGCTCGAAGTCCACACGAGCTCGGGATGGGTCGTCCCCGCGGGTGCCAGGCCATTGGTAGCTGAACGAGAAGCACCCGAACCGAACCAAAAGGACGCACCGAAAGCGTAGCTGCTGGCGAGGCTGCTACTCCTTCGTGTCCGAAGACGGTCCAGTCGGCAGCGGCTTGATGTTGGGATCGGGACGCGTCACGTCCCTCACCGAACGATCCATGGCCGTGGCATTGGGCAGCTTGTGGGGTCGACGCGACGCCAGGTTGTCTTGAACCGACTTTTCGCACCAGGCTATCGCTACGACATCTTGGTACGAGCGATCGATGGCCCGAATATAGGTATCGTCCGCGAGCCAGCGTGCCTCTTGAAACGCCCGTCCGTGAGCGGGGTCGGGCTCCAACATGGTCGGCTTGGCCCCGAACATGTCTGACAAGGTATCGATGGCCCCCTGCCAATTGGAACCGAGCTTCGACCCTGGGCCAAGCTTGTATTCGTCGTACACCTTCCACAAGCGGTCGGAGAAGAAGAAGAAGTAGCGAACGGTTCCCCCGGCCAGCGTGATCTTGCTGATGCTCTCGCCGTTGTTGTAGCTGTATTCGTCCTTGAGAGGCGTCTGGTCCAGACCGGTGGGCGTGGTGCCGAATTCCAGCCGGTGGCGACGGATGAGGTCCTTTTTCTCTGCAAGCTCGGCATCCAGCATGTTCGTCTGGGGACCTGGATCCGCTTTCTTGTAGAGGGGTACGTAGAGAGCGTCGAAATAGTTGTCGTAGATCTTCGACACCATTGCCAGGGAGATGCCCCATCGAAGGCCTTCGGGCGACAACGTGATGCTACGCTTCAAGTTGACCACGCCCGTCGCGGCCTTGGACTTGCTTTTGGCCTTGGCGTAGGCGCTTTGAGTGGGCGAAACCAGCAGCGCGGTGCCCAATAGGCCGAGGCCCAATCCAGCCGTTACCAAGATCCTCTTCAACTTGTGCGTCATGGTCGCATCCTTTGCAGAGCCAAGTACGAGCTCGGTCCGTCTACGGTCCCACGCCAGGTACCGTCGGCGGCCCTGCCAGCAACGGGCGCAGTCTACGCCAAGGCCAAGGCGCCCGCCTAGCCCAGAACCGGCCGAATTCACTCTGCCTCGACCCCAAGCCACATCCGGACTAAGACTCAGCCACGTGATCGAACAGTCCAATCGTAGCCGCGGACGTGCGTGGGTCCTGGCTTTTCTTCTACTTCTCGGGTGTGGTGCGGCCGGCGCCAATCGGCCCGGGGGCGGAGATCTCGACGTCCAGGACCTGGTGCCCTATCAGGGTGCCCTGGCAGTGTTGTACGACGACGGTATCGATCCGGAAGTCCTTGGCGCCAGCGACAACGGCGTTCCGGCAGATCGCGATCCGCGCTTGATTGAGCGGCTGCGGACGGCAGACATCGTCGTGCCCGTGGTCGTGGCTACTTCTACCCAGAACAGCGACCGGAATTCTGCGGCGGTGGAGTTGATACTGCGCCCCAGCGGACCACCGCTGCTTGGCGCGGCTCCGGAGGATTTGATTCACGTGGTTCTCTCCCCCAATAGCCCCAGCTTCTCCCTGGTCGTGGAAAACTCCGACGCTCTGATGGGGGCTCACCTCATATTGTTCGAGACCACATTCGCCGAAGGTGGGCGGGCAGTGGCTCATTGGCACGCGAAGCCCGATACCCCCGCCGTGCGCGCTGCGATCCAGCGCGACCAAGCCAACATCGAGATGGAACGTTGAAGGATCGAAGACGGATGAACCTCAGGTCCGGTGCCATCGACATCAAGACTCCTCGAGAAATCGAGAAGATGCGCGTAGTTGGTCAGTTGGCCGCCCGCACTCTGGAAGCCGTGGGCAAGATCATCCGACCCGGGCTGACCACACAGGAAATTGATGATTTCGTCCACAAGGACACGCTGGAGCGCCAATGCATCCCAGCACCCCTCAACTACCGAGGGTTTCCCAAGAGCTGCTGTACCTCGGTCAACGAGGTGGTCTGCCACGGCATCCCCGGTTCTTACGTGCTGCGGGACGGCGACATCGTCAACGTGGACGTTACTCACATATTCGAAGGATTTCATGGGGATACGTCTGCGACCTTCTACGTGGGCACGCCCTCGCCCCAAGCTCGCCATGTGACTGAGGTAGCGCGCCGATGTCTCGACATCGGGATTGCCCAGGTCAAGCCCGGCGCTCGGATTGGAGATATTGGAGCTGCAATTCAGCAATTTGCCGAGGCCAAGGGCTGTTCGGTGGTCGAGCAATTCGTCGGCCACGGTATCGGCCTGCGCTTTCACGAGGAGCCTCAGGTTAGCCATGTGGGACAATGGGGTCGCGGGCCGCGCATCAAGACCGGGATGACCTTCACGATCGAGCCCATGATCAACCTTGGGACCTGGCAGGTTCAGATACTGGAGGACGAGTGGACCGCGGTGACGGCCGACGGTCAGCTTTCAGCGCAGTTCGAACACACGCTCCTGGTCACCCCCACCGGAGTGGAGATCCTGACGGAGCGTCAGGAACCGCTGCTCAACAGCGAGATTTTCCCCGATCACTGGCAGGAAGCGGCCCTCGTACCCTGAGGCGGCCCCGGGCAGACCGCATTTATCGCCCGCTTGCCGGCAGAAATCCTCACCTAACCGCAAACTCCGCCTTGACGACGGCGGTTGTAGCCGGCTAGCTTGGCGCCCCGTATTCACTAGGGGATTCGGGACCCGGTTCCCTTCGCTTGCCTGGACGAAACGGGGGAAGTACCGCAATACCGGCAGGCACGCGTGACGTTGATGTCGGCCAAGAAGAAGATAAAGGCCCGTGGGCCTAAGAAGACACCTCAGCGAGGTGCCAAGCGGAAGATTTCCCCTAAATCACGCGCAAAGTCCAGGTCTACGCCGACGTCGAAGAAGGCCAAGCGCACTTCCAAGGTTGGCAAGCTGGCCACGGGGAAAGCCAAGCCCGCCGGGAAGAAGGTAGCGAAATCGCGGACTGCCCCTGGTGCAGCTCGACGGTCCCCAAAGAGTTCGTCCGTCCGATCGACCTCGAAGGGACGTCTGTCGGCTGCAAAGAAGACCAAGAAGACGGCCGCAAAGAAGCCGGCTGCCCGGGCACTCGGTCGTGCTTCGGGGCGCTCGACCAAGGTTACTAAGCGTGTTGCGGCTCGGACCAGCCGAACCCCGACGACCACGCGTCGGAAGGCAACTGCCGGCAGGTCCAAGGCTCGCCATGAGCTAGCGCAGCGATCCAAATCGATATCGCCTGCGGCTCGTCGGAAATTGGCCGAACGTCGTCGCGCCGCCCAGCAGAAGGAACGGCTACGGCTGGAGCGCGAGCGAGCACGAGAGCGGGCTCAGCGGAAGCGGCTGGCGGCACAGAAGGCCAAGGCCAAAGCGGCTGCCAAACGTGCGCAGGAACGAGAGGCTGCGCGCCGTGCCAAAGAGCGCGAGATTGCGCTCAAGCGTCGCGAGAAGGAACGCCGGCTGATCCAGGCTCGTCGTGATGCCGAGCGCCGCGCCCGACAAGAAGCATTGGCCCGTCAAAAGGCCGAGCAGCGCGCCAAGCGAGAGGCCGCGGAGAGAGCTCGCGCCGAGCGGCAGCAAAAGGAACAGGAGCGACGGGAACAGGAGCGGCGGGAACGCGAGCTGGAGCGGGCACGGATCAAGGCTGAGCGCGAAGCGGAACGCGAACGGGTGCGACGCGCAAAGGAGGAGGAGCGCGCCAAGCGAGAGGCAGTCCGCGAAGCGTATCGCAAGGCCAAGGAGGTCGAGCGCGAACGAATTCGGGCTGCGCGCGAGGCAGCCAGACGGGCCCTCGAGGGCCGAATTGCGGAGGCCACTCGCAACGCAAACAAGCTGGGCGCCGGCCGCAGTTCGACCACGCGCTTCTACTCCCCTCGAGCAATTCCCGACCAATCGGGCACGACCCGACGCCTACCGTCTGACTTGAGTTCGACGGCGCAGTCTGGGGTCGCTGTTCAGGTGCCATCGCCAGCGCCATCACCGCAACCTCCCCCGCCCTCGGAGCCAGGCACGGCAACGAATACGTCCGTTAGCGAGGACGCTACCCGCGTCCAGCCGCCAAGCGACCGCGTTCAAGCTCCGCCCGAGAACATCGAGGAGCGGTACCGCGGCATCGAGGAACGCCTTCGCGCGGCCCCCGAGAGCTTGCAGCGGGAGTACCGTGAGACCCTCGATATGTCGTGGATCTACCACGACAGCGCGCTCGAGGGGGTTGTCTACACGTTCCAGGAGCTCAAGTCCGCGGTCGATCCGTCGGCTCCAGTAGTCGCGGATTCAAGTCTTCAGCCCGTGGTCGAGGAGATCCGACGACATAAGGCGGCCATCGAGCTGGTCCGGGAGCTAGGGGATCGAAGGCGAGCTCCCATCACCGTGGACGTCATCCGGCGGATCTACTTGACCCTGCATCCCGAGGAAGGCGATCTGAAGACGGTCAAATATCGTCGCGATATTCCGCAGCACCGATTGTATTTCCACGAATATGCTCACCCAGAGAAGATCACCTACAAGGTGCGTCAGGTGGTCGATTGGCTCAATGGGCCAGAGCCAAAGAAGCTCAAGAGTCCCATCCGGGTGGCCGCGCGCGCTCACTACGAATTGCTGCGCGTGTATCCGTTCCAGACCGATAGCGGCAAGGTGGCCCGTCTGTTCATGAATCTCCTGCTATTGCGGTCGGGCTACCCGCTGGCCATCATCCATTCTACGGAGCGGCAGAGGTACTACGAAGCTCTGAAGGGGGCGCTGCCGGTATTGATCCAGATGGTGACCGAGTCGATGCTCAATGGTCTTTCGAGCATCGAAAAGCTCCTGGAAGATCACGACGTCCGACCGCGCAGCGGCAATTGATCTCCGAGTGGGGCTGGGCGCGAACCTGATCTTCTCGCTATCGCGACCACCCGAGGGCGAAGGTTCAACGATCCTCTGCAATCGCGTCCCAACCGGTGACTTCGGCCAATTTCGCTAGCGCCACGTCGTAGGTGAAGATGGCGGAAAGCTCGGCAAATCGCTTGAGCGCGTACTCCTTGGCGGGCTCTACGATGTCTTGCTCGTCCATGGTTCCCACATCGATGCCCTGCTGGACTTTGATCAGCCACTGCTTGGTCAATTGAGTTGCATCACGACAAATCGCCAGTTGACGCTTGCTCTCGGTCACGTCGGCAAATGCCTCTTCGACCTGCTGGGCAATCCCTCCAAGCGCCAATTGTTCCGACGCGGACACTTCCTCGACGTCGGCGCGCGCGCGGTCGATGGTGGCGCTCCGGCTGAGAAAGTCCAACTTGTATCGAACCACCAGGCCAATCCCGTAGTGCAGGTAGTTGCCGTCGTCTCTGACAAAAGGGTTGGTCTGATCGACGACTTCCGGCGCATAGGCCCATTTTGCGTTCATTCCGAGCGCCACGTCGGGAAAACGTCGCGATTGCTCCAACCGAAGCAACGCACGTCGAGCGGCGAGTCCGGCGCGGGCCATGTTGATCTCGGGTCGGTAGAGGCGCGCAGCGGCCAGGTATCTATCGAGAGCTCCAAGCTGGTGCTGCGCGGGTCGAAGCGGTTCGGCGGGAAGTTTTAGCTCACCCCGGATACCGGTCAGGAACTTCAGCCCGGAAAGCGCTGCCGCCTGCTGGCGACGGACCTCGCTCTCTTTGCCCAATAGGTCGCTGCGATGAACCTTGAGTTTCAGCAATTCGATGTCGTCGCCGTTGCCTTCGGCTACGTCCTTGGTCATCCTCTCGAGGATCGCGTCCACCTTATGCTTGGCTTCGTGAATGAGAGCCAGCGCGTCCCGCGCCAATAGCGCCCCATAGTACGCTTTTCGCACATTGAGTCGGAGCTCGTTCGCCTCTTTCTTGAGGTCGTGCTCGCCCAACTTCTCCTGGGCGTCCGCAGCGTCCCATCCATTTTGGATCTTGCCGAAGGTGTACAGAGGTACGACCCCTTGCAGTCCGGCCTGCCAAGCCAAAGCCATGTTGGAACTCAGCGCCTGATCGGTGTCTGGTGAGTACAGCGCGGTACCGCGAACCGTAGGCGCCAGCACCAGCCCGCCCGTCGCAGTAAACTCCGAGAAGGGGGCGTATCGTGCCTCGCGCGCCTGGGCTCGCTTCGCATGCAGGCGCGCGCGCGCTTGGCTCACCTTGGGAAAATGCCGTTCCGCCAACTCCAGACACTGCCTGAGGTTGACCGCGCGCCGAACCTCCGTTCCGGACGTCGTCTCGGTCGGGACGCCGACCGACGTCTGCTGTGCCATGACGACGTCAACGGAGGCGGACAAGCAGCCCAAAATGACGGGAAGTGCCAGGTACCGGCGCATCGGTCTGGAGCCTAGCAAAACCCGTGTCAGGACGCTGCGCCGGTGCCGAGGCGCTTCTTGGCCACACGACGGAAATTGGAGCGATCGAGCCCCGCCTGCCGAGCCGCCTCGCTGACATTTCCGCCTGCCCGGCGCAACAGAGTCTCGAAATAGACGCTCTCGAAGGCCTCAAGCGCCTTGGCCTTGGCGTTGCGATAGGGCAGGTCCAAGAGACCGCGCGATAGCACCACACCGGGCGCGTCGCGCGAGGCGCTTCCGGTTCCGGCCGCGGAAGGCGCCGACCTCGAAAACGGAAGCGCCTCGATCCCGATTTCGTCACCTCGGCAAAATACGACGGCGTATTCGATAGCGTTCTCCAGTTCGCGGACGTTCCCGGGCCATCTCTGTCGTTGCAGGAGCTCCAGAGCGTCGGATGAGATGCGATGGACTTGGCGTCCAGCACGCGCTGAATACTTGTGGAGGAAATGATAGGCCAAAAGCGGGATATCCTCGCCTCGATCGCGTAGGGGTGGCAGCGAGATAGCAACCACATTGAGCCGGTAGAATAGATCGTCTCGAAATTTTCCGGCTGCAATCCGCGTGCGAAGATCCACGTTGGTCGCGGCGACTACTCGGACGTCGATGGTTCGCGTCTCGTTCGAACCAACGCGCTTGATCTCTCCTTCCTGCAGCACTCGAAGCAATTTGACCTGTGCCAGGGGCGGAATGTCCCCGATTTCGTCCATGAAGATGGTTCCGTGGTTGGCGGCTTCGAAGAGACCTTCCCGGGTGGTCGTAGCCCCGGTGAACGCCCCCTTGACGTGGCCAAATAACTCGCTTTCGACCAAATCCATTGGAATTGCCGAGCAGTTGACGGCAACGAACGGCTTGTCCGACCGTGGGGAATGTTGATGTATGGCTCGGGCGGTCAGCTCCTTGCCGGTTCCGCTTTCGCCCAGGATCAATACCGTCGAAGAAGTGGCCGCCACTCCGGTCGCCAGTCGATAGACCTCCTGCATGGCTGGCGAATTACCGATGAGCTCGCCGAACTTCTCCATCTGCTCCAGGCGTTTGGCCAGCATGGCTGCGTGGTCCAAGAGGCGGCGGCGCTCCGCCGCCTTGGCCACCGTAAGGTACACTTCGTCGTTGGAGCGGAAGGGCTTGGTCAGGAAATGATACGCACCGGCACGCACGGCGCGCACGGCCGTATCGACGTCGCCGAAGGCGGTCATCAGAATCACTTCCACGTCAGGATGCGACGCCTTGATATGGTCAAGCAATTCGAGACCGTTGACTCGGGGCATCATGAGATCGATGTGCGCCACGTCCACTGTCGAGTTCTTCAACAGCTCGATGGCCACCGCCCCGTCGTCGGCTGTCGTCACCTGCATTCCGCGACTCAGCAGCAGTCGCGCCAGGCTACGGCGTAGCGACGGCTCATCGTCGACCACCAGTACCTGGGCACCTCGCTCGTCGGGCCGCCCGGGATACTCGCTGATTCGATTTCGCGCTGAAAGTGTCATGTCGGTTCTCTATCCCTGGCTCCCGTCCTCCAGTCGGGGTCGAGCGCGGAGTTGGTTCCCTCTCCGGGAGAGTCAAGGTCTGGTTCGCGATGTCCGAGCGGCCTGAGCGTCGCGACCTCTTCGCGTTCCGGACGAAAGCTCGGCAAGACCACGGGCAGTGCATTCGAACTGACCAGCGCGCCGCCTTGCCGGACGGTGACCTCGAGCACCGGGGGGCCGGCTAGCGGCGTGTAGAGATACCCCTGCTGCTGGTAGACGCAGACGCGATTGCCGCCGTCGCGCTTTGCCTGATCGAGCGCCGTGTTGGCAGCGCGCAATAGCGAGTCTTTGGTACGCACGTCGCGCGAAGGAAACAACGCCACGCCCAACGATACGGTAGTTCCGATGAGCGACTCGTCGCCCAACCTGAATTGGGTCGTCCCGATCTCCCGCCATACCCGCTGTGCGACTGTGGCCGAGCCGGCGAAATGAGTGCTCGGAAGGATAATCAGGAACTCGTCGCCTCCAAATCGAGCCACGACGTCGACTTCGCGAACATTGCGCCGCAGCGCCTGGGCCACGGCCAACAGCACCTGGTCGCCCAGTGTTCGACCCCCGGCCTGATTGAGGACCGAGAGTCGATCGACATCGACGACGATGCACGCCAGAGGATCGTGATAGCGTTCGGAACGCTTGAATTCCTCGTTCATGCGATGGTGCAGATACCGATAGTTGAACAGTCCTGTCAGCTCGTCGTGCATGCTCAACTGTTCGAGCTTGGTGCGCGCTCGGGCCACGTGATCGTGCAGCCGCTTGACACGCAGCATGGCCTCGATCCGTGCCACGAGCTCTTCCTCGTCAAATGGCTTGCACACGTAGTCATCCGCGCCAATCCTCAGCCCCTCGACCCGGCTGGAAGTGTCGGTCTTGACCGTCACGAGCACGATCGGCAAAAACGCGTCTCCACTCATGCTCTTCAGGAGTCGGCACGCTTCGAGTCCGTTGAGGCGGGGCATCAATATGTCCAGAAGGACCAGATCGACACCACCTTGCCCGACGCGCTCGATAGCGGCCTGACCGTCCGAGACGGATTCGACTCGATATCCGCGGTCGCCGAGTACCGCACCCAGAATATCGCGAGTCAGAGAATCGTCATCGGCGACCAGAATCACGGCCGAGGGGGCGTCGACATCGGGCTGCGATCCCCGCGGCGGTTCGTTGGACGCACTGGGTGCACTTTGCCGAGGGGGCTCGAAGATCACCACGACTACCTAGCCTAACCGAAGGCGCACCCCATCGACACCCCGGGGCCTAAGGCATCAGATCCAGTGTCACCGTTACGTCCCAGCCCTCTCGGCCCCTGCGTCGGCCGCCCGATCCCCAAAGAGCGAGGCAGCCGCAGGAGTGGCGATACCCCACCGCCGCCCGCTCGGACAGCCATGTGTCGGCAGTGGCGTCGTAGTCCAGCATCGCCGCCGTGGCCATCGATGTGCTCAGGGCCACGTCCGCCTGCAGGTGACCGGTCCAGCCATCGCGGTCCAGCCACCCGCCCATCCACGGACTCCAGGCCTCATCGGTCAGCCAACGAGCCAGGGCAGTGCCTTCGTGTTCTCTACCGTCCACTCGTACGGTCAGCGCCAGGCTATCGATTCGACCGAAGCGTGCACGTGAGCTCGAGAACCATCCGCTCTGGTCTACCCAACCAAGAACGCCACCCAGACCGAGAATGCTGAAGGAACCCGTCCATCGCGACACCAAGGCAGTGTGCAGGCGATCCCGATCGGATATGGACCCGCCGATCAACTGCCAGCGTGCTGATTCTGCCGAGTCGGGATCACCCAACACGTTGTCGACGCTAAGCCGAGCACTGGTGAAGGCATGCAGTCGCTCTCCATCCTGTCTCGCCGCCGAGCCGCGAAGCGCCACCGAACCTGACAAGCCGGGCTCCAACCAGTGAGTGAAATGCCCGGCGTGATTTCCCAGGTGACCGATCAAGGGCAGGGACAGAGACATCTGGGTCCCCAACAGGCCAACTCCAGCCGACCGATAGGGTCCGGTTCCGAGCAACCAGCGCTCACGCGACACGCTACGAAACGCCAAGGGCCCAGGACGTGCGTCGAACTGAAGATCGGTCGCATGCAGGGCCAAGGCCTGCTGATCTCCCTCTTCGGACCGCCTCGACCAAGCAAGAGTGTTGGATTCGACGTGGCCGACGTCGGAGATAGCGGTGCCGATTCCGACACGCGCCGACGGACCCACGTCGCCGAAGCGCGCATAGCGGTCCCCGCGAGGCCCATCGGTGTGCAGGCCGAATGCGGCCATCGCGGTCCCGTCCGCACCGACCACTTCGATGCGGGTGCGGTCGTAACGCCGCGTCACGGTCTGGTAATCTACCGGGCCAGTCAGGGCACGAGGACCTTTGAGCAGGTCGACTCGCCCCGCCGCCGAAAAATCGCCTCCCAGCGATTCCGATCCGCGAGCATCGGCCAAAAACAAGCCCCGCCCACGCCAATCCCATCGCACCGTGGCCGTGCTTCGCGTGCTTGCCCACTGCGCCCCCAGGTCCACGCCACCTTTGGCATATCCGCCCACCAGCACGTCCAGCACCTGGGGCGCCTCGGAGTGCTGCCCTGCCAACGGGACGTGCAACCCGGTGCCCATCCAGGGACCATCCGTAGCACGTACCGCGAAGTGCGGCGACAACAGACCGAGCCGATCCGGTGAACGCAGCCACAAGGCCGGCATCCAGAAAAAAGGGACGCCCCCCACGCGACAGGTAGAGTCGGAAAGCAGAAGATCGGTGGGCGGTGCTACTCGCGCACTCGAAAATCCGACTGTCACGGGCGGGTTCGAGCAAGGACAGAAGGCAACCTGCCCTTCGCCTTCGACCACGATGCCACCGGGCGTTCTCTCTAGTGTCAGTTGCTCGGCGCTGAGATGGTAACGACTGACTCGAAGCTCGACGGAATCCGAGAGTCTGAGCTTGTTGAGTCGACCGTCCATGGTGACCGCGCCTGCCTGAAGCTCGAGAGCGTGCGCCAACGGAACCGTCGCAGGATGGTTCGATGGCACCTTCGAGGGGTCGATTGGTCTGGAGCCGGTGTCAGCGGCTGTTGCCGAGTGCGCTCGAAGGCACAGCATCGACAGGATCAGAGCTCCTAGACAGAAGCGTCGGGACACGCGTGCAAACTATGCCGACAGCGGTAACTTCGCCAGACTGCAGTTTTCGTCCCGGATTTGGCTTGCCAGATTCCCCGCGTC
>Ga0055462_10000133_pt1 | contig 11149 bp, 7 predicted proteins | sample Joice_ThreeSqC_D_2_FD_57689 | JGI IMG/M metagenome (GOLD analysis project Ga0055462, IMG submission 57689) | Wetland microbial communities from San Francisco Bay, California, USA, that impact long-term carbon sequestration - Joice_ThreeSqC_D1 | ecosystem: Environmental > Aquatic > Marine >...
GTAATGATTCCTTCGGTTCTGGTCTCGAGGCTGCTCTGTTCGATCTTGCCGCGAGCTGCAGCGCCGCCGATGTGGAAGGTTCGCATCGTTAGCTGCGTTCCAGGCTCTCCGATGGATTGCGCAGCGATGATGCCGATCGCCTCACCGATATTGACCTTGTACCCACGCGCCAAATCACGGCCGTAGCAGAGCGCACAGACTCCGCGCCGCGTCTGACAGGTCAAGACAGATCGGATCACGACCTCCTCGATGCCCGCTTCCTCGATCCGACGCACCAAGTGCTCGTCCAGCTCGGTATTGGCCGCTGCAATCACCTCACCGGTGAGTGGATCGATGACGTCCTCCAAGGCCACACGACCGAGAATGCGCTCGCCCAAGGGCTGAATGACCTCTCCGGCCTCCTCCAGTTTGGTAACCCGGATCCCGTCGAGCGTTCCACAGTCGAATTCGGCGACCACCGAATCTTGCGCGACATCAACAAGTCGTCGCGTCAGGTATCCCGAGTTCGCGGTCTTCAGAGCGGTATCGGCAAGTCCCTTCCGTGCGCCGTGTGTCGAGATAAAATACTGCAGTACGCTCAGTCCCTCACGGAAATTGGCGGTAATGGGAGTCTCGATGATTTCGCCCGACGGCTTGGCCATCAATCCGCGCATCGCGGCCAGCTGTCGCATTTGCTGAGTCGACCCGCGGGCACCCGAATCCGCCATGATGTAGATGGGATTGAAGCTCGAGTCCTCGCTCGTCTCCCCGGTCTCTGGATCCGCTATGGTCGCCTTCGAGATGCCGGTCATCATCTCTTCCGTCACCTTGTCGGCAACCCCAGCCCAGATGTCGACCACCTTGTTGTAGCGCTCGCCGTCCGTGATGAGTCCTTCTTGATATTGCTCGTAAACGCGCTCCAGCTCCCGCTGGGCGTCTCCGATGAGCTCCCGTTTCTTGTCGGGAATCACCATGTCGTCCATGCAAACCGACACTCCTGCCAGCGTTGCGTAGGTGAACCCAAGAGTTCGAAGCCTATCGGCCAGCAGAACCGTCTGCTTGTTCTTGTGCTTGCGGTAGCAAACGTCGATGAGCGCTGAAAGCGCCTTCTTGTTCAGGACCTTGTTGACGTAATCGAACGGAACATCCGGCGGCAAGATCTCACTGATCAGAACCCTCCCGACGGTGGTGGTGACAATGCGAGTACGCGCTGTGCCGGATTCATCGTGATCTCGCGTGCGGACCTTGATTTCGGCATGCAGGTCGACGACACCGTTGTCGTAGGCCATGCGCACTTCCTCGGCAGAAGCGAAGACTCCTCTCAGCAATCCCGTCAGCTGATTGGACGCCTTCTCAACCTGCAAGGTCCCTTCTCGGAAGCCACCGGGAGCGTACTTGCGCTTACGAGTTGCGTAGTACAACCCGAGCACGATGTCCTGAGTCGGGTTGATAATGGGGCGGCCGCTTGCCGGAGACAAAATATTGTTGGTACTCATCATGAGTACCCGGGCTTCCATCTGGGCTTCGACGGATAGCGGTACGTGCACCGCCATCTGGTCACCATCGAAATCTGCATTGAATGCGGCGCAAACCAAGGGATGCAGCTGGATGGCCTTGCCCTCGATGAGAACTGGTTCGAATGCCTGAATACCAAGGCGGTGCAGTGTAGGGGCGCGGTTGAGCATCACGGGATGTTCCGTGATGACCTCGTCGAGGATATCCCAAACCTCGGGTCTCTCCTTCTCCACCATCTTCTTCGCACTCTTGATGGTGTTGACGTACCCACGCTCCTCGAGCTTGTTGTAGATGAAGGGCTTGAATAGCTCGAGCGCCATCTTCTTCGGCAGACCACACTGGTGCAACTTCAGCGTGGGTCCGACCACGATCACGCTACGCCCTGAATAGTCGACTCGTTTGCCCAACAGATTCTGACGGAACCGTCCTTGCTTTCCCTTGAGCATGTCGCTCAAGCTCTTGAGCGGTCGCTTATTGGGTCCGGTAATGGTCTTACCGCGCCGACCGTTATCGAAAAGCGCGTCCACGGCCTCTTGCAGCATCCGTCGCTCATTGCGAATGATGATCTCGGGTGCGTTAAGCTCCAAGAGACGCTTGAGACGGTTGTTGCGGTTGATGACTCTTCGGTACAGGTCATTCAAATCGCTGGTCGCGAATCGACCCCCGTCGAGGGGCACCAGCGGACGCAGATCCGGGGGAAGTACCGGAATTACGGTCAACATCATCCATTCCGGACGATTGCCGCTGGTTCGAAAGGCTTCGATGACTTTCAGTCGCTTGGCGAACTTCTTACGCTTCGCCTCGCTGGTGGTGCTTCGCATATCCTCGCGAAGCTGCTCGGAAAGCGAGTGTACATCGACCCGCTTGAGCATTTCGATGACGGCTTCCCCGCCCATGCCGGCTTCGAATCGCTCCTCTCCATACTCCTCCATGAGCTGCGCGTAGCGGTCCTCACCCAACAGCTCGCCCGCCTTGAGCTCGGTATCCTTGCCATCGATGACGATATACGATTCGCAGTACAGAACTTTCTCGAGGTCCTTGAGGCTGATGTCGAGGATGTTGCCAATCCGAGACGGAAGGCTCTTGAGAAACCAGATATGGGCTACCGGTGTCGCGAGACTGATGTGACCGAGTCGCTCCCGACGCACCTTGGACTGAATGACCTCGACACCGCATTTCTCACAAACGATGCCTCGATGCTTCATGCGCTTGTATTTGCCGCAGATGCATTCGTAGTCTTTCACCGGGCCAAAGATCTTGGCGCAGAAAAGGCCGTCTCGCTCCGGCTTGAAGGTGCGATAATTGATGGTCTCGGGCTTCTTGACCTCACCATGCGACCATTCGCGAATCTTCTCCGGACTTGCCAGAGAGATCCGCATGGCGGAAAAGGAGAGTGGGTCCTTGGGCTTCTCGAAAAAAGAGAAGATGTCACGCATGGATCGAACCTCCTTGGCGATAGTCTGCAGTCGGCCTCTGAGCGGCAGCACGGCGGCCGCAGCTCTGTATGGCCGCTCTTAGGATGCCCACGTTACGGGGTAAAAAAGTGGTAGCGGTCAAGATCAATCCTCCGCTGCGGCGGCCACCGTGGAACCAGGTGCCTCCACCAGTTCGACGTTGAGACACAAGGCCTGAAGCTCTTTGACCAGCACGTTGAAGCTTTCGGGCAACCCAGCCTCTAGCGCGCAGTCGCCCTTGACTATGGATTCGTACATTCGAGTTCGGCCCTGCACATCGTCGCTCTTGACCGTCAAGAACTCCTGCAGTGCGTACGCCGCGCCGTAGGCCTCCATCGCCCAAACCTCCATTTCGCCTAGTCGCTGCCCACCGAATTGGGCTTTGCCTCCGAGCGGCTGCTGGGTAACCAGCGAGTACGGACCAATGGAGCGTGCGTGGATCTTGTCGTCGACAAGGTGGTGCAACTTGAGCATGTACATGATGCCCACTGTCACATCGTGAGCGAAGGGTTCACCCGTACGGCCGTCGAAGAGGATGGCTTGGCCCGACGGTGGCAATCCGGCCATCTTCAGAACCCCTTTGAGCTGTTCCTCGCGGGCACCGTCGAAGACCGGCGTAGCGAAGAACATCCCGCCTTTGAGCTTCCGGGCAATGCGCCGAACCTCGTCGTCGTCCATCGCCTTGATCACCTGACGGAATCCCTCGTCATTGCCGTACATCTTGGCTAGGGAGTCCCGCATCACGTCGGCCCCATAGGCGCGTTCGACCATTTCGTTGAGCTGCTGCCCCAACGCATGCGCGCCCCAGCCGAGGTGTGTTTCCAGGATCTGGCCTACATTCATGCGGCTCGGCACCCCGAGCGGATTGAGCACGATGTCCACCGGCGTGCCGTCGGCGAGGTATGGGAGGTCTTCTTCGGGCAGAATTCGGCTGACTACTCCCTTATTTCCGTGTCGACCTGCCATCTTGTCGCCAACTTGGATCTTGCGCTTGATGGCCACGTACACCTTGACCATCTTGATTACCCCCGGCGGCAGCTCGTCGCCCCGGCTAAGCCGGTCGATCTTGTCTCGGAAGTGCTCTTCTCGCGCACGCACCATCTCGTCCAGGTCGTGGAGCAGCTGGGCTACCTGGTCGGCACCGGAGTCCAGCACCACTTCTCCCAGGTACCGGCGAGGGATTGCCGCCACCGACGCTTCGTCGAGCACGACTCCCTTGTTGAGCAAAACCTTGCCCTTGTCGTCCACGAGCTTCGCGCCGGCTGTCTTGCCGGTCATGACTTGGCGAATCTTTCGGTAGAACGAGTCTTGCAGGATTTTGACTTCTTCGTCGCGAGTCCGCTCGAGCTTGGCTCGTTCCTGGTCTTCGATGGCCCGCGCTCGCTCGTCTTTCTCAGTACCCTTGCGCGAGAAGATTCTCGCGTTGATAACGATACCGCCAACCCCTGGAGGAACCTTCAGCGAGGTATCGCGAACGTCCCCAGCCTTCTCTCCGAAAATGGCACGGAGCAGCTTCTCTTCCGGACTCAGCTGACTCTCACCCTTCGGGGTAATCTTACCCACCAAGATGTCGCCCGGCTTGACCTCGGCGCCGATCCGCACGACTCCGGCCTCGTCCAAATCCTTGAGGGCTTCTTCTCCGACATTGGGGATGTCCTTGGTGATCTCTTCCTTGCCGAGTTTGGTGTCGCGAGCGATGCATTCGAACTCTTCGATGTGAACCGAAGTGAACACATCGTCCTTGACCATGCGCTCGCTCAACAGGATGGAATCCTCGAAGTTGAAGCCTTGCCAAGGCATGAACGCCACCAGCACGTTACGCCCCAAGGCCAGCTCACCCATGTCGCAAGAGGCCCCGTCGGCGAGGACGTCTCCAACCCGGACCTGGTCTCCGGTTCGGACGATGGGCTTCTGATTGTAGCAGGTGCTTTGGTTGGAACGCTGGTACTTGGTCAACTGATAGATGTCGGGGACCTCGTCTCCACTTCCCTCCTGAGCCCGAATGACGATGCGTTCAGCATCGACGCTTGCGACGACTCCCGAACGTCGCGACAGAACGCAGGCACCCGAGTCCTGCGCGACGCGGGCTTCCATGCCGGTCCCCACCAATGGAGCTTGAGTCCGGACCAGTGGGACAGCCTGACGCTGCATGTTCGCGCCCATCAGGGCTCGGTTGGCGTCGTCGTGCTCCAAAAATGGGACCAGTGCGGCGGCCACGCTCACCATCTGATTCGGAGCCACGTCCTGTAGTTCCACCTGCTCCGCGCCGGCCATGCGAAATTCGCCGTTGAGGCGCGCGCTGACCAGGGTGCTGGTGAAGCGCCCCTTAGCGTCCACGTCTGCCGTCGCCTGGGCGATGAATTTGCCTTCTTCCTCCAAGGCGCTGAACCAGCCAACGTCTGCGGTCGTACGACCCGCAGCTGCGGCGCGGTACGGCGACTCGACGAAGCCGTATTCATTGACACGAGCGTAGGTAGACAAGGACGCAATCAATCCAATGTTGGGTCCTTCCGGAGTTTCGATGGGACATATGCGGCCATAGTGAGTCGCGTGCACGTCACGCACTTCGAACCCGGCGCGTTCGCGGGTAAGACCACCTGGTCCCAAGGCGCTCAATCTGCGCTTGTGAGTGACCTCGCTCAGGGGGTTGGTCTGATCCATGAACTGAGACAGCTGGGAACTTCCGAAGTACTCCTTGACGACAGCCCCCACCGGCTTGGCGTTGATCAAGTCGTGCGGCATCAGCGTGTCGATTTCCTGGGACACGCTCATGCGCTCTTTGATGGCACGAGCCATCCGGACCAGACCAATGCGGTATTGGTTCTCCATCAACTCACCGACCGCGCGAACTCGGCGGTTTCCGAGGTGGTCGATGTCGTCGACCGATCCTCGCCCGTTCTTCAGCTCGATGAGATGTCGGACGGTTTCGAGGATGTCCTGCGAACTCAAAACGGTCTGGTCGAGCCCGGGCCGCTCTCCATCCGGGAGGTCTCGGTAGAATTTGTAGTTGAGCTTGAGCCGACCGACCGCAGACAGATCGTACCGTTCGCTGTTGAAGAACAGGTTGTGAAACAACTGCTTGGCGGTCTCGAGCGTCGGCGGATCACCGGGACGCAGACGCCGATAAATCTCCATGATGGCGTCTTCGACGGTTCTCACCTTGTCCGCTAGCAAAGTATCCCGCAGATAGGCACCGACGTTCAGACCGTCGATGAAGAGGACCTTCACCTGAGAGATATTGGCCTCACGCAATCGCTCGATCGTGATCTCGGTCACTTCTTCGTTGCACTCGAGCAGAACCTCGCCGGTATCCTTGTCCACCACGTCTTCCGCGCTCACCTTGCCAATGAGCTCGTTGACTTCCAGAGGAAGTCGGTCGGCCTTCGCTTCCTTCAGGCGCTTGATGGCCACACGGGTGAACTTGGTATTCTTCTTGACGACGACCTCACTGCCCACGCGTACATCACGCGTGGCGCGCTGCCCGGCCAATAGCTCGAAATTGATGCTCCTGGTGAACTTGCCACCCTTCTCGAAGTAGATGACCTCGGTGTCGTAGAAGTAGTTGAGGAGCTCCTGTGTGCTGTATCCGAGGGCGCGCAGAAGAACGGTGGCGTGCATCTTGCGGCGCCGGTCAATGCGCACATGAATGATGTCCTTGTGGTCGAACTCGAAATCCAACCACGAACCGCTATACGGGATGATCCGTGCCGAATAAAGAAGCTTGCCGCTCGAGTGCGTCTTGCCCTTGTCATGGTCGAAGAACACGCCCGGACTGCGATGTAGCTGCGAAACGACGACACGTTCGGTCCCGTTGATGATGAAGGTGCCGGTCTCGGTCATGAGCGGGATCTCGCCGAAGTAGACCTCCTGCTCCTTGATGTCCCGAACGATGCGCTCGCCACCTCCCTCGCGGACCTCATACACCATCAGCTGCGTAGTCACCTTGATGGGAGCCGCAAACGTCATGCCGCGCTGACGACATTCGTCCACGTCGTACTTGGGCTTCTCCAGGTTGTACGAAACGTAGACAAGCTCGCTAGTTCCGTCGAAGTCCTTGATCGGAAAGACACCGCGGAACACCGCCTCCAACCCGATTTCCCGACGCTCACGAGGAGGCAGATCAGACTGGAGGAACTTGTCGTAACTGCTCTTCTGAATATCAATCAGATTCGGGATGTCGACAATCGGCGCAACGCGACCTAGATTCGTGCGGTGCCTAAAATTGGACTGGACCTTGGACGCCATTCTCGTTCCTCCAAACGGCGCTGCGTGGGCACGATGAAAACACCGTCCCGAACAGCGCCCAGCCAATCACGCTAGATGCAATACCGGGCGCGGAAGCGGCACCGGCTCTTGGTTCCGTTGCTGAATCTGCGACAGCGCGAGGCAATTACTTGACCTCGACCTTGGCCCCTGCATCTTCGAGCTTCTTCTTGATCTCCGCCGCTTCGTCCTTGCCGATCGCCTCTTTGATGGCCTTGGGGGCGCTCTCCACGAGCTCCTTGGCTTCCTTCAGACCAAGGGCGGTCAATTCGCGGACGACCTTGATGACGTTGATCTTGTTGCTGCCAGCTTCGAGAAGGACCACGTCGAATTCCGTCTTCTCTTCAACTGCAGCCGCAGGCGCAGCTCCAGCTCCGGCCGCCGCAACGGCGACTGGTGCGGCACTGACGCCCCATTTTTCTTCGAGCACCTTGACCAACTCCGCCATCTTGATGACGGGTAGGTTCGAAAGGTAGTCGACGACCTGTTCATGCGTTATCTCGGCCATTGTCCTGCTCCTGTAACTGCCTTCAGCTGATGCTGGGTTGCGTCTTGGGTGGTGGTTCTGGGTGGATTTTCAGCAGGCACGGCGAGAAAAGGGTTCGCCGCACCACGAGTCGTTTGGATCAAACAAGGGATCAGGTGCCCTCGTCCTGGCGCTGCTTCGCCGCCAAAACTCCGACGAATTCACGGGCGGGCGCGGCCAATAGCATCGCCATGTGCTGGGCCGGTGCGTTGAATGTCGCCAAGAGCATGGAGCGGGCCTCGTCCTTGCTGGGAAGCGTCGCCAACTGGTTCTCGACTGACGAAGAGTCGAGCACTTCACCATCGAGCACGGCTCCCTTGATCTTCAGCTTCTCATTTTCTCGACGATATTGCTTGAGGACACGGGCGGCAGCTCCTGGCTCTTCGTAGCTCCAGGCAACGCCGGTCATGCCCCGAAGCACCATGCGATCGAGGGACTCGATGTAACTCGAGGTACGCAGCGCCTGAAGAAGGAGCTTGTTCTTGAGCACTCGATATTCGACGCCCTGGTCCCGAAGCTGATCGCGCAGCTTCGTGACTTCCTCGACCGACAGGCCAGCGTAGTCGACAAAAACTGCCGACGTCATCTTCCCAAATCGGTCGCGAATAAACTCGATGACCTCAGCCTTCTGTGATCGGAGCATCAGGCCACCTCCTCAATCAGGGATATCGACGTCGTATCCACCCGCACTCCCGGTCCCATGGTGCTCGAGAGAGTAATGCTCTTGAGATAGGTACCCTTTGCCGTAGCGGGCTTTTTGTGCACGAGCTCGCGAACCAATGCCATGGCGTTTTCGCTCAGGGCAGTCGATTCGAAGGACAGGCGGCCTACCCGACAGTGAACGACCCCGGCCTTGTCGACTCGATACTCGACCTTTCCGGCCTTGGCGTCCTTCACTGCAGCCGCCACCTCGAATGTTACGGTGCCCACCTTCGGATTCGGCATCAGGCCCCGGGGCCCGAGGATACGCCCCAACTTACCGACCGCACCCATCATGTCAGGGGTGGCAATCACCCGGTCGAAATCGAGCATCCCTTCCTGGACCTTCTGCACCAGCTCGTCAGAACCGGCGAGGTCTGCCCCGGCTTCAAGGGCCTCCTTCTCCTTTTCGCCCTTGGCAAATACCAAGACGCGAACCTTTTTGCCGGTGCCATGAGGCAAGAGCAGGGCTCCCCGGACCATCTGATCGGCATGCTTGGGATTGACCCCCAGACGCACGGCCACATCGACGCTCTCGTCGAATTTCGCGTACGCAGATGAGCGGACCACATCGACGGCCGCGTCCAAGGTGTAGCGCTTCTGCCGATCGAATTTGGCCAGCGCGGCTTTATGGTTCTTGGTCTTCGTTGCCATTGGGCTCGTCTTTCGACTCCTGGGATACGGCGTAGGTTCCAGTTGGGACCGTGGGACCGCCGCTCCAGTCAACTAATCTCGACTATTCGACCGTTACTCCCATGCTCCGGGCGGTGCCTGCGATGGTACGCGCCGCAGCCTCGAGATCGGTCGTGTTCATGTCCTTGATCTTCTCCTGCGCCACCTGACGAACCTGATCCCAGGACAGCTGAGCGACTTTGTGCTTGTTCGGCTCCTTGGAGCCCGATCCCGGCTTGCCGCTGGTGGCCAATCCTGCCGCCTTCTTGACCAAAATGCTGGCCGGCGGCGACTTCATGATGAACGAGTAAGACCGGTCGGCATACACCGTGATCACGACTGGGATGATGGTGTCCCCAAGCTGCGCGCTGCGGCTGTTGAAGTCCTTGCAGAACTGCATGATGTTGACACCATGCTGGCCGAGGGCGGGGCCAACCGGCGGCGAGGGATTGGCTTTGCCTGCCGGGAGCTGCAGCTTGATGTACCCGGAGACCTTCTTTCTCGTGCTCATCGCTTCTCCACGTGGGCAAAATCGAGCTCCACCGGTGTGGGTCGCCCGAAGATACTGACCATGACCTTGAGCTTCTGCTTGTCGGGCTTGACCTCCTGGACGGTCCCAGAGAAGTTCGCAAATGCCCCAACGACGACCCGAACGTCATCGCCCTCCTGGAACTGCCGCCGCGGCTTCGGCTTCACGGCTCCCTCGACGATGCCCTTGCGAAGATCGTCGATCTGCGGAGGTTTGACCTCCTGAGGGCGCTGATTGCCGATGAACCCGGTCACCTTCGGAGTGTCCTTGACCACGTGCCAGGCATGCTCACCCATCGACATCTCGATGAAGAGATACCCCGGAAAGCTGGTCTTGGTTTTGACGCGGGGACGGCCGTCTTTGCCGTGCTCCGTAACCGCTTCCGAAGGGATGAGGATCTCACCGAAATGGTCTTCCATCTTGAACTGGCGGATCCTCTCACGCAGAGCGCTTTTGACCTTCTGCTCGTAGCCCGAGTAGGTCGTGACGACGTACCATCGCTTTTCGGTCATTTCCGTCCTCACCACACCACTCACGGAGCGTAGATGAGCCCCGTTGCAAAACTCCAAAATTTGTCGAGCACAGTCACGTAGACGGTTGCAATCAGGCTTGCCGTGATGACGACGATCGTGCCGTTCGTCACCGCCTCGCGGTCAGGCCAGGTCACCTTTGCCAACTCACCTGCCACCTCGTCGGCCCAGCCGCGAATCTTGGGACGACGAAATAGCCTCAGCATGGCAATGAGCCCTACCAGCGCGCCCACCGCCAACCCCACGTTGCCTCGAAATTCTTCGTCGTAAACGACCAACTGAGGCACGTGCTCAAGGGCAATGGGCCATTCGGCCAACATATTCCAGATCCGGGTGAATATCCGACTTGCCAGAAAGGCGATCAACAAGCCGGCGCCGAAGAAAGCGGCATGGACGTATCGCTCGGTGCCGAGATGCGCCGGTTGAACGGCTTGTGACTCAGCAGCGATCTCTTCCTGGGCCGCTGCTTCGAAGGCACTCCGTCCGTCGGTCAAGAGGCCCAAGCCGAGATCCTCTCCCGTCTCATGGGCCTCATGCCCTTTCTTCGTGGAATTGGATTCGTCGCTCATGGCCATTCCGACTTGTTCCGGGAGATATCTCTCACGCCTTCGACTTGAGCAGGGGCGGAGAGGCTCGAACTCCCGACCTGCGGATTTGGAATCCGCTGCTCTACCAATTGAGCTACGCCCCTAGACTGAAGGCAACGCGACTCCGCGAGGTCGTCCGCGCCTTTCATTTGGCTTCCAGGTGAACCGTATGCGCATTGCAGTTCCTACAGAATTTCTTCATCGTGATGGGTTTCGCGTCGGCCCTCTTGGTTCTCGTGCTTCTGTAATTTCTTTGACCACATGTGGTGCACGCGAGCGCTATCGGAATGCGACCAGGCGGCACCGAACGGATGTCGGCCACTTGACCTGCTTACTCGAGAATCTTGGTAACGACTCCGGCACCAACGGTCTTGCCACCCTCGCGAATGGCAAAG
>Ga0055462_10000135_pt1 | contig 11118 bp, 4 predicted proteins | sample Joice_ThreeSqC_D_2_FD_57689 | JGI IMG/M metagenome (GOLD analysis project Ga0055462, IMG submission 57689) | Wetland microbial communities from San Francisco Bay, California, USA, that impact long-term carbon sequestration - Joice_ThreeSqC_D1 | ecosystem: Environmental > Aquatic > Marine >...
ATAGAATTGCGGTCTGTATCCGTTAAAGAAAGGTGTATGTCTTCCACCTTCATCTTTTGAAAGTATATAAACCTCACATTCAAAATTTGTATGTGGTGTAATCGAACCGGTTTTTGCTAAAACCATTCCGCGTTCAATTTCATTTTTATCTACACCTCTTAACAGTATTCCGGCGTTATCACCAGCCAGAGCAGAATCGAGCTCTTTCCTGAACATTTCAATTCCGGTAACTACTGTTTTTTTATGCATACCTAAACCGATAAGTTCAACCTCTTCCTGTAACTTAACTTCGCCTCTTTCAACTCTTCCGGTAGCAACAGTACCACGACCTGTAATTGAGAATACGTCCTCAACTGGCATAAGGAAAGGTTTAGCTGTTTCTCTTTCAGGAACGGGAATGTAACTATCTACTGCTTCCATTAATTTCCATATACATTCCAACCGGGGATCGTCTACAGGTGCATCACCCGAAGCAGCTTCAAGAGCTTTTAATGCAGATCCCTGGATTATAGGAATATCATCACCGGGAAATTCATACGAATTCAATAGGTCTCTAAGTTCAACTTCAACAAGTTCTAATAATTCAGGGTCGTCAACCATATCAACTTTATTCATAAATACAACTATTCTCGGCACACCAACCTGTCGTGCAAGGAGAATATGCTCTCTAGTTTGCGGCATAGGTCCATCAGTTGCTGCAACTACAAGTATGGCACCATCCATTTGTGCAGCACCGGTAATCATATTCTTAACATAGTCAGCGTGACCGGGACAATCTACGTGTGCGTAGTGCCTGTTTTCTGTTGAATACTCAACATGGGCAGTCGCAATAGTAATACCTCTCTCTTTTTCTTCAGGTGCGTTGTCAATGCTATCAAAGCTCCTTATTTCTGATAAGCCCTTTTTATTGAGAGCCATTGTGATGGCAGCCGTTAAAGTGGTTTTACCATGATCTACGTGACCAATTGTGCCGACGTTAACGTGAGGCTTACTCCTATCAAATTTTTCTTTTGCCATCGTTTTCTCCTTTTAAATTGTTTCCTTTTATTAATTATTAAAATTAAGAACTATACTGTTGCACTGCTTTTTTTGCCAAATGATTTTTCTGAAATCTCTTCGGCAATAGATTGCGGTACCTGTGAATAATGCTCAAACTGCATTGAGTAAATTGCTCTTCCCTGCGTCATTGAACGCAGCACTGTTGCATATCCAAACATTTCAGCTAATGGTACATGTGCTCTAATAACCTGTGCATCTTTCCTGGCTGTAAATCCTTCTATCTTACCACGACGTGAATTAATGTCACCCATTACATCACCGAGATATTCTTCGGGTGTAACTATTTCAACAGACATTATTGGTTCAAGCAAAACCGGTTTGGCTTTTTTGCATCCGTTCTTAAATGCCATCGAACCTGCAACCTTAAATGACAACTCATCACTATCAACATCGTGATATGATCCATCAAATAATTTGGCTTTAACATCAACAACCGGGTATCCGGCAACGACACCGCTTCTCATTGCTTCCTGGATTCCAGCTGAAACAGCAGGAATATATTCTTTCGGAACAGTACCGCCTACTATTCCATTAACAAATTCAAATCCTTTGCCCTGTTCGTTGGGTTCAAGTTCTATATAAACATGACCATATTTACCACGACCACCAGTTTGTTTAACAAACTTTCCTTCGGCTTCAACTTTTTCTGTAATAGTTTCTCTGTATGCAACCTGCGGTTTTCCAATGTTCGCTTCAACTTTGAATTCTCTTTTCATCCTGTCAACAAGAATTTCAAGATGAAGCTCACCCATACCGCTAATTAATGTTTGCCCTGTTTCATCATCAACATGAACTCTAAAGGTCGGATCTTCATCTGACAGCTTGGCTAAAGATTCTGATAACTTATCCTGATCAGCCTTCGTTTTAGGTTCTATCGCTATTTGAATTACTGGTTCAGGAAAAATCATTTTTTCCAAAACAACAGGATCATTTTCAGTACAAAGCGTATCGCCTGTTTTTGTATGTTTTAATCCTACAGCGGCTGCAATATCTCCGGCTCTAACTTCACTAATTTCTTCACGATGATTTGCATGCATCTGAAGCAACCTTCCAACACGTTCCTTCTTTTCACTAACAGCATTATAAATATATGAGCCTGATTTAAGCACTCCTGAATAAACTCTGAAAAAACATAGCTTGCCGACATAGGGATCATTCATAATTTTAAAAGCAAGCGCAGTAAATTTTTCATTCTCATCAATCTTACGCGAGATTGTGTCATTCATTCGAACATGATGAGCATGAATTTCCTTAAAATCTTTCGGTGCAGGTAATAATTCAATTACATAATCAAGAAGTTTCTGAACACCTTTATTTTTGAAAGCCGAACCACAAAGCACCGGTATAATTTTAGATTCAATTGTTGCTCTTCTTAATACAGAAATTATTTCTGATGGAGTAATTTCTTTTCCTTCCAAATATTTTTCCAGCAATGTATCATCTACATCGGATACAGCCTCGAGCATTTGAGTTCTGTATTTGTTTGCCTGTTCAACCAGATCCTGCGGAATATCTATCTCATCATAAGTAGCGCCGAAGGTTTCGTCATGATACATACGTGCATTAAAATGAATTAGATCTATTACACCTGAAAACAAATCGCCTTCACCAATAGGAAGATTGATTGGTATAGCATTCGCACCCAGCCTGTCTTTCATCATCTGTATAGCATTAAAAAAATCAGCACCGATCCTGTCCATCTTATTAATAAAAGCTAATCTTGGTACACCATATTTATCAGCCTGTCTCCAAACTGTTTCTGACTGAGGTTCTACACCACCGACAGCACAAAAGAGTGCAACAGCACCGTCAAGAACCCTTAATGATCTTTCAACTTCAACAGTAAAATCAACATGACCGGGAGTATCAATAATGTTAATCTGGTGATCACTCCAGAAACATGTTGTTGCAGCACTGGTAATTGTTATACCTCTTTCTTTTTCCTGTTCCATCCAGTCCATTACCGCAGCACCATCATGTACTTCGCCTAAACGATGCACCTTGCCTGTATAGAACAATATACGTTCAGTCGTAGTAGTTTTACCGGCATCAATATGAGCCATAATGCCAATATTTCTTACTTTATCTATATCAATTCTCTGAGCCATTTTAAATCACATCCTTACCATTTGAAATGTGCAAAAGCCTTATTAGCTTCAGCCATTTTGTGTGTATCATCTTTCTTTTTAACAGCAGAACCTTCATTGTTTGCCGCAGCCATTAATTCCTGTGCGAGTTTCTGCGACATTGTTTTTTCATTTCGTTGAGATGAATATGTTTTCAGCCATCTCATTGCAAGCGCATTTCTTCTTTCGGGTCTTACTTCTGTTGGAACCTGGTATGTAGCACCGCCTACTCTTCTGCTTCTAACTTCAATCATTGGCTGAACATTAACTAATGCCTGCCTAAATATTTCAATCCCAGGCTTTTTAGTTTTGCCTTCTATAATATCTAATGCATCATAGATAATACTTCTTGCTGCTGATTTTTTACCATCAAGCATTAATACATTTATAAATTTCGATACAAGAATATCTTTAAACTTGGGATCCGGTTTTATAAACCTTTTTTCTGCTCTTTTTTTTCTCATAACTTATTTTGATTTAGGTTTCTTCGCGCCGTACTTGGATCTGCTTTTTTTCCTGTCTTCAACTCCACTTGTATCAAGCGTACCTCTTATTATATGATATCTTACTCCGGGTAAGTCTTTAACTCTTCCGCCTCTTATTAAAACAATAGAATGCTCCTGAAGATTATGACCTTCACCCGGTATATAAGCTGTAACTTCCATATTATTTGTAAGGCGAACTCTTGCCACTTTTCTTAATGCTGAATTTGGTTTTTTAGGAGTCGTTGTATAGACTCTTGTACATACACCTCTTTTCTGAGGACAGGCATCAAGTGCCGGAGCTTTATTCTTTGCTAAAAGTTTAACTCTGCCTTTTCTAACTAACTGATTTATAGTCGGCAAATAATTCTCCTAAATGGTTAAATCAAAAAAAAATTCAGACAACTAATATAGTTGTTGTTTAAAATTAAGTCAAGAAATTCAAGCTTGTTGCGATCATTATTTATCAGATAAATGACTGCATTTTCTAATCCCTAACCCCCGGTTAAGGGGGTTATCGAATAAACATCAGTTTGCTGTAACTTCTTCCTTAGTTTCTTCTTCAGAAGCGGCAGTCTCCTCGTTAAGGATTACCTTGCCGTACTTCTTAAGACCCGTACCTGCAGGAATAAGGTGTCCCATCACAATATTTTCCTTAAGACCTACAAGTTTATCAATTTTTGCTTGTGTAGCAGCATTCGCCAGTACTTTTGTTGTTTCCTGGAAAGAGGCTGCGGATAGGAAACTTTCGGTTGAAAGCGCTGCCTGGGTAATACCCAATAAAACATGCTCGAAGGTAGCGGGCATAGCATCCCTGGCATCACATTGCTTTTTATCTTTCTTTTTCAAATCTGAATTGATTTCTCTTAATTTAGATTTGGGTATTAATTGACCGTTTTTAAGTCTTGAATCTCCTTTATCCTCGATATAAACCATATTTGTCATCCTGTTATTTTCTTCGAGGAATTCTATTCTGTCAACCAAATCTTCTTCAAGAAATTTAGTATCGCCCGGCGAAACTACCTGAACTTTTTGCAGCATTTGACGAACGATTACTTCTATATGCTTATCATTAATCTTAACACCCTGCAGCCGGTAAACATCCTGTATCTCATTGACAAGATATTCCTGAACAGCACTTGTACCTTTAATCCTTAATATATCATGAGGATTAATAGGTCCGTCAGTAATTTTTTCACCTGCAGGTATATCATCATTTTCCTGAACGAGAATATGTTTACCAAGAGCAACATTATACTTCTTTTCATCAGAACCATCATGAGCAACTACAGATATTTCTCTGGAACCTTTTTTCCTCTGACCAAATTTTACCAGCCCTTCAATATCTGAAACAACTGCAGGTTCCTGCGGACTTCTTGCTTCAAACAACTCGGTAACTCTTGGCAGACCGCCTGTAATGTCACGTGTCTTAGAAGCTTGTTTTGAAATTTTAGCTAACACTGTACCTGCTGCTACTGATTCACCTTCTTCTACAGAAAGGTAAGATCTTGTTGGAAGATTGAATGCTTTCTTCTCACCATTGTCACCGACAATAACTATACTTGGCGTCAGCGTTTTGTCTTTGGAATCAATTACAACTTTCTGAACGTGACCTGTTTGTTCATCAGTAACCTGCTTTAAAGTAGATCCATCAACAAGATCAACAAAAGCTACTTTACCGCTAATATCGGTTAAGATAACTGCATTATAAGGATCATGATGAAATAGCGGTGCATTTTTAATTACTTTTTGTCCATCTCCAACTACAAGTTCAGAGCCGTAAGGAACATCATATTTTTTTAGCTGCCGGTTGTTTTCATCATAAATTTCTATTGAACCTCTTCTTCCAGTAACAACTTTTAATTTGATATCAGGACCACCAAACGGATCCTGTTCATCTTTTTCGACAAAATTTACCCTGTCAAATTTAACAACACCTTCCATGGTTGTTTCTACCTGAGACTGCGTTGCAATTCTTGAAGATGTACCACCGAGATGGAATGTTCTCAATGTAAGCTGTGTTCCCGGCTCGCCGATAGATTGCGCAGCAATAATTCCAACAGCTTCTCCAACTTCTACAAGTTTACCGGTTGTCAGGTTTCTGCCATAACATTTTGCACAAACACCTTTTTTAGATTCACATGTAAGAACCGTCCTTATGTAAACTGTATCAATGTTTGCATCTTCAATTTTTTCTGCTATTTCTTCAGTGATAACATCGCCGGCTTCAATAATGGTTTCTTCAGTAATTGGATGATAAACATCTTCCTGAACAACACGGCCGGTTATACGTTCTGCAAGAGGTTCTCTTTCCTGTTCAACATCTTTTAAAGCAGTGATTTCAATTCCAAGGATTGTACCGCAGTCAACTTCGGTTATAATAACATCCTGTGAAACGTCTACTAATCTTCTTGTAAGATATCCTGCATCGGCAGTTTTCAATGCTGTATCTGCAAGACCCTTACGTGCACCGTGCGTTGAAATAAAATATTCCAGAACTGTAAGACCTTCTTTAAAGTTAGCAACAATCGGGTTCTCAATAATTTCACCAGCCTGGCCTGATAATGTTTTCTGTGGTTTCATCATCAAGCCTCTCATTCCTGCAAGCTGTCTTACCTGTTCCTGTGATCCTCTAGCACCTGAATCCACCATCATATGTAACGAGTTAAATCCGTTGTTTGCTTTTTTAATCTTATCCATTAATGCGCGCGAAACATCATTTGTTGTATGCGTCCACACATCTATAATTTTATTATATCTTTCAGCATCGGTAATTACGCCTTGTTCATGCTCATTTAAAACACTATCAACTTTTTTATTTGCTTTGGCAATAAGACTTTCTTTTTCTTCCGGAACAATCATATCTCCAAAACTCACAGACAATCCGCCTTCAGTTGAAAATTTGAATCCCAGGTCTTTAAGGTCATCCAGAAACTTTGCTGTAACTTTATTACCAAGCGTGATATACATCTTACCAATTATACCGCCGAATGTTTTCTTTATAAGAAGCTGGTTTATAAATCCCATTTCTTTAGGAACTATTTGATTGAAAATAACTCTTCCTGTTGTAGTCTCGATAAATTTACCATCAATCTTCACTTTAATTTTTGTATGCAGACCAACAGCCGAATTATCATAAGCTATTATAGCTTCTTCAGGAGAAGAGAACATCAATCCTTCACCTTTGCCGCTTTCTTTAAGTTTTGTAAGATAGTAGCAACCCAATACTATATCCTGGGTAGGAACAACTATCGGGCTTCCGTTTTGCGGAGAAAGAATGTTATGGCTGCTTAACATTAATAAAGATGCTTCGAGCTGTGCTTCATAAGAAAGCGGAACGTGAACCGCCATCTGGTCGCCGTCAAAGTCAGCATTGAAAGCAGTGCAAACCATAGGGTGAAGCTGAATTGCTCTTTCATCAATTAGCAATGGCTGGAATGCCTGGATACCAAGCCTGTGTAAAGTTGGTGCTCTGTTCAACAGTATTGGATGTCCTTCAATAATTTTTTGAAGAATATCCCAGATAATAGGATCCTTCCTGTCAACAACTTTTCTTGCACTCTTTACAGTTTTATTATGTCCTCTTTCAATTAGCTTTCTAATTATGAAAGGTTTAAAAAGTTCAACTGCCATGTCTTTTGGAAGACCGCATTGATGAAGCTTTAATTCCGGACCGACAACGATAACCGAACGACCTGAGTAATCAACACGTTTACCAAGAAGGTTCTGACGAAATCTTCCCTGCTTACCTTTTAGCATATCACTTAAAGATTTTAAAGGCCTGTTGTTATCGCTTCTTACAGCGCTTCCTCGTCTCGAGTTATCGAAGAGAGCATCAACTGCTTCCTGAAGCATTCTTTTTTCATTTCTTAATATTACTTCAGGAGCTTTAATATCAATTAATCTTTTAAGACGGTTATTACGGATTATAACTCTTCTGTAAAGATCATTTAAATCGCTTGTAGCAAACCTTCCTCCTTCGAGGGGTACAAGCGGTCTTAATTCCGGTGGTATTACCGGAATATAATTTAGTACCATCCATTCAGGTTTGTTCTCTACTTTTACATTTTCAATTTTGAACGCTTCAATTACTCTTAATCTTTTAAGAAGATCAGCTTTTTTCTGTTGTGATGTTTCAACTTTTACCTGTTCTCTTAATTTATTTGAAAGTTGTTCAACATCTGTATGTTTAAGAATACTTTTTACAGCATCGCCGCCAATCTTTGCAACAAACTTATCAGGATGTGTCTCCTCAAGCTTTTGATTTTCCGGGGGAAGTGAATTCATTACTTCAAAGTATTGATCTTCGGAAATAAGATCGCGTTTGTTAAGTCCGGTCGGACCAGGATTGATAACAATATACGATTCATAATAAATAACTTTTTCAAGCTCTTTTAAACTCAAGCCTATTATGTTGCCTATCTTGGAAGGCTGTGCTCTGAAAAACCAGATGTGTACTACAGGTACAGCCAGACCAATATGACCCATTCTTTCGCGGCGAACACTTTTTTGTGTAACTTCAACACCGCAACGGTCACAGATAATTCCTTTATATCTTATGCGTTTATATTTACCACAGAAACATTCCCAATCGCGGGTTGGTCCGAATATTTTTTCACAGAACAGTCCATCCTTCTCGGGTCTGAATGATCTGTAATTTATAGTTTCAGGTTTAGTTACTTCTCCATAAGATCTTGACAAAATATCATCAGGGCTTGCAAGACTGATAGTGATACTATCAATATCCATCATTGCATGTTCTTGAATTCTAAAAGCCATTTTTTATCTCCTAAATTCTAAAATTTTTATTTACTCAATTGTGTTAGTTAATTGTTATATCGAGACCGAGTCCCTGCAACTCTTTAATTAACACATTGAACGATTCAGGAATATTCGGTTCAAGCAGGTTGTCACCTTTAACTATAGCTTCATAAGCTTTTGCCCTGCCGGCAACATCATCACTTTTTATAGTTAAAATTTCCTGCAATGTATGTGCAGCACCGTATCCTTCAAGCGCCCAAACTTCCATTTCTCCGAATCTCTGACCACCAAACTGGGCTTTACCACCAAGGGGCTGCTGTGTGATTAGAGAATATGGTCCAATTGAACGGGCATGAATTTTATCATCAACAAGATGACTAAGCTTCATCATATAAATATATCCACAGGTTACTTTCTGATGGAATTTCTCACCTGTCCTGCCGTTATAAAGATCAGTTTTACTTCCTGATTCCAGCTTAGCTTTGGCAAGCCATTCTTCAACGTCTTCTACTTTTGCTCCATCAAAAATCGGAGTTGCAAATTTAACTCCAAGCTTTTCGCCAACCCATCCAAGTGCTGTTTCATATAATTGCCCGAGGTTCATTCTTGAAGGCACACCGAGCGGGTTTAAAATAATATCAACACATGTTCCATCCGGCAGATAAGGCATATCTTCTTCTGGAACTACTTTTGCTACGACGCCTTTATTACCATGTCGTCCTGCCATTTTATCACCAACGGAAAGTTTTCTTTTCTTTGCAACATAAACTTTTGCTAGCTGTACAATTCCCGGGGGAAGTTCGTCACCACTGGCAATCTTAATTTTTTCACGTTTATATTCTTCACCGATATCAGCTAAGGTATCAAAATAATTTCTGAAGACAGTTGTAATATGCTGATTGGTTTTTTTGCTGTCGAACCAATCAAGATTATAATCCAGCTTCGTTACATCTTCAATAGAAGTAAATGTTGTATCTTTAATAGTTGTGCCGCTTCTTAAAGCAACACTCCCGTCAAAATCTCTTATACCAGTTGTAACCAAACCATCACACAGCTTTGTAAGCTTTTCAACTAATTTATCGTAGTGCTCCTTCATCTTTAAATTATGCTGATGTTCAAGATCATCGAGAGCAGCTTTTTCCAGTTTCTTTGTTTCGTTGTCTCTTTTCTTTCTGCTGAAAAGTCTTGTTTTAATTACTGTACCTTTCAATCCCGGAGGTGCTTTCAATGATGCATCTTTAACATCACCTGCTTTATCTCCGAATATCGCTCTCAAAAGTTTTTCTTCCGGGGTAGGATCAGTTTCACCTTTAGGAGTTATCTTACCTATTAAAATGTCGCCTTCTTTAACTTCTGCACCTTCTCTAACAATACCATCTTCATCCAGATTTTTTACAGCTTCTTCACTTACATTAGGAATTTCTCTTGTTAATTCTTCTTCGCCGCGTTTAGTTTCTCTTACCTGCAACTCGAATTCTTCAATATGAATAGAAGTGAAATCATCATTTTTAACCAAGCGTTCGCTTACTATAATTGCATCTTCAAAATTGTAACCTCTCCATGGCATAAAAGCTACAAGCACGTTTCTTCCCAATGCAAGTTCGCCATGATCAGTTGACTGACCATCAGCTAAAACATCACCGGTTTCAATGCGCTGTCCTTCTGCTACCACAGGTTTCTGGTTTATACATGTTTCCTGGTTCGTACCATTGAATTTTATTAGCCTGTATGTTACTCTTCTAACATCACTGAATGTTGTTAACGCTTCTATGCTGTTTGGATTAACATCATATCTAACCGTTATTTTATCCGAATCAACATATTCAATTACGCCGCTGTTCTCAGCAATCAACATTGCTCTTGAATCTCTTGCAACATTTTCTTCCATGCCGGTTCCTACAATTGGGGACTTTGGTATGAGAAGAGGTACAGCCTGGCGCTGCATGTTCGATCCCATTAATGCCCTGTTTGCATCATCATGTTCCAGGAATGGAATTAATGCTGCAGCAGGACTTACAATCTGCGATGGAGCAACATCCATATATTGTATCTGATCAGGAGGAACAATAGGAAATTCACCTTTAAGTCTTGACTTAACTCTTTCTCTAACAAATCTTGATTGCTCATCTAGAGGAGCATTTGCCTGGGCAATAGTAAAAACGTCTTCCTGTTCTGCACTAAGGTATTCTACTTCTTTAGTTACCTTTCCTTTATGTACTTTTCTGTATGGTGTCTCAAGAAAACCATATCGGTTAACTCTTGCATAAATAGTTAGTGAAGATATCAAACCGATGTTCGGACCTTCAGGGGTTTCAATAGGGCATAAACGACCATAATGAGTATAGTGAACGTCTCTTACTTCAAATCCGGCTCTTTCTCTGGTGAGACCGCCCGGACCAAGTGCAGACATTCTTCTTTTATGAGTCATCTCGGCTAAAGGATTAGTCTGATCCATAAACTGAGATAGCTGGTTAGTACCGAAGAATGCATTTATAACACTGGTGATTGTCCTGGCATTTACAAGATCCTGTGGAGTAAAGTTTTCGGTATCGCGCATGTTCATTCGTTCTTTTATGGTTCTTGCCATACGTGCCATACCAACATTAAACTGCTGACCTAACTGTTCACCAACTGTTCTTACTCTCCTGTTACCCAAATGATCAATATCATCTACAGTTTCATTACCATTT
>Ga0055462_10000139_pt1 | contig 10991 bp, 11 predicted proteins | sample Joice_ThreeSqC_D_2_FD_57689 | JGI IMG/M metagenome (GOLD analysis project Ga0055462, IMG submission 57689) | Wetland microbial communities from San Francisco Bay, California, USA, that impact long-term carbon sequestration - Joice_ThreeSqC_D1 | ecosystem: Environmental > Aquatic > Marine >...
CTGGATAGAACGTTGGATTCCGGTTCCAAAGGTTGGAGGTTCAAGTCCTCCTGGGCGTACAAAACATAAGGGTGAAATAGAATATAATTGAGGGATGTTTTCCTGCAAAGGGACATCAGCCTTTGCAAATTGTTCAACAAAGGTCGAATGAAATTTAATGGCAGGTTGTCAGATAATCTATTATTTTTAAGGACATTTTAATTTAGAATTTTATTATCATATGTTATATAAAGGATAATTTTAATGCTTCAGAAAAAGAAAAAGCTAACGAAGAAAGCAATAAAAGAAGATAAGCTGGTAAAATTTTTCTACCAAGTTGAATCATCATTTGAACAATATAAATCTAAAATAGTTACATATGGTTTAGTGCTAGTTGTTATTGTTGCAGCAGCTTACTTCTATCTTAACCAGAAAAGCGAAGAGAACCTTGAAGCTTCAACTGAACTCGGCAGAGTTATGAATCTTTATAGCCAGGGTTCTTATCTCGAAGCAATTGAAGGAAGACAGGGAAGTAACATAATTGGCTTAAAGAAGATTGTTGATGAATACGGCAGTACAGAAAACGGTGAAACTGCGAAAATATTTCTTGCAAACTGTTATTCGTATTTAGGAAATTATGACGAAGCAATAAAATATTTTGAAGATTACAGTGGAAGTATAGATTATTATAAAGCAACAGCTTTAGCAGGTGAAGCAGGTAACTATGCGTCGAAAGGTGAATTTGAAAAAGCTGCCGAGAAATATCTGAACGCTTCCAGGGTTTCAGAGTTGAATGCCGAAAATGCAGATTATCTTCTGAATGCGGGAATTTATTTCCTGAAAACAGGTGAAAAGGATGAAGCTGAAAATTTGTTTACACAGGTAAAGGAAAAATATCCTACTTCTACTGCAGGACGTGAAGTTGAAAAGTATCTTCCTTCTGTAAATTAATTATTGATTATCCGTATTTAATATTTAAAATCAATTGGCTCAATTTAAATTGAGATTTTTTTTATGGCTGACACATCAGATTTCAGAACAGGATTAATAATAAAATTTAAAAATGATTTATACAGCGTTGTTGAATTCCAGCACGTTAAACCGGGTAAAGGCGGTGCATTCGTCAGATCAAAGCTGAAGAATCTTAAAACAGGAAGAGTTCTGGATAATACATTCAGGGCAGGCGAGAAGATTGAACCTGTCCGTGTTGAAAGAAAGAAATACCAGTATCTTTACCGCGAAGGTGATTCGCTTGTTTGTATGGATAATGAAACATACGAACAGCACAATATTCCTATGGAATTATTCGGAACCGGTGTAGATTACCTGAAGGAAAGTGAAGAAGTTGATATACTTTTAAACGGAAGTGAAATTATTTCAGTTGATATTCCTATTTTTATTAATCTTAAAGTTGTTGAAACTGAGCCCGGTTTTAAAGGCGATACTGCAACAGGTGCAGTAAAACCTGCCAGGCTGGAAACCGGTGCACAGGTAAATGTTCCTTTATTTATTGATGAAGGTGATATATTAAAAGTTGATACGCGTACAGGCGAATACGTTGAAAGAGTAAAACTTTAACATAATAGGTTTGTAAAATGGATTTAAATCTAGTTAAGAAACTTGTAAAATTAGTTGATACAAGCGGCATAACCGATCTCGAAATTGAAGAAGAAGGATTTAAGATTAAGATTGCCAGGAAGATAAGGAATTCACTACCTGTAGCTTACACACAACTTCCGACTAATTTTTCTGTACCTGCAGCACAACAGGAGACCTCTGTACAGGAAATGGCAGGCAAAGAAATTAAGGAAGAAGCTGCCCTGTCAAACCTGCATGAAATCAGGTCACCTATAGTCGGAACATTCTACCGTGCGCCCGCCCCTGATGCAGATGCTTATGTTCAGGTAGGCAGCACAGTTTCTGCCGGTTCTGTATTGTGTATTGTAGAAGCAATGAAACTAATGAATGAAATTGAATCGGATGTAAGCGGAAAAGTGACAAAAATACTTGTTGAGAACGGGAAGCCCGTTGAATATAATCAGCCGTTATTTTTGATAGATTTAAGTTAAGAAAGAACAGAATTTAACCGGGTAAAAATTGTTTCAAAAGATTTTAATTGCCAACAGGGGTGAAATTGCGCTTCGTGTAATACGTACCTGTAAAGAGTTAGGAATAAAAACAGTGGCAGTATACTCTGAAGCTGATAAAGACTCTCTTCACGTTACCTTTGCAGATGAAGCAGTATGCATAGGTCCTCCACCTGGACGTGAAAGTTATCTTAAAATTCCTTCCATTATTTCCGCAGCTCAGGTTACTGGTGCAGATGCTATACATCCCGGTTATGGTTTCCTCGCAGAGAATGCCGGCTTTTCTGAAATATGCAGCGAATCGAAAATTAAATTTATAGGTCCGTCTCCGGATATGATCAGGGCAATGGGTGACAAATCTTATGCAAAAGAAACGATGAGAAAAAATGAAGTGCCTGTAGTTCCCGGGAGCGACGGAGTTGTTAAAAGCACAGATGAAGGGAAAGGTCTGGCAAAGGAGATCGGTTATCCGGTTATGTTAAAAGCTTCGGCAGGGGGCGGCGGCAAAGGAATGAGGATTGTATGGGAAGAAAAAGATTTTGAAAAAGCTTTCCAGACTGCTAGTGCTGAAGCTGAAGCCGCATTTGCTAATTCCGATCTTTACGTAGAAAAATTTATTGAGAATCCGCGCCACATCGAAATACAGATATTAGGTGATACATTCGGAAACGTATATCATTATGGAGAAAGAGATTGTTCTATCCAACGCAGGCATCAGAAATTAATTGAGGAATCTCCATCACCGGCAGTTGATGAAGAACTTAGATCTAAAATGGGAGAAATTGCTGTAAAAGGTGCAGCATCAGTTAATTATGAGGGTGCAGGTACTATTGAGTTTTTACTGGATAAGAATAAGAATTTTTATTTTATGGAAATGAATACAAGGATACAGGTTGAACATCCTGTAACTGAAATGGTTTATGATGTTGATCTTGTAAGACAGCAGATTCTGGTTGCAGCCGGTGAAAAAGTAGAAACAAAACCTAAGAAACCGCATGGTCATGCTATTGAATTCCGGATTAATGCTGAAGATCCGGATAATAATTTCAGACCTTCACCAGGCAAAATTTCTTCACTGCATTTCCCGGGTGGATTTGGAGTTAGGATTGATTCACATATTTACCAGTCTTATTCAATTCCTCCATACTATGACTCGCTTATTGCCAAGCTAATTGTCTGGGGAAAAGACCGCAGGCATACTATAAGCAGGGGAATGAGAGCGCTTGACGAATTTACTGTTGAGGGAATAAATACTACAATTCCTTTTCATTCAAAAGTACTAACTGATGAAAAATTTATAAATGGAAATTTTGATACAAGTTTCCTTGAAAATTTTGATATATGAAAATTAAAATCAAAAGTAAACAATTAAAGTAATCTTAAAGAGGGAACATGAACTTACCTGCAGATTTAAAATATACAAAAGAGCATGAGTGGATACGTGTAAACGGCAACGTTGGTACTATCGGTATAACCGATTACGCTCAGGGCGAATTAGGCGATATAGTTTTTCTCGACATTGACTCAGCTCTTTCTGAAATAAAAAAAGGAGAATCATTCGGTTCAATCGAAGCTGTAAAAACAGTAAGTGATATTTTTGCACCTTTCAGCGGTAAAGTAACGGAAATAAACAGCAAGCTGAATGAATCGCCGGAGCTCGTTAACCAGGATCCTTACGGAGAAGGATGGATTGTTAAGGCAGAGCTGAATAATCCTTCCGAACTGGACAACCTGCTTGACTCCGCTGCCTATAGAGAGTTGACAGGGCAATAATTTTCTCTATATAAATAACTATTAATTATTAAATTTTCGCCCGTCTGAAAAGCGGGCTTTCTTTTATTTTCTGAAGAAATTATTTTTATCCGAAAGCTATGATACCAAGAGATGTAATATTAATAATTGATTTTGGTTCGCAGTATACGCAGCTTATAACACGAAGAGTGAGAGAAGCAAACGTGTATTCTGAAATTCATCCGCATACTATTTCTTACGATGAAGTTAAAAACCTGAATCCGAAAGGAATTATTTTTTCCGGCGGACCAGGCAGTGTTTACGATGATAATGCACCTGTTATTGACGAAAAAATCTTCGATCTTAAAATCCCTGTGCTGGGGATCTGTTATGGTTTGCAAATAATTTCTAAAAAATTCGGTGGAACAGTTGAACCTGCTGCAAGCAGGGAATACGGTAAATCTGTTTTAAAAGTTATAGATGATTCAGATATTTTCCAGGATGTAAAAGAAGTCTCGGTAGTCTGGATGAGCCATGGAGATTTTTTAACCGATCCACCGAAAGGATTTAAAATAGTCGGCGAATCCGAGCATTCACCTATCTGTGCAATTTCTAACCAGCCTAAAAAAATATTCGGACTCCAGTTCCACCCCGAGGTTGTGCACACAGAAGAAGGCAAAAAGATAATTCATAATTTCCTTTATAATATTTGTAAATGTAAAGGCGACTGGACATCAGAGAATTTTATTGAGCAGCAGATTGAAAAGATCAAATCTGAAATCGGAAATGCAAATGCGATCTGTGCTTTAAGCGGAGGAGTTGATTCGACTGTTGCAGCAGTGCTTGTAAAAAAAGCAATAGGTGATATGCTTGTATGTATTCATATTGATAACGGCTTAATGCGTAAAAATGAAAGCGAAAAGATAAGCAGCTGGTTTGATGAAAAGCTTAAGCTGAAACATATTTACGTAGATTCTTCCGATAGGTTTTTAAAAAATCTTAAGGGAATTACCGATCCTGAAAAGAAAAGAAAAATTATAGGCAATACTTTTATTGAAGTTTTTGAAGAAGAAGCAAAAAAAATTAATGACGCCGGATACCTTGTACAGGGAACTCTTTATCCTGACGTTATAGAATCGGTCCAGGTTAAAGGAGCATCGGCAACAATAAAAACGCATCATAATGTAGGCGGTTTGCCGGATAAGATGAACCTGAAACTAATTGAACCATTCAGAGAATTATTTAAGGATGAAGTAAGAGCTGTCGGTAAAAAATTAAATGTTCCTGAAGAAATAATTAACAGGCACCCGTTTCCAGGTCCGGGATTAGCTGTACGTGTTCTTGGAGAGATAACAAAAGAACGATTGGATATTTTAAGAGAAGCAGATGATATCTTTATTTCCTCAATTAAGTCTGAAGGTTTATATAACGCCATCTGGCAGGCATTTACAGTGCTTTTACCTGTAAGTTCGGTTGGTGTAATGGGAGATTTTAGAACTTATGAAAACGTACTTGCTTTGCGTGCAGTTACTTCTGTAGACGGAATGACTGCCGATTGGTACACATTCGATCATGAATTCCTGTCCAATGTAGCTAACAAAATAATTAATAATGTTAGAGGAGTAAACAGGGTTGTTTATGACATCAGCTCGAAACCTCCTGCTACAATTGAATGGGAATAACAAAAGGTTAAATGGATTATAAAGCATACCATAAATTAAAAAAGGCAATTGATTTAGAATCATCCGGAAAAAATTTGCATGCCCTGCAGATCTATTTATCCATAACAGATGAATACCCGGAATTTCCCGATCCTTTTATGAAGCTTTCCGAATTGTATGAAAAGCTTGGCAATCCCGTAGCAGCAGGTTCAATTCTTGAAAAATTATTAAAGGCTCATCCTGGTCAAAATGAATTCAGTTTATATTATGCACAATTTCTTATCAGGAATAAAAAGTGGGATGAAGCGCTTGAAGCATTGTCTCCTATCCCTCCTGAAGATGAACCCATTGTCTCTTATTTTCTCGGCTACACATATTTTATTAAGAAAGATTTTGAGCTTGCCAGGCTTAGCCTGTTAAATTTTATTATTTCCGATGAACAGCCTGAATTGATAATGGAAGCATTTCTTTATCTTGCAAAAGTAGAATACGAATTAAAGAATGATGAATCTGCTCTTAAGTATTTAAAGAAAGCTGAAGTAATTTATTCTGATTACTGGGAACTTCATTTTGTCAGAGCAAAAATTCAATATCGAATGAATATGTACCAGCATGCCGTAAAAGAAATAGAAAAATCATTAAAGCTTAAAAAGAAAGATCCTTCCGTTTATTCTCTTGCTGCAAAAATTTATTTTGCAATAAAAGAATTTAAAATCGCTGAAAAGTATTTGAACAAATATTTTGATCTTTGCGAAGATATACTTTCGGAAGATTATTCGGATTTTGCTGATGTTTATTTCAGGCTGGGAAATTATAAAGAAGCATTGAATTATTATGAATTTGCTCTGAAGCTCGATCCCGTAAACAGATCCGCTTCAAGCGGGAAAAAGAAAGTGACAGATCTACTCAACAAACAAATTAATATCTAATGCGTATCACCGTATTTTTTCTTCTTATTAATATTTTTCTAATTCCTCTTAAGCTGTATTCCCAAACAAGCTCCGATAAACAAATAAATTCTCAATTCAGAATAGCTGTTGATTTTTATTCAACGGGATTGCCAGACCAGGCTCTTTCTTTATTTGATAAAATTATTAATGATTACGATTATAATTCTAAAACTACAGTATCTGAATTTTTTAAAGCTAAAATATATTTAGAACAGGAAAAATTTGATAAAGCAGGTGAAGTTCTGACCTCCTTTACGGAAAAATACCCGCAAAGCAGGTATCTTGATGAGATAAATGTAATGACGATTAAATATTATAAAGAAGTTGCTAATTATTACAATGCTTTTAAAGAATCCTGCGAACTGATACTGCATACAAAAGATGTAGATTACAAAAATGAGGGAAAAACTTTAGGCGAAAATATTGCAGCCGAATATCTTAACAATGTTCAGCTTCAAAGACTTTATGATTCATTTACTGATGGTGAAGTAAAGTCTTTTGTTCTGCTTCAGTTAGGAAAATATTATATACGCAAAGGAGGTATAAAAGAAGGAAAAAAAGTTTTATTGGATCTGATCGAAAAATACCGTGAATCAGAAGAATATGCAGCCGCTAAGCTGCTTTTCGATTCACCTGCTGTAAATGAATCTTCAGGAAGCTTTCATGGATCATTGATTGGAATTATGCTTCCTCTGGAAACTAATTCTGCAGGAGAATATCAATCACAGACTTCTGCTGAAATTCTTGAAGGAATAAAATATGCAGTGAATGAATATAATAACGGCAGAGAAGATAAAGTCGGACTGGTAATGCGCGATACAAAAGCCAGTACCGGGGAGATAGAAAAAATAAGAGACGAATTTGCAGTAGTTCCTTCCATAAAAGCTATAATCGGGCCAATATATAGCAGTGAAGTACGTGAAGCTTTAAAAGATTTTGAATCGCTTAGTATCCCTATAATTTCTCCTACTGCTACTGACGATGACCTGACATCAATCAGCGATAATTTTTTCCAGGCTAATCCTTCTTTTTATATAAGGGGAAAAGTTATGGCGCAATATATTTATTACGTAGAGAATAAACGGAAAATATCAATACTAAATTCAATAGAAAGCTATTCACCGCTGCTGGCAGCTACTTTTGCAGAAGAGTTTGAAAAACTCGGAGGTAAAATTGTTAGGAAAGAAACTTACCGCGAAAATACAACTTCACTAAGCGATCCTATTTCCAGAATAACAGCAGATACTCTTGCAATTGATGGTTTGTATATACCTCTGTCGAATAATCTCGATGCACCGCTAATACTGGCAAATTTAGTAAGATATAATTTTAAACTACCTGTTTACGGCAACCAGGATTGGCTTACTGCAAAAGGATTTGAAACTTCACCGGAGATCAGCAATAACTTAACATTTACTTCAGATTATTTTATAGATTTTAACAGCAATGATTACCAGGAATTCAGCTCGCAATATACTTCAGTTACAGGAATGGATGTTAATAGGAATGTTCTCTACGGCTATGATACCGGTAAATACCTTCTTACGGTAATCCGTAATATTGATCCGAACCATTTTAATATTAAACTGAAGATTGAATCTGGTATAACTTCCAGAGGATTTCATAATAATATTTCATTTGATGAAAGCAGGGTTAACGGGTTTTTAAATATTGTTAGATACAGGAACGGCGTTTTCGAGCTTGTAGATAAATTCCGGCTTGGTGATTAAAAATGGAAGAAAAGAAATTAACAGTTAAAGATCTTCCTATTGATGACAGACCGAGAGAAAAGCTGCTGCTTAGGGGCGCAGAGAATCTGTCAGATGCAGAATTAATAGCTATTCTTTTAAGAACCGGCAAAAAAGGGAAATCAGTCCTCGAAATAGCAAGGGAAATAATATCAAAAGAAGGAAACCTTGCATCACTTGCATCCAAATCTGTAGATTCACTGCAAAAAATAAGCGGTATAGGAAAGGATAAATCTGCAACTCTCGCGGCTGCATTCGAACTTAGCAGAAGAGTTCAATCTCAATCGAAATGGTTTTCCAGCAGGAAAATAACAACTCCCGGAGACGTTGCTGACATTTTTATTCCCTTACTCAGAGATGAATTAAAAGAAAGATTTATAGTCGTCTGCCTCAATTCCGCAAACCGTATTATTAAGCACGAAACGATATCTATCGGGAATTTAAATTCGAGCATTGTTCATCCGCGCGAAATTTATAAAACAGCAATTGACTGCCTTTCTGCCAGCATAATAATAATTCACAATCATCCCAGTGGAAATACCGAGCCCAGCAACGCGGATATTTCTATAACTAAAAAAATTGTAGAAGCCGGAAAAATATTAGATATACCTGTTTTTGATCATATTATCATAGCCGGCGATACCTTTACAAGCTTTGTTGAAAAGCGCCTTTTATGAAGATTTAATACTCATTTCATTTGAATTTTTATATGTATTTGAGTATATAACCCATTAAGTTTTTACGATACTTCCCTGCAAGGGAATTTTGTAAAAAGCTTATAATTGAATCAATTATAGTAACAAATACTTAAACTATCGGAGGTAATATATGAGTCTACTTAAGAATTTTAGGGCTCCTGTAATTGCTGCAGCGTTTTTTATCAGTACAGCACTGATAGGTGGTTGCGGCGGTGTAAGCGAGGCTGAAATGGCTGAGTTGAACAAACTTAGAGACGAAGTGTCATCTCTTGAAGCGGAAGCTAATAAGCTGAAAGATGACAGATCAAATCTTGAATCTCAAATCCAGGAGATTAACCGTAAGCTTGCTGAATGCGAAAAGCAAAAAGAAGAAACAAAGGCAAACCTTGAAAAGTTGCCTAAATAATTTATCACAGAATTTTAAAATAAAATTGATTTCGGAGGTAACTACATGAAACTCTCAAAATATTTATTTGGTTTGATCTCCCTTGTTCTTCTTTTGTCTTTTACTGCTGTAGCTCAGGAAGAAATGACTTCAGAAGAATGGGAAGCTGAAATGACCCGTCTTCAGGGTAAAAAAGCTTCTTTAAATTCGGAGATAGAAGCGTTGAATTCAGATATACAAAACTTAAAAGCTACATTATCAGGGTTACAGGATCCTGAAGAATGTATTGATGAGCTGTATGCTCTGGTTGGTGCAACAAGAACAGATGTTGATAACTTTAGGAAAGCTGTAAATGAACTCGACGGCAGAATCAGAAGAAAAGAATCACCTAAAGCAGACAGACAGGCAGATCTTGATGCATTAAAGATGAATAAAATAAGCGCACTGCCTGAATTTTTTGATAAGGTGCATAACCAGATGCAGCGCGCTCTTGATGAATGGATAGATAAACCGCCTGTAATTTCTTATACAGTTGTTAAAGGCGATTGTTTATGGAATATTGCAAAGAAAAAGGAACATTACGGCAATGCTTTTGCATGGCCGGTAATTTACAAGGCTAACAGGGATAAAATAAAGAATCCTGATCTTATATATCCAAACCAGGTATTCTCTATTCCTCCTTTAACGCCCGAAGAAAAAGATAAATATGAAAGATTAAAAAGAAATTATAAACCGGCTCCGGTTCAATAATTTTAGTTAATTTAATGTCTGAAATATTTTCTAACGAAAGACCCTTGTCCCGTTTTGCCGGGATAAGGGTTTTTCATTTTCAAACCTGATATGACAGCAATAGAGAAAAAAATTATACTCGATAATGTTGATATGCTTAGCTTGCTTGGCATTAACGACACAAACCTTAAATTGGTTGAGGACAGATTCAATGCATCCGTTACTGTAAGAGGTGATAATTTTATCATCAAAGGTGTTAATGAAGAGGTTGAACAAATCGAAAAAATTTTGAAAGAAATGGTTTACGTGCTTAATACCAGCGGCAGGCTTAATCCCGATGATGTTGAAACGATCCTTAACCTTACAATTGAAGGTAAAGAAATTGTAGGCGATGAAGAATTCGATTCGATTGTTCTTTATACAAAAAAAGATGTAATAAAAGCACGGACACCCGGACAAACAAATTATATAAATGAAACCAAGAAAAACGATATTGTTTTTGCAATTGGTCCTGCAGGAACCGGCAAAACATATTTAGCAGTTGCAGCAGCAGTTTCAGCACTTAAAAAGGGTTTGGTTAAAAAAATAATTTTAGCAAGACCTGCAGTTGAAGCAGGCGAAAGCCTGGGTTTTCTTCCGGGAGATTTCCGTGAAAAGATTGATCCCTATCTCCGCCCGCTTTACGATGCGCTGGATGATATGATCCCTTCCGAAAAGCTTAAAGGATATATTGAAAAAAGAATTATTGAGATTGTACCACTTGCCTATATGAGAGGACGAACTCTTAACAACGCTTACGTTATTCTGGATGAAGCGCAGAATGCAACAGATATGCAGATGAAAATGTTTTTAACAAGACTTGGCGGAAACTCGAAAGCAATTATAACCGGGGACATTACCCAGGTTGATCTTCCTGTAAAACAGGTAAGCGGACTAATACAGGCTCAGGACATTTTATCAAATATAAGCGGTGTGGGTTTTGTTTATTTTGATAAGAGTGATGTGGTAAGACATAAACTTGTT
>Ga0055462_10000140_pt1 | contig 10964 bp, 7 predicted proteins | sample Joice_ThreeSqC_D_2_FD_57689 | JGI IMG/M metagenome (GOLD analysis project Ga0055462, IMG submission 57689) | Wetland microbial communities from San Francisco Bay, California, USA, that impact long-term carbon sequestration - Joice_ThreeSqC_D1 | ecosystem: Environmental > Aquatic > Marine >...
GTCGTGGGCGTTACGGGGGCCATCTACGCCGTGCGGCGCGAGCTATTTCGGCCCCTCGAGCCTCATACCGTTCTCGACGACCTGCTGGTCCCCATGTACATCGTTCTGGGCGGACATCGCGTTGTCTTCACTCGCAACGCTCGCGCGTACGATTTCGTCTCCTCGGACTTGAAGAAAGAGTTCAAGCGTAAGGTGCGCACTCTGGCGGGAAACTACCAGGCGATGCGATTGTTCCCGCGCCTGTTCAACCCGCTGAAAAATCCTCTGTTCGTTCAATTCCTTTCCCACAAATTGGCGCGCCTGATCGCGCCGTTCTGCTGCGTGGTCGCGGTGGTGACCAGCGCCACGGTCCCCTCCACTTTTTTTCGGATCGCTTTTGGTCTGCAACTCGCCTTTTACTGTCTTGCCGTGCTCAGCTTCACACCCCTAAAGTGCACCAAGCTCGGCGTGCTCTTCCGGATACCCGCCACATTCACGGTTTTGAATCTGGCTGCGCTTTTCGGATTGTGGGTCTACCTCACCCGTCACGAATCCCAGATTTGGAAATAGGCCAGATTCATTGGGGGCGAGGTCGAACGCTACCAGCCCAGTGAGCTCATGACGAATCCAAGTGAAAGGCCCAGGAACAGCGCGACGATACCAGCGACGACCAGGGCCCTGGAAGGCGAGCGACCGGGCTGCGATTCGAGCGACCTCGGTTCGTCGTTGCGAGGAAAGGTCGCTTCGAGCGTTTTGTCGCTTGGTATGTCTTGCCGGTCCGGCATTGGCTGGCAATCGATTAGGGCCCAGCGCGTAGACACGCCTTGAGGGTCTTGGGGCTCATTTGAGCAGGATCGAGGCGCGCTTTGGGATCCACCTTGCGCCATTGACTGCACGCGGCCGTCGCCGCGCCCTGAGAATCGAGAGCCACGTACGCCTCGAGAAGCTGTCGATACACCACCGCTCTCTGGCTGGTCGTTAAGACATCGCTCGCGATGAAGCGATTGCCGCGTGCAACGGCGTCGACGTAACGTCCCCCGTGGATATCTGCGACCAGAGCCGGGATCTCGGCGGCTACGCGACGCTGGAGGTGCCTCAGTTTCGCGCTGTCGTCGCAGGAAGACTTTGTCAGCGCGTGGACGGCGTCTCTGCCTGCGTCCGTCAGTTCGAGGTCTTGCATGGGAATCAAGAAGACCGATCCTTTCTCGATCCGGTTGTGCTTGAGTTTGTTGTAGTGTGTCAACGTCCAAGCCTGGCGAGCGTCGCCCAGGTATTTTTGGGCGAGCGACATCACGGTCTCATCGCCTTCGATGAGGACTGCCAAGTTGTACGGAATCAGAATCCGAGCACCCGGCTCGGGAATGAGCCAAGGGTTCGAGCCGTTTGCAAGGGCAAGTACGTCAGCACGGTCGGCCGAACCCAAGAAACGGGCTGCCAGCGAAGCCCAGGTGTCTGCTTTGCGAACAACGTAATAGGATACTGTCGGTATTTCCAGCTGCATTCCCGGCACCAAAGGCGTGCCTCCCGAAAGGTCGAGCCGATTGGCCACCACCAGCACTCGTTCGTACTGGATCCGACCGTAGTAGCGCTCGGCAAGCGCCGCGAGCGTATCGCTGGGCTGCACGATGTATGGGAATGCCGCCGCCGGTCCAGGAAGCATCCACAGGGCCATCACCACGAGATAGCAAAGTCTGCGTGCCCGATTCATACCCCAAAGGTAGTACAATCGGACCGCCAGTACGGTCGCGAATTGGCCGACGAGAGCTCTATTTCACGGGAGCGCGAGCTGGCCGCACCTCCTGCTGGCCGGCTCCGTCCACTGGTGCCTGTCGCGCCAGGTCGGCAGGCAACGACGTGGCAAGCTCGGAGATCGGCAAGGCCGCCAGCAAGTCAGCAAGCTGCCGCGCGTTTTGAGGACGCTGCGAGGCACGCTTGGCCAGGCAGCGCAAGATGAGCGCGTCCAGCTCCGGATGAATGTTCAAGTCCGGACGCCGGTCTCGCATTGGAGTCGGCAGGGCATGTTGCTGCAGCTCCAAGAGATCCCGCCGGTTATGGCTTCCCAGCGGAATATCGCCGGTGAGAGCCTCGTACATGAGAGTACCGAGGGCGTATAAATCGGATCGTCCATCGACAGATGCACCGACGCATTGTTCGGGCGACATGTACTCGGGCGTGCCCAGGGTGTAGCCGTCCTGCGTGAGCGATTCGGCCTGGGCAAATTTGCTCATCCCAAAATCGAGTACCTTGATCGCGCCGTCGTCGCAGAGATAGACGTTGGCTGGCTTGAGGTCTCGGTGCACCACACCGAGGCGATGAGCCGCCTCCAACGCCCGACAGATGCTGATGAATATCGGCACCGCCTGACCCGAAGCGATCGGTCCCTCTCGCAATCGGCGAGCCAGGCTGACGCCCTGCAGCATCTCCATCATCACGTAGATGCTTCCGTCCGGTGTCTGATCGAGATCGAAAGTTCTAACGACGTTTGGATGCTCGATGGACACCTGAACTTGAGCTTCTCGCCGCAAACGTGCCGTCTCGGCCGCGTCGGCGGCGGCGGCGCCACGAAGCAGTTTGATGGCTACTTGGTGGCCCAGAGTCAAATGTGTCGCCGCGTAGACGGTTCCAATTCCTCCCGACCCGATTCGTCGCAATATTCGGTACTTACCGCCGAGCAGGCTGCCGGATAGATCTCCCTCGGGCAGGCGTTGCAGTCCGCGAAGCTCCAGACCCCTTTCGAGGGCCGCGATGCGATGCCGCTGCAAAATGCGTGCCCCACGATCGCGCCCAATGCGGTCGGCAAGCGCACCGATCGTGGCGCCGAGCACCGCGCCCACGACGGCACCTATCCCGACCGCCATCAAGTTGCCCGACATGGCAGCGGAGCCCGCGCAAGCCAGTGTGCCCCCAGCCGCGCCGAACCACAGATTGCGTGGAGTCTGTTCGTGCCAGCGCACCACGTATTGACACGACTGAGCTCCATCGGCGAGGCATCGGGGGTGATCGATGGTCGCCGGAGGAAGGCCCCAGAAAAGGGGAATGCTTTCGAGCTCGGCCTGACGCACGTGACAGAGTAGCCGATCCTCTTGTCCCGACTCCATGCCCGTCGCTGGAACGTAGCTCGCCTCGATGCGACCGCGTCGGGCTTCACCCAGACGATAATTCCCCACGCGGCTTGATTCTGCCGAATGCGCAAGCAGGTAACGGTACGCATCGATGGGCTGAGCGGATACGCGAAGCATCTGGACATAAGGGCCAAGCGCTTCGGAATGAATCAGCCAGGGTGAGCAATGCAAAATTGCCTGCTCCCCCAGCGACGCAGCCAGCGCGCGCAGGACTCGTCGCGCCGCCCCGAGGGATATCCAGATGGTCTCGTCTTCGAGCACGGAGCCAGGAAGGCCACCCGTCGAAAGCAGCGTGCGCGCGGCGGCGTCACCTCGTTCGCTGCGAAGCTGCAGAAGATATGGCTTGAGCAGGGTTGCTCGCAGCTCTTCGCGCCCGCCCGAAATCGAGGGGGCGTGAGCAACACCGGGCCCGCGTGTAAGCCAGGGATCCATGGCTGACACCGAGATGGTACCGAAGTGGCAGTTTCAATGAAAGTGGTCCCGCCCGTTGATGCGGGGCGCAAGGTTCGGCCACAGTGCCAGTTATCTCGAGTCGTCGTCCTCAACGTTTCTGTCGAGAACGCCACCGGGACCGATCATGGGCTTGCTCCTGCGCAAGGCGCTTTTGTTCCTTGACGAACGCGCCGTAGGTCTTTGGAACCCGCGCATCCGGCAAGATGGCCAACAAAACGCGCAGCGCCGCTTCCGCATCCGCCGCCGCATTGTGAGCCTTTTCGAGAGCAATACCCAGGCGGGCGCAGACTTCGCCAAGCGCACGGCTGCGCTCGTTTCGTTGCAGTTCCCGCACCCACGTGAGCGGGTCGATCCATTCAATCTCGCGCCGAAGCGCCCAACAGCCGGAACTGATGACACTGGCCGTGCGCGTGAACTCTGCCTGCAAGAAGCCTCGATCGAACGGGGCATTGTATGCAAGCGCGAGGCGTCCGGTCAGCGCCGCTTCGAACTCCGGCGCGATTTCTGAAAAACGCGGGGCATCGCGAACCATATCATCGTCGATACCGTGCACTTCCTGCGCTTCTTTCGGGATCGGGCGTTCGGGGTTGACCAACCATCGCCTGCGCTCACCAACTTCGCCAGCATCGCAGAATACCAATGCGACCTCGACGATACGATCGACGGTCGGATCGCGGCCGGTAGTTTCGGTGTCGATGGCAGCCAGGGGAAGGTCTGCGACCGAGGTTTCTGCCTCGATTTCGTTCGCGAGCCCCATGACGTTGACCCGAAGCAAATGGGCGATCCCCGGATAGTGCCGACCCGTAGGGAAACAACCGGTATCTGGGGCGAATTTCACGAGCCATTCCCTTCGCGTGAGCGTGTTAGTTCGACCTCGGTCTCGATCCACGGGGGAAGATCCTCGGCCAGATCGAAAAGCTTCAAATCGAACCGCCGCCCGTTTACGAAGATGAAAGGTGTACCATCAAGCCCCAGCTGCTCCGCCTGAGCCTGGTCGCGGGCCAATCGACTTGCGGTTGCCTGACTCGCAAGATCGGTCTCGAATCGACGCATGTCCAGACCGAGGCCTTTGGCCAACTCACGAACCCGATCGGGCCCGAGTCCGGACTGTTGATCGGCGAACAATGCGTCGTGCATTTCCCAAAATTTGCCTTGGTCACCTGCCGCGATGGCAGCACGGGCAGCGAATTGTGAATGGGCATGTCCTGCCAGCGGATATTGCTTGAAGACTACGCGAACGGCCCTAGCATCAGCTTTCGAGAGCGACTCCAGGACCTCCGAGGCATGCTCGCAGAAGGGACACTGGAAGTCTGCCCACTCGACTATGGTGACCGGGGCGTCCTTGGGCCCCCTGATCGGCGATCCCCCAATATCGATGCTTCGCACCGCATCGACACCGAAGCGCGCCAGGTAGCACGCTTCGATCTGTCGCTCGCTGCGCCCGCGCTCGATCTCGGTGGCGAGAAATCGTGCGGCCGGTAGGCACGCCGAGCAGGGTGCCGAACGTGCCACGCACTCTGCCAGGCTCAACGCGACGCCCTTGCAGGGAGCAAGTTCGGTCGACACCAGCTCGGACCAGACGGCAAGCTCCGAACCGGTCATCGAAGATGTGTCCACCCCCGCCACGACGACGCGGTTCGAGCCAGACGGGGAGGCGCTCGGATTGCCGGGGGCGTGGCAGCCCCCGGTCAGTAGCAAGAGACAGCCCAGGCCAACCCAAAACAGACGAAGCGACATCGAGGTTCGAGATTAGCTCGACGGCAAACGATGTCACCCCAGATTGGCGACGATAGCACGCAGCGCGTCCGCTCTGCCCGGATCGCTGCATGGCCACGAGTCCGGTCCCGGCGAGGAGCGGGCGGCGGACGTTCGACAAGCTTCGGAGCCGCAACGAGCGGAGCGGGGCCAGGGTAGCTCCGCTTGGATGCATCGTGCCCCGGATCGGGCTAAATGCAACGGCAGATGTCCGATAGGATTTCCTTCAATTCGAGCGACGACTCGTTGGAGGCTCCGGCGCCACGCGCCGTACGCCAGGTCATTGCCGTCGGTGGCGGCCGCGGCGGCGTAGGCAAAAGTACGGTAGCCGTCAACTTGGCCGTGTATCTCGCACAGCTCGGTCGTACCGTCGTGCTCGTGGATGCGGACCCGGCGGGGGCCGAGCTCCACGCTGTGCTGGACGTAGCTCTGGGGCTGGCACAAGAGCTCGGCGACGACGCAGGTCGACTGGAATTGAGAACCTGGCCGACGTCCGTGCCCGGACTCTTGCTGATGCCGCAATTGTACACACCCGGATCCACGATTCCGGTTCGACCAGGTCGGAGGGCCCAATGGAGCAGGAGCCTCAGACATCTCGCTGCCGACCACGTCATCGTGGATCTCGGAGCCGGAACTGCCCCCCCCACCCTGGATCTGTTCCTGTCGTCGGATCTGGGGATCTGCCTGACCTCACCGGAGCCACCGAGCGTCGAGAGCACCTACCGATTCGTGCGTGCTCTGTTCATCAGGCGACTTCGCAGGCTGCTGGTCAAGGACCGATTCAAGCTGCGTCTCGTCGAGCGCGCGCATGCCGAACTTCCGGCTATGCCTTCACCCTTGGACGTAGTTCGTTCCTTGGCCCGCTATGACACCACTTTGGCCGAATCCGCGGCGATCGAGCTAGGTCGCCTTCGGCCGCGGCTGGTCGTCAATGAGATTCGCGTGCGGGCAGATAGCGATCTGGGGCCAGAAATGTGCGACATGTCCAAGCGCTATCTGGGCGTGGATTTGGACTATGTCGGTCATATCGAGCAAGACGATTCGATTCGACTGAGTGTGGTTCGGAAGCGCCCGGTATTGATCGATAGCCCGACCAGCAAGAGTGCGCGCAATATCGAACGTATCGCGCGCCGCGTACTTGCATTGTTGGCTACGCGCGATCCGGTGCGCAACAACGGGGCGCGTCTCAGTGTTGCTGGTCAGACGAACCTGTACGATATGCTCGGCACTCATCGGGGTGCCACTGACGAGGAATTGCGCCGCGCTTTCAAGCGTCAGATCTCGATCTTTCAACCGGGCGGTCTCGCGCTGACTTCCTTGCTGACCGACGAGCAGCGGCTTCGCGAGGTCGCGGTCATCGAAGAAGCGCACGAGACCTTGCTCGATCCCATGAGGCGTCGGTCCTACGATGCCTCCACCTTTCCCGATGACGAGGAAGAGCGAATTCGTGACACCGGCCAAGAGGACTCTGCGGCCGTGGCCGAGCGGCAGATGCTGCGTGAGCAGCTAGCAAGAGAAATCACCGCGGAAACCGTCTATACTGGCTCGTTGCTGGCGAAAGTCCGCGAGTCGTTGGGTATCGAAGTCGATGACATTGCGCAGCGAACCAAGATTTCGACCGCGTATTTGCGCGCACTGGAAGGCGAAGACTTCCGGTCGCTTCCTGCCCTCGTGTACACGCGTGGTTTTCTGCAGCAGCTGGCAAAGTGTCTCGACCTGGATCCGGCTCAAGTGACGCGTACCTACTTGCGTCGCATGCGCGGGGCGGACGAAAGCACAAAGGGTTCCGGCGGATCGTGATTGCCTCTGACCGATTACTTCCGGCTGCGAACCATGAAATCACGGCTTCGCGGGACTCGTGGTTTTCGATGCTCGTGACCGCGGCCGCATTGATACCGCGGCTGTGGGCCGCGCTGGTTTGGGCGCGCGAACCGGTCTGGGACGGCCACTACTATCACTACGGAGCGATGCGGATCGCCGAGGGGCTCGGCTATTCCGAGGACGTCATGATCCATGGGGTGCCAATTTGGAAGCCCTGGACACACTATCCGGTCGGCTACAGCGCATGGCTGGGTGGCCTCTATCGGATATTTGGCTCTCATACTTGGGTCGCGCCGGTGTCCAACGCAGTGGTGGGCGCACTATTCGTGCTGGTCATTCATCGGCTCGCGTGGCGCGCGCTCGGTCTATGGCGAGGACGCTTGGCCGCGTTGCTGGTGGCGCTGCATCCCGGACTGATCCTCTATTCTGCCCTGGTCATGACCGAGGCATTTGCGGGCTTTTTGGTGGCTGTGGCATTGCTCATCTTCGCGCGTCATCCAGAGCGATTTCGTTCCGCAGCATTTGCGGGAGTGGTTCTGGGTTTCGCCGTGCTGGTACGACCGTCCAGTTTGCTTGCGGCGCCGCTCTTGGCGGTGGTTCCTGGAAAGTTTGGTCGCGGAGCCTGTGCTCGCGCGTTACTTGCGCTGGGTCTGTGCATCGTGACCACGGTGCCGTGGACGTTGCGCAATTGTGAACGGATGGACGGATGCGCTTTCGTTTCCACCAATGGGGGATGGAATCTTGCCATCGGTGCCTTGACGAAGAACGGTCGATTTCAAACGCTGCGTGCCAGTGACGGGTGCCCGGTGGTCACCGGGCAGGTGCAACAAGATCGCTGCTGGATGCAGGTCGGCTGGCGAACGATCCTTCACGCTCCGATCGGATGGCTCTCACGCATGCCCGACAAGCTGGCCCAGACCTTCGACCACGAATCTTTCGCGGTGGAGTACCTGCACGAGGCTGACCCAAAGAGCTGGCCTGAAGCGCGCCGAGTCGCCACGCGTGAGCTGTTGACCGACGTTCACAGGTGCCTGCTCGCCATGGCGTTGCTTTCGGTGGTCGGTAGGGTTGGTTGGAAACGTTGGCGCAGCGGGGCTTTTCTCTCACAGGCGGGTCTCTTGGCCGCGATAGCCGTACTCACGTACTCGGTAGCCAATTCTGACCGCCATCCTTTCTATCTGCTGGTCCTTGCACTGATCGGACTTTTTCTGGTGGCTCTGCCCGGGTCCCCATCGTCGCACGGGATACTTAGATTTAGCGTGGGATTCATCGCCGCCACTGCAGCTACTCATGCGATCTTCTTCGGCGACGACCGCTATCATATCGTCGTCAGCGGATTTTTCTGTTTGCAAGCCGCGGCTGCCCTGCGGCCCGCAAGTCGCCAACCGCGCCCCACAATCGTCACTCGCATCCAGTCGCTGGCAACGAGGACTCGAACATGGGTGAGGGAAACCGCGAGCGGTCGGGCCAGTTGAAATCAGGGTGACCAACCAGCATCAGTGCCAGCGTCGGGTGCCCGGGTCGGTGTTGGTGGTTCCGGCGAAGGGGTGACCTTCATCGCAACGTCGAGCAAGACGGTTTCTCCCGAAGCTACCCTTACCGTGCGTCGCTCGATGGGAGCGCGAGGATGTTCCAGGTGCACGTAGTGCACCCCAGGCGATAGCGGGATAGGTTCTGCAAATGGAGTCGTTCTCAGGGGCTGACCGTCCACGGTCACTTTTGCCCAAGGGTCTGCAACGACCTTCAAGTACCCGGCATGCTCCGGAGCCAGCTCTAGGTGTCCGGAGCCTCGGCGGACCGGAGCCCGGTCCGCTGGAATCCCGCGCTGCACCACCGCCCCACCCACGGCAATGAGCGCCGAACAGAACCCGAGCCCGAGGAGCGCGCGTCCCACGGTGCCGATCGAAGTACCGGTCGAATCGCTGACTTTCCTTAGGTTCGAAGGTGTCGAGGGAGTGCCGGTGAGAAGCGGCGCCAGTTCTTCCGTAATCCGCAGCTCAGGAGACGAGATATCGTGTTCGCGCAAGAGGGTTTCGAGCACTCGGCGCAGCTCGTCGGCGCTGGCAAAGCGATCACTCGGCAGTTTCTCAAGGCAGCGATAAAGTGATCTCTCCAGCACACTCGGAATGCCGCGAACGAACCTTGACGGTGGAGGCGGAACATCTCTGCGAATTCGCTGTGCCACCGATCGCTCATCCGGTCCTTCGAACGGGCGTCGTTCGGTCAAAGCCTCGTAGAGTACTGCGCCAAGCGAGAATAGATCGCTACGACCGTCTGTATTTTCGCCCAGGATTTGTTCGGGAGACAAAAACGGAGAAACGACCAGATGAGCCGTCCCATCCAGAAGCTCTGGTGCCGTGGGCAAGCGTTCCTTGACGGCCCCTACGAAGTTTACCAGCGTCAGCCGACCTTCGGGAGCCAAGATGATATTGGTCGGCTGAACTCCACGGTGAACGATTCCACGGTCGTGACAATGAGCGAGCGCAGCGGCCGCCAACACGCCGATTGAGGCGCAAGTCAGCGGTGAAAGACGTTTGGCCCGCTTCAAGATGCTGTCCAGAGACAATCCGTCGATCGCCTCCATCACCAGCCACATTTGGGCGTCGTCACGGTGAAACTCGAACAGTCGCTGGACGTTCGGATGCGACAGTTCGCCGAGCAGTTGCGCTTCCCTCTGCAAGGCCGCGGCAAAGGGTGACGAGGGCAAGACGTTGGGTCGAAGCACCTTGACCGTTACTCGACGGCCGAGCGGCTCCTGACGCGCTTCGAAGGTTTCAGCGACACTTTCCGAAGCGATATGCCTCAGCAGCGAGAGCCCTTCTAGGGTTGGCCAATTCTCCACTCGGCAGGACCATACCACCTGGCGCGACGCGCCGTCACGTGCTCGCTAGGAGGCCATTTGCCGACTGCTCGGTGCATGAGTGACGCGCGGTCTTCCGCGTTGGTCCAGATTTACCTTGGGCTTTTCTGATTCTGGGCGGAATTGCGGTGCAGCCCGCATTCCTTCTGGTCGGCTTCTTCCCACCACCAGCGGCCCTCGCGCTCGTCCTGATAGGGCAGAATGGGGCGAGTGCAGGGCTCGCAGCCAATGCTGCGATAGCCGCGGTCATGCAGCTCATTGTGCGGAATCTCGAATCCCGCAATGGCCGACCAGACATATTGTGCCGAACACTCTGCCAGAGGGTTGAATTTCACTAGTGGATGGCCGTCGCGTCCCGGAGGAGTTGGACTTACCTCGATCACCTCGAGGGCAGACCGTGTTGGGGCTTGATCTCGGCGCTGGCCAGTCATCCAGGCGCGCGCCGTCCCAAGGGCACGATGTAGCGGTTCCACCTTGCGAATGCGGCAGCATTCGTGGTGGCCGTCGGAGAAGAACGAAAAAAGCCCCTTGTTGCGCACCAGTCGTTCGACCGCTTCGGCATCGGGAAAGAAGTACTCGAACCGCAGTCGATAATGTTGTTCGATGCGATCGTAGTATCGATAGGTTTCAGGGTGAAGTCGACCCGTGTCCAGTGCAACCACTCGAAACGCCAACCCCGACTGCTTCGCGTATTCCAGGAGCAGGACGTCCTCCGCGCCGCTGAAGGCAATGACCAGGTCTTCGCCGAAGACCTCCAAGGCGCGGCGTACGATTCGCCCTGGAGGCGCCCCGCTCAGCTCGTCGGCTAGGCCGCTCAAGGACGGCTTGGGATTGCTACCGGCAGTTGGCGACATCGGACGGACCTGCTTCTCGTGACAGGTCTTGACATTGAAAAGCCGAGATTGCCACTTTGCGCGGGTCGAAGGAGTTCTGAGTCCCCGCGCCCGCCCGCGCTGCATTGGGCCGGTCGTGAC
>Ga0055462_10000141_pt1 | contig 10960 bp, 8 predicted proteins | sample Joice_ThreeSqC_D_2_FD_57689 | JGI IMG/M metagenome (GOLD analysis project Ga0055462, IMG submission 57689) | Wetland microbial communities from San Francisco Bay, California, USA, that impact long-term carbon sequestration - Joice_ThreeSqC_D1 | ecosystem: Environmental > Aquatic > Marine >...
AAGGGTTGGCACACTCGCAGTTGGTCGCTGATCAGCTCACCTGGACGGTGTTCGTCTATCTCTCCGGAGCCATGAACAGTGGGGCTACCCCGTTCTACGGGCTTACCTGTCTGGCGGGAGCCATTACGACTGGCCCGCGCGGGGCATGGTTGGCTGCCGCCGCCGCTGTGAGCTCTTACGGTGCCATCGCCCTCGGATTTTGGCAGGGTTGGTTGCAGGGTCCAAGCGATCAGTCCCCAGAGCTCTATCGCTACCTGCCGGAAGACATCGCCTATCATTTTGGGATCAATCTTCTGGGCATCGTGGTGGTAACGTTGCTCGGAGCGTACTTGGCTGAAAGGCTCCGTCTGACTGGCGGGAGGCTGGTCGAAGCGGAGCAACGCGCGGAACGGGCCGAGCGCTTGGCGGCACTCGGCCGTCTAGCTACGGGACTTGCCCACGAAATCCGAAATCCGCTCGGTTCCATCGCGGGTTCGGTGCGGCTTTTGGGCACGAGTTCGGGGCTCACTGACGAGGACCGCGAGCTTTGCCTCATTATCCAGCGGGAAGCGGGCCGATTGAACGAGCTGATCACGGACATGATGGACTTGGCACGCCCGCGCGAGCCATCTCTCATTGCCTTGGATGTCGTGCCCATCGTCAAGGAGGTCGTTGCCTTGGCAACCGCTTCGGGGCGCGCGGCTTCGGACGTGACGGTGTGCTATTTGGGAGAAGCGGGTCCGGTCATTGTCGAGGCAGATTCGTCACAGCTGCGGCAACTGATCTGGAATCTGGTCCGCAATGCGGTCCAAGCCAGCGCAGCCTCTGACATCGTCCAGGTTCGCCTGGAATGCCGGCAGGACAGTCATGCAATCCTGTCGGTCACCGATCACGGTACGGGTATCGAACCAGAAGCGCTACCTCGCCTATTTGACGCCTTTTTCACCACCCGCACTCATGGGACAGGCGTTGGGCTTGCCTTGGTCAAGCGGATCGCTGATGGTCATGGATTCGCTATCAGTGTAACCAGCGAGCGCGGCAGGGGAGCCTGCTTTTCGATCGACCTCGGGCTAACCACCGACCCGACCGCGGAGGTAAAATCGTGACTGTGCCCGAGCGGCACGCTGTGACGACTTTGGCGGCCCGCGGAGGCGATGCCGAGGCCGATTGCAGCGCTCCAAGGACGCCAAATCCCAGCTGGTTGCCACACTGATTAGTCGGCTTGGCGGTCGGCCAAGCCGGGAAGCTTTGGCCTCGTACTTGCGTAGCCCCAAGATGTCGGACAAGAAATCGAGGAGACATGCAAGCAACTCGAACCAATGCTGCGCTGGCCATTTTGCTGTGCCTGCTCATGGCTGCCGGCTCGGCGCTGGCAGGGGTGGGGGCGCAAGAATTCGTTCGCACCAAGCTTGATGAAATTTCGGCTATTTTGCGAACGTCGCACGGCGACGCTCGCGAAAAGCGCGTTCGTAGCGCCATGGACTCGGCGTTCGACTACGATGCCCTGGCTGCGAGTTCGCTGGGGAAGCATTGGCAGTCGCGAAGTCCTGCGGAACAACGCGAATTCACGGATCTCTTGAAGCAACTGGTTCGCCGGTCGTACCGCAAATCCCTCGATAAGACGCTGGGTTGGTCACTGCAGTTGCAGGGCGAGCGCCCAGCGTCCGACGGGGTTCGCGTAGCTACGATTGCCAAGGACAACAAGAATCCGAAAAACGCTCCAGTGGGTATCGACTACGTCCTGCATCAGACCAAGGAAGGTTGGCGAGTCGTTGATGTCGTGGTCGAGGGTTCGAGCTTGGTTGCCAACTACCGCAACCAGTTCAATAAGGTCATCAGGAAGGGCGGCTTCGCCGATCTGCTGTCGAAGATGAAGCGACGGTTGGCCAAGCCCGAAGATTGACGCCGTAGGCCGCGGATTATCGGCCGGAAGGGTTCGGCTCAGGCCGGATCCGGCTTTTTGTGCCATCCGCCTCAGGGCCCGCTACGATGAAGTAGCCGTGCCAGTGCCAGTGGGTCCGTCTTCCAGTTCGACCACCGGTCTTGCGGAGGTTGCTCCCTCATCTAGTCTGAAAGCCGATCCGCATGTGCCGCTGCGCCTGACGGTCACACGAGGGCGCTTGGGGCTGGAGCTCTACGAGCCAGTGGATATTGGACCACTCATCGTACAGAAGCTGGCGCTCTCGTTTCGCGACCTGCACTTTCCACTAGATCTATCCGGGGGGGTGCCGGTCTTTCGCAATCGCCGCGGCCATCTCGAACATGTCGAGTTGACAACCGATCTGGGGCGTTTGAAACGTTGGATTGAGCCCAGCTTGCGCAGGCTCGTGGGAGCGCTGGTCCGAACTCCGGACCTGTGGTGGATCGACGGCGGGATCGGTCTCGGCTACGCGAGGGATGATGCTGCTGTCGCATGCGACGTGTACTGGGCTCCTGAATTTGGCACTGCGCGATTCGTGGTTGCGAATGCACGCGGCGTTGGCCTCGACGGCCCCGCCCTTGCCGAGGTCTTACGAACCCTAGAGGTGGCGCTTGGCAAGACCTTCGAGCGCTCGGGCCGACTCTTCACTTTGCGCAACGCTGGCCGTGAATTGGCGCGCCGCCTGCTTCCGGCGGTTGGGGCGCGTGCACCGTCAGCGAATGAAGTGTTATTCGGTGGGATCGAGGCCCTAGGGGACACAGCGCGAGTCCTGCTCGACGCCGGCGGTGTCGTGGCTGACCCCGCAGTGAATGCTTACCGCGCACTGGAATTGGCCAGGCTCGTAGGGGCCGGGGACGACGCTATGGTTCGGGGAGAACCCGACGTCGCGCGGACCGCCTACCTGACGGCGCTCGAGCAGGCCCCGGCGCATCGCGAGCTAATTCTGCTGGTGGCAGAGATCGATCGGTGCATCGGGGACCGGACTGAAGCGGCTCTCGGCATGATCACAGAGGCAATGCCCGCGACGATAGCCGGCATCGTCGGTGGAGATTTGCTGAGCGCGTCGGGAGATCGGTCCGGGGCCGCTCGGGCCTACGCTACGTTCGCGCAGGTCGAACGCTTTGGACCGCTGGCCGCGCTCGCCCTACTTCGACAGTCCGAATGCGAGAGCGAAACGACCGTTCGACATATCGTCTTGGATGCTGCTACGGCTCGGGCCCCGTCTTTGCATCACGTCCGTTGGATCCGCTTTGCCGATCGGGCCAAGCGAGGAGACATCCACGGGGCTGTGGCAGATGCCCAACAATTGGAGGCGACCTCCAAAGGCCAACGCGAGAGGCATGCAGCATGCTTACGCGTTGCGCAGGCACTGTTCGATGCCGGTTTTGAGCCGCAGGCTGCCACTTGGTATCAAAGGGCACATCGCTACCTTCCGAACGATGCCCTGGCCATGCTCGGACTTGCGCGCGCGTTGGTGGCTTCTGGTAGGAAAATTCGGGCAGTACCGCTGCTGGAGCACGCGATTTTGCTGCTCTCGGAGGCGAGGTCACCGCACGGACAGGCGCTCATCGAGCTGGCGACTTTGATTGCGCAAGTTCTGACCGATCTTCCACAGGCCATCGCACGCCTACGGCAAGTTTCTGCGGACGACCCGGCGGTGGCCGAAGCGCGTGCGCTGGAAGCCAACTACCGCCTTGCCCTCGGCGATATCGTCGGGGCTTCTACGGCATTTGCCCGCATGCGCGAGTGTGTCGAGCTTGGCTGCACCTGGCCCGGTGCTGTCGAATCTCTTCTGAGCGCTGCCCGTTGCGAGTTGGAGACGTTGCACGATCCATCCATGGCCGAGCGTCACTTGGCCGTGGCTCTTCGTCTCGCCCCGCACGACGAACAAATACGGATGGCCTATGGCCAAGCTGCCGCGCAACTAGCGGTGCGTCACCGCCAGCCCGTATAGGAGATTTCTTGTGGTGTAGGCGGACCGCAAAGTTCCGCCGAGCGGTCCGAACAGCCGCCTAGGTCCGAGCCGGGGTCGCCGTCGAAACGAACCGCGTCAGCCCAAAGCAGCCAGCCGCCCACAATTGCTGCTGGGACGTATCCCAAAGCAACGCATCGATGCGCGCTCGTTCGGGAGGATCGTCCTCCGGGCCTCGCGAATCCGTTACCACGCGAACTTCGGCGATGCCGAGCGCGCGCCCCGACGTCAAATCCACGCTCACGATTTCTCCTCGGTCCTCCAGCTCCGAGAACAATCCGAGGAATGCGGTAGGTCGTCCCGCCGCTTGGCCTGCACACATGGCAGTCACGGCACGGCAACCGGGTATTTGCGTGAACCGTCGTCCGTCGTCGAGAGACAGCCAGACACCGTGGTCGCGGACGCCGACCAACACAGCGCTGCCAAACCCGGCAACGAGGGGTCGTCCGGAGCGCAACGCCGGCTCCATGGTCGTCGGAAGTGGGTTCGACGACACCGAGGCGCCGACGGCAAGTCTGAGGCGCAATGCCGTGGTCAAATTTTCGATGGCTACGCGAGGCTCGCCGATATCGCTGAGAGCGACCACGCGACGTAGGTCCCCAGAAATTGGCTGAATTTCGGCGTCGCCCCCTGCGGAACGGCAAGAAAGCAACGTTCCATCTTCCAGCCGAATTACCACTGCATCCGAGGCTGGCGATTTTTGCCACAGCCCTGCAACTCGATCGGGGCCGAATACTCGAAGTGAGCCGGCAGGGCCTGTCGAGTCGCGAGCCCCTTTGTCTCGCCGCCAGAGCAGAAGCTGCCCCGTCACGGTCACCAAGAGCAGTTGAGTGGCGTCGGCGTCCAGGGCGAGAATTCGGTGGGACCGCACGGCGACTTCGTCGATAGGGGTTGGATTTGTCGCGTGGGTATCCAACAAGAGGGTCGAATCTCCGGAAACGCAGAGGAGATTTCCGGCCAGGGCCAGGCCGCGACTGGGCGCGTAAGCGCGAGTCAGAGGGCGCTCTCGCCAGGCAATGGTCGACCAAGTAATCTCGCCGTCATCCATCAGCCAGTCGGGCGATGATTCCTCGATTTCCAGACTTTCCGGAATTTCGGGACCTGGCGGGGGTAGGTCTTCAATAGCAACGTCCAGGCTGGTGTCGTATTCGTCGCTGTCACTCGAGGCTGGGTCATCGGGAGCCCCCATCAATGGTTCGGAGCCCGCCTCAACGGGGCCATTGACGTCGTCTTCGCCGGGCTCCGAGTCAGGAATCTGAATCAGCTGACGCAAGTCCAGAGCCAATTCCGCTGGCTCGCCGTCTTCTGCATCTTGCTCGACGTCGCTCAGCATCGGCCCCACGTCCACCGAAGATGGGTTGGCATCCTGTTCGGTGCTTTCGGAGGCGAACTGGTCCTCCAGGTCGTCGAACGCTGGGTCCTCGATGCCCGCATCGTCGTCTTCTGATGGCTGATGTTCGTCGAGCTCCCGATCTCGCTTCGGATCGGTATCTTCGTCGGCAAGCCATGCCACGTCCGTCGGCGAGCTACGGTCAACCACTGGAGGCCTGCGAGCATAGCCTTCGGAGCTTGTTGCGACCACCGGTTGCGGATCCTGATGTGGCCAGCCGTCTTGGTCGATAGTGCCAAGGTCCTTGGCCCGCCAGACGATTTCAGCAAACGTTGGTCACGTCCGCCAAGGGCCGGTAGTGGTATCGATGCCGTGTGAGCTTGTCCCGCGGTCCTGCGAAAGATCTGATCGTCCGACCACTTACCGTCGAGGGCCGGGACGTTCTGTACGTCAAATGCATCGTGCAGGCCAACGAGGGACTTGGTTCCGTCCACACTGCTGACGATGGCACGCTGTTGATCCTAGCACCCCGCGGTCGGGAGGCCGAACTCGACGGTTTGATTCAAGATCTGCTGCAAGAACTCGGATTGGAAATTCCGCGCGACGAATGACGTCTCTCCAAGCGAAATGAAATCCTGAGATTGATGGTGAGTCAGGCCGTTGCACCTTGGCCTTGAATGCTATAGCGTCCGATTCTGTGATGCCGGATGCACCTGGTGGGCAAGCCGAACGTAGCGACGCGACCGCTACGCCTGTCGTCGTACCTTCGACGCCCGGCGTGCCAAATGCGGACCGCCGAGTCATGAGTGCGTGGTGCGCGTGGCTGGGTACCCTTGCGACCAATGCTGAAGCCGCCCTTGCCTCGGCGTTGGCGTACAAGCAGCTCGATGAACCGGCACGGGACAGCTGGCTGACAGCTGTCGAGCACGATGCCGATAGGCTCCATATTCCGCGGATTGCGGTTTTTGCCCCGCTGCTGGCGGTGGAACGCGATCCCGAAAGGCGCTCGCGAATTCTTCGTTCGATGGGCCCGGCGGATGCTGTTGCCACGCCACGGCTAGGTGCGTATGCCACCGCCGGAACTGGTCCAGACGGCAGGCGAGTTGCCACGGTGACTACGCCGTTATACTTGGATTTTGTGCAGGTATTGGCGTGCGCCTACCTTCCGAAATCGAGGTTTTTGTGGGTTCGACACGACCCTATCGTTGGCAGGCAGGCGGCGCCTGGACCGGGGCATCAGATTGACGGCGTTGTGCTCGAGGCGATCCCCGTCAAGCCGCTCGTCGACGAGTTGGCACACGTGGTGGTGGCGCACGCCCGTTCTGGACGATTATTGCCAGATGGATTGAGCTGCTTTGCCGACCTGTTCGATGCGGCGGGTCTCGATGGATCTTTGTTGGCACATCGTGACTGACGTTCCGCGCTCGCGGCGGGACCTTAGGCTTCTTAGCGGGCTCCTATTGCGATGGGCCGTGCTAGCGACGTTGCCGATAGCATGCGCGTCGCAATCGCCGCCATCGGCGCCGCTCTTTCGGCAGGCAGAGGCAAGGAACTTCATCTTCTCCACCCCGGACGGGGTCCCTTTCTCTACCGCTGACATTCGCGGTCGACCTTCGGTGTTGGTCTTCGTTACCACCTACGATCCGATATCCCAGGTGGTCGTCGAGCGGTTGAAGGTTGTGGCCCGCACTCGCCATCCGCGAATCAACGTTGCCGTGGTGGTGCTCGAGCCTCCTCAAAACGCAGTTTTGGCGGCGACCTATGCCGACGCGCTAGAGCTTCCGTTTCCGGTGGTCCTTGCCGACCCCGCCACTTTGCACGGAGGGGGCCCCTTCGGAGAAATCAGGCAAGTGCCCACATTCGTCGTTCTCGACAGCGAGGGCCGTGAGGTCTATCGGGGTGTCGGAGGCGAGGCAATCGCTCGGCTCGAGGCCCCGCTGGACCAGCTTCAACACTAGTGGGTGCTGGGACACCGGCCGCCAATGCGTAAAGATCCAAGACTTTGTTCGAGAAAATGAGCGGCCGGCCTAGGCGCTGGAGCTTTTCCCGTCAATGTGGATCTTCGGGCAAGGGAACGGCCCAGAAGCGACGTGCTAGAGCCCGGCCGTGACTTCGAGCATTAGGCTGTCCAAAGCCCGCCTCGCCACGGTCCCGATTCTATTGGCTTGCTGGTTGGTGACGTCACCAGCAAGGGCTGACGTTTCGTCGTGGATCGCCCTGTACGGCGGCGCCAGCAACATCGGTCGGCTCCAGAATTCCCGCGATTGGTCGCCGACGCTTCGGCTCGAGACGGGAATGGGTACCGACCCGTCCCACGCGTTGGCGGTCGGTGGCCTGCTGAGGACAGACACGTTCTTCGGGAATGGAACTGATCTGGCCCTTCTGGTGCGCACTGCATCGCACGGGTTCGTCAATGGAAAATGGGGAATTGCCGTCGATCTCGGTGCGGTGGCACGTTATTGGGGGACCACCAGCTACGGAGCAAGCGGATCGGTGGTGATCGGCGGACCCTGGGGACTCCAACTCGCGCTCGGTGGTTCACGAGGTGGACACGACCTACGTGCGCTGACTGCCGTAGTCGGCATCGATTTGGCGAGGTTGACCGTGTATCGACGCAGCGGCGCCAACTGGTGGAAGAATCCATTCCCCGCCTACCGTCCCGCGGGCGAGCGGTGGTGAACATTTACCGAGGTCGTCTACTCGGAGGCAAAAAGCTCACTGGGACTCGGGCAGGTGCAAACCAAATTGCGATCACCTGCCGCGTTGTCGATGCGCGCCGACGCCGGCCAGAACTTGTATTCACGCGAACGGGAGTCCGGGAAGGCGGCCTCACGGCGAGAATAAGGATGCGTCCAAAGCGTCTTGGTCACCTCTAGAGACGTATGGGGAGCGTTCCTGAGCAAATTGTCTCGTGCGTCGGTCGCTCCAGTCTCGATGGCACGAATCTCCTGACGGATCTGGATGAGTGCGTCACAGAACCGGTCGATCTCGGCCCGCGACTCGCTTTCCGTCGGTTCGATCATGAGTGTTCCTGGGACCGGGAAGCTCATGGTGGGCGCATGAAATCCGTAATCCATTAGACGCTTGGCGATGTCGTCTACTTCCACGCCGGCAGTCTTCTTGACCGCGCGTGCGTCCAGAATGAATTCATGCGCGCAATATCCAGATGATCCCACGTACAGCACCGGGAAATGATCCCGTAGGCGTCGCGCCATGTAATTGGCGTTGAGCAGCGCGACTTGCGAAGCTCGACGAAGGCCGCCCGCACCCATTAGTCGGATATATACCCAAGAGATTGGCAAGACGCTTGCGCTGCCGTAGGGCGCCGCAGCGACCGCACCAATTGCCAGCTCCGATGACGTCGCAGCCGGGTGCTTGGGCAAGAACGGTACTAGATGCCGCGCGACTGCAATGGGACCCATGCCGGGGCCTCCCCCACCGTGGGGGATACAGAACGTCTTGTGGAGATTGATGTGACATACGTCCGCCCCGTAGTCACCCGGGCGGCACAGACCCACCTGCGCGTTCATGTTTGCGCCGTCCAGGTAGACCTGTCCCCCAGCAGCGTGCACGATCTGGCAGATTTCGCGAATTGCGGCTTCGAAAACCCCGTGGGTCGACGGATAGGTGACCATCAGGGCGGCCAATCGCGATGCATGCTCGCTGGCTCGATGGCGCAGGTTCTCGACATCGACGTTGCCCTGGGGATCGCAATTTACCGGCACCACCTTGAGTCCAGCGAGCGTAGCGCTGGCCGGATTGGTTCCGTGCGCCGAGGTCGGGATGAGACAGACATTTCGTTCCGGCTGACCTAGATGCTCGAGGTAGGCCCTGATCACTAGGAGGCCGGCGTACTCACCTTGCGCGCCGCTATTGGGTTGAAGCGATACCCCGAAGAGCCCGGTGATTTCCGCCAGCCAGCCTTCGAGATCGGCGCACACTTGCTGGATGCCGTGCGCATTCTTCGGCTGCGTGAAAGGATGCAAATCGGCCACTTCCCGCCATGACAGAGGGAGCATCTCGGCCGTTCCGTTGAGCTTCATGGTGCATGAGCCCAAAGGTATCATCGACGTAGTTAGCGACAGATCCTTACTTTGCAGGCGATGCAGGTACCGAAGAAGCTCGTGTTCAGTGCGGTAACGGTGAAAGACCGGGTGCTCCAAGAACTCGCCTTGCCGCAGCAGGCTCGGCGGCAGACGCCAAGGAGCTTCTGCTGCCCCGACCGCCTTGGGAGGAGCAGAGTCTGTGGCTTCGGCAAAGATGGTCAAGAGCTCCTGGACGTCTCCGAGCGTCGTCGTTTCTGCCAGAGTCACTCCTACGGCGTCGGGCCAGTCCTGCCGGATTTCGATGCCGCGCAGCTCCGCTGCAGCCAACACGCGGGCCCGGGTTGCCGCGTCGAGCGATATCCGCAGTGTATCGAAGAAGCTTTCACAGGTGATCGAGATTTCGAGCTGGGCCAATCCGTCCGCAAGTACCGAGGTGAGCGCGGCGATTCGCGAGGCCAATTTCCGTAATCCCTCGGGACCGTGATAGACGGCATAGAAACTAGCGATGATGGCGGGCAGTGCCTGTGCAGTACAGATGTTGCTAGTCGCTCGCTCGCGACGAATATGTTGCTCCCGAGTTTGCAGCGCCAAGCGGTAAGCTTTGTTGCCTCCGGCGTCCGTCGAGACGCCCACGATGCGACCAGGAATCAGGCGTTTGAAGACGTCGCGGGCGGCGAAGAATGCCGCATGAGGGCCCCCGAACCCGAGAGGAAGTCCGAAGCGTTGCGTCGAGCCGACCGCCACGTCCACACCCAACTGTCCCGGTGGAGCAAGCAATGTCAGCGCCAGAGGATCTGTTGCCATCACTACACTGGCGCCGAGCTCGTGGCACCGATCGATGAAGGGTCTGGGGTCGTAAAGGCGCCCGTCCGTTGCTGGCAGCTGAAAAAGGGCGCCGAAGAGCGATTCGGAGATTGACTCGAAGTCGGGCGGCAACCCAAACACGAGTTTTATGCCGAGCGACGCGGCGCGGGTTGCGACGACCGCCAGCGTCTGGGGATGACAATCTCTAGCCACGAAGAACGTATCGCGCGAGCCTCGCAAATGAGAATAGCAAAGCGCCATGGCTTCGGCTGCTGCCGTGGCCTCGTCCAACAGTGAGGCGTTGGCCAGAGGCAAGCCGGTGAGGCTCGCGACCATGGTTTGGAAGTTCAAGAGCGCTTCGAGACGACCCTGCGCCACCTCGGCCTGATACGGCGTGTATTGCGTGTACCAACCGGGGTTTTCCAGAACATTCCGCTGAATGACCGGGGGCAGAGTCGCTGGCACGTACCCGGTTCCGACGAAGGTCCGCTTGATCCGATTCCGGGCCAGGATCGAAGCTAGCTCTCCGAGTGCCTCGCTTTCACTGGCAGGCTCCGGCAAATCGAGAGGCGTGGCCAACTGGATGGAGGCCGGAATGGCAGCAGCGGATAGCTCGTCCAGGCTCGAGACGCCGAGGGACGAGAGCATGAGCCCCTGGTCCTCAACCGTCGGACCAATATGACGATGCACGAAGTCCGCGGCGAACGATTCCAGGGTATCCGGATCTCGTGATTGCCGCGTCAATCGGCCGACTCCTCGAGAAGCTTCGCGTATGCTGCCGGGTCGAGGAGGCCATCCTGCTCTGCCGGATCCCGGTCCGGCGCGATGGCGATCATCCATGCGGCGTCCCAAGGCGCCTCGTTCACGCGCTCCGGATGGTCCACGAGCTCCTGATTGACCCTAGTGAC
>Ga0055462_10000144_pt1 | contig 10851 bp, 8 predicted proteins | sample Joice_ThreeSqC_D_2_FD_57689 | JGI IMG/M metagenome (GOLD analysis project Ga0055462, IMG submission 57689) | Wetland microbial communities from San Francisco Bay, California, USA, that impact long-term carbon sequestration - Joice_ThreeSqC_D1 | ecosystem: Environmental > Aquatic > Marine >...
GCCTTTCGGGCCATTTTGAGCGATCGAGGCCGCGACGCTGCGAAGTCCACCGTCGAGCAGCTGGTGAACGCGAAGCGACCCAGGTACCTCGAGCGCGCGCGTTTGGAGCTCCGAGCCTTCGAAGGTGCCCCGGAGCTGGTTCGGAGCCTGTCAGAGCGAGGCGCCCTCATGGGTATCGTCTCTGGAGCGCTACGCGATGAGATCGCGCTCGGCCTCGGGACCCTCGGCATCACCGACTGCATGAGCTTCGTGGTCGCCGCCGAGGACACGCCCCAGTCGAAACCGGATCCCGAATGCTACCGGGAAGGTTACCGAAGGCTTTCCGCGCTTGTCGATTCGTTACAGCGCGACGAATGTCTGGTGGTCGAGGATTCGCTTTCCGGCATCGAGAGTGCCCTAGGCGCAGGATTGCCCTGCCTGGCCGTGGCGCAGAGCTATCCCGAAGACGAGCTACGTCGAGTAGGAGCGATGGCCGTCGTCGAACGCATCGGCGACATCACGCCCGAACTGCTCGACACACTGGCGCAAGGCGCTCATGGTTGAATTCCGGCATCATCGCAGGTGGTTGGTGGCTGTCGGAGCCGGCTTGGTGCTGCTTTGTCTGGGCGGTACCCGAGCCAGCAGCCGACCGCCGGTCGATGAAGAACCGCCCTATCCAGTAGATGCCGATGCTTGGGCTACGACGGGGCTGAAGGCCGTCCGCGGTGTAACCATCGGTCCCATCGAGAACCAATTGCACCGAGGACACGGCTATGGGTCGCCGGCCTGTGCAAACACCATGACCTATCTGAAGGAGCTGGGGGCCAACTGGGTCAGCCTCACCGTATTTGGGCGAGTCTGGGATCTTCGGCCGAGCGGCGTCGCGTCTCGATTCGAGGCGCCGTATCGAGCCAACCAGCGATCGGTCGCCGCCGCGGTAGACCAGGCTCACGCGGCAGGGCTGCGGGTACTGCTCGTTCCCCACCTGTGGGTGGAGTCCGGAGACTGGAGAGGCCTCATCGATCCCGGATCGGACGAAGATTGGCGTGGCTTCGCCGAAAGTTACGAAGACTTCGTGGATGGTTGGGCGAAGGTCGCCGCTCGAGCCGGCGTGGATATGATGGCCATCGGGGTAGAGCTTCGCAGCTGGGCCACCGGCAACCGAGCCCCCCTGCTGCTCGGGATCATCGAACGATTGCGCAAGCTGTATCCTGGACCTTTGACTTACGCGGCCAATTGGGACGACGTGCACGATACCGTGCTGTGGAGCTCCCTGGACGTCATCGGGATCAATGCTTTCTTTCCCCTCGCGGACAAGCCTGATGCCAGCGACGATCAGCTGCTTGCTCGTGCGGAGAAGATATCGGTCGAAGTGGGACAGCTGGCTGCTCGCTGGAAGCGGCCAGTTTTATTTACCGAATTCGGCTACACGACTCGCAAAGATCCTTCAGTCCGACCTTGGGAGTGGCCGGAAGATCTGGGTAACGTCACGGTGGATCAGGTCGACCAGGCAAGGGCTTATCGGGCGCTCTTGACGCCGTTCATCAAAAAGCCATGGTTCGTTGGGGTGTTCGTGTGGCGGGTCTATGCCGATCTGGAAGATACGTCGCAGGAACCCGAGTGGGGTTTCTCGCCGAGCGGCAAGCTAGCCGAACGCGAGCTAAGAGAAGCATTTGCGGCTCACTGGGGCGCCGACGGCCGGCGCTTCATTGGCGATTCGTTGGGGAGATGGACGGTCTATGGGCGTGGTGACTGATCGCGAATGCGTTTCTATCGCCAATGGGGCCCCCCGGGTCGCGATAGCAGATTTGCTCAATACAGGGCGCTCGGTGGCGTCAGGGGCCCTGACGGGAGCGAAAGTCCGAGTTGCGGCAACTTGGCTACGCCCCCCTCGAGATAGGTGTACGTAGCCAAGTTCGCCAGGACGTGGTGCACGTACCCGCGCGTTTGGGCAAATGGGATCCGTGCCACGAAGAGATCGAGCGGGGCCGGCGGACCCTCGAGCCAATGAGCCGTCATCTGTGGACCCGCATTGTAAGCGCACACCGCGAGCACCAGGTTCTGGTCGAACGCGTCGAGCAACTTCTTCAAGTACAAGGTACCCAAGGATATGTTGACTCGCGGATCGTCTAGGGGTTGCGGTTTCTCGAGGCCAGTCTCGTTCGCCAATCGCGCAGCGGTCGAGGGCATGATCTGCATGAGCCCGACCGCTCCAGCCGGGGAAACCACCTCGGGCCGGAACGCTGATTCCTGACGCATCACGGAAACCGTCAAATGGCGGGGTAATCCGCGGCGTTGTTCGAACTCATCGAGCATCGCGGGATAGGGCCTCGGATAGCGACAGTCCCAACACCAGCGATGGTCTTGGTCCGGTGCTCGAGACCGATCGAGGTCTCCAAAGAAGCTGTGCGACAACGCGTAGCTTCGCTCAGCGCGTTCGACCTCCACTCCCGCCTGGCAAAGTGCTCGAGCCGCGCGCGGCCCGTAGCGTTGCCTGATTGCCGGTTCGTCGGAACGAAGCGATTCGGCGGCCAGGTCCATCATCTTGAGGGACTTGAGCAATGCAGTCTTGGGTGGAAGCTCGAAATCGGCAATGGGACTGGATGGAGCCGCATCGGTGGCGGGTGCGGCCAAGACTGTCTGTCCGAGCCGCCGAAGCCGCGCCCTGGCGCAAAGGCCCGGGAGTGTCAGTGGATAGCGCTCGACGACCTTCCGAAACCGATCGATAGCGTCGTCACGGTGCCCGCCCACCAATGAAGCCAGAGCAGCCAGCTCCTCGTAGCGCGACCGAAGACTCTCGCGCGTCTCGGCGCGTGCCAAAGCATCGAGCTCACCGCGAGCCTTGTCTCCCTCTTCGGCTCCGATCCGGGCAACTGCGCGCTCGTACGCCGCAGTCTTGCTGCGACGGGTCTTGGGAAAGCGCCGCAGCAATCGGTCGTAGCCCATGATGGCCTTCCGATATTTTCCCGATGCCCATTGCAGCCGCGCTCCGAGGTAGGTGGCGTTCTCCCCCACGGACCCGGAACGCTTGGCCAATTGGTGGTAGATTTCGAGAGCCTTGTCGTCGGCACCGGCTCGCACGTAGAGGCGAGCAGCCTCCAGGCGCACCAGATCGGCATCGCCAACACCAAGCTCCACGGCGCGCATGAGCCATTTGGCGCCTTCGGCATGCTCGATACGCGCCGTACTTCGAGCACGCCCCCGCAAGAACGCCCGCAGTGCCGGGGAAGGCCTGGCACCCGGAGCTTGCACGGCCATATCGAGCTCTGCCTCGGCAGCAGTGACCTGGCCATTTTCTGCCAGGATCTTGGCGCGCTCGGTGCACTGTTCGGCCGTGAGCGTCGATGGAGCCGCTTTCTTCAATTGCTGCCACGCTTCGTGTGCAGCCGGTTGCTCTGGCGCTCGAAGTACCAGCCATTGCCATTCGAGCGTCGCCTGATCGCTCTTGCCCGCTTCGGCCAAGAGAGTCCCCCTCAGGGCATGTGCCTCTGCCACCTGATTGCGTGCGCTCGAACCACTAGCGCCAGATAGAAGACTCAATGCGCGGTCGACGCATTTGATAGCCTGTTCGGATTGTCCGTCACCATGTGCCGATTTTGCCGCAGTGAGCCAGGCCTCGGGTTGACCATGTTGCGCAAGCCAATCTGCCCCCAGCGTCAGCTCATCGGTGTGAAGCCGAGCCTCGGCCCGCAGCTTCTCGATCTCGGGCGCGAGTATGGGCAGCTTCTCGTCCAGCTTGTCCAGGAGCAGCACCGCTTGCGCATCCCTTCCCAGGCGATGCGCAACATCAGCGCGCACGAAGCGCAACTTTGGCTTTTCACGCTCCGCTTCAGGCAATTGGTCGAGCTTGAGGCTTGCCTCGCGGTAGCGCCCTGCCGCAAGCAGCTCAGCCCAGCTCGGAGTCACGGCGGAAGATCGAGCATCGGAAGCGGCTTTCTGGGGAGCCTGAGCCGTAGTCGACCCGGCGTCGGCCGCAGCGCGAACCGAACTCGAACAGCGCGCGCAAGCTGGAAGCAAGACCAGAGCACTCGAGAACACCCACCGCTGCCAGCGGCCGGTGAAGAAAGCTCGTCGGCGTGAGATCCGATTCCCTATATGCTGAATCACCATCCCCATCGATGTTCGAAGCGAATCAGGGCGGTCGTGTATATCGGGCTCGAGGCACTATGCCCGGGCTCGAAAGGAAACGCACTCAGGTTGACCTCGACACCGGCTCCGAGGCTGCGCGACCACGCGTAGTCGAGGCCCAACAGCAGCGAGGCCCCTGCCTGCATCGAAGATGCGCCCGGTTGCCTCAACTGACCCCCGAGGTGATGAACCGAAGCCGCCAGGCCAGCCCAAGGGATCCACTGGATGACGTCGAGCTTGTAGGTGACCCCCAAGAGCAGGGAGGACAGAAGGGCAGTGTTGCCACGCTCCGAGTGCGGAGCAGCCAAGAGCAACTCGCCCCTGGCGTCGAACTCGTCACTCATTCCGTAGGCACCATGCAACGCCGTCATGGGCGCTGGCGACGTCGCTCGGTCGAACCATGCCGCGCCGAGCCCACCGCCGAGGTGCCACTGGTTTTCGAAGGCGTCGGCGTTGCGGACGGCCGCGAATGGGACGACCCCAAACAGGATCCAAATTCGTACGCGAAACCTCACTGCACCGGCCTTAGCATCGAAATCCGACCGGGTCGATGAAGGACCGGCAGCGGGCCGTGGTCGTCTCAGAGCATGTTGAGCGGGTCCACGTCCACCAGCACGCGCAGCCGGCGATCGGTCCCGTGCCGCAGGACCGCCAGTGCCGTTTCGCGGAGCGCTGCTCGAGTGGGGCTCTTGATGAGAAAGCGATAGCGGAACCGGTTGCGCACCCGGGCAATGGGCGCCGGCGACGGGCCCAGCACTTGCACCAGAGCTGGGGCCGCCGCGCGTGCCACCGCGGCCAGACGCTGCATGCCGCTGAAAGCGGCCGCTTCGTCCATGGCGTCACCGCGCACCATGGCCAACCGCGAGAAGGGCGGGTAGGAAAGCTCTCGACGTTCCAGAAGCTCTTGTGCCAAAAATCCAGAAACGTCATGGCGGGAAGCAAACGAGATCGCCGGAGCTTCCGGTTGGCGCGTCTGGATGAGGACCCGCCCAGGCCGGTCAGCGCGCCCCGCGCGACCTGCTACTTGTACCAAGAGTTGGAAGGTGCGCTCCGCGGCACGGAAATCCGGCAGCGACAGCGAGGCGTCTGCATCGAGTACCGCTACGAACGTGACCTGAGGCAGATCGTGACCCTTGGTGACCATTTGGGTACCCACCAGAATGTCTACTTCGCCAGCTCTCATGCGGCTAAGCACCTTCTCCGACTTGGCTCCCGCAGCCACGTCGCGATCGAGCCGAGCGATCCGTGCCCCGGGCAACAAACCCGCTAGCACCTCCTGAACACGCTCGGTACCCGAGCCCTCTTCCACCACGCGAATTCCGTTGCACTTGGTGCAGCGCTGCTGGTACACGACCGTATATCCGCAGTAGTGACAGATCAGACGCGGACTCGTGGCACGGTGTACCGTCAGCGACACCGAGCAATCCGGGCAGCTGGCAATCTGTCCGCAATCGTCGCAAATGAGGCTGGGAGCAAACCCGCGGCGATTGAGGAACAAGATGGCCTGCTCGCCCGCCGAAAGGACCCGGTTCAACTCCCGAGTTACGGGCACGGTCACCAGCCGATCCCCGCTCGGCCCCGGCCCCATTCGTCTCAAATCGACGATTTCTATCTCGGGCATCAGAGACGCAGCGTGAGCTCGCGACGGCAGCGACAGCTTGGTGACCTGCCCCTCGCACACCAAGTGTTCGGTGCCAAGAGAGGGAGTGGCCGACCCGAGCACACAGCATCCTCCGGCTCGATAGGCTCGGAGAAGTGCCATGTCTCGGGCGTGGTAGCGTACCCCTTCTTCCTGCTTGAACGACGAATCGTGCTCTTCGTCGACACAGACCAGTCCCAGTGAGAGGATGGGGGCAAATAGAGCCGAACGTGCCCCGATGGCAATCTTGACCTGACCGCTGCGAAGCTTTCTGGAAGCCTCGAGCCTCAGACGCTCGGTCAATCCGCTGTGCAATACGGCGATCTCGTCGCCGAGGCGGGCACGAAATCGCGCCACCAGCTGGGGCGTCAGCGCGATCTCCGGTACCAATACCAGGGCTCCCTTGCCGAGCTCCAAACACCGCTCGACGGCGTGCAGATATACCTCGGTCTTGCCCGACGCGGTCACCCCGTGCAAAAGATAGGTGCCGCGCTCGCCGCGTTCGAGGGCCCCCGTGATCGCTGCGACGGCGTCGTTTTGGGCGGCGGTCAAGGATGGTGGGACATCTCTTTCCACCACTTTGTCGAAATACGGGTCCACAGAGTCGATCGCGCGGTCGACGCGTACCAAGCCTTCGTCGACCAAGCGTTTGATCGACCCGCGTGCGTTGGACCAGCGCTTGGTCAGAGCGGTTATCGCGGTCGGACCGGAGCGTGCCAACTCTGCCAAGATTTGCCGGGCTTGGTCGCCGAGGCGCCGGGTCGGTGCAAGATCGGAGATTGCGTGCGCAACCTGGATTGGGCGGCCCACGAGCTTGGCTCCGGAAGCGTTCAGCTTCGATCCTCCTTTGGGATCGCGCTCGATGGCGGGCAGCGCCAGACGCATCACCTCCCCCATGGGCGCCAAGTAGTAGCGTCCGAGTTCGACGAGAAACGAGAGCAGCTCTGCCGGAAGTACGGGTTGCTCGTCCACGATTCCGACCAGGGGCTTGATGCGCTCGAGCTCAATCGACGGCTCGCCGTCCTCGACTTGCAGCACCACGCCCAGCAGACGTCGTCGACCAAAATCACAGATGGCCCGGACACCAGGGCGGCAAGCCCCTTGCAGGTTCGCTGGCACCTCGTAGGTGAAAGTCCTGCCGAGAGGCACTGGAATAGCGACGCGGGCGAGGAGCATGCAGCCAGATTGGTAGCTACCGAGGCGCTCTGCGCAAGCGCGGCTCTTCGGCCGGGCGTGCGCGGCCCTTTCTTGGAGGCCGGCACCCGGTGTAGCCTCGCCGGCGTAGATGACAACGGTTGGGGCCTACGTCGTCGAGACGCTCGTCACGCTCCTCGGGGTCGTGGTGCTGGCGGTGCTGCTCCTGTACGGCGTCCGGCGCCTCGGGGTCGGTCGCACGAGTGGTCCCGTGCAACTGGTTGGCCGTCTGCCGCTCGAAGGTCGTCGCGCGGTGTACTTGGTTCAGATAGAGACGACCATTCACGTCATCTTTGCTAGCGAGTCGAGCGCTATCAAGCTCGGGGAGCTAGCGGCCACTAGCCCAATCGAAAGCGCTTCCATTCGAAACGAGCCGTTTGCCTCTGTCATGTCTCGCATGCTGCAAAGGGCGCGTGGTCAAAGCTCGACCAATCCGACCAGCGCCATGGAGCCAGAGCGGAAGGAAAAATCGGGTGCCGGCCATGGCTGACACGAACCTTTCGCCGATTCTATTGGTGGGCACCCTGAGCCTGGTGGCGGTCATGCCATTTCTGTTCATGGTCCTCACCTCCTTCGTGAAGATATCCACGGTACTTCAGATAGTACGCGGGGCCATCGGTGCTCAGACCGTGCCGTCCAACGCGGTCATCATGGCCCTGGCGGCCGCACTCACCCTTCTGGCAATGGCCCCGGTAGGAACCCGTATCGCTGGTCGCATCGACCCGGACCTCCTGTCCGATCATGGCCAGCCCGTGGCCAAGGTGGTGCTGAGTCTGGCCGAGGCAGTGCGCGAGCCGCTCCGTGATTTTCTGCGCGCCAATGCTTCCGAGCGTGAGCAGCGGCGATTCGTGGATCTGGCTCGACGAGCCCGCCCCCCCGATCAACGGGCGTCGGTGCACCCCTCGGACCTGGTAGTGGTCATTCCGGCCTTCGTGGTCACCGAGCTCATCGAGGCATTCGCTCTGGGCTTCGCCATCTATCTACCCTTTTTGGTGATCGATCTGGTCATCGCCAACGTACTTTTCGCCCTGGGCATGCAGACCCTGAATCCGACGCAGATCAGCCTTCCCTTCAAGCTGCTCCTGTTCGTGGCGGTCGACGGTTGGGGCCTCTTGGCTCAGGCGTTGGTCACCGGTTACCACGTCTCGTAAGGAGTGACGCGGGGAGCTCTCTCGTCCGCCAGTCGATCGGAGAGCGATTTCGGACCATACAGGCGCAGGCACTCCAGCGGGGTGCCATTTTCGTCGGTACATTGCGTCACCTTGCGGTCAAATGGCGTAGTCAGACACAAGGTAACGATCGTATCGAACTCCTGTTTGGCACGCGGATATCGAAGCAGGGCTGAATTCTGCACGCCAAAGAGCCGACTGGCGAATCGCACGCATTCGTCGGGGCCCGGTGCCTTGCGTTCGCAAGCGATGCTGATCGCGGCAAGCACAAGCACGCACAGGGGAGGGCAGCGGACGAATTTCACAGGATGATCCCTATCTCGAACAAGGCAAGTCCCAATCCGGTGACTCGCGGGATGGGTCTCAACCAGGTGCGGTGTCCATCGGGAGTGAATGCCTGGCTAGATTCCAGGGCGCGGCCGGATCGACTTCCGGCGATCGACGCCCCGAAATACAGGCCCAGCGTCATCCAATCGGGCACTGGTTCGTAGCGGGCGCCCGCTCCAAGCTCGTAGGCGAGCATCACGAACTCGCGATCCGAGCTACGCAAGCGGCCCGCTCCGGGGGTTTCGGGCTCGGGCGCAACACCTCGAACCCATCCAAACGATGCGGCACCGTACAGCGTCGCCCCGGCTCCCACGCGCCATTGCGGCTCGACGAGCATCGAGAGCTGCATCACCTCGAGCATGGGCTGAACCACGTCGATCGTGGTTTGCCCAAGCGCCCCGGGTTCGGCTACCACGGGTTGGCGGCCAACCAGGACCCGAGCGCCAATTCCCAAGAATGGTTGCGGCTCAATGCGCGCCGAGACTCCCCACACCGGGCCCGGTTTGGTACCAAATCGATCGCCAGAGAACTGGTGTTCCCAAACGCCCCCGATGGCCGTCAATGCGAGGTGCCGCTTCGGATCCGCCCGAGGTGGTGGTTCGACATAGGGCGGCAGCGGCGCGGCGCTTGCCGGCACGTCCGTCGACGAAGGCCGACCGGTCTGTGCGAGTCCCGGATGCCCACTTGCCAAAAGGACCGTAGCTGCCAAGAACCCTGCAAGCGCGGCGCGATTCGAGGGCGAGGCCATCACCCGCGAATCGTAACTCCGAATCGCTCGGCTACGGCGGCGAGGACAGCGGATTGGTGCCCGTCGACCTCAGCATCGGTCAGAGATCGAGCCGCCTCCGGCTCAATGGCCGCCTTCGGGTCACGGTAGACCAGCCGAAATGCCAGGGCGCGGCGTCCCTCAGGCACTCCCCTCCCTTGATAGAGGTCGAAAAGCGTCACCGATTCGCAGAGCTCGCCGGCTGCCTGCCTGACTGCAGCGGCTATCTCCTCGGCGGGCAGAGTCGTTGGCAGCTCGAAGGATAGATCTCGCACAATGGCCGGCAGGCGCGGAATCGGTCGGTATTGGGGCGTAACGGACGCGAATTGTTCGAGCTCGGTCAGCTCGAGCTCGATTACTTGCAGCGGAGCCCCCAGGTCGAACGCGTCAGCAACATCGGGGTGAAGCGGACCAAAACGTCCTACCGGGCGCCCGTCCACGAAGATCTTTGCGGCACCTCGGGGATGCAGGTGGCGCGTATCAGCGTCGCCTGGAGCATGTCGAACGCTGGCAGAAAGTCCGAGCAACCGCTCCACCAACTCCACTGCAATCCCCTTGGCGTCAAAGATGTCGACCTCATCGGGCTTCTTCAAGTAGGCGGCGCGAGGCCCCCCCAGGATCGCGGCGAAACAAGGAGATTCGACGGGCAGCGCGCCACGATCCTCGTCTTTGATAGGACGCAGGCGCTGAGCCACCGACGATCGATCGGAGCCAGGTGGCAGGAAAATGTTGCCGATCGCATACAACGAAAAGGCATTTTCCCCTCGTCGGCGGGTTCGTCCCGCAATCTCCAGCAACCCGGGCAGCAAGCTGGTCCTCATGACGCTACGCTCTTCGCCGAGCGGATTCTTGAGGCGCACAGGGCTTGGCTGAGCGCCTACCTTGTCCAGGGCCTGTGGCGAGACGAAGCCGTATAGGATCACTTCCGAGAGCCCGAGCTCCGTGGCAATCGAGGCAAGCCGTCGGTTGAGCTTTCCGGTCTCCCGGGGCTCCTGGGGAATCAGAGCCGGCAGAACCGAAGGGATGAGGTCGAGCCCACGCATCCGGGCAACCTCTTCGACTAGATCCGCCTCTAGGGTCACGTCTGGGCGATGCGAGGCTCCATCCACGATGCAGGCGGGTTCGGCATCGTCGGCGTTGCGAACCGAGAAATCGAGCCGCTTCAGGATATCCTTGGCCTCGTCGAAGGGCACCGGCACGCCGAGCATCGCGTCCAGCCTCCTGGATCGCAGCCGAATTTCTGGCCTTGGCGGTTCCACCCCCTGCTCCAGTCGAATGGCCGAATCGAGGTCGGCGCCAGCATGCTGCTTCAGCAGTGCCTTGCCGTGCTCAAGCACCTGCGCGACGTGACCCCAGTCGACGCCGCGCTCGAAGCGACGGCTCGACTCGGTAAGCAGACCGTGGCGCCGCGAAGTGCGGCGAACTCCGCGTGCGCCGAAGTGAGCGCATTCGAGCAAGACCCGCCGCGTGTCAGGACGAATTTCGCTGTCTGCGCCGCCCATCACACCGGCCAGCGCAGTGACGCGTTCTGCGTCGGCGATTACCAGGTCGTCGCTATCGAGCTTGCGCGCCACCCCATCCAAGGTCGTGAATTGCTCGTTGGGTTCCGCCATGCGCACGACGATCCGTCCTCCAACAAGGCGGTCGAA